>JAABUQ010007464.1_pt1 | contig 13326 bp, 15 predicted proteins | sample 5560001 | NCBI WGS metagenome assembly JAABUQ01 (sample SAMN10711888, study PRJNA513371) | rock metagenome | isolation source: Antarctica rocks | place: Antarctica: Victoria Land, Finger Mt nord | collected 2015-12-18 | reverse complement strand
AACCGGTTCATGCTGCGGCGCCTCGCCCGCACCACCAGCAGGTCCTCCGGGCTAAGGACGTAGTACCTGGCCATCTCCGCCGGCGTGGTCGGGATGTCGAACAGACGGGCACGCTGTTCGGCTGACAGGAGAGAACGACGGGACATGGGACCTCAACAAGGTGACGGTCCCGTTCATAACCTGCTTGCCTTTCAGAGCTGTTCTGCAACAGGGTATTGAAAGCAGGAACCCCAGGTTTGATCGTGACCACCAAGCCCGTGCGCAAACGACCGTTTGAGAAAGCCCCCGGGCCGGCCAGCGGTGGCATGCTGCTCGGCTATGCGCGTGTCTCCAAGGAGGATGACCAGAGCAACAAGCTGCAGGTCAAAGCCCTCAAGGAAGCCGGATGCCGCAAGCTGTTCGAGGAGTCAGCGTCAGGCGGACGCTGGGACCGGCCGGAACTGCACCGGATGCTCGACCAGCTCCGCGATGGCGATACCGTCGTTGTCTGGAAGCTCGACCGGCTTTCGCGCTCGCTCAAGGACGTGCTGCACATCATGGAACGGATCGCGGACGCTGGCGCCGGCTTCCGGTCGGTGACCGAGAACATCGACACTACGACGCCCGCTGGCCGGATGATGATGCAGATGGTCGGCAGCTTCGCCGAGTTTGAACGCGCCATGATCCGCGAGCGCACCTCGGCCGGGCTGGCTGCAGCGCGGGCCGAGGGACGTGTCGGCGGCCGGCGCAAGAAGCTGGACACGGCCAAACGCCGCGAGATCGCCGAGAGCGTTATCACAGGCCGCAAGTCCGGCGCCGACATGGCCCGCCTCTACAACATCAGTCAGCCGACCGTATCGCGCATCGTCGCGCAGCACCGGACAAGCAGCACAGGCCCAGGCGCATGACACGGCGACTCCCGAAGACCACCGGCCTGTTCATGATGCTGGCTGCTGCCAACCTTGCAGCCTGGGGCTGGGCCTGGGCGGCCTTCCACGACCGGCCCACGCTGCTCGGGACCGCGCTGCTGGCCTGGGTGTTCGGGTTGCGCCATGCCGTGGACGCAGACCACATCGCAGCCATCGACAATGTCGTACGCAAGCTGATGCAGGACGCCAGCGTCCCAGGACAGTGGGCCTGTGGTTCTCGCTCGGGCACTCCACCATTGTCGTGCTGGCATCCCTGGCCATCGCCGCGACCGCTGCCGCGATGCAGGGCCGGCTGGAGGCCGTCAAGGAGATCGGCGGCGTGGTCGGCACCCTGGTGTCGGCGACCTTCCTGCTGGCCATCGCCGCGGCCAACCTAGTCATCCTGCTCGGCGTCTGGCGCAGCTTCCGCCAGTTCCGGCGCAGCGGCCGACTGGACGAGGACGCCCTCGACATGCTGTTTGCCGGGCGCGGGCTGCTCGCGCGTCTGTTCCATCCCCTGTTCCGTGCCATCACCCGCAGCTGGCATATGTACCCGCTCGGGTTCCTCTTCGGCCTGGGCTTCGACACGGCGACCGAGGTCTGTCTGCTCGGCATCTCCGCGACCCAGGCGTCGCACGGTATGTCTCCCTGGCAGGCCATGGTGTTCCCTGCATTGTTCACCGCCGGCATGGCGATGGTGGACACCGCGGACAGCGTGCTCATGGTCGGCGCCTACGGCTGGGCATTCGTCAACCCACTGCGCAAACTCTGGTACAACCTGACCATCACCGCGGCATCCGTGCTCGTGGCCCTCCTGATCGGCGGCATCGAGGCGCTGGGGCTGCTGGGCGACCAGCTCGCGTTGACCGGCCCGTTCTGGGACGCGGTCGGCAGCCTGAATGACAGCTTCGGCTCCCTGGGCTTCGCCGTCGTTGGCATCTTCGTCCTCTGCTGGGCCGTCTCCACCATCATCTATCGCCAGCAGGGATACGATCGTCCGGAAGGTGCGAAACCCGGCTGAATAAACTTCAGGACAGGTGCCGGGCAATGTCGGTTGCCATCTCCGCTCCGGTCTCGTCGGCACGAATTGGCGCGACGTAATGGCCGTCCGGTCCCATCAGGTAAAGCACCGAGCCATGATCGACCACGTAGCCCGCGCCGGTGGCGTTTGGATGGATGGTGCTGGCGAGCCGGTATTTCTGCTGGACCCTGTGAATCTGAACGGACGTTCCGGTAAGCCCGACCAGGCGCGGGGTGAAGGCCGAAAGATAGGAGCGCAGCACCTCGGGCGTGTCGTGTTCCGGGTCCACCGTGATGAATAGCGGCTGGATGCTCGAGGCCCGATCGCCCAGCAGATCCATGGCACGCCCGACCTCGTTCAGCGTGGTGGGGCAGATGTCACGACAGGCGCTGTAGCCGAAGTAGATCAGCCGATAGCGACCGGCAAAGCTCTGGTCGGTCACGGTCTGCCCGTTCGCCGCCGTCAGCTCGTAGGAACCGCCAATCGCCGCGACCCGGTGCGCACCTGGACCGCCGAGCGCCCAGAGATAAGCCGCTGTGACCAACAGAAGCCCCAGGACAATGCCGACCGGTGCGGCAAGGGAGGTGGTTCGTGCCTTGCTGCGGGTCGTGCGGGAAAGCCGGTCACTCCATCTGCATACGCGCATGGTCGTTCTCCGCGCCCCTGGCGATCGGGTCGGCTTGCAGCTGGCGGATCGTGGCGGCCAGCTGTCGCGTGTCATTCCAGCCGCCGCCTGTCCGTCCTGGCTGGACAGCCCGGAGCCAGCCCTGCCCGTCGATCAGGATCTGCGTGCCGGCCAAGTCCTGCGGCGTGACCCCCGACACGATCCCATAGGCGGTCGGCAGCGTCGCGTCATCTGCGATGCACAGCGCAGGCTCCGGCTGAGCCGCCGGGTCCGTGGTCGCCAGGATCGTCGTCACCGAAGAGTCAGGAACGCCCGGCATGGTTCCGATCACCAGCCGCACGAAGCCGCCGTGGAAATCGGCGAGCGAGCGTGTCTGGTCGCCCGTGCAGCGGACCTGGAAGCCAGGTGCCTGAAGCGGCGGCGACCAGATGCCAGCTGCCTGGACGACAAGGCCGGCATTGTGGGCACGCACATAGTCGATCAGGTCCCAACGCTGCTCCGGGGTGAGCGTGTGGTCGAAACCGGGCATGGCCACCCCGCCCTCCGGTGCCTCAATGCCGTGCGACAGCCACCAGAACAGCTCGCCGTCGCTGTGCATCCACAAATGTGCCGCAGTCAGGTCGGCCGGTGGCACGGGAAGGCCCCGTGCCACTGCACCATCACCGTATCCTTCCACGCCGTGGCAGGACGCGCACTGGCCGGGGTAGAGCGCCGCGCCCTGCACGATGGCGCCGGCCGCAAAGCCCGTCGGGGAATGCTGAAAGCTGGTCGGGTAGGCGGGAACGAACAGCAGGTCGAGATGCGGCACGGCGAACCAGGCGATTATCGCCGCCGCCGCAGGCCCAAGCCAGCGTAGCCGCCATCGCAGGAACGGTGTCAGGGCAAGCATCACCGCGCAGGCAAGCGCGACACCGGCCTCGATTACCTCGTTCCGCAGGTCGGGATCCTCGCTGACAGCCTCCAGGGACAGGCGCTGAGGGAATGGCCAGACCGGCTGCAAGTGCATTGCCGGCGGCAGGCTGCTCAGCACGGCGGCTGCGACAACGACGGCCACGCCGAAAGCGGTCTGCACGCCGATGCTGCGTACCAAAACCCGTCTTGCCGAGGCAGGATCGTCGCGCAGCAGGGCTGGGGCGAACCGGTAGCGGTTGGCCACGGCGAAAGCGAACAGCACGCCGAACAGCGTGGCCTTGACCAGCACCATCCAGCCATAGCCGGTGCCGACCAGCCCGGGGAGGCTGGCGACAAGCACCCAGCCCTGCACCAGCGCTGTCGCGACGATCACGACGAGGTACAGCTTGCCAAGTGGCGTGAACCAGCGCGCCGCCATCGCGCCGTCCTTCGGCGATGCGACGGCGACTACCAGCAGAAGCGGAGCCAGGCCGCCGAGCCAGGCGCCCGCGGCCAGCAGGTGCGCGATCTCGGACGCCAGCAGCAGGCTGAACCCCGATGCCATCGCGGCGGCATGGCCGTGTCCGGCCTGCAGCGCAGTGGCCAAGCCGGAGAGCACGCAGGCTGCCCACTGGCGGCGAGCGCGGTCGTGCCGCCCGATCACGAACGCCACGACCATGACGGACAGCAGCTGCAGCGCTACCAGGTGGCCAAACCAAGTGCCAGACAGCACGACCCACACCGCGGACAAGGCTTGTTCTACGGACGTCGCGCCGGCCATGTCGGCTGCCTGCAGCAGCAACCAAACCAAGGTTGCGACCAGGTTCATGCCAAGGCTGAACCAGGCCAGCCGCAGCAGGCCGGACTTGACGACTGCGACCGTCTCTTCCGGCATCCTTGGGAAGACCCGCACCATGACGGTGGTGCGGAACACCAGGACGCCGAACATGGAAAGCAGGGCTGCGACCGACAGGCCGCGGGCGAGGGCGAGCATCAGCCCGCCCTCGGGATTGATCTCCGGCAGCATCCCGCCTCGCTATCCCCCGACCGTAAAGTTGTAGCGACCTTCGGTCTTGTGGGTGTCGGTCGAGGTGGCGTGCCAGATCACCGTGTAGGTCCCGGGCTGCAGGGACTTGAGGCTCACCGCGAGATGCGCCTGCCCGCCCGCGAGGTGGACGGCGCCGTTATCCACGCGCGCACCACCGGCATCCTGCACGGTGATGGTGCTGAACGCAGGCTCGACGCCTTCGGTGAAGTCGATGACCACCTGGGTCGGCGCCTTCTGCACGCTGGTACCGACCGAGGGTGAGGCTGTCTTTAGAAAGGCGTGGGCCGATGCGTGATCCGCGCAGAGCACGAGAGTGCCCAGGGCGAGGCCGCCGAGGAGGTGTCGCATTGCGCGTTTTCCTTGCTGGATCACTGGAAGAGCGGCTTGCCGAGGGAGTTGGGAAACAGGTCGTCGAAGAAGAAATGCACCAACCCAACCGCTCCCACCGTAGTTCCGGTCGCCTTGTTGAGCGGGATCAGCGCCTCCACGCCGACCTCGCCCCAGTTGGCCATGTAGATAACGCCCGGTGCGGCTGTCCATGTCGTGCCCTGCGTGCTGGGCGAGGAGGCCGGCGAGGACCAGGTGAACTCCACCAGCGGTATCAAATTGCCAAGGAAGCCCCCCAGACCGACATTCTTTACCTGGGATTGCAGGTAGGGAAGGCTGTACTGAATCGAGACGCCACCGGCCCAGGCATTGTTGTTGGCGTTGTTGAGCTGCGCCGCGATCCCGGTGTTGAACGGGCTCGACAGGGAGGCGCCGGGCGCGACCGATGGCACCTGGCTCGACTTCAGCTCGCGGTCGGCCACGGTGTAGCTCAGCTCGCCCGTCACGGCGAACGGCCGCAGGAAGCCCACCGGCAGGTCGCCCATCCCCTTGCCGAAATACCCCGTCGGTGAGGTTGAGCCGTAGTGGTCGCCGCCAGTGTGGGCGGTGCCGGTGCCTCCAAGCTCGCGGATCACGCCGAGCGAGGCGACGAACTCGTGCGCGACGTTGGTGTAGGCCTGCCACTTGCCCGTGATGTAGAGATTCTCGAACCCGGCCTGGGTCTTCGACCCGTTCATCTGCTGGATGTCGTAGCCGCCGTTCAGGATCAGCGCCGTGGTCGGCGTGATCGTCTTGTCGAACTCGAAGCCGAGATCAACCTCGTGGCCTGGCCCGGTGCCACCATTGGCGCCGCTGCGGCTGTAGGTAATTGAGGGTAATGACGCCTCATCGGCGACGCCGGGGTCGTCGATGGTCAGCGTCACCGGGAACACGCGGCTACCCACTACGACGTGGGCTGACGCCGAGAACGCGGCCCCGCACGCCACCGCGGCAAAGACCGCGGAAACAAGAGTCGAACGCATGATGAGGAGGTCCTGGTTGACATGAGTCGGAGCGCGGCTTGGATGCAGCGCCGGATGCAGGCTGGACTCAGACCAGGACGGGTGGACCGCGGGGAAAGCCGAGGTGGGATTTGTGGGAGGGTGGGCCTCGTGCCGACAGCAGCGAGACAAGACGCAGCTTCACGCCGGCTGAAGGCGCCGGCAAAACCGGCGTGGGCACCACGACGAAACAGGGAAGATCAAGAGCCGCGGCAAGAGGTGAGGGCGCGTAGTCAGGGAGCCGGTGGTGGTGTGGTGCGGCCGGGGCGTGGCTACCGTCGACCAAGGCGGTCTGGCACAGCACGGTGAGGGCGGCGAGTTCAGTACGCTGCACGTCCACTTCGGCGTCCAGGGGTGCCAGCGAGCCGAGCGCGAGCTGGCTGACAAGCGCGAGCACAGCCAGCAGCAGCCCGGGGATGCGGCTCAGCGGTCGGACGGACAAGGTGGCGCGCATCAGCATCGCTGCGGACGCTAACATGGCGCGGGAGGCCGGCAAGCACTCCTACCACCGACATAGTTGTTGCTGACAGATTGCCTCGGAACCAGGGTGACCGGTGAGACGAGGTGGCGTCTCGGCAGAGAGACCGGGCAGCCCGTGCCACCATGACGATGGAGCGACAACCGCATGCCGACCGAGCGGGCGAGAAAGGTGCTGCGCTGGGCTGCATGCTGGCTGGTTCTGGCTGTCCTATCGACCCCTGCATGGGCGCACCACCAGGGCACGGCCCGCACCGCTTCGCCGGACGGCATCGCCATACCCAACCTGACGCACGGGCAGATGGTGGCCGTGGCCAGGAACAAGTCGGCGATCCTGGCGCTGGCGGCGGACCAGCCTGCTGGCGACGTCGTGGGCCGGCGACTCGCCGAGTACGTTGGGTTCCAGTCATATGCCTGCTGGTGGAGCCTCGTTCCAGGCAGCCTTCGCGACGAGGCAAGCCCCTTCAACGAGTGCACGCACGCCATCTTGGCGGGCACGATGGCGCTGTACCGCCACATGCTTCCTAGGCTCGGCAGCAGCGCGGCGGCGAAGGAGCTTGCCGCCAAGATCAATGCCGACATGCTGGAGAACGGGGCAGCGGTTGTTCTGTGTCGGTTCAGCGACGAAGCGTTCAGCACCGCCGAAATCATCACTCCGCCCTGGGGCGGCCTGCTGTCCTCGCCACCTACAATACTCACACTTGCCGGGCTGATAGTGCTCGTCAATGGCCTGACGTGGCTTATGCTTCGCATGACACGCACGGACCCGGCAGGTCTCCAGCACTCACCAGCTCGCGAGTCGTCTCGGGCAAACGCTCACATCGCGTGATGGCACCCGAAATCATGCTTTCTCGGCCGCGTGCTCCAACACCTGGGCAATCAAGGTCGAGGCCACGGTCGCCTGGAAACAGCCCAAACCCCGGCTGCACGGCTGTGCCCCACTTAGCGTGCAGTTTTGAGCAATTGGTGAGGTGACCCCGACAAGGCTGAAACCGCTCTGAGGGCCACGGGAAAGGAAACCACGATCCGCACTCTGTGGATGGCTCTCGCTGACAAGGCAGCGCAGGAGGGTGACAGAGACGTGGCTGCTGCTGCGGCCCTGGCGGGGATTGCCATGGGTCTGAAAGCGGGTTGACGCTCAGAGCCTCCCCACTGTGGGGAGGCTCTGACAAACTTTCTTGCCGGCTCTAGCCCCTGCAAACCTCCCCACAGTGGGGAGGTTGTTACCCGTCAGCATCTTCAAACCGTGCAGGACGACGCCTCGGTTTCCGAGCAATCTTCTGGCGCTCGGCTTCTGTCGCGTCCTGATCGCGTACAAAAGCGCCACGTGCAGCGGTCGGACGCTCGGCATCAGGAAGGCCCCAATAATCGAAATTGCCTGTCATCACGGCAACAACCCTACGTGTCTCGGCTCGCACTGCATCAGCAGCTTGAAGTGCAGCCTGTCCCTGGTCCGATGGATACTCGCCAGAAAGCGCCGCAACGTTCAAAGCCCTGGCAACCTGGTTTAGGTTGGTCCCGATCCTACGAAGCTCCCTAAACACGTCCCGCAGCTCGGCGACTTCCTGCTCGTTCCATTGGGGGCGCCGGCCAAGGTGAACGACGGCCAGGCAGCGCAGCCACACCGAGGGGGTAGTCTGGCGGGCGCGAGCGGCGGCCAGCAAGGCGAACCGCTCCGTGTCCTTCAAGCGAACGGAAACGCGATAGCCGGAGGTTCCAAGGGGAGCCTGCGGCTCCTGCCCGTGCACCACGTCGAGCAAGATACGGCGAAGCGCCGCCGAGACGCTTCCATCCTTCGCGCGCGCCCAAGCCTTGAACCGGTTAGCAAGTCCACGATCGACGTGAGTGCCGATGAGGACGCTCTCAGGAGGGGCAGACATAGCAGCTCCAACGCCGAAAGTTTATAACTTAGCACCCCATCGAATATCCTGCCCTAGTCCATTTCCCTTAGTTTTTGTGTGTTTGGTTGCTTAGAAAAGAAAGATGGGCAGGAGGGAAGGAGTGCAATGGGAAAGCCGCCCCTCAGACCCGCCAGCCTGCCGCCTCCCGCCGCAGAACCTCCCCACCGTGGGGAGCCCCGGACCCGCCAGTCTGCTACCTCCCGCCCGCATAACCTCCCCACTGTGGGGAGCCCCGGACCTGCCACGCTTACGCTGTCTGGTGTTCATGCTCATAGGTCTGCCCATCCTCCAGCGAAACCGTAGCAAGTTCCTTTCACGTTCTTACAGGCCGCTAACTCCTAGCCGGCTAATTGCTCGTTCCAATCCTTGGCCTGGGGTTGCAAGCGGGAGAACCCGACCCGGCACTCTGTCGCCAGCTCGTGCAGTCGCCCGGCCAACAGCTCGCCCCCGGTTCCCTGGTCTGTTGCCGCGACAAGCTCCCCATGACGCGGCAAGAGCCCCCGTAAGGCGCACTCTGTCTCCGGCCCGTAGCCTCCACCTGTCGAGGCGTAGAGTGTGCCGTCCGGCCATCCCTCAAGGCTGGCTAGGCTCAAGGCGTCGATCGCGCTCTCGGTCACGGCAAGCCGATCCGCGACGGCAGGATGCCCAAGCCAGAACAGCGTCTTGGTCCCGCCCTTGCTAAACCCCTTGTAGTTCGGCCCGCGCATTTCCCAGCCCGTGACCGATCCCGCCGCGCCCTGGTGCATGGCCCATACCGTGCCGTGGATGCCTTCCCGCAACGCCTCGAACCGCAAGGCGCGCGTGATGCTCTCTGCCGGGAGGCGGCGCTTGTCCGTGAGGTAGTTCCATCCTGGCGAACCTGCGCGCAGGCGTGTCGCCTGGCTCCAGAACACATCGCCCTCGAACGCTACCCCATCGTCTCCCTGACGCATCGGCAGCAGCTTCGGCGCGATCCCCGCGAGAGGGCGCAGAGCCTTGCGGGCGTGTCCGAGGTTCCCGCCCCAGACATGCTGCGCGAGCGCCAGCACATCGCCACGTCGATCATTCAAAGGATCAAACCAACCCTTTCCCTCATGCGTGACAATGACGATCCTACCGGCACCCTGACGATACTTGGCAGCTCTGCGTGTGCTCTCTTGCACGTCCAGTTCCCAGCCGGCCACTTCCAACACACTACGGCAGTCAACTCTGGCGCGCAGTTCCACCAACTCGTCGGCGTCCACTGTCATTAAGACCTCCTCAAGTCACAACTTGCAGTCAATCCCGCATCCGCACCTAAAAGATACCATTCTGCCGCCGACTGCACTTAATATCTCCACCACCACGAAGGCGGCTTAGGGTCAAAGTGCTGCGGGTCTACTTTGATTGCTAAACACGAATACATCACAAATGCCACTGATGAGACAAAGGTAACAAAGGCCGCCTGCATTGCGTCTTGCCAGTGATGCCAATATCCGAAGCCAATGGTCATCCCGATCCCGCCGACGATCGCCAGGAACAACCCTGCCAGGATGAAGGGCCGCAAGAGCCGGAGAAACACCACCACCACCAGCCGCAACGCGGCCAGGGCCACAAGGAGCATCAGCCAAGCCAAGAAGGCCAGGAAGCGCCCTGCCAGAGCGAGGATGCCACTGGCAGGGATACGGAAGGCAGGAAGGCTGAACAGCCTGTCGCCCATGGTTGCCGCCTCTCCGATCAATCCGTATCCACAGGACGCAGTTCTGCGAATGCCGCCTCGATTTCTGCACCATCCACGTCGAGCAGAACGTGCCCTTTGGTTCCTGCCCTCCGGCTTGTCACCAAGACGCCCCGCTGTCCTGCCGCCGTTTCCATGATGAACACCGGCAAGCCGGCCTGAACTGCGCGAGCCGTAGGGGCGGGGGCGGTCACGGGAGCTGCGGAGCCGGTCGGGGCTGCGGAGACAGGGGGGATCGAAGGAGCTGGGCGCGCTGCGGGAACCGGGACGATTGTAGGAGCTACAGGAGCTGGCGCCTCTACCTCGTCCACAATGCCGGGCAGCTCGGGGCCTGTGTCCTCGTTCTCCTGCGGGACCGGCAGCGGCACGCTCGCCACCGCCTCGGCCTTGGGTTTGAGGTAGATGCTGCTTGTTGTCCTGCCTGTCGCATCCTCGATGAGACGCCGCGCCTCTGTGACGGACAGGGCGGTGTCGTGCCCTTCCATCGCGCCCTCAATCTCAGCGGGTTGCTTCTGCCAAGCCGTGAACAGCTCGTAGATGGCGCGCATGTCGCCGTCGTTGAGGCGAGCTGCCAGGAAGGAGGGCAGGCGCGAGACGCTGCGGAACATGGTCACGAAATGGTCGGTCAGGCCGCAAACCGTGCCGATCTCCTTCCCCTTCATGCCTCCAGCGCCGAGGCGCTTCACGACTGCCGCAAGGTCGGAGTTAGACAGGTCGGCGCGCGACTGGTTCTCGATCACCTGTGCGGCGAGACCGGCCTGCTCCCCCGCCACGACCACGGCGGGAATGTCGGCCAGGCCAAGAAGCCTGGATGCCCTGTAGCGCCTGGCGCCGAACACCAGCATGTAGCGACCATCAACCGGGGCGCGGAGGCCGATCGGCTGCAACACGCCACCTAGCAGGGTGATCGTCTCCGCGAGCTGCTCAAGCTTGCCCTGGTCGAACGTGGTGCGGGGCTGCTCGGGGTCCTCGTCAATGTCGGCAAGGAGGACGCGAAGCGGGGCGTTGCCCGTCCCGCCCATGGTGGCGGCCTCCAGGCCGTCGAACACCCCTGCGGTGAAGAGCGACTTCTTCGGCGTTGCAGCCTTACCCATGGGTCAGCTCCATCTTCTCGGCCACCTGGTCGAAAATCCCGCGTATCTCCGCGGTCGCATCCTTCACGCCTGAGCCTTTCATCTTCCACACCGGCATCCGCTCGCTGCTGGCTCTGGCGTAGAGGTCGCGCTTTGCGACGAACCCGTTGAACAGGAGTTTTCCGACCCGTTCGGCCAGGGCCTCGTATGCCTCGCGCTCAAGGCGGCTCTTGCGGTCGAACAGCGAGGGCAGCAAGCCAAGGAACAGGGGCTCGGGCTTCTTGTAGAAGGTCGAGACGCCCTTGATCGCCTTTACCAGCTCCGTGATCCCCATGATGGAGTACGTGTTGACGCCAAGGGGGGCCAGCACGGCATTAGCGGACAACAGGCCGGCGAAGGTGCGATTGGCGAGCTGGGGCGGCGTGTCGATGATGCAAACGTCGTAGTCATCCTTCATTGCAGCGAGACTGTCGCGGAACGTCTCGATGCACTCGCGCTCGGCCTTCTCCACGTTCAACAAGGCTCTCGTGGATTTGGCGACGGTCAGTGACCCGACACTCGGAACCTTGGTCTTTTCCTCGAACAGCGCGACGCTCTCCACCCTGGAAAGGTTGGCGGCAAGCGTGCTGGTCAGGTTTGCCTGCTGGTCCAGATCAATCACAAGCGTCCGATACTTCTCTGCAAAATACCATCCGGCATGTGAAACGATGTTGGTTTTTCCAACCCCGCCCTTCTCATTCATCACAACCAAGGTTTTCATTTTGCTTCCCCTTTTGGGCGGCCCGCCCGCCCTGCCCGGCGATCGGTCAGCTCGTCGTCAGGCACTTCAAATCCGATCGCCTTGAGCCCCCGCAGAACCATGGCTCGCGCCGTTGTCCGCTCCTGCAAGGCACGTAGCTTCAAGGCGTGGTGCAGCGCCTCCGGCACCGGAAAGGAAAGGGTTTGCTCCCGAGGCTCCGCAGCCGGTTGCTCCGTAGTGCTCGGCTGTGCGGGCTTCTTTGCCATTCGTGTTCTACTCCTGCCGGCGCCCCTGCGCCGTTCCGTCGCGCTACCATCACACAAGCTCCCTGTCTCAACAACAAGAAGTATAGTCGATAATTCATAAAGATGTATAGTCCATTAGCTATCAACGAAAAGTGATCGTTTCTCGTTGGTTTCTGGCACGCCACTTTCCGGTGATGATCGGACCCGCAAAACCGACCGGAAACTCTATCGGGAACCTTGCCATCGGATATGCTCAGGTCTGGTTGAGTTTCCGAGGGTCCGAAGGTCCATGTCCCAGCTCGTCGGTTATGCGCGCGTCTCCACGGCCGAGCAAAGCCCCGCCTCCCAGCTCGACGCCCTCAAGGCGGCCGGCTGCGATCGAGTGTTCACTGAAACCGCCTCCGGCGCGCAGCGTACCCGACCGGAGCTGCACCAGGCGCTCGACTACATGCGCAAAGGCGATGTGCTCGTGGTGTGGCGCCTGGATCGCCTGGCCCGTTCCGTGCGGCAGCTCGTGGACACGGCGGCCGATCTGCACGCCAGAGGGATCGAGCTGCGCTCGCTACATGACGCGATCGACACCAGCACGGCTACGGGCCGGCTGACGTTTCATCTGTTCGCGGCCCTGGCCGAGTTCGAGCGTGACGTGATCCGTGACCGGACGATGATCGGCCTGGCCGCAGCTCGGGCGCGAGGGAGGAAGGGAGGGCGCCCGCGCAAGCTCGCGCAGAAGGACCAGGACCTTGCCCGCGCCCTTCTGACGGAGGGCAGCACTCCCTTTGCCGAAGTCGCGCGCCGCGTCCGTGTGGCTCCCTCGACGCTCTACGGCTACTTCCCTGGCGGCCGGTATGGCGAGCTACCGCCCGACAACTAGGCGGCGCGAAAGCCGGTAGTGTCTCAGTTTGAGTTGCCCACGGTTACTAGACCTTCAAAAGGGCATTCTGAGATCGCCGCGGACCGGGCGCGCTTGCATGATGGCAACATTTCCGAACTTTCCGGACAGACAGTAAGAGAATGCGTAAGCTCATCCGGGTTACTTTCCGAATAAGACTGGATAAGCAGAGACGCCGGCAATAATTACAGATACAATAGTAAACCCTGCTATCGCCCATGTTAAAGAATTAAGCTTTCTTTGAACCTTTATGTTCTCTGCTACACTTGCAAGAGAACCTTGCTGAGAGAGAAGTTCCCGAAGCATTTTATCTCTCACAAGAAGATTTTCAGCTTCCTTCCTGATGTTCTCATTCATGCCGGGGAGAGCGCTTATTGGAGCGGCCGCAATCCAGGGCGGAGATTTTGTAGTAAATTGGTCTATGTCGGAATCTGTGAACGGGCTACTCAGGCTATAAATTATAT
>JAABUQ010009328.1_pt1 | contig 13327 bp, 11 predicted proteins | sample 5560001 | NCBI WGS metagenome assembly JAABUQ01 (sample SAMN10711888, study PRJNA513371) | rock metagenome | isolation source: Antarctica rocks | place: Antarctica: Victoria Land, Finger Mt nord | collected 2015-12-18 | reverse complement strand
CGGCGTCGGAGCCTTCCGAGGCCGGGACCGGTCGTCTTTTTCCGTGGAGCCCGATCAGCCGCCCGACCGGAGCATGTTGAGGACCAGCCAGAGCCCGAGCACCGCGGCGATGGTGAAGCCGACGACCCCGAGCGTCGCCGCGCCGTCGCCGGCCCGGATCACCAGGGAGGAGCCGACGATCAGGCCGGCGATCACGATCCCGGCGGTCAGGGTCTGGCTGGCCCCGGTGAGGCGGCGGACGAGCTGCTCGAAGTGCTGCAAGTCGAACTTGACGGTCAGCTCGCCCCGCTTGATCGATTCGAGCGACTGGCCCAGGACGTCGGGCAACAGCGTGGCGATCCGCTGGAGGTCTTCGGCGGTCCGGGCCGTCTGGTTCAGGAATCGTCGCGGGCTGTAGCGGCGGGCGGCGAGCTCGCGGAAGAGGGGCCCGACCTGCGCCGCGATGTCGAAGTGGGGGTCGAGCTCGCGGCCTACCCCTTCGATCGTGACCAGGGCCCGGATCAAGAGCACGAGGTCGGGCGGGATCGTCAGGTGGTGGACCCGGATGAAGCCGACGAGGTCGCGGAGCAGGACCGACAGGTCGATCGCGTCGAGCGTCAGGTCGGAGTACGACGCGACGAGCTCGCTGACGTCGCGGCGGAGGGCCCGGACGTCGACGTGCTCGCCGCGGATCTCGAGGGCCTCGAGGGCCCGGAGGACCCGGTCGGTGTCCTCGGCCATCAGGCCGGAGAGGAGGTCGACGATCCGCTCGCGGGTCGGGCCGTCGATCCGGCCGAACATCCCGTAGTCCAAGGGGGCGATCACCCCCCCTTCGAGGACCCGGAGGTTGCCGGGGTGGGGGTCGGCGTGGAAGAAGCCGAAGCGGAAGATCTGCCGGAGCAGGATCCGTGACCCCCGGACCGCCACGACGGCCGGGTCGACCCCCATCCGCCTGAGGCCGGACAGGTCGTTGACGGAGACGCCGCCGATCAGCTCCATCGCCAGGACTTTCGAGGTCGAGAACTCGCGGTAGACCTCGGGGATGTGCGCGGTCGGCTCCCGGGCGAACTGGCCCCGGCACCGCTCCATCGTCCGCCGCTCGATCGCCAAATCGAGCTCGCGCTTCAGGGTCCGCTCCAGCTCCCGGGCCAGGGCCACCGGGCCGTAGGGCGCCAGCGCGGGGAGCCTCCGCTCGGCCAGTTGGGCGAGGTTCTTGAGGATCTCGAGGTCGGCCTGGACCGTCCGGTCGATCCCCGGCCGGCGGATCTTCAGCGCGATCGTCCGGCCGTCGTGGAGGGTCGCGCGGTGGACCTGCGAGATCGACGCCGAGGCGATCGGCTCGGGGTCGACCGAACGGAAGACGGCGGCCAGGGGGCGGCCGTACTCTTCGACGAGGATCGCCTCGGCCTCGGCGAAGGGGAAGGCTCGGACGTGGTCGCGGAGCAGGGCGAGCTCGGTCGTGTACGCCTCGGGCAGCAGGTCGGGCCGGGTGCTGAGGATCTGGCCGAGCTTGACGAACGTCGGCCCCAGGTCTTCGCAGACCAGGCGGAGCCGCTTGGGCCGCTCCTGGGGCGGCACTTCGTCCCCCAAGGCGGCCCGCTCGAAGGGGCGGACCAGGGTGTCGAGGTGTAGCGCCGTGACCACGTCGCGATACCCGTAGCGCATCAGGCTGGCCAGGATCTGGCGGTAACGCGGGAGGTCGCGGAGATGCCCGACGGTTTCTCGGATCAAGGAAGTCGCATCCTTCGGGGATGGCGGCCCGAACGCCGCGTCGGGCCGCCGCGGTCCCAGCTTAACCCCTCGGGCCGAGGGGCCACAACCGGCCCTTGGCGGGGGCTCGGTCGGCCGGTCGAGCTTGCAAGCCGGCCGCCGATGCGATAGGCTAGAACCCGTAATCGACGGGGACAGACAGAGTTGCGATCGAGGATCGACCTATGACCATCTCGGATCAGCTAGGCGTCCGCACCCTGGATACCTCGGACGACCTCGACGAGACCCGCCTCGGGGCGGTCGGGTACGTCTTCCACGGGAACCTCCCGATCGAGGGGTCCAAGAAGGCGGTCAAGGCCGGGACGAACCTCCTCCACTTCGCCCGCTGCGCCAAGCTCGAAAAGGCCGCCGACACCGAGGCCAAGATCTGGTTCCGGACCATCGGGATCGCCAAGGAACACCTCGACCAGACGATCGGCACCGACCGCTGGAAGTGGTGCAAGGTCTGCGAGCGCGAGATCACCCAGAAGATCCTCAACGAGCGCTGATCCATCCAACCGGGCCCGATCGTGATCCGACGGGGGACGAGTCATGACCTCGCTATCAACCGCCAAGCCGCAGGCACCGCGGCGGCTGTACGAGGTGCCCTCGATCCCGAAACAAGAGGGCCGGGTGTACGCCATCACCTTCGATCTGGACGTCGAGTCGCTCAAGGTCCACTACGGCGACCCCTATAACAACGCCCACGGCGAGATCCGCAAGGTTCTCCTGAATCAAGGATTCGCCTGGCAGCAGGGGAGCGTCTATTTCGGCGGAGAGACCATCAACGCCGTCACCTGTGTCCTGGCCGCGCTCGAACTTACCCGCGCCCTGCCCTGGTTCGCCTCCTCGGTCCGAGACATCCGCATGCTTCGGATCGAGGAGTTCAACGACCTCATGCCGGCGGTGCGGCAGGCGGCGCCGGACGCCTAATCCTTCCGCCTCCCCGCCCGGTCGAGCAGGATGAAGACGGCGATCCCCAGCGATGGGGCCACGAAGAACAGCGGCGTCACCGCCCAGAGCCGCCAGTTCTTGCCGCCCGAGCGCTCGATCAGGACGAGGAACGCCCAACCCGCCGTCAGGGTGAAGTCGAGCATCGCCAGGTCGAAGACGCGATCGGTCCGGAGCAGCTCCCAGAGCCGTGGGCTGCTCAGGCCGATCGTCCGTTCGATCTCCCAGGCCAGCCAGCCGCCGACGGGCAGGGCCACGGCCAAGATCAGCCAGGCCGTGAGCGGATGCCGGCTCGGGTCGGTCTTGACGGGAGTCGACGGGCTCGGGTCGGTCGGCGTCATGGCGTGAAGGCTCCGGGCGGATCGACGGGCGTGGTCCCCCCGTTGTAGCCGAAAGGCAAGGCTCGCTCCCGACTTTCGGCCGTTCGGCATCCCGGTTGCCGGTTCAAGGGATGGACACGGCTTCCCTTTGAGGCCCGTGCCTGGGGGTCGGTCGCGGGGAGGCCGGGATGAAGCACAAGGTCGCGGTGTTCGGCGTCGTGGGCCTCGGGGTGCTGGTCGGCTCGTCGCGCGAGGGCGTCGGCCAGGAGGTGGTGCCGCCCCCCCCTGCCCCTCCGCCCGGCTCGGGGCAGGCGGCGTTCGCCCCTCGGCCGAACCAAGGATTCGGGGTCGGGGGGCCGCCCCCGGTCGTCAACCTGGAAGAGCTTTCCAGGCGGATGACCGGGGCCATCGACGGCTTGAGCGACGACCTGGCCGCCGGCCCCGGGCTGGCGCCGCGGGGAACGTATCTGGAGCGCGACGCCCGCGAGCTGCGCCAGGCGGCCGACGACTGGTTCACCGCGACCCGAGGGGCGAACGACCCGGGCCAGCTCCGCCGGAGCTATGCCGGGATCGACGTCTCGTGGCACCGGCTCCGGGGGCAACTCGGGGCGCCCGGCCTGGCCACCCCCGCCGTGGTCGAGGAGATCCGCCGGGTCGACGACGCCGACGCCCAGCTCCACCGGGCGCTCGGGATGAACGACTATCCGGCCAACTTCGACGGCCCGGCCGCGGCTCCCACCGGGCTCGACGAGACCCGCCGCCTGGCCTACGCCCTGGCCCAGCGCGGCGAGGCCCTCGCCGCGACGGTCCAGACGATCGACGGCCAGGACCCCACGCTCGCCCCCCTGGTCCGCGACGCCGGCCAGATCGCCCAGGTGGCCGACGCCTTCCACGATGCCCTGGGCGACCCGAACCAGGCCGGCCAGCCCGACTTCGCCCGGAATACGTTCGCCCAGATCGTCCAGCGGTCCAACGGCTTCGGCGTGAACCTGGCCACGACCCCGATGCCCCCCGCTTTGCAGGCCGCCTGGAACGGCTATACCTCGGCCCACAACCTGCTCCGGGTCAACCTCGGACTCACCGCCAACACGCCCAACGGCCTGCCCCCCGGCTTCGACCCGGCCGGGGCGCAAGGCCAGTATCAAGGGCAGGTCGGCATCCCCTACGTCGCCAATCCGGTCGCCCCCATCGCGGGGTGGGCCAACCAACTCGACGGCCAGGTGGACGAACTGATCGCCCACTTCGCCCCGACGGTCAACGTCGTGCCCGAAGGGGGGCAGATGTTCGAGGACATGCGGCGCCTCCGCGGGGCCGCGATCGACTTCCGCCGCGATGCCGCCCAGGGGCTCGACCAAGGGCGGCTCGCCTTCGAGTTCCGCGAGGTCGACGAACACTGGCGGAGGCTGGCCCGCCGGTTCGACCGGATCGGCCGAGGCCGGACCGGCCCCAACATCCAGCGCGTCCAGGAGATCGGGCGGACCTGCGACCAGATCCACCGGGTCCTGGGGATGCCCGGGTTCGCCCCGGCCTTCGGAGCTTACTGAACGACGATCCCGACCGCCCTTCCATCCGCCTTGCCGGGCTCGGGCAAGGCCGGGGCGGTCGTGTCGGCCTCGTGCCTCAAGAGGTCGTCGAGCCGGAAGGCGTGGTAGGGCTGGTTGGCGGCGGGCTGGCCGTCGGTCGAGGCGTTGGCCACCCAGAACCGCCCGGTGGTCGTCTCGAAGAGGACGTTGTGCAGGTTCGACGACATCGCCACCGGCCGGTCCATCAGGCGGCGGGCCGACTCGTCGTCGAACGAGCCGAGGCCCGCCTTCACCCGGCGGGCGAGCTCCTCGTACCGCTTGCCGACCGAGAGCAAGACGCCATCCTTGACCGGGTGCGGCAGTCGGGGCTCGGCCTCGCCCATCTTGATCGTGACGAAGGCGTTCCACGACGCTTCCATGCCGACCGCCCGGCCCGAGTTGCCGTCGGCCACGACGTAGAAATACTGGCAGGTACGGGGGTGGTCGCGGAAGACGGCCACGGCCTCGTCGAGCCCGTCCGCCTCTTCGAGGGCCATCCGAACCAGGAGCGCCATCGGTACCCCTTCCCAATGGCCGGTCCCGCCGCCGCCCATCTCGCCGATCGAGACCTTCTTGGCGTTCATCCCGGTGACGCTGCCGATGAAGCCGGCGTAGGTCACGTTCACGAACGGGATCGCCCCCTCGGGCTCGGCCACGACGAGCACCGCGTGGTCCTGGAGCCGCCAGTCGCAGCCGTAGTCGAGGATCCGCCCGTGGTAGAGCAGGCCATCCCTGGTCGCCGAGCCCGACAGGGCGAACCCCGAGCAGTGGAACAGCTCGGGGATGAAGTTGGCGGCCACGATCTCCTCGATCGCCACCCCCGCCCCCTCGGCGATCCCGCGCATCTCGTCGTAATACTTCGCCGGGACGTACCTCTTCTGGAGTTCGGAAATCGAGCTCATGAGCCGCTTGGCATCGATCGGCACTTTGAGTCCGAAGACCTCGGGCTTGAACTGCTTGGCCTTCACGTCGAAGAGGTAGCGGACCTGCGCCCGGATGTCGTCACGGAGCAGGACGCCGTGCTGGATCCCCATCTCCCGGGCCGACCCTTTGAGGTGGAGCACCTTGGAGCCGTCGACGACTTCGAGGAAGCCCCGCCCCTGCCGGGCGATCGTCCGGGTCTCGGCCGAGGCATCGCCCGGCCCGGCGAGGATCAGGACGACGAACGCGCCGAGCAGCCGCCAACTTGCCGGGATCTTCATCGGGGCACCTTTCGGTCGGAGATCATCCCTGGAGGGTTCGGGCCGTCCCGGCGACTCGCCGGCCCCCCAGATGAACTCAAACCCGCCCGCGCGTAAAGCCGAGAAGCCCGGAAGGCCCGCGACCGGTCGCGCCGGGCTCATCGAGCCGGACCGATCAGCGGGTCGCGATCGGGGCGGATGGCCCGGGAGGCGTGTTGGGGAGGAGCCTCGGGGGGCCGACGAACTCGGGGCGGCGGCCGAACGGCCCGCAGAGCGGCCGGGGGTGCTCGGGCCGGTCGGGCGAAGGCCCGCGCCGGGGGCGGGGGGCCGGGGGGCCGACGAGGGTGGCGGCTAAAGCTCGGTTGCGGAGGAAGCGGGCGAACTTCTCGGGGATGGTGGGCTTGAGCCAGGTCACGCACCAATCGAGGGCCGCATCGTGCTGCTCGTGGGTGACGGAGTGCTTGACCCCCTTGGCGACCATGATCTTGAGGCAATCGTCGGCGTCGGCGTCGTGGAAGGCGGCCCGGGCCGAGGCGAAGGCCAGCTCGGCGCCGTCGATCGGGCAGTTCGGGTCGAGCTCGCCGTTGAGGATCAGGAGCGGCCGGCCGGCGAAGAGGCGGAGCATGCTCGGCGCGTCGTAGATGGCGCGCATCCCGGGGATGACCTTGGCCCAGAGGGTCTCGCAGACCCCGGCGTCGACCTCCGTCCGGCCGAGGTCGGCGGCGGCGGCCTGGTGGGCCGGGCGGATCGTGTTGGCCCGAGCCTGCCAGCGGCCGTGGTCGAGGCCGTATTGAAAGCTCTGGACCGAGATCGCCGGGATGGCCAATTTGACCCGGTCGTCGACCGCCGCGGCCAGCCAGGTCTCGATCCCCCCCTTGCTGATCCCGATCATCCCCAACCGGTTCGGGTCGACGTCGGGCCGCGTCTCGAGGTAGTCGAGCGTCCGCCAGGCGTCCCAGCAGGTGTCGTAGTAGAACGGGTGCTCCTGGGCATCGCCGCGCTTCGTCCGCCAGGCCCGGATGATCGCCTCGTTGTAGGCCGAGGTCCCCTCGGTGCCCGGGACCCGCTCGCCGTGGTAGCGGCCATCGATCGCGATGGCGAGGATCCCGCGGTGGACGAGCTGTTCGAGCCAGGGCCACATCTGCTCCTTGCGCCCGCCGGTGCCGTGGAGCACGATCACCGCCGGCATCCGCTCGCCCGGCTTGGCGTGCTCGGGCCGGACCACCAGCGCCGGGACGCGCTCGATCGAGCCGCCGGGGCGGCGCTCGACGGCGAAGTCGACCCGCTCGGCGATCACGCCCCGGGTCGGCGGCCTGGTCTCGATCGTCCGGGGTTCGAGCGGCACCCGGGGCCGGTCGAGCATCTGGAGGAACGTCGCCTTCACGACCGACGGCGGCATCGGCGACGGGTTCGATCCGGGGTGGGCCTGGGGCCGGGCCGCGGCGAGCAGCAGGACGGCCAGGGCGAAGAAGAAGGGGGGCTTCAAAGAGGATCCTTGGTCAACATCGACCGATAAACGAAACGAGAGGAGCCGCCCGGGGGGAGGGCTCTCGACTTCACCGGATTCGCGGGTCGACGGTGGGAAGGGTACGGGTGGAACCGCCCTCCCCTTCATTTCGGAAGGTTCGACCGGTAGATTAACTTTGTTCGCCGATCTTGGACAGAGAATTCCGCGAATTCGGTAAAATTGATCTCGCATCAGCATGTTCGTCTGCATGCATGGCGGGGTTCGCCCATCCGCTACGAGGCCGCGTCGGCGTCGCGCTTGAGGCGTTGTTGGAGCAGGGCGACGACGGCCGCTTCCTCGGGCTTGAGGTCGCCCAGGCCCGAGGCGAGCACGGCCTCGGCCCGCCGTTCGAGCGTCCGGAGCATCGAGCCGTCGAGGTAGGCGCCGATGACCTCGGGGTGGATGTAGCACTTCCGGCAGACCGAGGGGGTGTTGCCCAGCCGGGTGGCGACGCTCTCGATCGCCGCGACGACGTTCTTCTTGGCCTGGGCCTCGGAGTCGAACGCCTCGAACTCGCGGAGGGCGAGGCTGGCCAGCACGGTCCCCGACCAGGTCCGGAAGTCCTTGGCCGTGAAGTCGCGGCCGGAAACCTCCCGCAAGTAGGCGTTGACCTCGGCGGAGTCGATCGCCCGGGGGCGGTCCTCGTCGTCGAGGTATTGGAAGAGTTCTTGGCCCGGGAGGTCGCGGCACCGGCCGACGACCCGGGCGAGCCGGGCGTCGTCGAGGTCGATCTCGTGCTCGACCCCGCTCTTGCCCTTGAAGGCGAACCGGACCCCGCGGCGGCCGACCCGGGCGTGCCGGTCGCGCATCGTGGTCAGGCCGAACGACTTGTTGGTCCGGGCGTATTCCTCGTTGCCGACCCGGATCAGGGTGGTTTCCAGGAGCCGGACCACGGCCGCCAGGACCTTCTCGCGGGGCAGCCCGGGGCGAGCGAGGTCGGCGTCGACCCGCTTTCGGATCTTCGGCAGGGCCGCCGCGAACGCCATCATCCGGTCATACTTCGACTCGTCGCGGACGGCCCGCCAACGGGGGTGGTAGCGGTACTGCTTCCGCCCCCTCGCGTCGCGCCCGGTGGCCTGGAGGTGGCCGTCGGGGTCGGGGCAGATCCAGACGTCGGTGTAGGCCGGGGGTATCGCCAGCTTGCGGATCCGGTCGATCGTCGGTTCGTCGCGGATCGCCTGGCCGGAAGGATCGAGGTAGGCGAACGCCTTGCCCCGGGGCTTCCGGGCGATCCCCGGCGTCTCGTCGCTCACGTACTTGAGCCCCGCGGCCTTCGCGGAGGCCGAGGGGTCGGCGCGGACCGGGGCCGGCTTCGCCGATCGCTGGCGGGGGGTGGTTGGCATGATGGCTGGGACCGACGCAACTCCGATGCCCGTACGACGGCGATGCCAGACGCCCCGGCGCGGCGAAGGGGGCCGGGCCGGGGCGTCGGTGGAGGGTCGCGGTCGGAGGGCCGATCAGGACAGGAGACGGTCGGCCTCGGGCAGGAGGTTGGCGAAGTCGATCTTGTGGTGGCAGGCCTCGCGGGCGGCGGCGAGGTCGGCCCCTTGCCAGTCGCGGTCCTCCGGCGAGAGGGCGGCGTAGTTCTCGCGGGCGTGGGAGCGGATCCCGTGGTCTTCGTGGTAGGTGTAGAACCGGGCGAGGTCGCCGAGCTTGGCCTTGGTCCCGCCGGCCACGGCGCACCGGCCGTCGCAGTTGGGGCACATCGTCGGCCCGGCGGCGAGCACGGCCCCCCGGAGCTCGTCGAGCTCGGCCTGCTTCATCGGCTCGAACCGGCGGGCGGCGTCGGCGTTCTCGACGGCCTGCTCCAGGTTCCGCAGGGTCACGCACGACGCCGAGAAACGCTCGTCGGACCAGATGGCGTGGAGCAACCCCTGGGCGGGGGTCAGCCCTCGGGCCTTGAGGGTTGGCACGCGCTCGGCGGTGACCTTGAGCGCCTGGCCGGCGATCTGCTTCATCGAGACCAGGCCGATATTCTTGGCGTGGCAGGCGTCCAGCGCCTTGTTCAAGGCGGAGTCCTTCTCCAGCCAGGGGTTGAACTTGAGCATGATCACGTCGACGAAGTTCCCTTCGGCGGCGTTCCGGATCTGCTCGGCGATCTTCTCATCGTGGGTGGAGAAGCCGACGAACTTGACCTTGCCGGTCTTCTTGATGGCCTCGATCGCCTGCTTCAGCTCCTTGCTCTTGGGCCAGTCGACCTGCTTGGTGTCGAGCCCGTGGAAGAAGAGGAGATCGACGTAGTCGGTCTTGAGGTTGGCCAGGCGGGCGTCGAGCTTGGCGAGCATGTCCATCGGCGTGCCGACGTGGCTCTTGGTGGCCAGGAAGATCGACTTGCGGACCTCGGGGGAGGCCTCGAGCCAGCTGCCGATCACCTTCTCGGAGTTCCGGTAGCCTTCGGCGGTGTCGAAGTAGCGGACCCCCTCACGGTACGCGATCCGCAGGAGTCGGTCGAGGGCGTCAGGCTGGCCCACGGTCCCCTGGTTGAGCAGCGTCACCTCGACGCCCGTCTTGCCCAGCTTCCGCGTGGGAAGCACGGCCTTGTTCGCGGGCCCCTTGTCGTCGGCGGCCCGGGCCGACCCGACGGTGGTCAAGGCCGCCGCCGCCGAGGCCGCCACGCCGGCCTGGAGGAACTCGCGGCGATCGATCGAATGCGATTCGGGCATCGTCAACTCTCCGAAGGTTGCGGGATGGATGGGGCGGATCGGCCTCGGGTCCGAGGATCCGAAGCCTCCAACCTACGTCGCCCGACGGCCGGAGTCCAGCGGGGGCCGGGCGCGGCGATCGGTGAGATTTCCGTCCTCGGCGCGAGCCACACCCCATCCGTCGCGGCCCGGGTGGGGCCCCCTTCCCGCCACGCTCGCGAGATATTGAACGATTCAAGAAAATGGATGGCCTGGGGCTTGTATCCTCGCCAGCGTGGATATACTCTACCCGACGGCGACCCCGGGGAACGGCCCGTTCGGAACGGAGAAGGCCCCCGCGGATCTCGCGTCTTAACGCCCCCCACGGCGCGGTACGCCTGGACCCCCCGGCCTAGGCTTCCGCGCCTTTGGTCAATCGCCCGCTTTTCCCGGCTGATGGGAAAGCCGATAGGACCACGCTCCGGCCGTTTTGGCTTGCGGAGCGCGGCGGCCCCAGCACGCTCGCGGGGCCCGTCGCCGCGATGGAGATGGCAGGAGCCCGGCCGACCCAGGGAGGGGTCGATGTGAATGTTCCTTTCCCTCCCAAGGAGAAGTGCATGTCTGGAGAGATGACGACACTCGCTGACCGCGCGGCCCGGCCTCGCCGGAACTTCCTCGCCAGGATGCTCGGCCTCGGCGCGGGCGCCTCGGGCCTCGCCCTGGCCGGCTCGGCCCGGACCGCCGAGGCCCAGCAGGGGGCCATCAACGACGCGGCGATCCTCAACTTCGCCCTGAACCTCGAATATCTCGAGGGGGCGTTCTATACCTATGCCGTCACCGGCGCCGGGCTCGAAGCCCAAGGGATCCCGACCTCCGGCTCGGGCAACTTCGGCCCGGACATCGTGAAGGCGAACTCGCAGGTCCCCTTCACCAGCCCGCTGGTCCAGCAGTTCGCCATGGAACTGGCCATCGACGAGCAGAAGCACATCCTGGACCTTCGCAACCTCCTCAGCGGCATGGGCGTCACCCCGGTCGCCAAGCCGGCGATCGACCTGCTCAACAGCTTCAACCTGGCGGCGCGGATGGCGGGCTTGGGCAACAGCTTCGACCCCTTCGCCAGCGACGTCAACTTCCTGCTCGGTTCGTACGTCTTCGAGGACGTCGGCGTCACGGCCTACCACGGCGCCTCCCCCTTCGTCACCAGCCCCACCATCCTGGGCTACGCCGCGGGCATCCTCGCGGTCGAGGGATACCACGCCGGTTCGATCCGGGCCCAGCTGTACCAGGCGAACCAGGGCGCGGCCACCCAGGCGATCTCCAACCTCCGGGCCACCGCCAGCGCCGCGAGGGACGATTACGGCGTGGCCCAAGGGCCCGGCGGCGCCGGCCCCGCCAACAACACCAGCATCGTGCTCTCGGACGCGACCGGCCAGGCGTTCGCCCGGAGCTTCCGCCAGGTGCTCAACGTCGTCTACCTCGCCCCCAACGCCCCCTCGGGCGGCTTCTTCCCCAACGGCGTCAATGGGCCGATCCGCTGATCGATCGAGCTGGCCGCATTCTTACCGGGATTCATCATACGACATGAACATCGAGGCTAGCATCATGGCAGGAGAGATGAACGACGTGGGCGGGTCGGCGTTGCCCGTGGCCCTGCCGTCGTCCCGCCGCAGGGGCTTCCTGGCTCGGGCCCTCGGCCTGGGCGCGGGCGCCCTGGGCCTGGCCGGCTCGTCGCGGCAGGCCCGCTCGCAGGCGATCCCCGGCGTCAACGACGCCACGATCCTCAACTTCGCCCTCAACTTCGAATACCTGGGCTCGGAATACTACACCTACGCCATGACCGGCCGGGGGATCGGCGATAACGGGGTCCCGATCAACGGCGCGGGGAATGCCGGCCCGACCACGACCAAGCCCAGCCCGAGGGTCACTTTCGCCAGCCCGATGATCCAGCAGTTCGCCGCCGAGCTGATGCGGGACGAGATCGAGCACGTCCAGTTCGTCCGCAACACTCTGATCTCGTTCGGCGTCACCCCGATCGCCAAGCCGGCGATCGACCTGCTCAACAGCTTCAACCTGGCGGCGCGGCTGGCGGGCCTGGGCAACAGCTTCGACCCCTTCGCCAACCAGGTCAACTTCCTCCTCGGGGCCTACATCCTCGAGGACGTCTGCGTCACGGCCCTGCACGGCGCCGCCCCGCTGCTGAGGAACAAGAACGTCATCAGCGGCGCCGCCGGAATGCTCGGGGTCGAGTCGTATCAGGCCGGCGCGATCCGGACCCTGCTGTATCAGGCGAACCAGGGCATGGCCACCCAGGCCATCTCCAACCTCCGGGCCAGCGCCAGCGGCGTCGGCGATTTCGGCGTGGCCCAGGGCCCCCTGAATGCCGGACCCGCCGGCCACACCAGCATCGTCCTGGCCGACGCCAACGCCCTGGCCTTCGCCCGGACCCCCCGCCAGGTCCTCAACATCGCCTACCTCGCCCCCAATGCGTTCGCCGGCGGCTTCTTCCCCAACGGCGTCAACGGGACGATCCGGGGTTGACCCGAATTTCGGGGGGTTCCCGCCCCTCGATCCCCCACCACCCTCATCGAGATCCATCTGCCGATGAAATCCATACTCGCCTCGATGGCCGTCGCGCTGCTGATCAGCCTGGCGGCGGCCCCGGCCCGCGCCCAGACCGCCTACGGCGTGACGCTGCTCGACAATCAGCTCATCTCGATCGACACCTCGACCGGCGTCGGGACGCTCGTTGCCCCGCTGTCCGCGCCGATCTCGGCGTTCGGCCTGGCCAGCGTGAACAACCAGCTCTACACCTTCGACTCCACCGCCGACCTGATCCGCCAGATCGACCCGACCACGGGCGGATTCGCGGCGAGCTACAACATCGGGACCGGCCCGGTGCTCGGCCAGGGCGGCCTGGCGTTCCAGAGCGGCACGGTCGGCTTCCTGACCACCGCCCTGGACGCGAACCCGGCGTCGCCGACCTACCTCAACCCCGCGAACGACCTGTATCGCTTCGACCTGTCCACCGGCACGTCGAGCCTGATCGCCCACACCGCCGTCACCCTGGAGTCGATCGCCTTCGGCCCCAACGGCACGCTCTACGGGCTGGGCAAGCTCGACGCCACCCTCGCCAACGGCAACTCCACCGACACCCTCTACACCGTCGACCCGGCGACCGGCGCGACGATCCCGATCGGCAACGTGGGCGTGCCCGTGGGGAGCCCCGTCGGCGCCCTCGCCTTCGACCGGAGCGGGAACCTCCTCGCCACGATCGACGATGCGCTATATCGGCTCAACCTGGCGACCGGGGCGGCCACCGCGGTGAATCCCGACCCGTTGGCGACCACCGGCTTCTACAGCATCTCGGGCCTGGCCGTCGTCTCGCCCGCGGTCGTGCCCGAGCCGGCCTCGGTCGTGCTCCTGGGCCTGGGGATCGCCCTGTCGTGCGGCTCGATCG
>JAABUQ010009327.1_pt1 | contig 13327 bp, 7 predicted proteins | sample 5560001 | NCBI WGS metagenome assembly JAABUQ01 (sample SAMN10711888, study PRJNA513371) | rock metagenome | isolation source: Antarctica rocks | place: Antarctica: Victoria Land, Finger Mt nord | collected 2015-12-18 | reverse complement strand
GTGCAGGCGGCGGACACCGACGAGGACGCCGACGAGGGTTGAGCGGCCGAGCGCTGACGATCGCCGCCACGACCGCAGCCGTCGTCGTCGTGCTGCCCATCGGCTCGCGCCAGCTGGCCGGCGCCCCGAGCTTCGTACCCGCCGTCCTCGCCCTCGTCGGCTGCTTCGACATCCTCTCGACGATGCTGCTGGTGGCGCAGTTCCGCGACACCGGCAACCGGCGTGACCTGGCGCTGTCGTGGGCCTACTCCTGGTCGCTCGTGGTCATGCTGGGATACGCGCTCGCCTTCCCCGGCGTCTTCGGCACCCATCCGCCGCTGGGCTCCGTGGCCTCGACGGCCCCCTGGCTGTGGGTGTCGTGGCACGCCGGCTTCCCCGGCCTGCTCGGACTGGCCGCGGCGCCGTGGCCGGCGCGGTTCCGGGGCGCCTGCCCAGCCGCGCTCCGCGGCCGCACAGCTTTCTGGACGACCGCTGTAGCCATCGTTGCGGCCCTGGTGCTCGTGCTGTACGACGGGCTGCTGGGCAGCCACCTGCCTGTCGTCATCCACGGCACCGACACCTCCCGCATGGCCCAGCTGTGCGGGCCGCCCATGCTGTTCTGCGTCATCGGCGGGACGGTGCTCGTGACGCTGGGCCGGCACCGCTTCTCCGGCCCGGAGCGCTGGGCCGTCATCGCCTGCGTCGCGGTGCTGGGCGACGTGCTGCTGACCCTGACCTCGCGCTACCGCTACAGCCTGGGGTGGTACACCGGCCGGGTGCTGACCGTCACCGCGGCAGCCGTCGTCTTCCTGGCCATGCTCGCCGAGATCAAGCAGATCAAGCGCGCCGCCGAGCGCGACCGGGCCGAGGCCGTGCAGGCACGCCGGGACGCCGAGGCGGCGACGGCGGCCAAGTCGGCGTTCCTGGCCACGATGAGCCACGAGATCCGCACCCCGATGAACGCCGTGATCGGGATGACCGGGCTGCTGCTGGACACCGAGCTGACCGTCGAGCAGAGGGAGTTCGTCGACACCGTGCGCAGCAGCGGCGACTCCCTGCTCGTGATCATCAACGACATCCTCGACTTCTCGAAGATCGAGTCCGGTGAACTCGACCTGGAGCACGTTGCCTTCGACCTCCGCGAGTGCGTGGAGGGTTCGCTCGACCTCGTCGCCGGTGTCGCTGTGGCGAAGGGCCTCGAGCTGGTCTCGCACGTAGACGAGAGCTGCCCGCGCACTGTGGTCGGCGACCCGACGCGACTGCGCCAGATCCTGGTCAGCCTGCTGAGCAACGCCGTGAAGTTCACCGAGCACGGGGAGGTGCTCGTCGCTGCGCGCTCCGAGGCGCAGCCCGACGGCCGCGTCATGCTGCTGGTCGAGGTGACCGACACCGGCATCGGGGTTCCCGCCGACCGGATGGGCCGGCTGTTCCGATCCTTCAGCCAGGTCGACACCTCCACCACCCGCGTCTATGGCGGAACCGGGCTGGGTCTGGCCATCAGCCGCAGGCTGGCGAACGCGATGGGCGGCGACCTGGTGGCACAGAGCCAGCCGGGAGTGGGCTCGACGTTCCGGCTGTCGGCGCTGCTGCAGACCAGCAGTGACACCGTGGCTGTCGCCGGGCCGCTACCACCGGCCGGTCTGGCGGACCGCCGGGTCCTCGTTGTCGACGACAACGCCACCAACCGACGCATCCTGCGCCTGCAGGTCGAGGCGTGGGGGATGCACGCCACCGACACAGGAGAGCCCGCTGAGGCCCTTGACTGGATCCGGGGCGGCGCCGAGTACGACCTCGCGGTGCTCGACCACCAGATGCCGGGCATGGACGGGGACGAGCTGACGCTGGCGCTCCGGGAGTCTCCCACCGGGCGCGGCTTGCCCGTCGTCCTGCTCACCAGCCTTGGGATGCGCCCTCGGCCCGCCGGTCAGGAGTACGCGGCCCAGCTGACCAAGCCGGTCAAGAGCGCTGCGCTGAAGGCAGTGCTCGGGCAGGCGCTGGTGCCGGCGGGCGCCGCAGGGGTGGCCCCGGCTCAGCGCACACCGAGCGAACCTGGCGGGCGCGCGCCGCTGCGGGTCCTGCTGGCCGAGGACAATCCCACCAACCAGCTTGTCGGGCAGCTGATGCTGACCAAGCTCGGGCACCGGGTGGATGTCGTCGGCAACGGCCGTGAAGCCGTCGAGGCTGTCGCCCGGGTGTCCTACGACGTGGTGCTGATGGACGTCCAGATGCCCGAGATGGACGGGCTCGCGGCAACCGCCGCCATCCGGGCGCAGGCGCCCCCGAGCCATCAGCCCCGCATCGTCGCGCTGACCGCGAGCGTCGCGCTGGAGGACCGGCTCGCCTGTGATCGCGCCGGGATGGACGGCTACCTGGCCAAGCCCGTCCGAGCGGGCGAGCTCAGTGCCGCCCTGGCTGACGCGGGCCGGCCCACCGGCGCAGCACCGGGGGCGCTCACCGCGGGGGCGGCCAGGAGTTGACGGCCCTCCGCCCATGCCATCTCCGCCCACCACCGCTCCCGGCCATGACCTCTCCACCGACGTAGCGGTGTCCCGGTCACGCGTTGCGGCGGATCACCGGCAGGATGAGCCGGGACGGGTGGTCCGCTGAGTGGTGCACCCGGTTCGTCGCCGTGCGCAGGTCCTGCTCGGTCTCCTCAGCGATGGTGCCGCCGGTGTTGGTGTTGCGGTCGAAGCGCGGGAAGTTGCTGCTCGAGACCTCCAGCCGGATGCGGTGACCAGCGGCGAAGACGTTCGAGGTGGCGACGAGGTCGACGCGCAGCTCGTAGACCTGCCCGGGCTCCATCAGCTCCGGCTCGGCCAGCGAGGTGCGGTACCGGGCCCGAAGGATCCCGTCACAGAGGGTCTCCGCGCGACCGTCGGGATGGACGTCGACCAGCTTTCCGGTCACGTCGGTGTCCGCTGCGGACGACGTCAGGTGGACCACCAGCTCGACCGGCCCGGTCACCTCCAGCGGCTCTGTCAGCGCGGGGGTGGTGTAGCACAGCACGTCCGGGCGCTGCTCGACCGCCCGCTGGTCGCGGGGCCCTGCGTTCGCCCCGATGAACAGCCCGGGCAGGAAGGTCGGGCCGCCGGTGGTGGGCACCGGGTCAAGCGGGTCGTAGACGAACTCGTCGTCCGGCTGGCTGCCAGGAGCCTCGGTCGACAGCGTCCCGTCGCCGGCTGACGTGGCGGCGTGGCCGCCGCTGTGCAGGAAGTAGTCGACGTAGTCGGTGTCGGGCAGCGGCCAGTCGTCCTCGTCGCGCCAGACGTTGGCGCCCATGACGAACAGCCGCACCGGCTTGACGGCATCCAGAACCGGGGGGCCGTCGACCCCGCTCCCGGTCCCCGGGTCGCGCAGCAGCGAGTCGAACCAGGCCAGCTGCAGGCCGGTGAGGTCGAAGGCGTCGGTGCCGGACATCAGGCCGTAGGAGCGCTCGGGATACCAGCCCGACAGCGGTCCGTGGGCCCACGGCCCGATGACCAGCCGCTGCTGCCGGCGGGCCTGCTCACTGCCGCCCCGCTGCTTCATGCCGGTGTAGTTCGCCAGCGTCCCCTTGAGGAAAAGGTCATACCAGCCACCCATGTTCAGGGCCGGGGCGGTGATGCTCCCGAACGACTCTCGCGGGGCGGTGGCCTGCCAGAACGAGTCGTACGACGGGTGCGCGAGCCAGTCCTGGTAGTAGGGCGCGAGGCCGTCCAGCTCGGGCACGTCGCGCAGCGGGAGCCGCCGGTACAGCTCGTCGTTGGCGTCGATGGCAGCGACAAGATGCCCGACGCGCTCCGGCGAGGCGGCGCCGCTGCCGATCTGGCGCAGCAGTTCCCCGAAGCCGAGCGACGTCAGCGCCCAGTGCAGGTTGAAGCCGAGCTGGAAGGCGCCGCCCTGGTAGGCCCAGCTCTCGTAGTACTGGTCGGTGGTGACGAAGGGCGCGAGCGCGCGCAGCGCCTGCGGGGCCTGCGTCGCTGCGAGCCACTGGGTGGCGCCGAAATACGATCCGCCGGCCATGCCGACCGCGCCGGTCGACCACGGCTGGCTCGCCGCCCAGTCGATGGTGTCGGCCCCGTCGTGCGCCTCGTCGGCAAAGGTGTCGAACGTCCCCTCGCTTCGGAACCTGCCGCGGCTGTCCTGCACGACAACCGCGTAGCCGGCCTGCGCCGCGCGCAGCACGTCGAATGACCAGTTCCGCAGCGTCGGCAGCTCCTTGTCGTAGGGGGTGCGCTGCACGACCGTCGGCCACTGCCCGCTGCCCTCTGGCCGGTACACGTCGGTTGCCAGCCGCACGCCGTCGCGCATCGGCACCATGACGTCCTTCTCGATGACAAGGTTGCCGTTCTCCTGGCTGACGAGGGCCACCGCTCGCGCCTCTTTCCGCTGGTGAAGGGCCGCCCGGTCCGGACGCGGCCGCACTCACCCTGACACGGGGCTGCAGCAGCCTCGCACCCGCCCGCACACCGCAAGCCTGTCGAACCACGCCCGGTACCGGGCGCGGGTCGTCATCATGTGGAGCTATGGACGTGTTGAGCAGCCGGTTCCTGCTGCACCCCTCCGACCCGGCGCGCAGCCGGCGCTTCTACCGGGACACGCTCGGGCTGGCCGTGCACCGCGAGTTCGGACCGCCCGACAACCCAGGGATGGTGTTCTTCCTCGGCGGCGGGATGCTGGAGATCTCCGGGGGCGGCGGGCCGGGCGGGAACACCACCATGGCGCTCTGGCTTCAGGTGCGCGACGTCGAGCTCGAGCACGCCCGCCTCGCGGCGGGAGGCGTCGGCATCGTGCGGGCTCCCCAGAAGGAGCCGTGGGGGCTGGTCGAGATGTGGATCACCGATCCTGACGGTGTCAAGCTGGTCCTGGTCCAGGTACCCGACGACCATCCGCTGCGACGCGACCAGCGATGAGCACGTGCAGCCCTGTCACATATCGCTCGACGCCGCCCAGATGTTGACGCCGGCGTCAGCGGCGAGGGAGTCGATCTCGGCGAGCTCCGCGTCGTCCAGCTCGAGCCGCTGGAGGGTTGCCAGGTTCTGCTCAAGCTGCGTAAGGCTGCTCACCCCGATCAGCGCCGAGGTCACCCTCGGGTCGCGCAGCACCCAGGCGAGCGCCAGCTGTGCCAGGCTCTGCCCCCGCCGCTCGGCGATGCGGTTCAGGGCGCGGACCCGCTCCAGCCGCGGTTCGTCGAGCCAGGCGGGGTCGAACGACCCGCCCTGCGCCGCTCGGGAGTCCCCTGGGACGCCGTCGAGGTAGCGCGCCGTCAGCAGGCCCTGCGCCAGCGGGGAGAACGCGATGCAACCGATGCCCTCCTGCTCGAGTACGTCCAGCAGCCCGCTCGACTCGACCCAGCGGTTCACCATCGAGTACGAGGGTTGAGTGATCAGCAGCGGCACGCCCATGGAGCGCAGCAGTGACGCTGCCTCGCGCGTCTTGGCGGCCGAGTAGGACGAGATGCCCGCGTAGAGCGCCTTGCCCTGCTGAACGGCGCTGGCGAGCGCGCCCATCGTCTCCTCGAGCGGGGTGTCGGGGTCGAAGCGGTGGGAGTAGAAGATGTCGACGTACTCGAGGTTCATCCGCGCGAGGCTCGCATCGAGCGAGGCGGTGAGGTACTTGCGTGACCCCCAGTTGCCGTACGGGCCGGGCCACATGTCATACCCGGCCTTCGTCGAGATGACGAGCTCGTCGCGGTAGGGCCGCAGGTCGCTCGCCAGGACGCGACCGAAGCTGGTCTCGGCAGAGCCGTACGGCGGCCCGTAGTTGTTCGCGAGGTCGATGTGCGTGATCCCGCGGTCGAAGGCGTGCAGCAGCAGCGAACGGACCGTCTCCAGCGGACGCGTCTCCCCGAAGTTCTGCCACAGCCCTAGCGACAGCGCGGGCAGCTGCAGGCCGGAACGTCCGCTGCGGCGGTAGGGCATGGAGTCGTAGCGTTCGTTGGCGGCGGTGTATGGCATGACAAGCCCCTACCCCAAGATGGCCGGGTTGCGCGCCTCCACCCAGACCCCCGCTTCACCTGCGTTCAGGTCCGGGCGCCCGCCTGCCGAGACATACGGCGTGTGGGAGATCGCTACAGCCGCAAGCCTCACGATCAGCCTGGCGTACTTCGCGATCTCAGGCGCCATCCTGGTTCCCCTGCTGCGCCATCACCAGGTGCGGGCCAACCGGCTCGGCACCGCCACCGCTGCCATCTTCTTCAGCTGCGCCGTGGGCCACGGGATGCACGGCATCCACGCGCTGCTGCCCCTGCTCGGCGACCACTCCCGGTACCTCGAGTCAGCTCGCGCCGTGCAGTGGCACGACGCGTTCTGGGACGCGCTCACGGCGGGCATCGCCGTCTACTACTGGACGATGCGCCGCACCTACGGCGCCCTCATGCAGGGGGCCGTCCTGTTCGAGGACCTGCAGCAGCAGCAGCGCGTCGCTGCCCTGCAGGCGCGAGAGGCGTTGGCCGAGGCGAAGGCAGCCGCCGAGCGGGAGCAGGCTGTCCAGGACGAGCTGCACCGGCTGGTGCTGGACAACCTGGACGACGCTGTGGTCACGATCGGGAGGGACGGGCGATTTCTGTCCTCGAACCCGGCCGCCCGCCACATGCTGGGGCTGGACGGCGGCTCGACGCTGTCCATCTGCGACCAGCGCTTCGTGGTCGTCGGCCTGGACGGCACCCCCCTGGCGACGAACGAGCGGCCCACGTCGGTGGCGCTGGCGACCGGACAGCCGCAACGCGGCATCGTTCTCGGCCTCGGCGGCGACCCGGCCACGCGGCGCTGGCTGTCGGTGAGCGCCACCCCCCTGCATCAGCCTGGCGACGACGAGCCGTACGCGGTGGTCACCACCCTGTCCGATGTCACCACCCGGCGGGCTGTGGAACAGGTGCAGCGCGAGGCAGCGGAGTCCGTAGCCGAGGCTCGGGACGCTGCCCTCGAGGCCGCAGCGGCGAAGGCGGCCTTCCTCGCCACGATGAGCCATGAGATCCGGACGCCGATGAACGCCGTGATCGGCATGACGGGCCTGCTGCTCGACACCGAGCTGGACGACCAGCAACAGGACTTCGTGCAGACCGTGCGCAGCAGCGGGGACGCCTTGCTGACGATCATCAACGACGTTCTCGACTTCTCCAAGATCGAGTCGGGCGAGCTCGAGTTGGAGGCGCTGCCGTTCGCGCTGCAGGAATGCGTCGAGAGCGCGCTCGACCTCGTCGCAGGTGCCGCAACCGACAAGAACCTGGACCTGGTCTGCCACCTGGACCAGACCTGCCCCCACCGGGTGGTCGGCGATGTCAACCGGCTGCGTCAGGTGTTGGTCAACCTGCTCTCGAATGCTGTCAAGTTCACCTCGGCAGGCGAGGTGCTGGTGACCGTTCGGTCGGGGGCGACCGACGCGGGGGTCCAGCTCACCGTCGCCGTCAGCGACACCGGGATCGGCATTCCGGCGGGAGCGATGGACCGCCTGTTCCGCTCCTTCAGCCAGGTCGATGCCGCCACCACCCGCATGTACGGCGGCACGGGGCTCGGACTCGCGATCAGCCGCCGGCTGGTCGAGGCGATGGGCGGGGAGCTGACGGTCACCAGCGAGGTGGATGTCGGGTCCACATTTACCTTCACGGCTGTCGTCGCAGCGGACCTCGAATCGCCCTGCCCCGAGGAGCAGCAGCGCCGGGTCGCAGCTCTGGCCGGCCGCCGCGTGCTGATGGTGGACGACAACGCGACCAACCGGCGGATCCTCGCCTGGCAGCTCGAGAGCTGGGGCATGGTGTGCTCGGCCGCTGCCACCCCGTCCCAGGCCCTGGCGATGCTGGCGCAGGACGCTCCGTACGATGTCGCCGTCCTTGACATGAAGATGCCGGAGATGAACGGCCTGCAGCTGGCGAGCGCCATGCGGGAGCTTCCCGGCGGGGCAGACCTTCCCCTGATGATGCTGACCAGCCTCGGCTGGCGGCCGGACCCCGACGAGGCGACGCTGTTCGCTGCTTTCGTGACCAAGCCCGCCAAGCGAGCGGCCCTGCACCGCAGTCTGCTGCAGATCCTTGCTCCCGGCGCCGCACACTCCGGGGTGCCGGCACAGCCCGCCAGCAGCGACGGAGGCATCAGGGGCGAGCTTCGGGTGCTGCTCGCTGAGGACAACGCCGTCAACCAGAAGGTTGCGCAGCTGATGCTGGGCAAGCTCGGGCACCGCGTCGACACCGTCGGCAACGGCCGGGAAGCCGTAGAGGCCGTGAAGGCCGTGCCCTACGACGTCGTCCTGATGGACCTGCAGATGCCCGTCATGGACGGGCTGGAGGCGACCCGGCACATCCGCACCGACGTGCCGCAGCCACGCCAGCCGTGGATCGTCGCGATGACCGCCAGTGTCCTGCTCTCCGACCGGGAGGCGTGCGGCAACGCCGGGATGGACGACTACCTGCCCAAGCCGGTCCGCAGGCAGGACCTCCTGTCGGTGCTCAGCGCCCGGCAGCCCCGCGTCCCCATCCCGGCGACGCCGCTGGCCCGGTGAGTGCTGCCACTGCGGGACACGCCGCTCACCTGCTGCTTGCTCTGCCGCTCGCCGTGTTCGGCATCATCGTCTGGGTCCTTGCGCGGCGGCGGGGCCCAGCCCAGCCGTCGCCTGCTGGCCCTGGGTCTCGCGGTGAGCGCGGTGGTGGTCCTACCTCAGCCGAAGTCGGCCGCCTGGGACCTACCGCGCGATCGGCAGGACTACTGCTCGCGCTGGGGCGGGATGAGGGCGAGCCGGACCGCGTCGAAGGCCGCCTGGATCCCGCGCAGTTGCTCCTCGTCCGGCATCGTGCCGTTGCGTGCCCCCTGCTCGATGGCGTGTGCCAGCGCCCGAACGGCGGATGCGCCGACATCGCCACTGCTGCCCTTCAGGGAGTGAGCTGTGGAGAGCACGGCAGTCAAGCTGCCCACCCGTGCCGCGGCGCACAGCTCGGCCAGCCGCTTGGCGGCGTCCTGCAGGTAGAGGGCGGACACCTCCGCGCGAATGTCCTCCCCGAGCTCGTCCAAGCCCGCTTGGGTCTCGGGGTCGAGGACGACCGGATCGAGCTCCATCGGCGGCTCCCCCTGTCGGCTGCATCGGTCTCGGGTGGCTATCGGCCGGTCGCGCCGTGATCATGAGCCGGGAGTGCTGCCGACGCCGACCGGTTTACTGCACCGCTGAGCAAGGGACGCCGGAGAGGTGGACTCCAACCCGAACGTCCCGGCGGCTGACCGCCCCCCAAGCACCGACAGCACTGCACGAGGCGCGTTCGACGACGTGCTGGCCGCCAACACCGCATACCAACGCACCTTCTCCGACCCCGGCCTGCCCGGCCGTGCCGGCAAGGGCCTGGCCGTCCTGACGTGCATGGACTCCCGCATCGACCCGCTCGGCATGCTGGGCCTGCGCCCTGGCGACGCGAAGATCCTGCGGACCGCTGGCGCCCGGGTCACCGACGACGTCCTGCGCAGCCTGGTCCTCGCCCACCATCTGCTCGGCGTCGAGCGGGTGATGGTGATCGCCCATACCGACTGCGGCATGGCGAAGGCCGACGACGAGACGGTGCACGATGCCATCCGCCGCCGTACCGGGATGGACAGCCGCAGCATGGACTTCCACACCATCGCCGACCAGAAGAGGGCGCTGGAGCATGACGTGCAGCGCGTGCGCAGCTCGCCGTACCTGCCGAGCATGCCGGTCGTGGGCGGCGTCTACGACGTGAGGACTGGTGCGGTGCTGCTGACCGTCACCTGACCGCTCAGCGAGGACCGCCTGCTGCGGCCGGATGTCGCCCGGTCGACCTCTTCAGATGTGCGCCTCGATGACGAGTACCAGGAGGCAGACCGGCTGCGGTGGAGCCGGTCACGCAGGGTTCTCAGGCGGGGCGGTGACAGCGGAGGGGGCCGGCAGGCGTGGGCAGCGAGTTGTCAGGCGATGCCCTGTCGTTGCACCGACAGCTGCTCGATGCCGTCGGCCAGGCGGCCATCGCCATGGATCTGACCGGCACCGTCGTCTACTGGAACAATGCGGCGGAGCTGATGTACGGCTGGTCAGCGGCGGAGGCCGTCGGCCAGCCGCTGGCCACCCTGCTGGTGGACGAGGGCGACGCCCCTGCCGGCTCCGAGATCGTCCGGACCGTGCTTGCGGGCCAGGTCTGGACGGGGCAGGCGACTGTGCGCCGCAAGGACGGCACGAGCTTCCCGGTGTTGGTCACCGACAGCCCTGTCCTCGATGCGGAGGGCGCAGTCGTCGGCATCATCGGCGTGTCGGTTGACATGTCCGAGCACAACGCAACCACCGAGGCGCTACGCCTGCGGGAGGCGCAGTACCGCAGCCGCTTCACCGACAGCTCGTTGCCCCAGGCCGCGTTCGACCTCGACGGGCTGATCGTGGCAGTCAACCCTGCGATGTGCCGCTGGCTGGGCTTCGGCGAACGCGACCTGCTGGGTCGTCGGGTCGAGCATCTGCTCGTCCCCGAGGAGGGACCGCAGGTCCTCGAGGTCCAACGGCGCATGCTGAGCGATCCCGGCCGGCCCACGCTCGACTCGGTTCGCCACTACCTGCGAAGCGACGGGCAGGTGCTGTGCGGCCTGGCGAGCGTCATGCTCGTGAAGGACGACCGGGGCGCGGCCTGCCAGTTCGCCATGTTCGTGCAGGACCTGACGGCCAGGCACGCCGCGGAGGAGGCACTTCGAGCCTCGGAGGCGGGGCTGCTCGCCCGCTTCGAGCAGTCTTCAGTACCGCAGCTGACCCTGGACATGCAGCGCCGGGTCACCGCCGTCAACGGCGCCTTCTGTGCCTTGTTGGGTGGCGACCCGCAGCTGGCGCGGGAGAAGGTGGCCCAGGGGCTGTTGCGGTCAGGGCTCGACGAGCACTCCCGGGAGATCGAGCGCGTCTTCGCCGGCGAGCAGGGCGCCTGCCGCTTCGAGTCGACGCTGTGTACTGCCGACGGCGCCGACGTGTCCTTGCTGGTGCACTTGACCCTGCAGCGCGGCCCCGACGGCACCGGGGTGGGAGTGGAGTGCCATGCGCAGGATCTGACCTCGCTGCGCACGGCACAGGCCCTCATCCGGAGCAGGGACACCATCACGAGTGCGCTGGCGGCCAACGCCTCCGACATCGCCCTGGTCGTCGACCTTGCAGGGCGAGTCCGCTACGTCTCGCCGTCGGCGGGCGTCATCCTCACCGTCGCGGTCGGCGACGTCGTCGACATGACCGAGCTCTCGACGGTCCACCCCGACGACAGGAGGGCGGTGCGCGCCATGACGACGCGGGTCTGCGGCACACCCGGCGCCTCTGCCACCGTGACGTACCGCAGCCTGGACCAGGCCGGTCAGTGGCGCTGGGTCGAGCAGACGGTGACCAACCGCGTCGAGGACGAGGACCTCGGAGGCCTCGTGCTGAACCTGCGCGACGTGCACGAGCGGGTCCAGGCGGAGCAGGCGCTGCGCGACTCGGAGGCGCGGTACCGGCTGATCGCCGAGACGGCGCAGGAGGGCATCATGGCCACCGACCGGGATGGCACCATCCGGTACGCCAACGCCCGGATGGCTGAGCTGCTGGGGCACACGGTCGACGAGCTGTCCGGCCGGCCGAGTTCCGCGTTCGTCAACAAGAAGGTCGGCGCGATGATTCGCGAACGGACCCGCCGCCGGCACCTGCTCGGGCCCGAGCAGTACGAGGTCGCTCACGAGGACGCCAAGGGGGTGCGGCGGATCTTGCACGTCTCCGCCAGCCCGCTGCCCAGCGAGAACGGCAACCCGTCCGGTTCGCTCGTGATGGTGACCGACGTGACGGCGGCGCGGGAGGCCGGGGGCGAGCTGCGGCGCCAGGCGCTGCACGACGCGCTCACCGGGCTCCCCAACCGAACCCTGCTGCTTGACCGCGTGCAGCACGCGCTCGACGACCAGCAGCGCGAGCCCAAGCCCGTTGCGGTGCTCCTGGCCGACCTCGACCAGTTCAAGCTCGTCAACGACTGCCTGGGGCACACCGCGGGCGATGCGCTCCTGGTCACCTTCGGCCAGCGCATCTCTGCGTGTGTCCGTCCCGGTGACACCGTCGCGCGCTCCAACGGTGACGAGTTCCTCGTGCTGTGCCCCGACGTCGACGAGGCACAGGCGCAGCAGCTGGCCGGCCGCGTGCTGGCCGCCCTGTCGGCACCGGTCGAGGTCGGCGGCCGCCTCATCACCGTGACGGCCAGCATCGGGGTGGCCGTGACGCCCGCGAGCGACGCCGAGACCCTCGTGGGTCACGCCGACGCTGCCATGTACGCGGCGAAGTCGCGCGGGCGAGCGCGGTCGGCTCTGTTCGACGCGGCCCTGGCGCACCGGGCACGTCACGAGCTCGAGCTGTCGAACGACCTGCGCCGGGCGCTTGCCACCGACGAGCTGGCCTTGTACTACCAGCCGGTCATCGACCTGGCGACTGGCCAGGCCATCGGCGTGGAGGCGCTGTGCCGGTGGGAGCACCCCCAGCACGGGTTCGTGCCGCCCTCCGAGTTCATCACCCTGGCCGAGCAGAGCGGGCTGATCGAGGAACTCGACCACTGGGTGGTCCGCCGCGCCTGCGGTGACGCCGCCGCGATGCGGAAGTCGGGCGTGTTGCCGCTGTCGGCCTACGTCGCCGTCAACCTGTCAGCGCGCAACCTCGGTGACGGGACGCTGGAGCTGGTGCTGCGCCAGGCGGCCCAGAGCGCCGGACTTCCCTTCGGCGCCCTGGTGCTGGAGGTCACCGAGAGCGAGGTGATGGACGACCCCGAGAAGGCGCGGTCGCTGCTGGAGAACCTGCGCTCGCTCGGAGCCAGCATCGCGATCGATGACTTCGGGACTGGCTACTCCTCGCTCGCATACCTCCGCAAGTTCCCCGTGTCGAGCCTGAAGATCGACAGGAGCTTCGTCACCAACATCGGCGAGGACTCGGACAACCTCGCAATCGTCGCAGCGATCATCGACCTGGCCCGTGCGCTCAACCTGACGACGGTGGCAGAGGGGATCGAGTCCCCCAGCGACCTCGCCCTGCTGGCCGAGCTGGGGTGCGCCGCCGGCCAGGGGTATCTGTGGAGCCCTGCGGTACCCGTCGACCGGCTGGGTGCGGTGCTCGCGGCCCTACCGCCCACCCACATCCCCCGCCTGCCGTCCCAGACCGCCAAGGCCGGGAGCGCGCAGCACTTACCAACGGGCACCGCAGGCTCGCGGTCGCGAGGGTGACCAGCAGCGCCACTGGGTAGGCGCAGGGGCGTCCGTCCCCTCACACACCCGGAGACCGCAATGGCTGGCATGGCCGACAAGTTCGACAAGGCGTTCCAGGACTCCTCGCTGGAGGAGCTCGCAAAGGCTCCCGTCTCCGCCCTCAAAGGCGTCAGTGACAGCGATGCAGAGCACCTGAAGGCCGCCTTCAA
>JAABUQ010009325.1_pt1 | contig 13328 bp, 11 predicted proteins | sample 5560001 | NCBI WGS metagenome assembly JAABUQ01 (sample SAMN10711888, study PRJNA513371) | rock metagenome | isolation source: Antarctica rocks | place: Antarctica: Victoria Land, Finger Mt nord | collected 2015-12-18 | reverse complement strand
TGTCGGTCCCGCAAACTGCGGCAGCACGGCGTGTCGGCCTACCTCGCCCCAGTCGGGCGCTGCCCAGACCATCTCGACGACGTAGCAGACGGCGATCACTCCGACCAGCGACATCAACACTGCCTCCAGGGGACGGAACCCGAAGCGCTGGAGCCCGAGAATGGCGAACGTGAGCCCAGCGGTCAGCACGCCCGCGACCGCCAGGGGCATGCCAAACAGCAACTGGAGCCCGATCGCCGCGCCCAGCACCTCAGCCAGATCGGTGGCGATCGCAATGAGCTCCGAGAGCACCCAGAGTACCCACACCACCGGGCGGGGGAACTGCTCGCGGCACACCTCGGCCAGGTTCTGCCGGGTGGCGATGCCGAGTTTGGCTGACAGCACCTGGATGAACAGGCCGATCGCATTGCTGGCCAGCACCACCCATAGCAGCAGGTAGCCGAAGCGGGCCCCGCTCTGGATGTTGGTAGCAAAGTTGCCAGGGTCGACGTAGGCGATGGAGGCGATAAACGCCGGCCCAACGAACGGCAACAGCCCCCGAACGCCGCGCCGCTTGCCCGCCAGAGCCTGCTGGGCCGCCCGAACCGTAGCGGTATCCAGGCTCGAGGCACGATTGGCGTTGCGCAGTGGGCGCTCCATCGCTCTGGCAAGGCTACTAGCGCGGTCGGTAGCGGCGTTAAGCTCAGAGACCTGAACGTGCAGGACGCCCACGTCGTCAAAGTCGCGCGCGAGCTCGCGCTTAAGGCTGAACAGGTTCGCGCCACGGCTGCCCTGTTGCAAGACGGGGCGACCCTGCCGTTCGTGGCACGCTACCGCAAGGAGGCGACCGGGTCGTTGGACGAGGTGGCCATTGCGGCTATTCGCGACCGACTTGCCCAGCTCGACGCCCTCGACCAGCGGCGTCAGGCGATTACGACCTCGCTCGAAGAACGGAAGCTGCTCACGGATGAGCTGCTGGCCAGACTGGGCGCGGCCGAGACCCTGGCCGTGCTCGAAGACGTGTACCTGCCGTTCCGGCCGAAACGTCGTACGCGTGCGACGATCGCCAGAGACCGCGGGCTCGAGCCTCTGGCGGAGATCATCCTGCGTCAGAGTCCCGGCGTCGACCCCGAAGCTGAGGCAGCCCGCTTCGTCACCCCGGCCGGGCGCAACGTGGCGGAGGAGCTTGTCGTGCCCACGGTCGAGGCCGCCTTGCAGGGCGCGCGAGACGTCGTCGCCGAGCGCATCAACGACGACGCTGGCGCCCGCGACCGCATCCGCCGGCTCTTCTGGACTCGCGGAGTTCTGCGTTCCGAGCTTCGGCCTGGCAAAGCGGCGGACGGCGCCAAGTACAAGGACTACTTCGACTGGTCCGAGCCCATCGCCCATGCGCCTTCGCACCGCGTACTCGCCATCCGGCGGGGCGAGACCGAGGAGATTCTGGCGTGCTCGATACGCCCGCCAGAACAAGACGCGCTCTCGATTCTGGACGGCCTGTTTGTCAAGCGCGGAGGCGCCTGCGCCGAGCAGGTGCGCCTGGCGGTGCGGGATGGCTACAAGCGGCTGCTGGCGCGGGCGATGGAAACGGAGACGCGCACGGAAGCCAAGAGCCGCGCGGATGCCGCCGCCATCGGTGTGTTCGTTCGCAACCTTCGCCAGCTCCTCCTGGCGCCGCCACTGGGCCAGAAGCGGGTCCTGGCGATCGACCCCGGCTGGCGGACGGGCTGCAAGACCGTCGTCCTTGACCCGGAGGGTCAGCTCATCCATGAAGAAGTGCTCTACCTTGACCAGGGCCAACAGCGCACGCGTGCCGCCACGGACGCCGTCAGGCGCCTGGTGGAGACGTTCCAGATCGAGGCGATAGCCATCGGCAACGGCACCGCCGGTCGCGAGACCGAAACCTTCATCCGCTCGCTGGGCCTTCCGCCGGCGGTTTCGGTGGTCATGGTCAATGAGTCCGGCGCGTCGGTGTACTCGGCCTCGGAGGTGGCCCGGGCCGAGTTTCCGGACCGCGACATCACCGTCCGCGGGGCAGTCTCGATCGGCCGCCGGCTGATGGATCCGCTCGCGGAGCTGGTCAAGCTAGACGCCAAGAGTATCGGCGTCGGCCAGTACCAGCACGATGTCGACCAGGATGAGCTCAAGCAGTCCCTCGACGATGTCGTGGCCTCGTGCGTCAACGCGGTGGGTGTGGAAGTCAACACCGCATCGAAGCAGTTGCTGGCGTATGTGTCGGGTCTGAATGCCACCGTGGCCGACAATATCGTGAAACATCGCAACACGCGCGGTCCGTTCAAGCGCCGTCGCGATCTGCTGCAGGTTCCACGATTGGGCGCCAAAGCGTTCGAGCAGGCAGCCGGATTTCTACGCATCCGGGGCGCCGCCGATCCGCTCGACGAATCCGCGGTCCACCCGGAGTCATACCCGGTGGCGGATCGCATGGCGAAGGATCTCGGCGTGAGCGTACGCGACCTCATGCGCAACGAGGCCCTACGGCAGCGGATCAGCGCGGAACGCTACGTTTCCGAAGAGGTGGGCTGGCTGACCCTCAGGGACATCCTTGGAGAACTGGCCAAACCTGGCCGCGACCCGCGCCAGGCGTTTGAAGTGGTCCACTTCACGGACGGAGTCACTTCACTCGAGGACGTGCGGCCCGGCATGACGCTTTCGGGCGTCGTCACCAATATCACCGCGTTCGGTGCTTTCGTCGACGTGGGGGTCCACCAGGACGGTCTGGTCCACATCAGCCAGCTAGCGGACCGCTTCGTCAAAGACGCCAACGACGTGGTGAAAGTCCAGCAGCACGTCCAGGTGACCGTCCTCGAGGTCGACACCGTGCGCAAGCGGATCGCGCTGTCAATGCGCCGGAATGCGGATCACCAGAACGCGCGCGGGCCGTCGTCGGCGTAGCCACATTGCTCGCACACGTTGAAGTAGTGCCCGGCGGGCGGCATCGCGATTGCGCAGCCCAGGGACATTTCATTGCCCACGTTCTTGATGCGGTGCACCGTCCCACGTCGAAGTCCTTGTGCCAGTCCTGGGCTCCACCGATATGCTCATAATGCCGACCAGCTGGCCATCGCTGTCCCGGATGGGAGAGTCGGTGACCAGTACTCGAAGGGGCGTGCCGTCGCGGCGGCAAACGGAGAGCTCGCCGGTCCAGCTCTTGCCGTCGCGCAACAGGGTCATGATCCCGAGTCCGCGTTCCAGAAGCTTGGGCGCCCCGATGACCTCGGCAACCCGGCGACCCAGCACTTCCTCGGCAGCCCAGCCGTACAGGCGTTCCGCGCCCCGATTCCAGTACAGGATTCGGGCTTGCGAATCCGTCGCGACGACGGCCTGCTCCACCGCTTCTGGAAGCGCCAGGCGGAAAACTTCGTCGATCTGGCTGGCCTGAATCGGGGTGGGCATTAGGAGCACGGGGCACTCTGGTGCACCGAATAACGCGTCCAGATCCGAGGGCGAGGTCGTCACGACCGCCACAGGCAGGCGCGGCCACCGCCGGCGCACCCCGCGAATGAACTCCGCCACGGGCCCAGCGGCTGGCGCGGCAAGGTCGCACAGTACCAGGCCAATCGAGCGGTTGGTGTTGAGGATGCCGAGCGCGTCCGCTGGCGCAGCCGCCGAGATCAGCGGAAGTCCGGAGCGGCGGACGTGTTCGCCGAGCGCTTCCTGGAGGTGCGCTCCGGCTACCACAAGCACCGCCAGGCGCGCGGACGACCCGCGGACGAAGGTACCTCGCCCGAGCTCGCGGGAGACGAGTCCGGCCGCCTCGAGACGACCCAGGACGTTGCGGATCGTCATCGGGGCTACGCCGAAGTCGGCGGCGAGACGAATATGCGGAGGCAGGCGGGCGCCGGGTTTGAGCTCGCCGGACAGAATGCGGCTCTGCAAGAGATCGAAGATGTGACTGGTGCGTGGGCCGAGAGCGTGCATCATCAGTGGCGGCCTGCTGCTAGCACATTACCGAACTGGCACGCTTGTTGCATCAGCCTTGCCGCTGGCACCGTGCAGGCCGCACCCTGCCGCGCATCCCCTGCCAGAATTCGCGTTCGGAGGATCCTATGCCGACTGCACCGGTCACAGACTGGGGCACCGCTCTGATAACGTCGGCCGCCGCCGCCCTGGTGCTCCTCCTGGGAGCCATACCGAAAATCATCGGTTTCGCCGTCATCCTGATCATCGGGTGGATTATCGCCTCCGCGCTGGCAGCTGCTGTCGCCGCGATTCTGCGGACGGTCAAATTCAACGATCTGGCTCAGCGGGCCGGTATCAGCGGGTTCGTGCAGAAGATGGGCATGCACACCGACGCGGCTGGCTTTTTGGCCACGCTGGTCAAGTGGTTCGTGCGCCTCATCGTTCTGGTCACCGCGTTCGACGCCCTGGGACTACCGGCTGTGTCGCAGGTGCTGCAGCAGATTCTGCTCTGGCTGCCGAACCTGATCGTTGCGCTCGTGGTGTTGGTTCTGGCTGGCCTGGCGGCGACTGCCCTGAGCAATCTGGTGCGGGGCGCGACCGCGGAGTCGGGCCTGGGCAACCCAAACCTGCTGGCAACCATCGCCAGGGTTGCGGTCTGGGGGTTTGCGATCGTGATCGCGGTCAACCAGATCGGCATCGCTACGGCGATCGTCAATACGCTGTTCATGGGCCTCATCGGAGCAGTGGCGCTAGCGCTCGCGCTGGCCTTCGGTCTGGGCGGACGTGAGACGGCTGCTCGAATCGTAGAGGGCTGGTACCAGAGCGGCCAACAGGCCGCGCCCAAGCTCGGTCAGGCAGCCGGCGCCGCTGCGAGGCAGGCCCAGGATGGTGCAGGAGCGAGTCACGTCGCGTCGTCCAGCGTGACGACTATCAAACCGTCCACCCGATAATCGCGACTAGTAGTTGCACTGAACGTGTGACACCAAGGAGAAACAACATGACTACGACGAATACAAGCAGGGGTTCTACCGTTGTCGGCGTCTTCCATGAGCGCGAGCGCGCTCGCGAAGCCATCGAGGCGCTGAAGGCAGACGGATTCACCGGTGACTCCATCAGCATCCTGTCGCCGGACAAGCAGGCGACCCAGGAGATAGCCGAAGATACCGGCACGCACGCCGGTTCCGGAGCTGCGACTGGTGCCATCACCGGCGGTTTGCTCGGCGGTATCGGTGGATGGCTGGTCGGCATCGGCGCACTCGCCATTCCAGGCATCGGACCATTCATCGCCGCTGGTGCATTCGCCAGTGCCCTCGGAGGGGCCGCCCTCGGTGCGGGCCTGGGTGCTATCGCGGGTGCTCTGATGGGCATGGGTGTACCGGAAGAGCACGCGAAGTACTACGAGGGCGAAGCCAAGAGTGGCAAGACCCTGGTGACGGTGCGCGCTGACGGCCGCTACGACGATGCCCAGCGAATCCTGCGCCAGTACGGCGCGTACGACGTGGAGTCCCGCGGCGGCTCGGTTGCGCCTATGGCTGCCGGCACCGTGCGTGGTGAGCCGCTGCTGTCAGGTCGAGAGCGTGATACGGTCCGCGACCACGACACGCTGCAGCTCCGCGAAGAAGAGCTGGTCGCCCGCAAGCAGAATGTCGAGACCGGCCAGGTGCAAATTGGCAAGGAAGTCGTCACCGAGCAGCGCACTTTGGAAGTGCCAGTGACGCGTGAGGAAGTCACCATTCAGCGGACCCCGGGGGCCCATCGCCCGTCCGATGCACCCATCGGCGAGCGGAGTGAGACCATCTCGGTGCCTGTCCACGAAGAGCAGGTCGACGTCGAGAAGCGTGCCGTCGTGTACGAAGAGGTCGGCGTTGGCAAGCGCGTGGTCCAGGAAACAGAGGAAGTCTCCGGCACGGTCCGCCGCGAAGAAGCGCGCATCGAGCGCGAGGGCGAAGTAATCGTCGACGGCAAGAAGGTTGACGGCAAGAAAGCCGGAAACTAGTATGGGTTTGCTCGACAGCTTGCTGGGGAATTCCCAGCAACAACAGGAATATGGAAACTACGTCTCCCGCTACCAGCAGGGCGCTCCTCACGAGGGCTACTCCGACCAGGAGGTGCTGCAGCGTTATCAGCAGGTGGCACCCCAACTGCCGCCCCGGGAGTACCAGCAGGCCGCGCAGCAAGCGTTTGGACGCATGTCGCCGCAGGAGCGGACGCAATTCGGGCAGTACATGCAGCAGCAGTCCCAGGCGCAGAATATGCCTGTCCTGGGCTTTGGCCCGAGTGTCGGGCAGGAGATGTACCAGGATCCAGGCTATCTCGCCCAGCACACCGCGCAGCTCCACCAGCAGCAGCCCGGTGCGCTAAGCCAGTTGCTGGGTGGCGGGGCCGGTAGCGGCATGTTCGGTAGCCCGGTTGCCAAAGCCGCTATGGCGGGCATTGCCGCCATGGCCGTCTCGAACGCGATGGGCGGCGGCGGGAATCCGCTGGGCGGACTTCTGGGTGGCGCTCTCGGCGGACGATAGATCTGATCCACAAGACGAACGACAGGAGGCAAAAAGGATCCCATGGCAACGTTTCAAGAGCTTGCGGCGGACAATCCAAATATCCGCCAGCAGTACGACGAGTGGCGCGAGCAGCGCTCGCAGAATGGCGAGGATTCGACCGATTACCAGGCTTTCCGTCAGCATCTGACGAGCATGGGCGCGCCGGATCCCGGCGAGCAGGAGATCGACGACTTCGTCGGGGCAGACTTCAAAGCTGCTCACCCCGAGCGCTACGCTTGATCAGCCGAACTCCTAGGTCGCGCTGACGTTCGAATCTGGGGGCTCCGGTGATCCGGAGCTCCCTGTAACCCGTAACCCCGGCTGCTGGTAGAGGAGGTAACTACGATGGCTGAGCTCAAGCGTCCACAGGCGTACCGCGTGTCCGGTCAGCGCCACGATGAGCGCGAGCTGGAAGAGTCCGAGGTCGAGCTGACTGACGCGGAGGAAGCGCACACCATCGAGCTGCGCGAGGAGCAGCTGGTCGCGCACAAGGACCTGCAGCAGCTGGGTGAGATCGAGGTACGCACCGAAGTCGAAGAGGTTCCCGGCCGCCTGGAGGTGGATGCGTATCGTGAGGAGGTCCTCATCGATCACGAGCCAGTCGGCCAGATGGTCAGCGAGCGCGAGAAGCCGTGGGAAGAGGGCGACGTGCTCGTCATTCCCATTTATGAAGAGCAGCTGGTTGTCACCAAACGCTTGATGCTCAAGGAGCGCATGCGTGTGCGCCGCGTCGGCACCACCGAGCGGCAGCTGTTCGAGGACACCCTGCGCCGCGAGCGGCTTGTCGTCGAGGATCCGCGCCACACCGGGCTAGTTCGGGAGCAGTACCCGACTGATCAGGTGGAGGAGCCCGAAACGGACGAGGACAAAGCCAAGCAAGCCGAACGGGACGGGCCCGAAGACAGCGGCTTCCTGCAACACCTGGTCCGAAAGGCGCTGGAGTGAAGACGCTGCCGCTGGAGGCGTACGCGACGGCGGCGTCCGCGCGCGGGTGGAATATTCGCCTGCCGGTCCGGGCGGAGCACGTCACTATCGAGAAGCAGGTGGTGGTCTACGAACGAGTAGACGTTCGCAGACACGAAATCGAAGAACAGGCACGCGTCCAGTCGGACGTTCGCCGAGAGGAATTGAGGGTGAGCGTGGACGAGGAGGCAAGGATGCCGCCAGCGTCCCGCGCCGACCGCGACCGCTAGTTGGCACCGGCCGTACCTGGCCGCCCCAACGGCTCACAGCTTAGCTCGCGGCGACGCGCAGCGTCGTGTCAAACACGATCTGGGTACCTAGCCGAAGGTTGTCCAAAGACAGCCGCTCGTCGATACCGTGGTAGCCCTTGAGGTCCTCGGCGTCGAACAGGCAGGGTACCAATCCGTAGGCGGGCACGCCGCGTTCCCGAAAGTAGCGCGCGTCCGTGCCGCCGACGCAGATCGACGGGGCAACGATGGCGTGTGGCGCAAAGTCCGTGCAGGCGGCCTCGATGGCTCGAAACAGCGGCCCGTCCCAAGCGGCCGTGGAAGGTGGCGCGTCTGGCCAGCTGACCTCCAGACGCACACCGGGGTCGTTGATGAGCTGCTCGAGGTTGGAAATGAAGGCCCGCTCGTCGGTATCCGGCAGCAAACGGCAATCAAAGCTCATCTCAGCTTGCTCGGGAATCACGTTGATCTTGTAGCCACCACTGAGCATGGTCAGCGCTACCGTGTCGTGCAGCAGCGGCCGGGTGGCTCGGTAGGCCGCGATCTCCTGGCGCACGCTTGCCCCACCCATACGCTTGACGAATTCGGCGACCGGCGGACACTCGCGGTCCTCTGGCGGCTGGGTGAGCACTGCGTGCGCGGCGCGTACCAGGCGGTGGGTGGCAGCCTCTTCCCATGGCTGCGAGGCATGGCCTGGCTCAGCCCGAGCCACCATCTTCACGCGTACGGCCCGCTTCTCGCTGACGCTAATCTCGAAGACGTCGCCCGCGGTGAAGAAGCCTCGCATGCCTGAGCCACCCTCGTCCAGGACGAACTCGGGATCGAGCTCGGAAAAGTGCTCCTCCACCATCCAGCGTGCGCCCATGGGGCTGCCGATCTCCTCGTCGCAGTTGCAAAGCAGGATGACGTCCCTCGACAGAGCCACATCGCGACGCTTGAGCAGCAGCATCGTCATCAGCTCCATGATGCCCATGCCCTTCATGTCGAGGGCGCCCCGGCCATAGACGTAGCCGTCGGCAATCTCACCCGAGTACGGGTCGAAGCGCCAGTCGGCCGCGGTCGCCTGGACCACGTCCATGTGGTTGCTCAGCAGCAGCGGCTTACCTACGGGCTCACGTGCCGGCAGACGGGCAACCAGGTTGACCTTGCCTGCCTCTGGCGACTCGTAGAGCTGGTAGGCGATGCCCTCGGCCGCCAGCTGATCGGCAAACAGGGCCGCCGTTTCCACGGTACGGCCTAGAGGATGCGAGCTGTCGATGCGCACGTAGCGCGAAAGCAACTCGGCCGCCTCGCGGGTGACGGCGTCCCAATCGATCGCAGAGAGGGTGGTGAGGCTGGGGGGATGGGTCATAATCAGCATCAGGCTATCAGCAGCGGCCCATGCTCCTGGCTACGATGCCGTAAGACCCAGCTGGAGGAGCAGTCCAGAGGGTGCACGAGACGCGCGGCTTCCCCCGTGGCGCCGCGAAAAGTTCGAGGTAAGCTGGAAGTTATGGAGTACCGCCAACTTGGCCGCACGGGTGTGCAGGTGAGCACACTCTGTCTCGGCTGCATGATGTTCGGCCGCGTGACCTCGCCGGAGGATGCCTATCCGATCATCGACCGCGCGCTCGACGCTGGGATCAACTTCATCGATACCGCCAACGTGTATTCGCGTGGCAAGAGCGAGGAGATCACCGGCGAGGCGCTCCACCGCAACGGCAAGCGCCAACGCGTCGTGCTGGCTACCAAGGTGCACGGTCGCATGGCCGACGATGACCCCAACGCGGGTGGCAATAGCCGAAGGCACATCATCGCCGAGTGCGAAGCGAGCCTCAAGCGCCTGAAGACCGACTACATCGACCTGTACCAGATCCATCGTTCGGAGCCCGGAACGGCGATTGACGAAACACTGCGGGCGCTGGATGACCTGATCCGCGACGGCAAAGTGCGGTACATCGGCACGAGCAATTTCCGAGCCTGGCAGATCGTCGAATCCCTGTGGGCGGCAAAGGAATTCGGGCTCAACCGCTTCGTGAGCGACCAGCCGCCGTACAACATTCTCGATCGCAGGATCGAGCTCGAGCTCGTTCCGATGGTCCAATCCTTCGGCATTGGCGTTATTCCGTGGAGTCCAATCGCGGGTGGACTGCTGAGCGGCAAATATCGTCGGGATCAGCCAATTCCCGAAGGCAGCCGATATGCTGATCGTTCCAATCCGAACTACCGGGGCCGACTGGTCGATCGCGTCTACGACGTCGTCGAGGCGCTCGACGGCATCGCGCAGTCGAAGGATTGCACGATGGTCCAGCTGGCTCTCGCCTGGGTCATGCGGCAGCCTGGCATCACTGCCCCGATCATCGGACCGCGCTCGATGCCGCAGCTCGAAGAATATCTCGGTGCGCCAGCGGTGCTGCTCGACCCACAAGACTACGCGCGGATCGATGCAGCCGTGGCGCCCGGAGACATGGTCTCAGCGTTCCTCCAGGCTCAGGTCGGACCGCACCCCAACCGAGTCCTGTAAGTCACATCAGCGGGCGCGCGGTCGGAGCGATCGGGGTCGGCAGCTGGCTCTGGCCCATCAGCCAGGTGTCGACGCCCGCGGCGCACGAGCGTCCCTCGGCAATGGCCCACACGATGAGGCTCTGGCCGCGGCCCATGTCGCCACATACGAAGACACCTGGCTCGCTGGTCATGAAGCGTTCGTCGCGGGCGACGTTGCCGCGCGGGTCGAGCTTGACACCCAGATCGTCAAGCAGCCCGGCCTGCTGGGGTCCGACAAAGCCCATTGCCAGCAGCACCAGCTCGCATGACAGCTCGAAGTCGGTGCCTTCGAGCTTCTGGAATCTGCCGTCGGCGAACTTCACCTCGTGCGCCCGAAGCGCGCGCACGTTGCCGTGTTCGTCGCCTAGGAAACATTCGGTATTCACGCTGTAGACACGCTCGCCACCTTCTTCGTGGGCTGAGGACACCCGGAAGACGTTGGCGTACGTTGGCCACGGATTGCTGACCGCGCGCGCATCCGGGGGTCGGGGCAGGATCTCGAACTGATGCGTTGAGAGCGCTCCCTGGCGGTGAGCTGTGCCCAGGCAGTCGGCCCCAGTATCGCCGCCGCCGATGATCACGACCCGTTTTCCAGACGCGCTGATGCTGGTTTGGGGGAAGTCGCCTTCCTGAACGCGGTTGGACAGCGGCAGATACTCCATTGCCTGGTAGACGCCTTTGAACTCTCGGCCCGGGATCGGGAGGTTACGCCAGGCCGTCGCGCCGCCAGCGAGCACCACGACCTCGAAGTCGGCCCGCAAACGGTCCAGTGCATAGTCCGCACCGACATTCACGTTGGTTCGGAACTGCGTGCCTTCTTCCTGCATCTGCTCGATGCGTCGGTTGAGGTGGCGCTTCTCGAGCTTGAACTCGGGAATGCCGTAGCGCAAGAGGCCGCCGATCCGGTCAGCACGCTCGAACACCACCACGTCGTGGCCGGCCCGCGTAAGCTGTTGCGCCGCCGCCAGACCCGACGGCCCCGATCCCACGACAGCGACACGCTTACCCGTCTTGACGCTCGGCAAGTGCGGGGTGATCCAGCCCTCCGCCCACGCCCGGTCCACGATTTCCAGTTCGACCTGTTTGATGGTGACTGGATCCTGATTGATACCCAGCACGCACGACGTCTCGCATGGCGCCGGACACAAACGGCCAGTAAACTCGGGAAAATTATTGGTCGCGTGGAGGCGCTCGATGGCGTCGCGCCAGTGATCGCGGTAGACCAGATCGTTCCAATCCGGAATGAGGTTGCCAAGCGGGCAACCGTTGTTGCAGAACGGGATGCCGCAGTCCATGCAGCGCCCAGCCTGAGCCACGAGCGATTCGCGTGGAAACGGCTTGTAGACTTCCTGCCAGTCCAGGACGCGTGTTTCAGCAGGTCGGCGCGTGGGTGTCTCGCGCTTCCACTTGAGAAAGCCGGTCGTCTCACCCATGCGCCGAAACCATCACTCGATCGAGCGCCTCGTCCTCGGAGAAGCCTCCCTGCTCGGCCTCGCGCATGACCGTAAGCACGTGCTTGTAGTCGCGCGGCATAACCTTGCGGAACCGCGAGACTTCGGAGTCCCAGTCAGCCAGAAGTCGCTCGGCTACGGCTGAGCCGGTCAACTCGCCATGGCGCTGGATGGTCTGGAGCAGCCACTGTCGTTCGTCCAGCTCCAGCGGCTCCAGTTCGACCATGTCAGCGTTGATCGATGTGGACAAACGCCGCTCCGGGTCGTACACGTACGCGATTCCGCCAGACATTCCGGCCGCGAAATTGCGGCCGGTCGGCCCGAGCACCACCACTCGCCCGCCGGTCATGTACTCACAGCCGTGGTCCCCGATGCCTTCCACCACCGCGGTTGCACCGGAGTTGCGGACGGCGAAGCGCTCGCCGACGATGCCACGAATGAATGCCTCGCCAGAGGTCGCGCCGTAGAGCACGACGTTACCAGCGATCACATTGTCCTCTGCCGCAAACGTGGCGGTGTTGTCCGGTCGCAGAATCACGCGTCCACCGGACAGCCCTTTGGCCACGTAATCGTTGGCATCACCCTCCAGGCGGAGGGTAATGCCGCGGGGCAGGAATGCTCCGAAGCTCTGGCCAGCCGAGCCGCGGAGGTGGATATCGATCGTGCCGTCCGGCAGACCGCCGCCGCCATGACGGCGAGTCACTTCGCTCCCCAGCATGGTGCCCACGCTTCGGTGTATGTTGCGTATGGGCAGCTCGATCTGGACGGGCCAACCAACCTCGAGCGCGAACTGAGCCTGCCCGATGAGCTCCTGATCCAGAGCTTCGTCGAGGTGATGGTCCTGGGACCTGGTGCAGTGGAGGTCCTGACCAGCGTAGGGGTTGTTGGCCGGCGTGAGGATCGGGGTGAGATCGAGCCCGTCTGCCTTCCAGTGGTCGATGGCGGCCCTGGTCTCGAGCGCCTCGGCATGACCGACAGCCTCGGCGATGGACCGGAAGCCAAGTGCGGCAAGGTGCTCGCGCACCTCCTGGGCGATGTACTCGAAGAACGTAACGACGAACTCGGGTTTGCCCGAGAAACGTTTACGCAGGACCGGGTTCTGGGTCGCCACGCCGACGGGACAGGTATCCAGGTGGCAGACGCGCATCATCACGCACCCGCTTACCACCAGCGGCGCACTGGCAAAGCCGAATTCTTCGGCACCGAGCAACATCGCGATCACCACGTCGCGGCCCGTCTTGAGCTGGCCGTCGCACTGGACGACGATCCGGTCCCGAAGTCCGTTCTTGAGCAGCGTTTGCTGGGTTTCGGCGACGCCCAGCTCCCAGGGGGCGCCGGCGTGCTTGATCGAGGTGAGCGGCGAAGCGCCCGTGCCGCCATCGTGTCCAGAGATCAGGACGACGTCGCTGCGCGCCTTGGCCACGCCCGCTGCTACGGTGCCCACGCCAACCTGCGCCACGAGCTTCACGTGGACGCGCGCGCGGGGATTCGAGTTCTTCAGGTCGTGGATGAGCTGCTTGATGTCTTCGATCGAGTAGATGTCGTGGTGCGGTGGCGGGCTGATCAGGCCCACCCCAGGGGTCGAGTGCCTGGTCCGCGCAATCCATGGGTAGACTTTGTGACCGGGCAGCTGCCCACCTTCACCTGGCTTCGCTCCCTGCGCCATCTTGATCTGAAGGTCGTCCGCATTGACCAGATACTCCGAGGTGACTCCGAAACGCCCCGAC
>JAABUQ010009324.1_pt1 | contig 13329 bp, 18 predicted proteins | sample 5560001 | NCBI WGS metagenome assembly JAABUQ01 (sample SAMN10711888, study PRJNA513371) | rock metagenome | isolation source: Antarctica rocks | place: Antarctica: Victoria Land, Finger Mt nord | collected 2015-12-18 | reverse complement strand
AGGCCTGACCTCAAAAACACCCTCCACAACCGCCAACCCCACCACGAAAAGCGCCACATCCCCCCCCTTCACTCCCCTCCACCATCCCCTCTTCCTCCCCACCTTCCACAAACTATCAACACTCATCCGCACACTATACATGACCTGTCCTCTCCCTCCCTCGCGATCCACAAACGCCCACAGACCGCCCAAAAACCCACCCAGAAACCACCTGCTCGAGGGGAACAAGGTGCGTGGGAACAGCGATTGGAAGAGGCAGATGCTCCCCCAGCTCGTGCCGATAGCCCCGGTTAGGAATAGTGAGGTGCGCAGCACGCGTTTCGCTAGCGTGTTGAGGAAGGCAGGGGGGGAGGCGAGGAGTTTGCGGTAGTGCGGTAGTGAGAAGAATGCGTATACCAGAGTGAGATATTTGGCGATGGTGGGGAAGGCGGTGAGGATGTAGTGGGCTAGGGTGCGGGTGCAGGAAGGGTCGGAGGGGTGGAGGGTGGCGCAGGAGAGGGCGGTGTGGGAGGGGTGGGCAGGGGAGGTTATGGGGGCGAGAGGGGTGAGGGTTGCGGGGAGGGTTGTTGGGGCGAGGGGGAAGAGGATGGGGGATATGAAGGGCCTTGGGAGTGTTAGTCGATGGATATGGGTGGAGAAGGGGGGGACGTACGGCCACTTGAGGCGTGACATCTCGGCCAGACTGTCGACGATTGTGTTTGTGCTGGGCCAGGGGAGAGAGCTGGGATATGAGGGTGGGCGGCGTTGGACGTAATTTTGTGTGTGTTCGAGTATGAAGTCACCATATGCCTGTGGGAGTCAGTCATATATCACTGTGGAGCAGGAAAAAATCGGCCCGACCTTTGGGAAACAATCCCTATCGAAGACGAAAGCGTGAAGCAATTGCCCAGTTGCAAAGGGCATTAACATCCAGCTTCCCCACCACCATGGCCTGTTCTTGAACCAGCCATCGCCCTCAAGCGCATTGTATGCGAACTCGATCGATCTTGTAGCGACGTAGATGGCTATGGAAATTCGCAATTGATCCGCTGGATAAATACCAAGAGCGAAACCAGCCAAACTTGCCCCAATGGCAGGGGCAAGCCGAGATGTCAAGCCCCGCGAGATTCGAGGGTTTCGTCGGCGGAACGGGGCAGCATCTTTCCTAAGGAGGTTGGCTCGTAATCGGGTGAAGAAACGGAAGAGGAGCCGGTGAAAGAGTAGGATTGTAGAGAGCGAGAGCGAGAGTCTGAAGCCTGTAGATACGAGGGCCGATGTCTTTGGCTTGCTGCTGTGCTACCAATCAGCGCAAATCTCGGCATCGATGTGAAGGTCGTCTCACCTCCGTGGCTTCCCTCTGGCTAGGACCTGAGTTGTTAGCAAGTCCCAGGCCTTCAAGCCAATCTGAGACGCTACGAAGACGCGTAGAGAGGCCCGAACGGCGGCGGCATTGAAGTCGTCCTTGTTCCGCACCAAGGCATTGAATTTCTGCGGTGAAGGTGCTGTCTTCTTTATATTCCTAGGGGTGCGCGAGATCAGGTACCGGTGGAGGGTTTCGTACTCTTTCGCGCTGATCGTATAACGTAGAGCGTTGCGGAGGATTGGATCTGCCTTTGATTTGGGAGGACTCGGAGGGGTGGAGGGATATGCTTCAGCGGCGATTTCGAGTGCCATTGCAAACAATATCGATCGAAAGTAGTAGTAGCCTTCAGGCTGGGTGGGTCGTATGAAAGACCTGCCAGTTGGGAGAAAGTTTGGACCTCGGCACAGAATTGATCCCTTTCGGCTAACCTTCCATTCCAGTGTTCATGTCAATCGAGCCCTACCGAATAAACATGATAATTCATCCAATTTGCTCTTTGCTCTTGCTCGAGCCAAATTTCTACTACATGGTACGTTGAGGCCAGCATTTCAGTTGCGCCGCGATAGTGAGCATCACCCAATGTATGTGCGAAACGAGTACAGGAGATGAATCAGAACATTTTAGACATCAGACTGTCCAAAGCTCTTATGTACCTCCTCGAACGGTACAAGCCTTTGACACCTGTCTTTGCCTGCTCATCCAGCTGCCACCTTGATGATTGACAAGGTCAGTGTCACTGGGCGATTTTCTGAAGTGCTATCCTTACAGAAAACCTGAGAACGGTACTGAAAGATTAGAAAGAACGTATTTTCTATATGTTGTCCCGTCTCTTCGTCTTCATTATCTGCGCCCCTCAGCCTGATACTCCATCTCCGTCCGAGTTGAATCAATCCATCCAGGGACTCTCGCCAGAGAATTACTTCTGAAGCGAATCGTCCTTTGGCTGGATATTTCTCCCTCGTCCTTTTCTCTTCATTTTTTGCAAATCCATGAGTCACCAGCATGGCTAACTCTCAGGCCTCAAGTTCGAACTGCCCAATATCTTTCGCAGTCCTGCGGGCTGGTTCCTACCACCCTCTCCACGGCGAGGCAAACACTCTATCGAAGTTGACAATATCACATTCCAACATCCAACTAGGGATCCCACCACCTTCTCCAAGGGGCAGAACTCGGGTGCGTACTCCGGCGAATGCCTCACGTACCTTTGCAGATAGTAGTTGGTCGAGAACAAAGGCATCTACGCTGCCTGTACCGCCCGGAAGGAGGATTGGTTTCAAAAACGCTGTTTCTTCAGGGTTTGATGTGGTATCAATTCAGATTCAAAATTGAGCGCCTGTGGCCTTCGTTTAGATATCTTGTATTGTCGAAACCTTTTCCCCTTAACTCCACCTCAATAATAAGTCACCTTCTAGCATCGAATACAGAATGACGGAAAGTTTCACGCACGTTCATTGCCACATCCGAACGCTGTGTCTGTTCAATGGTATCCTCTTCTATAACGCAATCGGCATAGTCCAGTAGAAGTCTTATACTACTCGTAGTACTTATGATTTTGTCTGGCTCACTTTGAATTCTAGACGCCATCACCGTCCCCATCATCTTCAGTACGAGGCGCGAGTAGGCTGAAGGGCAGGTTACTACCATCATTACATGTCGAGACACAGCATAAGAACAGAACAGTCAATTTGATCAAGGAACGAGCAGTTCAAACCACCCAGCTGAATTACCCAACTACATTGTCCTAGCCACATATTTCCTATATACCCACCCCTCGCCCTCCCCATTACCAGCACCCCCCACCTCCACAAACCCCCCCCCCAAAAACCTCCATCCCCTCTCACAAAACCAACCCAGCAAGCGCCAAGCTCAACCCCCCAAGGAGCCCATCAAGCAACTGCTGCACCAGCGCCAACAAATTATTAACAACCGGAATCAGCGATGCCAGCAGCCCACTGAGCGAGCCGACCAATGGCCCAAGGAAAGACAGCGCAGCCGCTACATCACCATCGATTAGCACACAATTTCGCTTATTCCAATATCCAATGGGAAGGGTTAGGAGAGACGACTCACTCAAGCCCAGCGTAGCGATAATACTATTCAACGCGGTCCCCACCTCCTGCAAGACCATGCTCAACTCGGCCGCGAGCGGGTTCGTCGGCGCAGGGGCGGCCTGGCGCGCACTGAGAGTTTGGATATCGCGCTTTGTGGCCGAGAGGCCGTTGGCTTGGGTGGTGGCACCTATGACGAGGGTGTTGATGCTGGAGATGTAGGTTGTGAGTTGGGTGCCGGCGGTGGTGTTTTCCGTGGTGGTGGAGGCGCTGTTGAGGGAGATGGCTGTGAAGGCTGGAGGGGGAGGGTGGTTAGTGGGGTATGGAAGGGGTGGAGGGGGTGGGGCTACGTACTGATGTTGGCGGCTAGGGGGACGACATCGTAGTAGAGGGCTGTGACGATGCTGACTGCGGCGTCCTGAGGGGCTGCGCGAGAAGTGAGGATGTTGTCTGTTGGGACGGCGGCGACGAGGGTGCTGGCGAGGGTCAGGGTGGAGAGGATGGATGCCTTCATTTCTGGAAGGGGTGATGGGCGTGATTGAGAACGGCTTGGGGTGCGATTGGTTTGGATTGATGGACAAGTCTGTTGAGATTGGTTTGAGATGGATGGACAAGCTGGGACGATTCGATCCATTATATAGAAGATGGGTACAGGAGCGTCATCGTTACAACCTTCTGAAAAGTCTCCGGACAAGGAACAAGAAAATCTCGGTGACCCCACCGCCTAGGTAGATCGACGACCCCTTTTCCATGCATACGGCTTCAATGACGAGGAGAAATGCCGGGCGGTGTGGAGATCATGCAAGTATATCGAGGCTGCGTCGAAATAGATTCCCGGATGGAGGATGTTCTTGGAGTGAGTGACGGCTTTGACGTGGGTTAGGCATAGTTGAGGAGTTGACGTCTCAATATCGGTCGACGATCGTGGACTTACCGCCATAGTGATGCCGAGAGCGCAGGGTCGAAGGCGCCAGTATGGTCGTCGGAGTGCCGGGGCTGCTTGCCAAAGTGCGTTTTTTCAGCTGGGCAAGGATACTGCCAACAATAGTAGCGCGGTATGCGGCCATGATGGCGGCTTTGACCAATCCATTGGACATGACCTGGTAGGTTGTGGACTGAGCCTCTCGTGTTGGCATGATGATCCTGGCTGCGGGGATTGTGATGGCATTGACTGGCAAGGGTAGGTGGATTTTCTCTCGTGTTGTGTAGACAGGCCGGAATGAATCAATAGGCTATACAGTCTATGACTGCTGTTCTCACAATGTGAGCAAGGTACTGGGTATGAAGCCGTGAACTCCCTCCCTGGCATTGTAGTTCGGCAGCATGCTTCTCCGACTGTGGATTGATATTGATCGCCCTTGGCAGTAAAAGTCCTTTCCCTGCATTAGTTCATCGCAGCGTGATCCTTGCACAGCTGAGAAAGGTTTCGTGACAGAGAAGACCAAGAATTGAATGAACTACACAAAGGGTCTCCGGCCGCTAGAAGGACGAAAAGAACGAGACCTGGTTGTCAGGAATAATAGAAGCACGCTGGAACTGGTCAACACCCAGCATCAATCTCCGAAGTGCAGCGGAGAAGGCGATGGACTTCAAAAGGGGAAGGAAAAGGAGAGTGCAAATAAATAAGGTACGCGCCGAAATGGCTTTTTTACCCGAGCAGCCACGAAGATTGATGTCAACGGCTATCCAAAAGTTGGAAAACTTGGCCAAGCAAGCCACTCACCATCCATGTCGCGGAGAAAGATCGTCAACTTTGTCTTCGTGTTCGGGCGAGGCAGAGTCTGGAACTGTCCGTCGATCCTGCATGCTTGAGCAGCTGTAGCCTACTTCGACTTGAGATGATCCTTGGCTGAGGCTTTTGAGCCACTTTTTGGTCAAAGGCTCGGTTAGAGTGTTCCATGCGAGCGGTGTGGACCTTGAATAAAAATCGCATGGCCGATTGCTTGACTAAAGAGATCATCGATTACCACATGATGCGCGAAAATGTGTGATGAAAGCCCTTTGAGTAGAGGATCCTTGTCAGTCTGTTGGCTGATTATTGCTCGTCTTTTCTGCTTCTTTCACTCCAATTCGCATTTAAATAAACTTAGCACTCCTGTTTGTCAAAAATTTGTCGGGTTGAATGGTAGCGACAATCTTTTCAACGGTCAGCTTCGAATTCAACATTCCTGATGAACGAGATGTCAATAGTATATCTATCATTAAGAAGTCTACGATAGTACACTCTCACAATAAAAGCTGGGGCCCCCAGGGCTATCCTGAGTTCAGAAGTGAAGCTAGCAGCAGCTGTGATTGTGTCCAAGATGATCCTGGTTCCTGTGTGATCCTCCACTCAATGTTTCCCCACATTCCTAAGCCAGAGCAGAAGAGCTAAATACGGTCAGAAGCGCACAACCAATGCGTTTCCGTAAGACTTCAAAGCTCGGCCTCACACTCGTCGTTGTTATCCCCCTCACCTTCGTTATCGCCCTGAGGCGTGGCGCCTGCGGCAGGGGAACCGAGCGATGATGAGGCCCCGCTATTGACTACTGAGGCCGGACCTTGATCACTTCCTCCCTGGCCTGTATTCCCTGTTGCTCCCTGACTTTGCACTGGTGTAGTCACACTTGACGCCGGTAAAGTTGCATCAGAAGTAGAATTAGACGAAAGACCACCAGATGCAGGACCCTTTCCACCGCCTTTACCAAAGCCTTGACCACCAGCAACAGGAGCGTAAGAAGGGGTCACGTCACCCTCTTTCCAGTCCGTAACAGGCGGGGCCACTGCGCCCGCATGGTAAGCCATGTTCTCGTACTTTTCATTCGCAGGGTAGGCGTCTTGATTGTATTTGTATTGTTGCGTCTGCTGCGCCTGAGCCCATTTCAAGTTGTTAGCCAGCGGTGGCTGAGCAAACCAATTGTCCGTATAGCCAGGTGAAACAAGACCCTGCGCAAAGATTAGCAATGTGAATCGCGATATCTCAAAGTCCAGAGGGCAAGGTCTCGAAGGAGACTTGCGCCATCGATGACGACTTACATCAGCCCAACATTTCATGAAAAACCACACAGTTCCGTTGGGAGCAACAGGCTGTTTTATACCCTTTACTTTGCTGTTATCCCCGATTTGGCCTTGATGAGACCAGACTTTGTATTTGGTCCTCGAGATCTGAATATCACCAGGGCTTTTGCAAACAGCTGGGTCACAGATGTCGGTAACCTTCAACATCATGTCTGTGCCCCAGTCTTCCGACCAAAAAGAAATGCATACATCCTGCATGCAATAACCTGTTTTCCAGAATCAGGGTGTAATTTTTTGTATTTATCTTGATTCACTTACGACTGAGGTCTGCATATTTGAGAAAGTATGGATGAATGGCGACTTGGCTGTCGAAGAACGCGTTGTCTGGAATTCCACAGGCGCTTTGTTTGGCAGAGTCGACTCCTCCTTGGTCACTGCCAGCACGTTAACTTTGATCTCATTGATGGGTTTCGAATAACCTACGTTGATATATCCCATCCTATATTCGGGGTATTTAATTGCCCTGTATGGAAATAGTTAAGTGATCCACCATAAAGGCGACCGAAGGGAATATCGGCTCCTGAGAAGGCCCCGTAGTTGCTACTGGTTGGGCAAGCTGGGGGGTCGCCGCAGTCGGCCGGCTTTGTGTCGGGGCCTTTGAAAGTACCATCTGCTTTTCCTGTACTAGGAATAGTTTGCCAGGTGGGATCAGCTCGACGCACAATGGCGGAGCTTGACACTAATGTTGCTGTAAACAGCACTGCACTCACAGAGCACAGCATGGTAGGACTGAACGAATGACTAGTAGGTAAAGAATGTCGTCTTTTACTGAAAGAATGAAATGCTGAGCAAATACAACTTGAAATGTGTAAAAGAGCGTGAGAGGAAAATTCCTCTGCCGTGGAGGATGACTATGAAAAGATGGGCGTAAGAAGTAATAGAAGGCATTCATTCCAGGCGCCAGTGCCTTTATGTGCTTATGGTGGAGATTCATCTCTTGTTTCGACAGGAAAAGTGGCCTAGTAGAGGAGCATTCAGGGGATAGGTGAGCCGTCAAACAATAAGATTAAGGTCTGTGGCATCTACTCAGTAAGACATTAATGACTGGTTCCCAAAGAAATATAAGGAGCGAATCCCGCCAGAGAGGGGCATATGTTTGAGGTGGGCGGGAGGAAAGACGAAGCGCTCGACCCGCACCATTCGTTTCTCGTCTCGTGCCTATCTTGGAAATTGGCAAACGTCAAAGCCGTGGGAGCTTTCGTGGGTGTTTACCTCATTGCGAGGGGGGGTCAGTACTCAGCCCATGCCCATCTCCGTCGTGCTCTGTATACGAACGTGCCAGAGTTTCATCGAATGAAACGATCTGAATTCATAGAAAGCATGTCGAATTTGTAGAACGTGTTCCGGAAGCCTGAAAGGATGCCGTTTTGGGCTGTTTCAGACGCCGCTTTTGACAGCTTTTTGGCTGGATCTTTTGAAGTCGACCACCTCCCAGGGGACCCCCCCTCGGGCTAAGGCCCCCACACACCGCTATATCTGCTTCTTTCGCTCAGTCAGTGCTTTTCCTCCACGGCCCTTTTCCTAGATTCATAGCCATTAATGCTTTGTCGGCGTTGTGTCGAGTGCAGGAAGCAATAGGTTTCCGTCGCCGGACAGACACTTTTTCAGGTGACCAGCAAAAACGAAAAAAATCCTGGCAAGCCGTGCATCAAGCGAGGAGTCTCTCAAACTCCCTCCCCATCGAATGTGAGGCAACGCAATGCATCTTCTGCCTCGGCAATGAGGGGCTGCAGTCAGCGAAGCGCACGTCGCTATTTTCTAGTCACGGCAGCCCAAAAGGCATTTCGACCGAAAACACCTGCGCCATGATCCGGACCATAAGCCGATCGTATGTCAGCATCCAAGGTGCAAAGCTATCTAGAATGGAAAGATGCACTTGCGGAATCATGCAGAAGTGGTGCACGAAACTCCCACATAATTACAGTCAGCGCTCGCGTAGTGTTCTCTATTATTGATTCATCGATGTCGCTTGAAGTTGACGATCCCAAGAGGAAGTTTAATTAAACTACGGCTTTCTTTCATGGAGAGCGCCAGCCTTTCCCCAAGCAAGAACAGTCCTGGTCACATTTCCTCAAGGCGCTGGAAGCTTCCTGTGCCTCCCTGCCCTTCTCGACTAACTCTGACTTCAGCGGCAAGGGCAAAGGCAAAGCCATCGACAACGAAGGCGGAGACAACGAGTTGGCACTGAAGTCCCTTCGCTTTGCGGACAGTGGCTTCGAATTTACAGAGCGTGCGGCGGAAAGGGAAAGATATCCGGATGTGAAGGTGTGGCCGGACGGGAGGAGGAAGGTGAGCAGGGGGTATCCGCTGCATCTTTTGCCGGATGATTTGAGTGCGATGCCGTATCCGGGATCATCGGGGAAGATGAGGGAAAGGGTGGGGAGCATTGAGGTGTTATCGTATTCGGTGGCGGACAGGAAAAAGGAAGAGGAGAGACGAAGATTTGGGGCGGGAGCAGTACAGACAGAGGCAGCTGTATCTTATTGAGCATGCACATTTGAGGATTCTGAATCCCTGAGGTGCTTTTGTTTTGGGTCGTGTCTTGAGATCTCGCTTATTTTCTTAATGACTCGAGATTTTAATGGCACGAGAGTGTTCATGTTTCTACTAGTCTTGATTGTTTGGAGTAATGAGGAGCTTTCTGAAACCATTTGTATGGCCAAAGGAATATCAGTCTCCTGAAGCTACTACTCAGAGAATGAAGTACCTTACGTATCATCGACTGATATCTCGCGCCTCTCCCGCTTATCGCCCGACTGTGCTTTCCATTCGCGACTCCGCTTGCTTTGAGTTATCATCCTGACTGACTATTCCTCTCGGACCCGTTTCTGCTCTTGTCTGCAAGCAGCGCAAAATTTCTTGACGTGAAGTGCGGCGAAACCCTGCAGTCACTGTTGCCATTGCCATTTTTCTGATTCAATTCTTGATCTGTTGTGGAATCTATCATGGTGGAAGTACCGATACCAGTAGTACTCCATCCATTATATGATTTGGACTGCTCAGCCAGATTGAGATGTAAGGTCGGTTTCAAGTTTGGGCTGAGTCGCATCCTCTCCAATACGCGTCAATGCTTCGGAGCGTTTCATTTGGCCTCGTTGTTATAATTGTTGCTAAAAACTATTTTAAACATAATTTTATCATAACAATTTGGGTTTCGTTTAGTATTGAAATTAATTTATAATACAATAGAATAAAGAATATCGAATCTTCTTCCATTTTCCTAGCGGAATAGGGGATCGTCCAAACCCACTGCCCACCACCCACTCCTTTCCGCGGGGGATGCGTAAATAAGGAGATGAAAGGGGATTGAATGTTTCATATGGTACCTACTCACGGCAAGGCCTAAAACTCCACTCTCGTAATACCATAGAGTGATAAGTATAGGGTACCTCCGTACTGCGAATTTACAGAGATTACGGAGGTACCTGCTTAGGTACGATTCCTGATGGCCCAATCCCCCAAGCCTGTGGCACCCGATACTGGTACCCCATACATAGTGCTGCTCAAGCCTCCTCCCGCCCGCAACCGAATTGATGGCTACCCACAATTGCGGGCCCTTCGTTCCCTGAAAGGTGCATGCTAGAATCTGGGCGCGGGGCTCTCAATTTCTAGACCACCAATAAATGCAAGCAGCCGTAGACAACTGCTTCAATGCATGGGCTAGCCAGTGGAAGCTCTAGCCAAAAGCGACAACAGGAGCTCTCGAAGGCGGCTGAAGAGGGGAGTGCTCACTCTTCCTTGATGCGTACCTAGAGAGCGGCGATGCTGCATGCAACGAGGATTCGAAAGTCATGTGCATGTGCTTCCAACCATAGGCAAGGTAGCCAGAGATGCAGCTATCTATCTCCTAAACCCTGCATACTCAGACGGCTGACCATCGTTATCGGAGCGTTACAGCCGATGAGAAGTTTTATTTGTTGATGAGATAGATAAAGACCCTCCCAGACCTCGAAATGAGTATTGATTGGCCGGATTCTGGACTTCTTTTCCCTTTCGGGATTAAATCCGCCTTCTATCCGATTCTACACACCCGCTCCACACACAGTTTCCTTCTCATCTTCCTCTTTCATGCTCATCGCTCCATTCTATGCATCGCAGCCATCACACGTATTACTACTCTACTTCCCTCCTCGCCTTGTTGTCTACATCCCCACGTCATCTAATCCTTGTCTCTTAGAGTCTCGGGCAAGGGTCACAGCAAAACACAACTGCTCTGCTTAGTATCTTGAAAGAACAAGCATCTGTTGTGTACAGTGAGAATCATAAATCGTCTTGAGGAAATGACATTGACACGTGCTCCAAGAATTCCTTCAAACCCTGACAACTTCCCTACAGTTCAACTCTTCGTTTTGGGTACGTCCTCTCACTCTACCCCTCCAACACTCCCATCTATTAAACCCATCGAGAGACTGACATCTCTGTAGCAATATGTCGAGTTGCCGAACCAATAGCTCTCGCATCATGCTTCCCATATGCATGGGTCATGGTGAAAGACTTCCACGTCGGCGATAAGAACAGCTCCTCCTTCTACGCTGGAATCTTCATATCCGCCTTTGCCCTCGCCGAAGCGTAAGTCTTAGCCAGTCTCCACCTTGCATGGACGATCCTAATATCGTATCTCAGTATATCAGGAATGGCATGGGGCAGTCTGTCAGATAAGATTGGTCGAAAGCCAGTTCTTCTGATTGGATGTGCAGGCACATTATTCTCACTCCTCATCGTTGGCTTCTCGACCAATTTCTGGGTGGCCTTGGCCGGCCGCGCTTTCGGAGGATTGCTCAGTGAGTGAGATTTAGCGAGGCTAGACAGACGGGATGGCTAATGGTATAATAGATGGAAATGTTGGAGTCATACAAACCATGGTTGGTGAGTTGGTCAAGAACCCAGACCATGAACGTATGTATATCCCTACACGACTTTGACCTTGACGCTGACGATAGAAGCACGAGCATACGCTGTTATGCCATTTGTTTGGTCCATAGGTACCATCATCGGACCTGCGATTGGAGGTACTTTCTCAAGACCCTCAATCTCCATGCCTTCCGTCTTCTCTCCTACTGGCATTTTTGCAAAATTTCCTTACCTGCTCCCCAACCTTGTCTGCGCGGCTCTGCTTCTCATCAGCATCCTGTTTGGCTACTTCTTCTTGAATGAAACTCATCCCGACATGCAGGAATGGAGCACTCCACAAGACTTGGACAACTCCACCGCCCAAACACCCCTCATAGCCACCTCGGGAGCCACAGCCAACGCGGGCGCTGATCTCCGCACGGAAAGCTACGGCACGTTCAATACAATTGACATCCGCCATGAGAAACAATGGCTCCTCAATGCAGACGGCTCACCCCATCCTCCACCTTTTTCCTCTCACGACGGACCAAAAATCTTCTCCCGCAAAATCGTCATGATCGTAGTCGCCCTCGGTATCTTCACCTACCATTCCATGACTTACGACCACCTCTTTCCCATATTCCTGCAAGACGAGCGCCTCACGCCCTCTCATCCAACTCCCTTCAGCATCCCCGGCGGTCTGGGCTTGACAACGCAATCCGTGGGCATAATCATGTCCATCAACGGTGTTATCGCACTCTTGATCCAAGCAATCATCTTCCCTCTCTTTGCCTCCTGGCTCGGCATATGGAAGACTTTCGTTATGGTCACCATTCTCCACCCAATCACCTATTTCATCGTCCCTTACCTTGCCTTCATACCCGAGAGTGGTCTCTATCCAAGCATCTACGCCTGCCTCACAGTCCGAAACTTCACCACCATCCTCGCATACCCCGTCCTACTCATCCTGCTCAAAGAAGCCACACCCTCCGCCTCCGTTCTCGGAAAAGTCAACGGGCTGGCCGCTTCAGCCGGTGCGGCGTGCAGAACCATTGCTCCACCTCTCGGGGGGTACTTCTACGGGGTAGGATCGCAAATAGGGTTCACCGGCCTCGCCTGGTGGGCGAGCACATTCGTGGCCATTGTGGGGACAGTGCAGCTTCTGGCGATGAAGCGGACGAAGAACAAGACCGCTACTGTAAGGCCGATGGCTAGCTGCATTCTCAACGCCATGCCTGAGGAGAGGGAAGAGCAGGTGGTGCATATCGTGGTAACCGAGCAGGAGGAGGCATGAGGAGCTCCGGCGTGGGCGATGGTATAGACGGGGTGCCCACGGAAGCCCAAGCATTGGAGACGATAATTTTACATGACAAAGCAGACGACGGGATACATGCAGACATTACCTTCCGGGGGTGTTAGACGAGACAAAAACATGCACTTGCTTCACGACTTCACGACGACACGACCACAACTACGACTTTCCTACACTTCCTCACTCATGGCCTGGCGTCTTCTTTTCTTTCCCCTCACAAATTTCCATAAGAATGTTTAGCACGGCGTCCCGGATACATTTTCCACAGCAGGTAGAAATGGCGTTCCATGAGCAGATGACGGGCGGATGGGTTTGAGCATTTGCGATGGGCGTCCGGAGAGCTGAGTTATGGGAGATGCGTATGGTATTTCAATGACGGGATGGGATGGGGAAAGGAAAAGGGAATCCTGGGGGTTTGTCTGAGGGGAAGGGAAAGGGAAAGGGAATAAATGTAGGTGTTCCTAGGCGTATGAATAGTAGATGGCGAATGGCAGCAAATATCTCAAAACAATTCCGTAGTCGTACACATGCTACGCGTCTATTCATCAGGGCGCTGGGGCGTTCGCCCTCAAGTTCAGTCCAGCAAAGAGAAGACCATGCAGTCCGGATGGGAGAAAGATTTGGAAACCAAGAACTACGTATATACACCCCTTCTCCCCTTTTCCCAAGCCTCTTCCCACCCCCTCTCTAAAATCTCATTCCGTACCCCTCACCCTCCCCATCCTCTCAATATTACTCAT
>JAABUQ010009322.1_pt1 | contig 13331 bp, 13 predicted proteins | sample 5560001 | NCBI WGS metagenome assembly JAABUQ01 (sample SAMN10711888, study PRJNA513371) | rock metagenome | isolation source: Antarctica rocks | place: Antarctica: Victoria Land, Finger Mt nord | collected 2015-12-18 | reverse complement strand
TAAGGGCATCCTGACCACGCTTGCCGGGCTTTTCCTCGCGCTCCGGCTCGGCACCCTCGCCGGGGCTTCCCTGGGCCGCGCGAGGCTGGGTGCGACCGGGCGCCTTGGCGATGCCATGGCTGATGAAGTTGACGGCGTCGAGGCGCGTCATGTCCTGGGTTTGCAGGAAGTAGACGGCGTGGCTCTCGCGCTCGCTGAATAGCGCCACCAGCACGTTGGCACCGGTCACCTCGTCGCGGTTGGAACTCTGGACATGAATCGCGGCGCGCTGCACCACCCGCTGGAAGCCGGCGGTGGGCTTCGGCTCGCCCGGCCGGTCGGTGGCGAGGCCGGCCAGATCCTTGTCGAGGAACTCGGTGAGGTCGGTGCGGATCTTGTCGATGTCGACGCCACAGGCTCGCAGAACGGTGGCCGCGTCGGTGTCGTCCAACAAGCCGAGCAGCAGGTGCTCCAGCGTTGCATACTCGTGCCTACGCTCACTGGCGAGCGACAAGGCGCGGTGCAGAGTCTGTTCGAGATTACGCGAGAGCATGGAAACGCTCCTTGGTTCCTATCGGAGGCGAAAGCCGTCGGTTCACGGCCACATAAGGCACGTCACACTCAATACGCTAAACGGCAACCATTACTCATCAGCCAACGCGGCAGGTGAGACATCGACCATTCCCAGCATCTTTTCTTCAACGCGGGGTGGACGCATCACAAATCTTGCTCACGAAAATTTAAAGCTCGTCACTTGGTCCGCATCCCCGCCATTCGGCGGGGATGCGCGGGCAGCCGTACAAGCATCAATCTTTTTCGATCGTGCATTGCAGCGGATGCTGGTTCTGCCTCGCCAAGTCCATCACCTGCGTTACCTTGGTTTCAGCGACCTCGTAGGTGAACACGCCGCACACGCCCACGCCCCGTCGATGCACGTGCAGCATGATGCGCGTTGCTTCCTCGCGCGTCTTCTGAAAAAACCGTTCCAGCACGTGAACGACGAATTCCATCGGCGTGTAATCGTCGTTAAGCATCAAAACCTTGTACATCGCCGGCTTGCGCGTCTTGGGGCGCGCCTTCACCACGACGCCGGTGTTCGGCCCTTCGCCGCCGTTGCCGTCGCGCCCGTCCTCGCGGCGGCCGTCATCACGCCGGCCATCCATCGTCGCCAGGGTGAAGCTCGGGCGGCCGATCGATGCGCCAAGACTCGGTGCGCCAAGCTGTCGGGGATCATCCAAAGGTTCGTCGCTCATCGCTTTCAACCGCTCTCTTAGGCTGGTCGGCCAAGCTTAACTTGGTCGGTCAGACACATCGACCGCATACGCGCCAACGATGCGTCGTGATGTCCGAACGACGCAAGCACGGCGCACAATGATGGGTCGCCAAATCGCGTCACGCAAGTGCCGCGGCGCCGTCCACGCATACGAAGACGGCCCGGAACATCTGTTCCGGGCCGCCCACGCGCTAGAAGTTGTTCAGGTCGGATTAGGCGGGCACGCGGCCGAACTTCTCGGCCGCCAGCGAAAGGCGGGCGGCGATCGGCGCGATCGTCTGCTCCGACAGCTTCATCGAGGCGTCGGTCAGCTTGCCGGTCTGGCTCACCGCTGCCTCGACGGCGGCGCGGGCCATCCCGGTCTGCATGTCCATCGCCTCCTTGACCGACTTCAGGCCGGCCATCGCCTTCCACGTCGTCATCGTCTGGTCGAGCTGCGCCTGGGCGCCGGCGGCCACATGCTTGCCGAGGTCCTGGACGCCGGCGGCCCAGATCTGGCCCGACTTCATGATCGCCTCGAAGTTGCCCTGGCCGAACGCCATAAAGTCTTCAGCAGTTGTCATCGCACTCTCCATTGTTGACGCGAAAGGCTGGCTTGCAGCAAGCGTCTGGGCTGCCCGCGCGCCGCTTTCCAGCAGGCGCGAAGTTGCATCGGCAACCGCCGTCGGCATGGTTGGCGGCAGCTCGACCAGCGGCGCAGGGGACACGAATGCCTCGGCCGCCGGCTGTTCGACGCCGGGGGCTGGAATTGCGGACACTTCCGCCACCGCTGCCGGCAGGTCGCCGGGCGTGAAATGGCTGGGCGGGGTCAGGCTTGCGGCAATGGCGATTTCGGCCGAGCGTGTGACCAGGGCCTTAGCGGCAGCATCGACCTTGGGCTCGGCGGCCTTGAACTTGTCGGTCTGCACAATCGCCAGAGGGTTCAGCCGTCCCGCAACTTGCCTCACCATGGTGTGATCGATCCTCTGTCGTTTCGGCGAGTTGTGCGCCGGATTTGATTGCCGTGGTCTGCAACTAATGAAAACCGCCTACTAAATCAAGCTTTATGTTGCACTGCACAAAAATATTTCCCGCAGCCCGGTGGCACGTTCAAAGTGGCTTACGGCCAAGCGGCTCGAGCCTTCAGACGGCAGGCGAGCGTCGCGGGATAATGTGTTCATACACATTTGTTTCATTTGCGATGAAGCTGGACACGACGCCGTGTGCGTCGCTAGTGTGCGCTGCAACTGCGGAGCGGCGGCATTGAAGGCTTGGTTAGACGCAGCTGTCCGGGCAATGCTCCGGCGTGGTTTGTTGGTACTGCCGCTGCTCGTCACGGCGATGGCGATGTTCTCGCACAGCGCCCGCGCGCAGGTCGGCTCCGCCCGCTACAGTTCGTTTGTCATGGAGGCCGGCAGCGGCAAGGTCATGTCGGCGGTCAACCCGGACGACCCTCGGCATCCCGCCAGCCTAACCAAGCTGATGACGCTGTACATGACGTTCGAGGCGTTGCGTGACCGGCGGGCTTCACTCAACGAAATGGTGCCGATAAGCTCTGCGGCGGCCAACACGCCGCCCTCCAAGCTCGGCCTGACGCCGGGGATGGCGCTCACCGTCCAGCAGGCGATCATGGGCCTGGTGACCAAGTCGGCGAACGACGCCGCCGCCGCGTTGTCCGAGTTGCTTGGCGGTGGCGACGAGCGGCGGTTTGCGCAGATGATGACCATGCGGGCGCGGGCGCTCGGCATGACCGGGACGGTGTTCCGCAACGCTTCCGGACTGCCCGATCCGGAACAGGTGTCCACGGCGCGCGACCTGGCTATCCTGGCACGCCACCTGTTGCAGGACTTCCCGGAGCAATACCACTATTTCAGCGTCCCGAGCTTTGCCTTCCGCGGCCGGGTGATTCCCAACCACGACCACATGCTGCAGACCTATCCCGGCGCGGACGGGTTGAAGACCGGCTACGTCAATGCCTCCGGCTTCAACTTGGTGACCTCGGCGATGCGTGGCGATGTGCGGTTGATCGGCGTGGTGATGGGCGCTGCGCAGCCGACCGAGCGCGATCATCACATGGCGATGCTGCTGGATGCCGCGTTCGAGCGCTATAACCTCCCGACGAGCGTGGCGCGGATGCCGGTCGCCAATCGCGCCAGCGGCGTGCTGGAAGCGAATGCCACTCCGGCGGCGGTTGCGGCGGCGGTGTTGATCCCGCCAGCGCCGGCCCTGCGCGATGTCAGAAACTACACCCTGGTCGAACCAGTCCGCTTACCGCGACATGTTGCCGACTGGGCAGTAAATCTCGGTGTTTATAATAGCGACAGCGGCGCCCGTCGGGCTGCGAGCCTGGCGCGCAACCTGGCCGATGGCGGCGAAACCCGGATCGAGGCGGCCGGCAAGCGGCGTCATCCCGCTTATCGTGCGTCGCTGGCCGTGCTTACGCAGCCCGAGGCGCGTGGCCTCTGCGCCGCTCTGGCGCACCGCCACAAGGTTTGCGCGCCGGTGCATGACGGCGATGCCGGCGACGTTGCCAGCCGCTGACGTTTAGCGTTCACGCTGGCACGTCCCGCGTCATGGGCACTTGCCCGGCTTATGGACACTTGCATGACGTTCGGCGGCTGCGCATCTTGAACCTTCGGTGCACGTTGAGCGCCTAGCAGGTGCTACGAAGCTGAGCGGGGATACAGTCTATGGACGGCGGCACGGACGCGCGGCGGATCACCATCTACCAGCCGCAGGACTTTGCAGGGATGCGCCGGGCGGGTCAGCTCGCTGCGGCTACCCTGGACATGATCGCCCCGCACGTCCGGCCCGGAGTCACCACCGGCGAGTTGGACCGGCTCTGCCACGAGTTCATCGTGGCGCATGGCGCGGTGCCGGCGCCGCTCAACTACCGCGGCTACCCCAAATCGATCTGCACCTCGATCAACCACGTCGTCTGCCACGGTATCCCGGGCGAGCGTAAGCTGGTCAGCGGCGACGTACTGAACATCGACGTGACGGCTATCTTGGATGGCTGGTATGGCGACAGCAGCCGCATGTATGCGGCGGGACCGCCCTCGACCCGCGCCCGCAACCTGATGGACGTGACGTTCGAGGCATTGCGCAGGGGCGTCGCGGCGGTACGTCCTGGCGCCACGCTAGGCGACATCGGCCATGCCATCCAGTCGTATGTGGAAGGCCAGCGCTTCAGCGTGGTGCGCGATTTCTGCGGCCACGGCATCGGCCGGCAGTTCCACGAAGCGCCCAACGTGCTGCATTTCGGCCGCGCCGGCGACGGCCCGGTGCTGCGGCCCGGCATGTTCTTCACCATCGAGCCGATGGTCAACGCCGGCCGTCCGGAAGTGAAGGTGCTGGACGACGGTTGGACCGCGGTAACCCGCGACCGCAGCCTTTCGGCACAGTTCGAGCACATGGTGGGTGTCACTCAAGACGGCGTGGAGGTGTTCACCCATTCTCCCGCCGGCATGGACAAGCCGAGTGTCACAGATTGACGGTGGGTTGACGCAGTATTGCTGACGCTGGCTGGCGTCGCGCGGGCAAGCTCGTTGCAATGGCGAAAATACCGCGTGGGTTGGGCGAACAGCTCACTATTCTCGAACCTTTGGCGACTCCGGCTCCGCCACTGACGGCCGGCGTCGACGGGCATCGTTCGCGGATGCGCTCGCGCCTGCTGGGCGCCGGGCCAGAAGCGCTGGCCGATCATGAACTGCTGGAGATGGTGCTGTTCCTGGCGTTGCCGCGGCGCGACACCAAACCATTGGCGCGCGCCCTGATGGTGCGTTTCGGCAGCTTCGCCAACGCCATTGCCGCGCCGCTGCCCGACCTGCGCCGCATCGAGGGTCTCGGCGAGGCCGGGGCGGCAGCGCTCAAGACTGTCCAGGCAGCGGCACTGCGGCTGATGCGGGCCGAGGTGATGGGCCGGCCGGTGCTGTCCAATTGGGACCGGCTCATGGATTATCTCAACGCGGTGCTTGCGCGCGAGCGGGTCGAGCAGTTCCGCGTGCTGTTCCTCGACAACCGCAACCGCCTGCTGGCCGACGAGGCGCAGGGGCACGGCACCGTCAACCACACGCCGGTCTATCCGCGCGAGGTGGTGAAACGGGCGCTGGAGCTGCACGCCACCGCGATCATCCTGGTGCACAACCATCCCAGCGGCGATCCCACCCCGTCGCGCGCCGACATCGACACCACCCAGGAGATTGCCGAGGCGGCGCGGGTCCTGTCGGTGGCGCTGCACGACCACATCATCGTCGGCAACGGTAAATGGCTGAGCTTCCGCCGCGAGGGGCTGCTTGCCTGAAGGCGTCGCCGGATTGCGCCTAGTGCAGCGCGCCCCACACCTGGTGGCCGCCGTCCCAGACCAGCTTGAGCGCGATGTAGAGCACGATCAGCAAGCCGACCCAGGCGATCCAGCGGTAGCGTTCCAGCAGCCGCGCCACGAAACTCGCAGCCACGCCCATCAGCACCACCGACACGCCAAGGCCGGACACCAGCACCCACAACCGGCCCTGCGCCGCGCCGGCCACCGCGAGCACATTGTCGAGGCTCATCGACAGATCGGCAAGGACGATCTGCAGCATCGCCTGGCCCAGCGACTTGGTCGGGGGCGCTCCCGTGCCGGTATGGGCCGGACGGCGCAGCTCGCGGAACATCTTCCAGCAAACCCATAGCAACAAGATGCCGCCCGCCAGGAGCAGGCCGACAATCTGCAGCAGTTGCAGGGTCACCGCTCCGAGGACGATGCGGATTATGGTGGCTCCGGCGATGCCGGCGATGATCGCCGGCCGCTTCTGCGCCGCCGGCAGCCCGGCCACGGCTAGCCCGACGACCACCGCGTTGTCGCCGGCCAGCGTGAGGTCGACCACCAGCACCTGTCCCAACGCCGCCAGGTCCTGCAGCAAAGCCGGTGTCATTCCCATCAGGTCCTCAATGTTGCAGCCGCGCCGCCCGCGCCGTAGATCGTCGGCATGATCCCTCGTTACACACGTCCCGCCATGGCCGCTATCTGGGCGCCCGAAAACCGTTACCGCATCTGGTTCGAGATCGAGGCCCTGGCCTGCGAGGCGATGGCGGCGATCGGCACCCTGCCCGCCGACGCCGCACGCATCATCCGAGAACGCGGCGGGGCCGCGATGGCTGCCATCGGTCCCGCCGACGTGGCGCGCATCGACGAGATCGAACGGGAGACGCGCCACGACGTCATCGCTTTCCTGACCTGGCTCGCCGAGAGAATCGGCCCCGAGAGCCGCTTCGTGCATCTGGGCCTGACCAGCAGCGACGTGCTCGACACCACACTTTCGGTGCAGTTGGCGCAAGCGAGCGACCTGTTGCTGGCCGACCTCGACGCCGTGCTGGCGGCGCTGCGCCGGAGGGCGTTCGAGCACAAGCACACGCTGACCATCGGCCGCAGCCACGGCATCCACGCCGAGCCGACCAGCTTCGGCCTCAAGCTCGCCGGCCACCACGCCGAGTTCGCCCGCAACCGGACGCGCCTGCTGGCGGCGCGCGCGGAGATCGCCGTGGCCGGCCTGAGCGGCGCGGTCGGCACCTTCGCCCATGTCGATCCGCGGGTGGAAGAGCACGTCGCCGCCGCCCTCGGCCTCGCGGTCGAGGCGGTATCGACGCAGGTGATCCCGCGCGACCGCCACGCCGCCTATTTTGCCACGCTGGGGGTGATCGCCTCGGGCATCGAGCGGCTGGCGACCGAGGTGCGCCACCTGCAGCGCAGCGAGGTGCGCGAGGCCGAGGAGTTCTTCCATCCGGGCCAGAAAGGCTCGTCGGCGATGCCGCACAAGCGCAACCCGGTGCTGAGCGAGAACCTGACCGGCCTGGCCCGGCTGGTGCGCGCCGCCGTGGTGCCGGCGCTGGAGAACGTGGCGCTGTGGCACGAGCGCGACATCAGCCACTCGTCGGTCGAGCGCGCCATCGGGCCGGACGCCACCGCCACGCTCGACTTCGCGCTGGACCGGCTGGCGGGCATGATGGAGCGCCTGGTGGTTTATCCCGAGCGCATGTTGGCCAACCTGGAGGCGCTCGGCGGCGTGGTGCATTCCGGCGAGGTGCTGCTGGCGCTGACCCGGGCCGGCATCCTGCGCGAGGACGCCTATGCCATCGTGCAGCGCAACGCCATGGCGACCTGGACCCGGCTGGGCGAGCCGGACGGACGCGGCTTCCGCACCAACCTTGACGCCGACCCGGAGATCGCCGGACGGGTGCCGGCCGCGGTGCTCGATGCGGCGATGGACAGCCGGATGCACCTGCGCGAGCTGGACCGCATCTTTGCCCGCGTATTCGGCGAGTCTGGCCCGGCGGCGTAGCCGTGGCACCCGCCCGACACCGCTGCTATACCGGCCTCGCAGCGCCATTGTGCGGCGGTGCGGGATTGCGCCTCGGGCGTGCAGGGGTGGCCCGCCCATCGGGACCGCGAAGAGGATTGCGCCATGGCCCGCCGCCGCCAGCTGTATGAAGGCAAAGCCAAGATCCTGTTCGAGGGGCCAGAGCCAGGCACGCTCGTGCAGTATTTCAAGGACGACGCCACCGCCTTCAACGCGCAGAAGAAGGGCGTCATCACCGGCAAGGGCGTGCTCAACAACCGCATCAGCGAATACCTGATGGTGCGCCTGGGCGAGATCGGCGTCCCCACGCATTTCGTCCGCCGCCTCAACATGCGCGAGCAGCTGATACGCGAGGTCGAGATCATTCCAATCGAGGTCGTCGTGCGCAACGTCGCCGCCGGCAGCCTCTCGACCCGGCTGGGTATCGCCGAGGGCACCCGCCTGCCGCGCAGCATCATCGAGTATTATTACAAGAACGACGCGCTGGGCGACCCGATGGTGGCCGAGGAGCACATCACCGCGTTCGGCTGGGCGGCGACCCAGGACATGGACGACATCGTGGCGCTGACCCTGCGGATCAACGACTTCCTCACCGGCCTGTTCCTCGGCGTCGGCATCACGCTGGTCGACTTCAAGGTGGAGTTCGGCCGCTTGTGGGAGGAGGACGACATGCGGATCGTGCTGGCCGACGAGATCAGCCCGGACAACTGCCGCCTGTGGGACAGCAAGACCAACGAGAAGATGGACAAGGACCGCTTCCGCCGCGACCTCGGCCAGGTCGAGGAAGCCTACCAGGAAGTCGCCCGCCGCCTCGGCATCCTGCCGGAAGCCGGGGCGCGCGACATGAAGGGTCCGGAGACCATGCAGTAGCCGATGAAAGTCCTTGTGACAGTGATGCTGAAGCCCGGCGTGCTCGATCCGCAGGGCCGTGCCATCGGCCAGGCGCTGCACGGCCTCGGCTTCGCCGGCGTGAACGACGTTCGCGCCGGCAAGGTGATCGAGCTTGAACTGGCCGAAACCGACCCATTGGTCGCCCGCGCCGCCGCCGAGGCGATGGCGCGACGCCTGCTGGCCAACTCGGTGATCGAGAGTTTCCGCGTGGACGTGGACGGCGGGGGCCGCGCCTAATGCGTGCCGGCATCGTCGTCTTCCCCGGCATCAACCGCGAACGCGACATGGCCATCGCGCTGGAGCGCAGCACCGGGCTGCAGCCGCGCATGATCTGGCACAAGGAGACCGACCTCGACGGCCTCGACCTCGTCGTGCTGCCGGGCGGTTTCAGCTACGGCGACTACCTGCGGTGCGGCGCCATGGCGGCGCAATCGCCGGTGATGCCGGCGATCTTGGCCCATGCGGCGCGCGGCGGCTACATCCTCGGCGTGTGCAACGGCTTCCAGATCCTGACCGAGGCCGGCCTGCTGCCGGGCGCCCTGCTGCGCAACGCCGACCTGCGTTTCCTGTCGATGGACTGCCATCTGCGGGTCGAGCGCAGCGACACCGCCTTTGCCGGCCACTACCGGCGCGGCCAGGTGTTCCGCGCGCCGATGGCCCACGGCGACGGCAACTACACCGCCGACGACGACACGCTCGACCGGCTGGAGGGCGAGGGCCTGGTCGCCTTCCGCTACGCCTCGCCCGAGGGCGAGATCACCCAGGCGGCCAATCGCAACGGCAGCGCCCGCAACATCGCCGGCATCTACTCGCCCGACCTGCGCGTGCTCGGCCTGATGCCGCACCCCGAGGATCTGGTCGATCCGCTGATGGGGGGCGACGACGGCCGGCCGCTGTTCGACGGCCTGACGACGGCGCTGGCGGTGTTGGCGGCATGATCGTCGACGCCGCCCTGGCGCGTAGTTTCGGCTTGAGCGGCGAGGAATACGAGCGCGTGCTGGCGATCATGGGCCGGCTGCCCAGCCTTACCGAACTCGGCGTGTTCAGCGTCATGTGGTCGGAGCATTGCTCGTACAAATCCTCCCGCTTCTGGCTGAAGCAACTGCCGACCACAGCGCCATGGGTGATCCACGGCCCCGGCGAGAACGCCGGCGTGGTGGCGATCGGCGACGGCTTGGCAGCCGTGTTCAAGATGGAGAGCCACAACCACCCGAGCTTCATCGAGCCTTACCAGGGCGCCGCCACCGGCGTCGGCGGCATCCTGCGCGACGTGTTCACCATGGGCGCGCGGCCGATCGCCAACCTCAACGCGCTGCGCTTCGGCGATCCGTCGCACCCGGCGACGCGGCGAGTGGTGGACGGCGTGGTGCGCGGCGTCGGCGGCTACGGCAACTGCGTCGGCGTGCCGACGGTGGGCGGCGAGGTCAACTTCCACCCGGCCTACAACGGCAACCCGCTGGTCAACGCCATGACCGTCGGCATCGCCCCGGCCGACCGTATCTTCCTCTCGGCCGCGGCGGGCGTCGGCAACCCGGTGATCTACGTCGGCAGCAAGACCGGGCGCGACGGCATCCACGGCGCCACCATGGCCAGCGCCGAGTTCGCCGCCGACTCCGAGGAGAAACGCCCGACCGTGCAGGTCGGCGACCCCTTCACCGAGAAGCTGCTGATCGAGGCGTGTCTGGAGCTGATGGCCACCGACGCCATCGTCGCCATCCAGGACATGGGCGCCGCCGGCCTCACCAGCTCCTCGGTCGAGATGGCCGGCAAGGGCGGCGTCGGCCTGAAGCTGAACCTCGACGCGGTGCCGCAGCGCGAGCCGGGCATGACCGCCTACGAGATGATGCTGTCGGAGAGCCAGGAGCGGATGCTCATGGTGCTGCGCCCGGACCGGCAGGAGATGGCGCGGGCGATCTTCGAGAAATGGGACCTCGATTTCGCGGTGATCGGCGTCCTCACCGACACCGGGCGCATCGTGGTGACGCATCTGGGCGAGACCGAGGCCGACATCCCGCTGGCGCCGCTGGCCGATCAGGCGCCGCTGTATCACCGCCCCGTCATGGCCACGCCGAAGCGCCCGGCGCTCGGGCCGGTGGCCGATCCGGTTGGGCTGGGACCGGCGCTGCTCACGCTGATCGGCTGTCCCGACCTATGCTCGCGCGCCTGGGTGTGGGACCAGTACGACAGCACCGTGGGCGGCCAGACGGTGCGCCGCCCCGGCGCCGCCGACGCCGCGGTGGTGAAGCTGGCGGGACTGCGGCGGGCGCTGGCGCTGACCACCGACTGCACCCCGCGCTACTGCGCCGCCGATGCCGAGGCGGGTGGCGCGCAGGCGGTGGCCGAGGCGTGGCGCAACCTGACCGCGGTGGGCGCGCTGCCGCTGGCGGTCACCGACAACATGAACTTCGGCAACCCCGAGAAGCCCGAGGTCATGGGCCAGTTCGCCGCCGCCATCGCCGGCATGTCGGCGGCCTGCCGGGCGCTCGACTTCCCGGTCGTGAGCGGCAACGTCAGCCTGTACAACGAGACCGAGGGCCGGGCGATCCTGCCGACGCCGGCGATCGGCGGCCTCGGCGTGCTCGACGACGCGGCGCAGGCGGTCGGCCTGGCGCTGACCGACGGGCTCGACCTGGTATTGATCGGCGGCGCGCCGGGTTGGCTGGGCCAGTCGCTGTGGCTGCGCGAGGTCGCCGGGCGCGAGGACGGGCCACCGCCGCCGGTCGACCTCGCGGCCGAGCGGCGGCATGGCGACTTCGTGCGCGGGCGCATCCTGGCGGGCAAGGTCGCCGCCTGCCACGACCTGTCCGATGGCGGACTGCTGGTGGCGGTGGCCGAGATGGCGATGGCCGGCGGCGCGGGCGTGGCATTGACCGCCGTGGGCGACCACGGCTTCTGGTTCGGCGAAGATCAGGCGCGCTATGTGCTGGCGGTGCGCGATGGCGCCGATTCGGTAGCGGCGGCACGGGCGGCTGGCGTTCCGGCGCAAATGCTGGGCCGCAGCGCTGCAGCGGCTTATTTGACACTGCCCGACCGCACAACCATATCCCTTGCTGCGTTACACGCCGCGCACGAGGCGTTCTTTCCCGCGTGGATGGACCAACAGCCGAGTTAGGACGCCTCATGGCGATGGCCGCGAGCGACATCGAAGCCTTAATCAAGGCCGCCCTGCCCGACGCCCATGTCACCATCGAAGATCTGGTGGGCGATGGCGACCACTACGCGGCAACTGTCGTCAGCGACATGTTCCGCGGCAAGTCGCGGGTGCAGCAGCACCAGATCGTCTACGCGGCCCTGCGCGGCCGTATGGGGGGCGAACTGCACGCCCTCGCCCTGCAAACCTCCGCTCCCGAATAAGGAACCCCATTGATGAGCGCCTCCGTCTCCGAGCGTATCCAGTCCGAAATCAGCGGCAACGACGTTATGCTGTACATGAAAGGCAACGCGATGTTCCCGCAGTGCGGGTTCTCCGCCCGCGTGGTGCAGATCCTGACCCATGTCGGCGTTCCGTTCGCCACCGCCAACGTGCTGGAGGACCCTGCCCTGCGCGACGGCATCAAGCAGTTCTCCAACTGGCCGACAGTGCCGCAGCTCTATGTGAAGGGCGAGTTCGTCGGCGGCTGCGACATCATCACCGAGATGTATCAGTCAGGCGAGTTGGAGAGCCTGCTGACCGAGAAGAGCGTGGCGCACACCGCCGCCGCCTGACGTAACCCACTTATCCGGCTGGGCGCGTTGCGCGTTCGGCCGGATATAGCGCCCTGAAGCGGTCCAGCCGCGCGGCGTGCCGGTCCTTGCCGGGGCTGAAGGTATGCTGCACCGCTGGCCGCGTGCAGATCGTCGCCTCGTCGCCAGCATCGGCGGCCAACATTCCCAGCCGGGCCGCGCCGAATGCCGCCCCGTGCTCGGCGCCTTCCGGCAACAACAGGTCGATCCCAAGCACATCCGCCAGCATCTGGCCCCAGAACCGGCTACGCGCGCCGCCGCCAACGAGTTGGCACGTGTCCAGCCGTGCGCCGGCGCTGGTCAACACGTCCAGGCCGTCGGCCATTGAGAACGCCACCCCTTCCAGCACCGCATAGGTCAGCGCCTCGATGCCGTGTCCGGCGCGCAAGCCGGCGAACATCGCGCTGGCGTCGGCATCGTTGTGCGGCGTGCGCTCGCCGGAGAGATAAGGCAGGAACAGCGGCGCGTTGTCGCGCTGCATGGCGTTGCCGGCCCAGGCCTCGGTGCGTGCCATCAGGCCGCCGATGTCGGAGGCCATGCCGCCGATCTCGGCCACCCAGGTCAGCGACGCCGCCGCCGAGAGATGCACCGACATGCCATGCCAGCGCCCCGGCAGCGCGTGGCAGAAGCCGTGCAGGGTCCGCTCCGGGGCGCTCACGTAGTGGTCGGACACGGCGAACAGCACGCCCGAGGTGCCGAGCGACAAGAAGCCGTCGCCGGTCCGGATTGCGCCAATGCCGACCGCCGACGCCGCGTTGTCGCCGCCGCCGCCGCCGATCGGGATGGTTTGGCCGGCCAATCCCCAATCCTGCGCCATCCCCGGCGATAGATCGGCGCTGCGCTGCGAGCCCTCGACCAGATCCGGCATCTGCCCGCGATGCAGCTCGGTGGCGGCCAGCAGCACATCGTCCCAGCGCCGCCCGGCGACATCGAGCCACAACGTCCCCGAGGCGTCCGACATGTCGGAGACGTAGGCGCCGCTCAGCCGGTAGCGGATGTAGTCCTTGGGCAGCAATACCTTGGCGGTGGCGGCGAAAATCTCCGGTTCGTGGCGCTGCACCCAAAGCAGCTTGGGCGCGGTGAAGCCGGCCATGGCGATGTTGCCGGAACGTTGGGTGAGGTCCGGCACCCGGCGGGTGATCTCGGCG
>JAABUQ010009321.1_pt1 | contig 13332 bp, 10 predicted proteins | sample 5560001 | NCBI WGS metagenome assembly JAABUQ01 (sample SAMN10711888, study PRJNA513371) | rock metagenome | isolation source: Antarctica rocks | place: Antarctica: Victoria Land, Finger Mt nord | collected 2015-12-18 | reverse complement strand
CCTTCTTGTAGGTCCGCTTGAAGTGGCGGAGGCTCTCCGGCCCGGCGTGGCGGATCCCGGTGTACTTGTCCTTCTCCTCGATGATGTTGGCCCGCCCCTTGGGCTGGATCCGGGGCAGGGCCAGCCCTTCGCCGAGGATCTCGGCCAGCTCGTCGAGGGTCAGCTCGACCTCGAGGATGTGGTGGCCGGGCGAGTCGCCCGCGTTGCCGGCGGAGTCGCCGTCGCCGGCCCGGCCGATCGGGGTGCCGACGTCGCCGGGCCCCTGCCCCACCCCGCCGCTGTTCTTGGGGCCGTAGCGGAACTCGGGGATCTGGATCTGGGGCAAGGGGATCGAGACCAGCTCGCCGCCGGTCTTGCCGATCATCTCGCCGTGGGTGATGTATTTGCGCAGGTCGGCCTTGATCTTGCCGCGGACGATCTGCTTGAACCGGTTCTGGTCCCGTTCGATTTTCCGTACCACGGTCGAGGCCCTCGACGCGACGCTGGGATCGGGCGAATCCGGGGCGGCCGAAAACGACCCGGAACGGGCGGTCCCGCTGGACCCGGGGCCCGGCGGACCGGCCGAGACGGCCGCGCCCCGAGGCACGCGCCGCCTTCGACCCGGGCGGTCGACCGTGGCCCCCTGGATGGTAAAGATCGGTGACGAACAGGCGAGAGATCAAACGGCGGGATGGGCTCGGACGCGGGCTGGACGGCGGCGGAGCTGGTCCGATCCAGGATGACCCGATGTCCCTGGGCAAATTATAAGCCGAAACGGCCCGGTCCCTCAAGCTCGGCTCCGCCGACCGACCGACGCGGGTCATCGACGAGCCCGAAACGCCCGGATCAATCGAGGATCTCGCGGACGAGGATCCGGCCGAGATCGTGACCGTCGACCACCACGGGTAACTCCTCGTCCTTGAGGTAAAGTCGCCGCTCGCGATAGGAGGGACGGTCGCCCGGGCCGGTCGGTTCGGTGTGGACCTCGATCCAACCTTTGGGGATATTCACGATCCAGTAGATCGGGATCGCTTCGCGGGCATAAGCCTCCAGCACCCCCGAGGAGTCGACGGCCAAGCTCGAATCGGCGATCTCCACGATCAGCGCGACTTTCTTCGAGGAGGCGGCCCGGTCGCGATCATCGTCGATGGAACCCCGGATCACCGCGAGGTCGGGCTCGGGCATCCCGTCATCGGCGATCTCGATCGGCTGCTCGTGCTCGACGTACCACCCGACCGGGACGAGGCCGATCAGCCGTTGATGGAGCTTCGTCCCGGCCCTGGAGTGCTTGCGCCCCTTGGTCATCTTCTCCACGAGCCTCCCGCGCCAGAGGAAGACCGGCTCCTTGTCGCCGTAGACGCCCGATTGGGCCAGTTTTTCGTACCGCTCGATCGTCATCCGGTGCGGGGGATATTCGGTCGCGAGGGCGGCCTCGGCTTCGGCGGGCTGGGTGATCGTGGCCATGCTCGTCTCCTTGGCTCGGGCGGGGGCGGGATGGGATCGACATCCCGCCCTCGGGCCGATCAGTGGGCCCCTCGCTTGACGTCGCCGCGGGCGAAGATGCTGGCGACGTAGTTGAGGACGTCGGTGGCCGAGTCTTCGTCGTAGCCGTAGTTGCGGATCAGGCGGCCCTTGACGATGTCGATCTTCTCCTGAGTGTCCTTGTCGATCACGCTGGAGACGAGGCTGGTGAGCTTGATGGTGTCCTTCTGGTCCTGGAACAATTTCAGTTCCAGGGCCTTCTGGAGCCGCTCGTTGGTCTTGTAGTCGAACTTCTTGCCGTCGAGGGAGAGGGCGCCGATGTAGTTCATGATCTCGCGGCGGAAGTCGTCCTTGCGGCTCTCGGGGATGTCGATCTTCTCCTCGATCGACCGCATCAGCCGCTCGTCGGGCTCCTCGGTCTGGCCGGTGTACTTGTTCTTGACCTTCTCGCGCTGGGTGTAGGCCTTGACGTTGTCGATGTAGTTGCCGCAGAGCCGGGACAGGGCGTCCTCGTCGGCGGCGATGGCGCGCTGGACTTCGTTCTTCACGATATCCTCGTACTCTTCCTTGACCACGGCGAGGAGGTGCTTGTAGTGCTTCTTGACGTCGTCGCTGTTGATCAGGGAGTGGTGCTTGAGGCCGGCCTCGAGCTCGTTGAGGACCATGAACGGGTTGACCGAGCGCTCGTCGGCGTGGGCGACCAGGGCGTTGGAGATCTTGTCCTGGACGTAGCGGGGGCTGATCCCGTGCATCCCCTCGCGCTCGGCCTCCTCGCGGAGTTCCTTGATGTTGTCCTCGGTGAAGCCGGCGAGGGTTTTGCCGTTGTAGAGCTTGAGCTTCTGGAGCAGGGTCAGGCCGGCGTTCTTGGGCTCCTCCAGCCGGGTGAGGATCGCCCACATCGCGGCGACCTCCAGGGTGTGGGGGGCGATCTTCTTGCCGCGGACCTTCCGGCTGTTGTAATCCTTCTGGTAGATGTGGATCTCGTCGGAGAGCCGGGTGACGTACGGCACGTCGATCTTGACGGTCCGGTCGCGGAGGGCCTCCATGAACTCGTTGGACTGGAGCTTCTTGTACTCGGGCTCGTTGGTGTGGCCGACGATGACCTCGTCGATGTCGGTCTGGGCGAACTTCTTCGGCTTGATCTTGTGCTCCTGGCTGGCGCCCAGGAGGTCGTAGAGGAAGGCGACGTCGAGCTTGAGGACCTCGATGAACTCGATGATCCCCCGGTTGGCGATGTTGAACTCGCCGTCGAAGTTGAAGGCCCTGGGGTCGCTCTCGGAGCCGTACTCGGCGATCTTGCGGTAGTTGATGTCGCCGGTCAGCTCGGTGGCGTCCTGGTTCTTCTCGTCCTTGGGCTGGAAGGTGCCGATCCCGACGCGGTCCTGCTCGGAGAGGACCAGCCTGCGGACCCGGATGTCGGCCAGGACGCGGGACCAGTCGCCGTCGTACTTCTCCATCCGCTCGTTGTAGGTCTGGCGGCAGAACGGGCAGAGGTCCCCCTCGATGGTCATCGGGTAGGCGTGCCCCTCCGACTCGGACCCCAGGGCCTCGATCATTTCGGCCCGGTGCTCGCTCGGGATCAGGTGGAGCGGCTCCTCGTGCATCGGGCAGGGGACGAAGGTGTCGGCGCCGTCGAGCGCCTCCTCGCGCCAGCCGTAGGTGTAGAGCGCCCCGTCGTCGGTCTTGGAGTAGTGCTCCAGGCCCTTCTTGAGCAGCCGGGCGATGGTGCTCTTGGACGAGCCGACCGGCCCGTGCAGGAGCAACACCCGGCGCTCGGTCCCGTAGCGGTGCGCGGCGCTCTTGAGGATGTTGACCAGGTTGTGCAGGGTCCGGTCGAGCCCGAAGATCGCATCCTGCCCCTGGTTGGTCGGGTCGTCGAAGAAGAGGTAGTGGACCAGCTTCTCCTTGTTGACCATGACCTCCTCGATGCCATGCGAGAGGATCATGTCGTAGACCCGCTGGTAGGCCGTGCGGGTCACCTTCGGGTCGCGGCGGATGATATCGAGATATTCGGCGAAGCTGCCGTGCCAGTGCTTCTTCTGGTAATCCACCAGGTTCTGGCGGTTGGCGATCTTGGCGATCAGATCCGATCCTGCGGACATAAGCGGTCTCCCTCCTGAACGGTGGACCCGTCGGGCGGTGCGCAGCGCGAAAGCGTCGCTGGAGAGGCTCGGGTGCTCGCGCGCGGTGAGAGCGTCCTCGGGTCGAGGCTTGGCCGGATTGTCAAGCGAGTCGAGGGCGAAGGGGAAGCCGGGTGGGCACCTGCCGGCAACGTCGCCGGCGAGCGAGGCCGGCCCGGAGAGGTGGGCGATGCGGCCTTGAGCGGCGGGGACCGACGCGATCCTCGAGTCCGATGCGTTCGGCCCACTAAGCCCATTACACCCCTCGCCCCCGTCGGGTGTCAAGCGAACCGGGACGCGATGCCCCGGGCGAGGGTCGGGCCGGCCCCCATCGGACCGGGCGAGGCCGGCCCGGGTTCGCGCCTCGGGCGGCCCTCCCGCTTCGCCGCTCAGGCCGACGCCGGGGCGGCCTCGGCCTCCGCTCCGGACCGGGCCTCGGCCGCCGCCGGCCTGGCCATCGGCAGCGATCGCTCGCCCAGCTCGATCAGGGCGGCCACCAGGACCAGGCCGACGGGCAAGGTCGCGTAGTGGGCGTAGCTGTCGGCCGCCGCCAGGACCCAGGTCGAGGCCGGCAGCGAGAGCACCAGCAGGTAGGCCGCCGCCGAGCAGACCCCGGCCGCCACACCCCCCAGGGCCAGGGCGGCCACCAGGTGCCCCCCCTCGGCCCCGATCAGCCGGCGGTACCCCTTGAGGGCGTCGCCCATCGTCCCCCGGCTCCAGGCCGCCGCGCCGAAGAGGCCGGCGAAGACCAGGCCGACACCCTGGAGGTCGACCAGGCCCCAGCCCAGCTCCCAGCGGAGGAAGGTCGCCACCGGGGGGAGCGCCGCGAAGTTCGGCGGGAGATAGGACAGGCCCAGCGTGACGCCGGCCGCGATGTAGCGGGCCGGGAACGCCAGGACGCAGCCGAGGATGGCCGCAGGGATCAGCAGGGTCGCCCCGCAGACGTCGAGCCCTTCGTCCTCCCGGTCGCCGAGGCCGGCGTTGCGGAGCTCGACCAGGACCCAGGCGACGAGCACCCCGTCGGCCATCGCCATCAGCACGGGGACGACCAGCCCTTCCAGGAACAGGCACCCACCCAGGGGCAGCTCGCCGGTGCCGGTCACCAGCCCGACGAAGCGGTAGAGCGCGTACAGGGCGGTGCTCCCCCAGCCCAGGGTCGACCACCGCGCCGCCCGGCGCCGGACCGACAAGGGGGGGCGGATCGTCGAGCCCCAGCGGTCGGTCGAGAACTGGAACAGGACCACCGCCGCGCCGATCAGGAGCGGGATCATCAGGCCGAGCCCGACGACGTCGCGGAGCGGGGTCAGGGCCGCCAGGGCCCCCTGCTCCGCCGCCAGGTCGATCGTCCGCCGCCCCTTGGCGAGCAGGACCAGGTCGTCTCGGCCGGCGGGGACGGCGTAGGCGAAGGTCTGGTTGGCGGTCCAGGCGACCACCGAGAGGCCGATCGCCCAGGTCAGCATCCGGCCCGACCGGCGGAACCGGTCCAGGCTCGCCGCCAGCAGGCGGGCGTGGCCGGGGAAGTCGAGCACCTGGCCGATCGCCCGGGCCGGCCCTTGCGCCACCAGGGCCACCGCCAGCAACGCCCCCAGGCCCAGCACCAGGGCCCAGACGCCGCCCGGGACCGAGCCCGGCGAGAGGCTCGGCGGCGAGAGCGTCAGGCTCCCGCACCAGCGCCGGAGCGCCAGGAGCAGCAGCGAGCCGGTCCCCGCCCCGGCCCCGGCACCCATCCCGCTCGCGGCCCCGGCCGAGGGGGCCACGGCCGTGGCGGAATTCGCCTGCGCCCACAGCAGCGGCAGCACGGTCGATGCGTCCAACGCCCCACCTCCCGACGACCGCCCGCCGGCCTTGGCCGCGCCCGGCGGATAGCGGGGCGGCGGCCGAGCCCCTTTTCGAAGCCGGGTCGACGCCGAGGATTGTACGCCCCGAACGATTTCGGATCTAGCCACCGCCGGGGCTCGGACGCCGCGAGGGGGCGTCAGCGCCCCTTCGGCCTGGGGTCGAAGCCGGCCCGGCGGGTCCCGGGGTCGCCGGGCCTGGGGGCCAGCGGGGCCGCGTCGTAGAGCCTGAGGAACCGGTAGTAGACTTCGAGGGTCAAGGTGGCCAGCGCCGTGCCATAGATCCGGCCGCCGTGGGTCCCGTAGGGGCTGTCGTCGGGGTCCCAGCTCCCGGCCTTGTGACCCTCGCGGTGCTGGCGGCGGACGACCTGGTCGCGGACCCGGGCGTTCCAGGCGGCCCAGGCCTCGCCGCCGTGCTGGTACATGGCCAGGGTGCCGTAATACAGGTAATAGATGTTGTAATCGCCCCGATCGGTCGGATTCTCGAGGAGCGACGCCGCCGCCTCGTCGCTGGCGGGGCCGGGGCCGCCGATCTCGAGGAACTGGCGGCAGGCCCAGGCCTCGGCGGTCATGGTGGGGGTGGTCCGGTCGCCGGGCTGGTAGCGGGCGAGCCCGCCGTCGCGCCCGGCGGCCACCTTCTTGAGCCACCCCTGGAGGCCGGCCTGGGTGGCCTGCGGGATCGGGATGCCGACGGTCTTGGCCGACTTCAGGGCCATCACCGCCCAGCCCAGGATGCTCGTGTCGCCGATCGGGGCGCCCGGGGCGTAGCGCCAGGCCATCCCGTCGCGGGCCTTGGACTCGACGAGGAAGGCGATGGCCTTGTCGACCGCCGGCTTGAGCCGGACGTCGCCGGTCAGGGCGTAGGCCTCGCAGAGGGCCAGGCTGGCCATCGCGTGGCAGTACATGCCGACCGCCAGGCTCTGCCCCCTGAGGTCGCCGTCGGGCTTCTGGACCCGGCGGAGGAAGTCGATCCCCTGGCCGACGGTGGTGGCATATTTGCCGTCGAGGTGGGTATACCCGGCGCCGAGGTAGGCCAGGAGCGAGAGCCCGGTCAGGGCGGTATCGGCCTCCCAGTAGTAGCACTCGCCGGCGCAGACCTCGCCGGCCGGGCAATGCATGGTGAACGAGTCGTCGTTGGCGGCGACCTGGCCGTCGCGGAACTTGGCGGTGCCACCGTCCCAACGGCCGTCGGCGTCCTGGTGCCGGGCCAGCCAGTCGAGGGCCCGCTCGACGGCCTGCTCGCTGGCGACGCTGGCGCCGGCACGCTGGGCCAGGGTCGCCCGGTTGGGGTCGAGCCTCGACCGGTAGACCGGCGGGACCTCGGCCAGGGGACGACGGGCGATCGGCCGGCCCGACCCTCGGGTCAGGTCGGCCAGGCTCGACGGGCCGGTGGGGGTGGCCCTGGCCAGGTCGACCGGCTTCCGACCGTCCAGGGGTCGGGGCGAGGTCGCCGCGGCCGAGGCGGGCGAGGGCGCCTCCCTCGACGGCCTGAGCGACCGCCGGACGTCGGGCTCGGGTAGGTCGATCCCCGCCGAAGGGGCGGCGACCGGCCCGATCGCCGCCGAGGGAGCCGGGGGCTCCTCGGCCTCGATCGGCGGCATGGGGGCGCCCGCTTCGGTCGGCGCCGGGGCCCGGGCCGTCGAGGGTGCGGGGCCCGGGTCCGAGGCCGGCGGCGGGAGGACGAGGTCGGGGCCTTCGGGCCGGGCGAGCCTCGGGGCCGAGGGGGGCAGGGGGACCGGCTCGCGGCCCGCCGGGGCCGGCCGAGGGGAGGACGGGGCAGGCGCCATCGAAGGGGCGGCCAGGTCGGCCCGGCGGTCCCGCGCCCGGGCCTGGAGGTCGGCGTCGTCCGGGAAGCTCGGCGACGGGTCGGCCGGGGCCTCGGCCTTGGGGGCTTCGGCGGGGGCCGCGGGCAACTCGGCCGGGTCGGCGGCGACCGGCCCGCTCGGGGCGTCGACCGGGGCCGGGCGGGGGCCGGCGAGGGGCTCGGCGGCGACCGGCTCGGGCCCTTTGACCTCGGGCGCGACCGCTTCGGGGGCCAACGGGGCGGGCCTGGCCGAGGGCTCGGCCGGGGCGGGCATCGATGCCGGGGCGGGGTCGGGCCTGGGGGTGGCCTGCGAGGCTTCGAGCAGGGCCAGGGGGCCGAGCTCGCGATCCCAGGCGGCCACCTTCGCGGCCGGGGCACCGTCGGGCTTCGAGCGGCCGGCCGCCCGGGGGTCCGGCTCGACCACGGGTGTCACCTTGACCCGCTCGATCTTGGCGTCGAGCCTGGGGCCGGGCAGGCTGACGCTGAGGATCTTCAGGAGCGCCGGCGACGTGCTCCCGTAGAAGATCGCGCCGAGGTGCACCATGATCGACAGGACCAGGCAATTCCGGAGCGCCCGCCTCGACCCCCAGCTCGTCCAGGCCATCAGGGCCAGCACCAGCGCCACCAGGGCCAGGCTCAGCCAGGCCCCGAGGTCGGCCCTGAGGAGCCTGAGGAAGGTTTCCAGGTTCAGGCCAGTCATCGGGTCGCATCCTGCTTCGGGAGGATTCGGGCGCCTCGGCGGACTCCAGACCGTTGTAAAGCAAACCGCCGCCCGCCGCCATCCGAGCCCCTCGATCGGCGCGGCCCGGCGCGAGGGCTGGCCCCTACGACCCGGCCACCCCGCGCGGTACAAAATGACCCTCGATATCGATCAAAGGGCGTTGGAGGCGGCGGGCATGGCAAGGCGACAGGGCGGCGGCTCGGATGCAGATCAGGTCGAGGCGGGGGCCCGGGCCGTGGCGGCGAACGACCACGGGTCGAGCCCCGCCACCAACCCCCCGAAGGGGCCTTTCGGCGACGTCAGGTCGCCCGACCGCGGGCCGGTCAAGGAGATCCCGCCAGCCCCCCTCCGGCTCGGCTACCAGCTCTTCGACGAGAACACCAGGCGATGGCTCCCGGTGCTCGACGCCCCGCCGCCGGCGAAGTTCTTCGGCTACTTCCAGTACGACGGCTACTGGATCCACTACGACCCGCTCGGGATTGGCCCCGGGGGCGCCCGGCCGGGCGAGTACCTGTTCCTCGGGTTCCGGGCCGGCTACGACCACCCGCCCGCCGGCATCCCCCCCTACGGCTGGAACCCGCCGCCAAAGCCGAAGCCGGGCTCGGGGCCGAAGCCCTCCGCCTGATCGGGCCCCGGCCCGCCCGGCCCGATCGATCAGAGCACGGAGCGGAAGTATTCGAGGGTCCGGGCCAGGCCGTCGGCCCGGTCGATCGTGGGGTTCCAGCCGAGCACGGTCTGGGCCCTGGTGATGTCGGGCCGACGCCGTCTGGGGTCGTCCTGGGGCAGGGGGTGGTAGGTAATCGTGCTCTTGGTCCCCGGGACCATCGCGATGATCTCCTCGGCCAGCTCCAGGACGGTGATCTCCGACGGGTTGCCGATGTTCACCGGCTCGGAACAGTCGGAGTGGAGCAGGCGATAGATCCCGTCGACGAGGTCGGTCACGTAGCAGAACGACCGGGTCTGGTCCCCCTTGCCGTAGACCGAGAGGGATTCGCCCCGGAGAACCTGGCCCATGAAGGCGGGCAGGACCCGGCCGTCGTTGAGCCGCATCCGTGGGCCGTAGGTGTTGAAGATCCGGACGATCCGGGTCTTCACGCCGTGCGACCGGTAGTACGCCATGGTGATCGCCTCGGCGACCCGCTTGGCCTCGTCGTAGCACCCCCGGGGGCCGATGGTGTTGACGTTGCCCCAGTAATCCTCGCGCTGGGGGTGGATCTCGGGGTCGCCGTAGATCTCCGAGGTGCTGGCCAGGAGGAAGCGGGCCCCCTTGGCCTTGGCCAGGCCGAGGGAGTTGATCGTGCCGGCGGTGCCCACCTTGAGGGTGGCGATGGGGTGGGCCAGGTAGTCGGCCGGGCTGGCCGGGCTGGCGAAGTGGAGCACGTGGTCGACCGGGCCGTCGATGGTGATGAAGTTGGAGACGTTGTGCTCGATGAACTGGAAGCGGGGGTTGTCCATCAGGTGGGCGATGTTCTGGCGGTTGCCCGTGAGCAGGTTGTCGACGCAGATCACGTCGTCCCCCTCGGCCAGGAACCGCTCGCAGAGGTGCGATCCGACGAAGCCCGACCCGCCGGTGATCACCGTTCTCGACATTCCGCTTCTCTCCAACCTGGGACGGTCCGGCCGGATCAGGCCGCGACGACGGGCCCGGCCCCGACTCCCGGGCCGGGCCACGAAGAGAAGGTACAACCCCGGGGCCGGTCTTGGCAACCGCCGGCACGCCGGGCTCGCCCCGCGTGGCGGTTTATGGCAACGGCCCGTCCTCTCGGGGCAACGGCCCGTCCTCGCCGTCGGGCGGTCCCGATGGGACGACCGGCGTCCGGCGCCCGAGCCTCCGGACCATCGCCAGGGCCCGGGCCAGCGGCCGGGGCAGGCCGGCCCCGGGCGGGGGCTCGACCTCGGGCACCTCCAGGCCGAAGGGGCGGGCCTCGACGCGGAACCCAAGGTCCCTGATCCCCTGGATCATCGCCAGGGCCGCCATCATGTTGTGGCTGTGGACGGTGAACCGGGCATTGCGGAGGTGCGGCCGGGGCTCCAGGGCCAGCCAGCGGACCACCGCCATCCCGCAATCCTCGCGGCCGGAGTCGACGTACACCTCGCCGCCGAGGTCGTGGTCGAGGTGGACCTCGTCCCAGGTCTCGGCCAGCCTGGCCACGCACCCGGGCGCATCCTGGACCCAGACGGCGTCGGGGTGCCTGGCCAGGAACACCTCGGCCCGGCCCGGGTCGTCGTCGAGGAACAGGCGGCGGAGCTTCTTGGGCAAAGGAGGCTGGGGGGTTGAAGGACGGGGCGACCCGGGCCTCGGTCGGCCGGGGCCCAGGGATGGTACGACCGGCCACTGGCGGCGTGACTCAGGCGTCGGCCTCGCCCCCGGACCCGGGGCCTTGCCAGCGGGCGCGGACCTCGGGCGGCGGATATTCGGTCAGCGGCAGGCCCGACCCGGGCAGCTCGATCAGCCGCCGATAAGCCTGGGTAACCCGGGCCTCCTCGGCGAGCACGAACTCGGGGTCGAGCTCCTTCTTGGCGAAGTACCCCTCGGCCTCGACCGGCTCGAACCCTTCGAGCACGATGAACTGGGCCAGGGTCGGGTTGCAGCGGAGGTGCCGCTCGGGCCAGACGTGGAGCGTCTCGGGGTCGACCTCGCCGAGGACGTAGCGGAGGTAGAGGTCGGACTCGGCGACCCCCTCGACCTCCTCGCCGCAGACTTCGCAGAGATACCCCTGGTCGCAGCGGGCCATCGTCGCCCCCCTTCCTTCATCCTCAACCGAAGCCGAGCACGTCGTTCATCGTGTACATCCCGGCCCCTTTGCCGGCCAGGAACCGGGCGCAGTCGAGGGCCCCCCGGGCGAAGCCGTCGCGGTTGAGGGCCCGGTGCGACAGCTCGAGGCATTCGCCCATCAGGCCGAAGACGACGGTGTGCTCGCCCGGGTTGTCGCCGGTCCTGAGGGCGTGCACGCCGACCTCGCCCCGAGGGCGCTCGCCGGTCAGGCCGTGCCGGCCGTGGACCAGGCGGTCGGGGCCGGAGCCGATCGCCTCGGCGGCGACCTCGGCCAAGCGGAGCGCGGTGCCGCTGGGGGCGTCCTTCTTGAACCGGTGGTGCCGCTCGACGACCTCGATGTCGGCCCCGTCCCCCAGGGCCTTCGCCGCCTCGCCGACCAGCCGGAACAGGAGGTTGACCGCCCGGCTCGTGTTGGGCGAGACGAGCAGGGCGACCCGCTCGGCCAGGCGGGCCAGCTCGGCCTTCTGCCCCGCTTCGAAGCCCGTCGTGCCGATCACCAGCGGCACCCCTCGCGAGGCGCAGGCCCCGGCGATCGCCAGCGCGGCGTCGGGCTTCGAGAAGTCGATCACCACGTCGACCGCGGGCTCGGCCCCGAGACCATCCCCCAGGGGGACGCCCAGGGGGGGCAGGCCCACCAGGGGGCCGACGTCCGATCCGATCGCGGGGTGCCCGAGCCGGCCCAGGGCCTGGGCGAGCGTCAGGGTCGGGTCCGCCCCGATCAGGTGGATCAGGCGGGTGCCCATCCGCCCCAGGGGCCCGTGGATGCCGACCCGGATTGGTGCCTTGGCCATCGCAAGCCGACCGGTTGGGTCAGTCTCCCGGCTGGGAATACAGGGCGATCGTCCGGATGATGTCGTCGAGGTCGTTGGCCACGCTCACCGGCCGGTTGGCATACCCGGCCCGGCGGACGCCCCGGCTGCCGAGGACCTTCTCGAAGTTGTCCTGGTCCGTCCCGTGATAGGCCACCGTGGCCGTCGGGTCCTTGAGCTGGTGGCCTGTCAGGATGCAGACGACCGAGTCGCTCGGGGCGATCACCCCCTCCTCGCGGAGCCGCTTGGCCCCGGCCACGCTCGCGGCGCTGGCGGGCTCGCACCCCAGGCCCCCGGCGCCGACCCGAGCCTTGGCGTCCATGATCTCCTGGTCGGACACCTGGCGGACCACGCCGTCGCAAAAATCCAGCGCCCGGAGGCACTTCTTGAGGTTCACCGGCCGGTTGATCTCGATCGCCGAGGCGATGGTCGAGGCCTTGGCCCCGTCGGCATCCAACTTGCCATAGTAAGCGTGAGCCAGGTCCATATTCGGCAGGCCATCGAGCCAGGTCAGGCCGTGGGCGCCGACGAGCTGGTCGAGCGTCTGGGCCCCGGCGGCGTTGATGACGGCGAGGCGGGGGACCCGGTCGATCAGCCCGAGGTGCTTGAGCTCGATGAACGCCTTGCCGAAGGCGCTGGAGTTGCCGAGGTTGCCGCCGGGCACGACGATCCAGTCGGGCGGCTCCCAGGCCAGGGCCTCCAGGACGCGGAACATGATCGTCTTCTGGCCTTCGAGGCGGAACGGGTTGACCGAGTTCATCAGGTAGATATTGAGCCGCTCGGCCACCTGGCGGACCCGGTGCATGGCGTCGTCGAAGTCGCCGACGATCTGGATCGTGAGGGCGCCGTGGTCGAGCGCCTGGGCCAGCTTGCCGTAGGCGATCTTGCCCGAGCCGATGAAGATGATCGCCCGGAACCCGAACGGCGTGGCCGAGCAGTAGACCGCCAGGGCCGCCGAGGTGTTGCCCGTGCTGGCGCAGGCCACCCGGCGGGCCCCGACCATCCGAGCATGAGTGAACGCGGCAGTCATCCCATTATCTTTGAAGCTCCCCGAGGGGTTCATGCCCTCATATTGGAGCCGGAGCCGGCCGGGATTCATGCCGACGTGCTGGCCGACCTTGTCGGCGACCTGGAGCAGGGTCTGCCCCTCGCCGATGGTGACCACCTGGTCGGGCGGTGCGAAGGGGAGCAGCTCGCGGAACCGCCAGACGCCCGAGAAGTTGAGCGGGTCGAGGCGGTCGGACCACTTGGCCTCGAAGTCGGACAGCCGTCCCGGGACCGGCAGGCGGTCCCAGTCGTAGACGACGTCGAGCAGGTCGCCGCATTCGGGGCAGGCGATGGCCACCTGGTCGACCGAGAGGGTCGCCCCGCAGGCGGGATTGATGCAGCGCTGGAACGCCAGGTCGGTTCTTGTGGTTGTCAGGACGGACATCGGCACCATTCCCGCCTTCGACCCCTCGCCCGGCGACCCCCGGGCCGGGACCCGACGACGGCGGTCGACCGCGCGGCCCTACCCTCCCCAACTCTAACGGCCCGACCGCGTTCTCGGCAAGCCGACTTCGCCCGGCGCGGGCCCGGGTCGCCCGCGAAATCGGAGGCCCGATCGGTCACTCCGCAACGGGTCTGGATGAATTCCTCATAATAATCCGACCCGAGGCCCTGTCGCGGGATAAAATTACCGGCTCATGATTCCGGAACGGTGGCCGGTACTTGCTGGCTGCCGTGAGGGGTGCTGTAATCACGGCGGGTCGCGACGCTCACTCAGGGGCACCGGCATGGACTTCCCGCTGACCGAGTTGATGGATC
>JAABUQ010009320.1_pt1 | contig 13332 bp, 11 predicted proteins | sample 5560001 | NCBI WGS metagenome assembly JAABUQ01 (sample SAMN10711888, study PRJNA513371) | rock metagenome | isolation source: Antarctica rocks | place: Antarctica: Victoria Land, Finger Mt nord | collected 2015-12-18 | reverse complement strand
GTATCAGGCGTTGGGGATGGATCTGCCCACGTTCGACTTCTGGGCACTTCTTCAGACCGATCCGGCCGAGCTGACGCAAGGACTGTCAACCGCACGGAATGAGGGATGAGACAGTCCCCGTATTGCCGAAGATCCGGTCGTTGTAATCGTAAGGGCCGCCGGCATTCGCGGTCAGGTAGAGGCCGTACTGGCTGCCGACGATGTGGTTCGCGGAAGCGGCCGACGACCCGCCGATGAGCGAGTCGTGCGTGCCGACGAGCTCGACCCCGACGAACCCGTTGGCCAGCGCCTTGGTCCCGGCCCCGTCGAGGCCGATGGCGTTCCCCTCGACGTCGAGCACGTAGGAGTTGGACGCGAAGATCCCCCAGTGGTTGCCCGAGATGATGTCCCCCTGGCCGGCGCCCGGGCCGCCGATGGTGACGTAGCCGGCGTTGAGGACCGAGATCCCCGCCTGGTCATTGCCGGGGGCGATCTCGCCGAACGGGCCGACCCCGATGTGGTCCCCCTGGATGGCCGAGTTCACGCCCCGGACCAGGACCTGATCCCCCGCGAACCCGTCGATCGCCAGGCCGTATATGCCGTTGCCGCCGCTCAGGATCAGGCCTTCGACATACTGGCCGGGTGCCCGATAGGTCCCCGCCTTCGAGCCGCTGATCTCGATCAGGGGGTTCCCCGAGTACCCCGGCTGGGTCCAGCCGGCGATCGTCGTGTTGGCCGGGACCACCGGCAGGCTCGACGTCGGCTGGATGGTGTGGGGGCCCGAGCCGGGGATGGCGAAGTTGATCTGGTAGTTCGTCGAGGGGGCCGGCGACGAGGCGTCCAGGAGGGCCTGGCGGAGCGACCCGGCGCCGGAGTCGCCGGTGGTGGTGACGGTCAGGGTCGCGGTCGCCAGGAGCTGGCGGCCTTCGAGCGGTTCGAGCCTCGGGCGGGTCGCCAGGTCCGGGCGACGGCGGGCGGGCGGGCGATGTCGGTCCATGGGCTTCCGGTCCGGGTCGTTCGAGCGGAGGGGAGGGATGGCATTGCCATGCTTCAATATCGGTCGTCGAAGGTGCCGGAATCCCGGGGCCGCCGTCGACTTTCCCGTCGAGTGTCCGAAAATCCGAGCGAGATTGCACGCAATCTCCATGGTGATCGCGGATTCCTGACGGTAGTCGTTGCGATTGACAGGGTTGGGGTGGCTGGATAGATTCGGGACTCGCGGGCCTCGCGGAGGCGAGGCCGGATGTGTCAGGGACCGCCCGCGGTCACTCGGCGATGGTTCAGGATGGGCGAGTCCCGATGCTGAAGACGATCTTCAACAAGACGCGGCAGGCCCTGGGCTTGCCCTTGATCGCCCGGTCGAGGGGTTCGGCCCGCCGCTTCCTCCGCGATTGCCGGGTCGCCGACGAGGTCCAGCGCGACCTGCTCCGGCGGCGGGTCGCCCGGCACGCCGACAGCCAGTTCGGCCGCGACCACCACTTCGGCGAGATCCGGACCGCCGCCGACTTCCGCCGACAGGTCCCCGTGGCCGGCTACGACCGCCACGAGCCCTACATCGACAAGGTCCGCAACGGCGACACCTCGGCCCTCTTCGGCCCGGGGACCGAGGTCCTGATGTTCGCCCTGACCTCGGGCACGACCAACCGGCCCAAGACCATCCCCGTCACCGTCGACTCGCTCCGCGACTACCGCGAGGGGTGGACGATCTGGGGGATCATGGCCTTCGACGCCCACCCGCACATGCTCCACTGCGGGATGATGCCGATCCTCCAGCTCGCCAGCGACTGGCGCGAGAGCTTCACCCCCGCCGGCATCCCCTGCGGGGCCATCACCGGCCTGACCGCGAGCATGCAGAGCCCGCTGGTCCGGATCACCTACTGCATGCCCGCCGCCGCCTCGCGGATCAAGGACGTCGCCTCCAAATACTACGTGGCCCTCCGGCTCTCGGTGTTCCGCGACCTCGGCGCCACCGTCGCGGCCAACCCCAGCACGATCCTCGCGATCGCCCGCCTCGGCGACCGCGAGAAGGCGACCCTGATCCGCGACATCGCCGACGGCACCGTCGACCCCAAGTGGGACATCCCCCCCGACGTCCTCCGGGCGATGAGGCTGCGGACCCGCTTCCGCCTCCGGGGGGCCGCCCGACGCCTCGAAGCGATCGTCGAGCGGACCGGCCGCCTGCTCCCGAAGGACTACTGGCCCAACCTCCAGCTCCTGGCCAACTGGACCGGCGGGACGATGGGGGCCTACCTACCGGGCTACCCCGAATACTTCGGCGACCGGCCGGTCCGCGACATCGGCCTGATCGCCTCCGAAGGCCGGTTCACGATCCCGATCGCCGACGGGACCCCGGCCGGCGTGCTCGACATCAGCCGCCACTACTTCGAGTTCATCCCCGAGGACCAGGGGGATTCGTCCGACCCCGAGACCGTCGAGGCCGTCGACCTCGTCGAAGGGGGCCGGTACTTCCTCGTGCCCACGACCTCGGGCGGGCTCTACCGCTACATGATCCACGACCTCGTCGAGTGCGTCGGGTTCGAGGGCAAGGCCCCGATGCTCCGGTTCCTCAGCAAGGGGGCCCACTTCTCCAGCCTGACGGGGGAGAAGCTGTCGGAGTACCAGGTCGTCGCCGCGGTCGACCAGGCCCAGCGGGCGCTCGGGGCCCGGCTGGGGTCGTACCTCGTCCTGCCGAGCTGGGGCGACCCGCCCCATTACCACCTCCTGATCGAGGAGGGGGACGCCTCGCCCGGCCTGGCACTCCGCCTGGCCGCCGAGGTCGAGGCCCGGTTGGGCGTGGTCAACCTCGAATACGAGAACAAGCGGGCGACCCTCAGACTCGGCCCGATCCGCGCATTCCGGATCTCCGCGGGCTCGTGGGACGATTTCCGCCGCCGGAGGCTGTCGAGCAGCGGCGGGACCGTCGAACAGTACAAGCAGCCCTGCCTGCTCTCCGACCTCCGGGCGATCGACGCGTTCCGGCCGACCGGCCCGGAGGTCTCGGTCTCCCCCTGAAGCATGGATGCGGGCCCCGGCAGGGCCCGAGTTCGTTTCGAGTTTCGAACCATCGATCCCCGAACCTGGGGGGAGATCCCGATATGGTCCCGGCGATGGATCGCGCCCTCCACTCCCGCCCCCATTCCCGCCGGTCCCGGATCGGCCTGGCCCTGGCCCTGGCCATCGCCCTCTGCTCGGCGGACCTTGGCTGCTCCAGGCTCAAGTCGTCGAGGCGCGACGCCGGCCCGCCGATGCTCGGCCGGAAGATGGAGGGGAACGACGTCTACGCCGAGGCACGCCGCCCGGCGACGGCCGAAGGCGGACCGTCGACCGCCCTTGCCGCCACCACCCTGGCCGCGACCGGCGACGACGAGCCCTCCCTGCCGCCAGTCGCGGCGCCGACCCGGGTCGGGGCGGGGCCGAGGCTCGCGTCGAGCTCGGCGGGTCGCGACATCCCCCCGAGCGATCGAGGCCCCGACCCCCAGGCCGACGCCCTCCGGCTGGTTGCCGAGGCGCGGTCGAGCCTCGACGCGATGCAGGCTTATCAGGTGGCGATGCATCGCCAGGAGCGCGTCAACGGGGCGCTCTTGCCCGATGAGGACGTCATCCTGGCGGTCCGCCGACAGCCCGTGGCGGTCCGCCTGACCTGGCCCTCCGGCCCCCACAAGGGCCGCGAGGTCCTGTACCGGGCCGACGAGCCCGGCGGCCTGATGCACGTCAACCCGGGCTCGCCCTTGCCCCGGATGAACCTCGCGCCCGACAGCCCGCTCGTGATGAGGAGCAGCCGCCACCCGATCACCGAGGCGGGCTTCGACTCGCTGGTCCGGAGCCTCGAAGCCGACCTCCAGCTCCCCGACCTCGGGGGCCTGGCCGCGACCGGCGGGACGACCTTGACCCGGGTCAAGCCCGATGGCGAGTCCTGGAAGGTCACCATGGACCCCCGGACCCACCTGCCTTCGGTCGTCGAATGCACCGACCGCGGGGGCGAACTCCTGGAGCGCTACGAGTTCCGCGGCGTCCAGGCCGACCCCAGCGACCTCGCCGCCCCGGCCGCCTTCGATCCCGAAGCCCGATGGGGCCCGCCCCGTGGCCTGTTCGGGCTCGGGCGGGCCGACAAGCCCGGCGCCCCGACGACCCGATGACTGCCAAACTGACGAAAAGGCCGGCAGTGTCCCGGGGGTTGCCCGGGACCAGTCCCGATCGGGGGCTGTGGCCCAACATACTCGGGATGAGCGACTTGCGACCAAATTCGATCCGACTCCTGGGTTGATTTTGACACCGGCATCTCAGTTGCGTATCATACTTCGCTTCCCGGCGCGATCGGAAGAATACCAGGGACTCGCGAGAACGGTCGGTCATGACCATCGATCCCACCTTCTCGATGCTGGTCACCGACGACGATCCCGCCTCGCGGGAGACGTTCCGCGAGATCTTCGAGCCGGTCGGCTTCCGGATCTTCCTCGCGGGCAGCGGCGAGGAAGCGATCGACATCGTCCATCACCACGAGGTGCATATCGCCCTGATGGATATGCACCTGCCCAAGCTCTCGGGCCTGGAGACGATGGCGATCGTCCGCCAGATCAAGGGGATGCTGCCGATGATCCTGGTCTCGGCCGACCAGGACGAGGCCCTGATGCGTCGGGCCCTCTCCGCCCACGCTTACAGCGTCCTGGCCAAGCCGGTGAGCCGGAGCATGGTCATCTACATCGTCCGCCGCGCCCTCGAAAAGTTCTATTGAGGGCGGCGTCGATGTCGATGGCCCGGGTCGCCTGGTCGCTCGCGGCAATCCTCGCCCTCGCGACCCGATCGCCCGCCCACGACATCCCGAGCGCCCGCGTCGACCGGTCGATCCAGGCGACCCTCGCGCCCGGCAAGCTGACGGTCGACTACGAGGTCAGTCTCTCCGAGCTGACCCTGGCCCAGGACTTCCGCCAGCTCGTCGGCGAGTTGCCGGGCACCGATCGACCCGCCCTGTTCGACGCCTACGCCCGCCAGACGGCGCCGCTCAACGCCCGGGGGTTGCTGGTGGACGTCGACGGGGCCGAGGTCGAGCTGCGGGTCGCCGGGTTCGACGTGCTCAAGGAAGGGCACCCGATCATCATTTTCCACTTCGAGGGGGGCCTCCCCCCGCGAGGGCGGCTCTCGATCAACGACACCAACTTCTCCAGCAGCGAGGGGTCGAGCCGCCTCGCCCTCCGCCCGCTCGGGCCGGTCGCGATCCGGGGGGACGACCTGCCCCCCGAGGTCAAGGACATCCCGATCCGCCCCGCGGTCCTGCTGACCGACGCCGAGGAGCGGCGGACCAAGCGGCTCAGGGTCGATTACGGGCCGTCGGCCTCGGTCGCGCCGGCCGCCGCCGGGCCGCCGGTCGTGGCTCCTCCGGCGGAACCGAGCCGGCCGGCCTCGACCCTGTCGAGGCTGCTGGACGAGGCCGGGCATCGGGCCTGGCCGCTGCTCCTGGCGACGGCCCTGGTGCTGGGAGCCGGGCACGCGATCCAGCCGGGGCACGGCAAGACGCTGGTGGCGGCCTCGGCCCTGGGGCCCGGCGGCGGGCCGCTCCGAGGGGCCGCGCTCGGCCTGGCGACGGCCGCGGCCCACCTCGGGAGCGTCGCCCTGATCGCCGCCCTGGTCTGGGTCGCCGGGTTCGCCGACCTCGGGGGGCTCGACCGGGCCCTGGCCCACGTCGCTGGGTTCGTGATCGCCGCGGTCGGCTGCTGGCGGGTCGGCCATCACCTGGCCGGCTTCGAGGCCGAGGATGCGGAGGACGACAGGCCGCCGGCCCGCCTCGGGATGCGGCGGGTCGTCGCCCTCGGCCTGGCGGGCGGGGCCGTCCCCTGCTGGGACGCGGTGGCCCTGGTCGTGCTCTCGGCGGCGATCGGCCGGCTCGCCCTGGGCCTGGCCCTGCTGGCCGCCTTCAGCCTGGGGATGGCGGCGGTCCTGGTCTCCGTGGGGGCCCTGGCCAATCGCTTCCGGGCGGCGTTCGAAGGGGCCGAGCGGGCCGACCTCTGGGGGCGCAGGCTCGGCGTCCTCGGCGGCGTGATGCTGGCGACGATCGGGATCTCGCTGCTGGCCAACTGACGCGGGGGCGGCCGTCCCGGAGGGCCTCGCTACTCTCGTCGATCGCCATGGCGCAGAATAAAACACCCGACCCCCGGACCGAAGGACCGGCCGCCCCTTGGGCCCCGGCCGCCTCGGCCCGCCCTTTGAGGAAGCCCGATCGGATGACAGGCCCGCGCTCGATCGACCTTTACCACGTCCTCGTCCCGCTCCGGAAGCCGATCCGGCACGCGTCGTTCGCCCGAAGCGACTCCGACAACCTGGTCGTCCGCGTCACCCTGGGCGACGGCACGGTCGGGTTCGGCGAGGGGGTCCCTCGCCCCTACGTGACCGGCGAGACGATCGAGTCGACCTTCGCCAGTCTCGCGCGCTTCGACCTCCGGGGGGCGATCGGCGAGCCCAGGGACCTCGACGAGGTGATCCGCAAGGTCGAGGCCCTGGCCCTGCCCGAGGCCGAGGCCGACCCCCGGGGGATGGCGGGCAACTCGGCCCGCTGCGCGCTCGAGCTGGCCCTGCTCGACACCTACGGCCGGCGGTTCGGGGCGTCGGTGGGGGAGATCCTCCGGAAGTTCGAGGCCGCGCGGAACCTGCTCAAGCCCGCCCCCTCCCGGGTCCGCTACAGCGGGGCGATCACCGCCGAGAGCCCGAAGGGGGAGCGGATCTCGGCCTGGAAGATGCGCCTTTACGGCTTCGATCAGGTCAAGATCAAGGTCGGCGTGCCCGGCCAGGACGACGCCGCCCGGCTCCGTCGGCTCCGGCGCATCCTGGGCTCGCGGATGGACATCCGGCTCGACGCCAACGAGGCCTGGTCGGCCGGCGACCTCCTCGACAGGTACGGGCCGCTCCGGCCGTACGGCGCGACGGCCCTCGAACAGCCGGTGCCCCACGCCGAGGTCGACGCCCTGGCCTCGCTCCGGCCGGCCCTGGGCGTCCCGGTGATGCTCGACGAGTCGCTCTGCGGCTATCCCGATGCCGCCCGGGCGGTCGGGCTCGGCACGGCCGACCTGCTCAACGTCCGGCTCTCGAAGTGCGGCGGGATCGCCCCCAGCCTGCGGATCATCGCCCTGGCGCGGCGCTCGGGCCTGGGCATCCAGCTCGGCTGCCACCCGGGCGAGACCGGCCTGCTCTCGGCGGCCGGCCGCCACCTTGCCGGCAACGTCGCCCACCTCCGCTACGTCGAGGGGTCGTACGACAGGCACGTCCTCGCGGCGAACCTGATCCGCGAGGAGATCACCTTCCGCCACGGGGGCTGGGCCCGGCCACTCGAAGGGCCCGGCCTCGGGGTCTCGGTCGACCCGGTGGCCCTGGACCGGATGACGGTCGACCACGTCGAGGTCCGCCATGACTGAGCATCCGGGACCTCGGGTCGCGACCTGGGCCGCCTCCGACGGCTACCCGGTCCACACCGCCACCTGGCCGACGCCCGGTCCGCCGCTGGGCCGCGTGGTGATCCTCCACGGGGTCCAGAGCCACGGCGGCTGGTACCCCATCCTCGGCCGGACCCTGGCCGAAGCCGGCTTCGAGGCCCACTTCCCCGACCGCCGAGGGTCGGGGGCCAACCGGCTCGACCGGGGCGACACCCCGTCCACGGGCCGGCTGCTGCTCGACGTGGCCGAGTACCTGGCCGGCCTCCGGGAAGCCCGACCGCCCGCGCCCCTGGCCCTGGCGGGCATCAGTTGGGGGGGCAAGCTCGCCCTGATCACGGCGGGCCAGCGGCCCGACCTGGTCGACGCCCTGGCCCTGATCGCGCCCGGGCTGCACCCCCGGGTCGGGGTGCCGAGGGGCGAGCGGTTCCGGATCGCCCTGGCGTATTTCTTCCGCCCCCGCACGGCGTTCCCGATCCCCCTGAGCGACCCGGCGCTGTTCACCGACAGCCCCGAGGGGCAGGCCTTCATCGCCGCCGACCCCCTGGGCCTCCGGGCCGCGACCGCCCGGCTCCTGGCCACCAGCACCTTCATCGACCGGATCGCCGCCCGGGTCGCGCCGGGGGTCCGCCAGCCCAGCCTGCTGATGCTCGCCGGCCGCGACCGGATCGTCGACAACGAGCGGACCCGCGCCACCTTCGGGCGGCTGGCGTCGGACCGTCGCGACGTGATCAGCTATCCCGAGGGGCACCACACCCTCGAATTCGACCCCGACCCGGCCCGCTATGCCCGCGACCTGGCTGCCTGGCTCGGCCGGAATCCGCCGATCGCCGACGCGGGAACCTGATCGCCCTCGAGCGTGTCTTTCGCGAGACGACCGGGCGTGGTCGCCACCGGAGAGGAGCGGAGCCCGATGGACCAGGACAGCAAGAGAGAGCTGCGGCAGCTCAAGCGCGAGATCAAGCGGGCCGGCGGCAAGCACCGCCGCCGCCAGCTCAAGCAAGGCCTGGCCGAGCACCCCGAGGAGGCCCACGCCGACTCGCCCGACGTCGGCCGCTTCCGATCGGCCGAGCTCAACGGCCTCGACCGCGACGCCGCCCGGAAGCGGGCCCGGGAGGAGGACGAAGGCCCCGAGCCGGGGCCGACCGAGGCCGAGGCCGAGCGATCGATCAATCGGGCAGCCGAGCAATAAACTGGGCGAACCGCTCCGGGTCGCGGAGCGGCGGGCCGTGGCCGAAGCAGACCAGGCTCGGCTTCAGGTCGATCAGCTTCCGGACCGACCGGCGGCTGAGCGCGGGGTCGACGGTGAAGAAGCCGGGCGGCTCGTGCAGGCCGGGCAGGGTGGTGAACAGGTTCATGTTGGTCAGCACGTCGCCGAGGATCAGGACCCGGCCCGCCTCCCGCCAGTAGGCGACGTGGCCGGGGGAGTGCCCGGGCACGTCCAGGACGCGGAGGCCGTGGAAGTCGTCCCCCTCGACCAGGCGACGGGCCACCGGGCAGGCCGGGCCCGAGTGCAGCCTCGTGGCCTGGCCGATGAGGTTGTCCGGCAAGAGCGGCCCGAGCTTGCCCGACTCGACCGCGTCGGCATCCCCGGCGCCGCAGGCCAGGGTGACGCCGAGGGCGTCGCGGACGGCCCGGCTCGCCCCCTGGTGGTCGCCGTGGCCGTGGGTCAGGGCATGGGCCTTGACCTCTCGCCCGCGGAGCTGCCGGAGCGTCAGCTTGCTCCGCAATCGGAGTCCCGAATCGATCAGGACGCCGTCGACGAGGTAGGCGTTGACCAAGTTGGGCGGAAATCCCCCGAGCTGCTCGACGCCTTCGGCCAGGCGTTTCATGTAGACTGTCTTCGTCGAAGGATCGATCCAAGGGGGGTTGCCATTACAACCCAAAGGGAACTCATCCACAACCGGCTCGTCCCCGGCGGAGACGAAGGGCGCCGGCGAGGGACCGACGACATGGGCTTTTCCGGCTACGGTTACGAGTCGAGGAGCAACCTCGACCCCAAGGTCGTCCACGAGAAGGCCTGGAAGCGTCCGCTCGCCTCGGCCTATGACGACAGGTGGCACGCCCTGTCGCCCGCCGCCCGACGCGCCTACCTCGATCAGGTCAAGGCCCCGACCCAGGCCGCCGACGGATTGCAGCCGACCTCGCCGGCCGACCGGATCGGGCCGAAGCTGCTCGACGAGCTGGTCGCGGCCGGCCTGGTCCGCGTCGTGACCGGGCTGATCAAGAAGCCGGCCCAGGTCAGCCCGAGGCAGGAGACGTACCACTTCGCCCTCCGGGTCCGGGCCCTGGCCCGGTCCCACCCGCTCGGCCCCGCCGACCTCGCGGCCCTCGCCCGGTACGTGATCTACTCCTTCCACAACCAGGGGGAGCCGACGATCAACCGGATCTTGCGGAATGCCGGGGTCGGCACGGCGACCAGCCTCGACGAGGGTTTGAACCTCTTCGTCGGCTCCCGACATTGGCCCGACTGGGCCCTGAAGGACATCGGCCCGGGGGCCGCCCCCGCCCTCGTCGAGGCACTCGCCGAGGCGCCCGGCCCGGTCCCGCTGGCCGACCTCCCCCGGCTCATGGACCGGAAGCCGAAGGGGAAGGCCAAGGCGAAGGGGAAGCCCCAGGAGCAGGCGACCTGGTCCGGCAAGGAGGTTTCGGAGGCCCTGGGCAAGTTGCTCGACCGGATGGCGGTCTTCGAGGACCTCGACCCCGAGACGCTCGACCTCGTCGTCGGCCTGCTGCCGAGGGTCCGCGAGCGGATCGCCAAGGCGGCCGGCCCTCGGACCCGTCCCCCCCTGGTCGTCTCCGAGAATCTCAAGCAATTCGCCCCGCCCTCGGGCCTGTTCGTCCACGACCTCCGGACGTTCCTGCTCGAAGTGGCCGCCGAGTCGCCCCGGCTCCGCCAGGACGGGGGCCTGTTCGTCAAGGAGTTCCCCCGGTTCGAGGAGGCGATGGCGACCTGGCCGGACTGGCTTTACGCGATGTTGGGCATCAAGCTCTCCGACCGGGTCGAGGAGGCCTTCGACCTCGCCGTCGACTTCAAGCTCGTCGAGGACGACCCGGACGACGACAAGGCCCGCCTCCGCCTGAGCGGCCAGGGGGGGCGGTGGCTGGCCTCCCCCCTCGAAGACCAGTACGTTTGGCTGTACAACAGGTTCCAGGGGGTCGGCGCGAAGCCGCCCAAGCACGCCTATTTCGACGACCGCCGCGCCTACGGCGACGAGGATTTCCTCGGGATCAACGCGGCCATCTACGTCGGCAAGGCCGCGAGCCGGTCTTCGTACTACTCCTACATCGAGCCCAAACCCGAGCACCGCCAGGCGCTCCGCGAGGCGATCCACGAGTCGTTCGCGAGCCTGCCGGTCGGCGTCTACCACCGGATCGATTCGGTCGTCGCCCACCTGGCCTTCGGCGAGGCCAACCCGCTGGCCCGGACCTTGAACAAGCTCCGGAACCTCGACCCCGTCGCGTTCCTGGAGACGCGGCTGGTGCCCAACGTCCCCGAGGCGATCGAGTCGGCCGGCATCCAGCTCCTGACCGCGATCCTCGGCAATCGCCTGCTCGTCTTCGAGGCCGTGCAGGTCGCCGTCGACGACAAGGGGATGATCTGCCTGGCCCGGCTCCCCCGGCTCGACGGCTATTTCGGCCGCCCCTACGACGCGGGGTCGGCCGACGAGGCCGGTGCGACCAAGGTCATCGTCCAGCCCGACTTCAGCGTCGTCGTGATCGGGATCGACCCGGCCCCCCTGGCCGAGCTCGCCCCGTTCTGCGAGCGGTCGGGCGGGCCGATCGGGCAGGGGGCGATGACCTTCAAGATCACCCGGGCCTCGGTCACCCGGGCCGCCAGCCAGGGCTTGACCGCCAAGCAGATCGTCGACCGGCTGGAGAAGTATGCCAGCGTCGCGGTCCCGGCGAACATCCTCACCGAGGTCCGCGAGTGGGCCGGCTGGATCCGCCGGGTCAACGTCCGCAAGCTGACCATCGTCCGCTGCCCCGACCCCGAGGCCGCCGACCGCGTCCTCTCGACGCTCGGCCGCAGGGCCGAGCGGATCGCCGAGACGATCGTCGGCCTCGACACGGACAAGCTCCCCCCGGCCGACCGCGCCAAGCTCCAGGCGGCCGGGATCATCATCACCAAGGACGATATCGGGCCCGTCGCCGTCTCGAAGCCGTCGCCGAAGGCCGCGCCGGCGCCGAAGAAGAAGCGGGGCCGGCCGCCGAAGCAACGATGACCGGGCCGGCCCGGCCTTCGGCTCAGGCGTTGGCTTCGAGCCGGCGCTTGAGGGCGGCGGCGGCCTTGCGGGGGAACTCGGCCCGGACCACGGCCGAGCTCACGGCGACCCGGCGGGCCCCGGCTTCGAGGACCTCGCCGAGGTTCTCGGCATTGATCCCGCCGATGGCGAACCAGGGCAGGCCGGCCGACTCGCTCGCCTCGCGGACGAAGCCGAGGCCGGCGAGGTCGTCGAAGGCCTTGGTCGGGCTGGCGAAGACCGGGCCGACGCCGAGGTAGCCGGCCCCTTCGAGCGTCGCCCGCTCGACCTGCCGGCGGTCGTGGGTCGAGGCGCCCAGGAGGATCGAGGTGCCGACGATCCGCCGGGCGTCGCGGAGGCCGACGTCGTCCTGGCCGAGGTGGACCGCGTCGGCCCCGGCCAGGCGGGCGAGGTCGGGCCGGTCGTTCATCACGAACCGGGCGCGGGCCTGGCTGGTCAGTATCCGGACCTCGCGGGCCCTCGACAGCAGCTCGCGGTCGGGCAGGCCCTTCTCGCGGAGCTGGATCGCCCCGGCGCCGCCGGCGAGGGCCTCGCCCACGACCCAGGTCAGGTCGCCCAAGGTGGGCAGGCCGCCGACCAGGACCATCAGGTCGACCTCGTCCAGGGCCCGACGCGCCGAGGCCGCCGTCAGCGTCAGCTTCTCGAGCGTGTAGACGTCGTAGCGGAGCACCTCGAACCGCCCGGCGAGCCAGACGTCGACGAGCTTGCCGTACTCTTCGAGCGACCGCAGCGCCTCGGCGGTCCGCTTGAAGTTGGCGATCAGCACGGCCCGGGGGTTCTCCCGGACCTGCTCGCTGGCGGTCATGATGTGGGTGCCGACGTCCCCCCGGGTGTCGCGGGCGGCGAGCATCAGCTCGGCGTCGACCCCCTTGAGGGCGTCGGCCAGGCGGTGGCGGACGTCCTTGATCCGGCGGGTCAGCAGGGGGTCGTCCAGCGCGAACCGGACGTAATCCTCGACGACCCGGAGCCCCTCGCGGGCCCGGTTGGCCGATGCGTCGAGGATGCGCGCGAGGTCGACCGCCTGGCCCGGCTCGACCAGCTCCAGCGGCTCGATCTCGCGAGGCAGGGGGATCGGGGCCGACTCCTCGGTCTCGACCACGGCCAGCGCCCCGAGCAGCCCCTCGACCGCGAGGCCGGCGGCGACCAGTGCCTCCACCAACGGGCCGCCGCCGGCGAGCAGGCCGGCCAGGACGTGCTCGGTGCCGACGCCCCCGACCCGGTTGGCCGACCGGGCGCGGGTCGACGCCTCCACGATCGCCGAGCGGGCCTCGGCCGAGATCGGCAGCGGTTCGAGGGGCTCGATCCCTTCGGCCTCGTCGGGCGCGGCATCGGCCATCCCCAGGGCGGCGGCCACGGCCGCGGGGTCGAGGCCGAACTCGGCGAGCAGGGACGAGGCCCGGCTTTCCGGCTCGTCGGCCAGGCCCGAGGCGAGGTCGCCCGGCTCGACCTCGGGCGAGGATCGGGCCTTCGCCCTCGCCTCGGCCCGTCGCAGCGCCCGCAAGGCCCCGGCGGTGAACGACTCGAACATGGAACGACGCGCCCCGGCTCGATTGGTGTCCGGCGTGCGCCCGCACGCCGTCGCTTGATTTCCCGGCGGCCCCGGCCGATGATGGACCCTCGCGCCCCAACCCTTTGGGACGCCGGCCCCCCCCCCCCACCCCCCCCCCGGCTCC
>JAABUQ010009319.1_pt1 | contig 13334 bp, 7 predicted proteins | sample 5560001 | NCBI WGS metagenome assembly JAABUQ01 (sample SAMN10711888, study PRJNA513371) | rock metagenome | isolation source: Antarctica rocks | place: Antarctica: Victoria Land, Finger Mt nord | collected 2015-12-18 | reverse complement strand
AACGGGGTGTCCATCGTTTGCGGGGGCGCGGCGGAGCCGAACATCTCGGAGCTGGACGCCTGGTAGAACTTCACCGCCTGGCTGCGGTTGAGCTGCCGGACGGCCTCCAGGATACGCAGGGTGCCCAGGCCGACGATGTCGGCGGTGTACAGCGGCTGGTCGAAGGAGACGCGGACGTGGCTCTGGGCGCCGAGGTTGTACACCTCGTCGGGCCGCACCTGCTCCATCAGCATGGCGAGGCTGGAGGCGTCGGCCAGGTCGGCGTAATGCAGGTGGAACCGCTCCTTGGCGTCGGAGTCGCGGTGGTAGATCGGGTCGATCCGCTGCCGGTTCAGCGTGCTGGAGCGCCGGACCAGGCCGTGGACCTCGTAGTCGGGCTTCCCCAGGAGGAACTCGGCGAGGTAGGAGCCGTCTTGCCCCGTGATTCCGGTGATGAGTGCGCGCTTCATCGGGCGGGTCCATCCTTTCGTATCGTAAACCCTCGCGACGGCCGGAGCCGGGCGAGATCCTGGAGTCGTTGCCAGTTCCGTCGCGTCAAGGGACGTGATACTGGGCGCGTTCCCCCGGCAGGATCGGCCCAAGTTCCTTGGCCAGCGCCTCGGCGAATTCCGCCAGCGCGTCGCCGTCGGGGTCGGAGTCGCCGGGGGCGAAGACCTCGACGGTGAGGCCCGAGCCGCGGGTCGTCCGGCCGTGGCTGCTGCGGCTGGTGATCGGCAGGGTCCGCACGTAGTGCTCCAGCCGGCCTTCGCCGAAGATGTAGTACCAGAACCCGATCCTCTGGACCAGTTCGCCTTTGGAGTACGCCAGCCGCGTCACCGGCATCGTCGCACCGCCGCAGGGGATCGGCAAGACCTGGCATTGCGACTCGACCCTGGTCCATCCGCCCGAGGGGAGGCAGACCTCCGGGGAGTGCCGCAGGTTCAGGCCGTGCTCGGAGTAGTTGATCCACAGCCAGACCCTGCGGCCGGGGTTCTTGCGGTCCAGGTAGACCCGGTTCAGGTAGTCGTCGGCCTGCGACTCCTTCAGGATCAGCGGATTGATGGGCTCGTCCGCGCCGGCCCAATCGCCCAGTTCCATCGGGATCGTCGCCAACGGTCGATGGAGGGTCGGCCGGACCGTGCGGGTCGCCGCCTGGAGTCCCGCCTGGGCGACCAGGCCGACGGCGAGGATTCCGGCCGCCAGGCACGCGCGTCGGGTGGGGCTCATCGCAGGGCCTCCGGGTTGAGCGTGGGGATGAGCAGGGCCCGCGGCGCAGGGCCGCCGGCCTCGACCAGCCGGTTCAGCAGCCAGCACTCCGCGCCCAGCAGCGACAGGCCGAAGCCCATCATCAGCAGGCCCTCGGCGGTGTGGAACGCCCCGAGCGCATACTTCGGGTCGATGGACATGATGATCCCCGTCAGCGTCACGCGTGTGACGTTGGCCGTCAGGGCCACCGGGATCGCCGAGGCGACCACCACCGCGCGATACCACGCGGGCCTCGCCGACAGGTAGGCCACGGCGGTCGTCAGGGCGAGAAACCCGGTCAATTGCCGCGTCCCGCTGCACGCCTCGGCCACGAACATCCGCACGTCGCCGGGCAAGGTCATGATCGTTCCCTCGCGGAGCACCGGGATGCCGATCGCGTTCAGCACCGCCGAGGCCACCCGGCTGACGAGCAATTGCAGCGGCGAGGCCACCATCGAATACAAGGCCACCGGCAGGGGGACCATGAAGACCAGAAACGCCAGGGCGAACCAGTACCGCCGCAACGCCCCGGCGCCCGCCAGCAATGCGACCACCCCGGTCAGCCCGAGCAGAAACGACGCGTCGTCGACGATGCCGATCGGCACCAGCACCGTCGCCATCCGGCCGAGGATGGCGGCCACCAGCAGGGCCACGCCGATCGCGACGCCCGACCGCAACGGCACCGGCCCGCGCTTGGCGGCCTCGTTGGCGAAATACAGGCTGATGAGCGGGACGAGGAAGCCGTGGCTGTAATTGTCGTCGGTCGTCCAGACGTGGAGGAACTGCCGCAGCGTCGGCAGGAACGTCGCCGCCAGCAGCCCGAGGCAGGCCGCGCCGCCGATCACCGCGGCACGCGGGCCGGGGTCGCCGAGGGACCGGCGCAGGGTCTCAACCAGCGAAAACGAATCCGCCGCCGCGCGCGGCGGCGACAGGTCATGCACGGATGCGGGGACACTCGACATGGGCGTCAACTCCTCCCTGTTGCGACTCGGCCAATCCCTGCCAAAGGTTCCCAGGTCGCCCGATCAGGGTCGGACCGCGGCGACGGCCTGGGCCTCTTCGCCGGGCCCGGCCTGGGCGCGGGCCGCGGCGACCCGTCGCGAGATCTCGTCGTCGGGGCCGCGGCCCTTGGCGTCGTCCCACGCGGAGCGACGGCGGGAACCCTCGTCGAAGCGGCCGTAGATCTCCGCGAGGTTATACGACCAGGCGCGCCTGGTCCGGCCGTCGGCCGCCGCGGCGATGGCCACCCCGTATTCCCTCGCGGCCTCTTCCCAGCGTTCCCGGAGCGCCAGGGCCTCGGCCCTCGACGCCGCGTGCGGGCCGTCGGTCCCGGAATGCGCCAGCGCGGCATCAATCGCCCGATCGGCGTCGGGGCTCGACGCCTCCTTCAAGAGTCTCGCGGCGACCACCGCGGCCACGGGCAACCCTTCCAGGGCGGGCGCCCACGCCCCGAACGACCACTCGGGCCGCCCCGCCATGTCGCGGACGACCGGGGCGAGCAAGTCTTCGCCGGGCAGCGCGAACCGGCCCGGGGTGACGTCGGCGAGGAATTTCGGCGAGGACGCCCCGGACCCCGCGGCCATCTCCAAGGCCCCGCGATAGGCCCGCAAGGCCGGGACAGGCTTGCCCGCTTCCAGCAAGCGGCGGCCGGTCCAGGCCAGGGCGACCACGTCGCGGCCGAGGCCGAGGTCCCGCGTCGCCGAGGCCGGATCGGCCTTGCCGCGGGCCGTCCGGGCCAGGGCGAGCCGCACGCCGGAATGCGCGGGCGCGGCATCCCTCGCGGCGTTCAGCAGGAGGGCGACCTGCCCACGCCCCTCGGCGTCGGCGCGGTCGGCGACCGCCGCCTTGAGCAGCAGGTGGCCGGCCGTCGTCCGCCACCAGGAGGTCCCGCCCGGGGTGCCGTCGAGGATCAACCGGGCTTCCTCCGGCGTGATCGGCGCCTCCCGCTCGACAAGGCGGTCGGCGACCGCGCCGGCGGACTGATCGTCGCCCGCCCAGGTCGCGGCCATCCCGATGGAGACCGCGCCTGCCAGGAGAGTCAGGCTGAAGCAGGGGACCCAGAGCCATCCCGGGGCCGGGACATCCCAGTGCCCGGGCTTCCGCGCGGCGGTCAGCACCGGCCTCTTGGCCACCGGACTCCTGGCCGCCTTCGCCGGAGCCGTCGCCGCGGCCGGCCTGCGAGCCTGCTGGAAGATGGTCCGCGCGCTGGGCCACTCCGGCCCGCCCGGCTCCTCGACGGCCGATGCGGGCTCGTCTCCGAGGCCCTCGGCGGCCAGGGCGTCCGGGGCCCCGCCGGGCTGGCCCTCGGCGACGAACTGGCCTGCCAGCGACTCCTGGAGGCCGTTCCCGTACCCTCCCTCCTCAACGGCATAAGGATAAGTCTCCGGGGCCGGACCGGGAACGAAGGCAGACGCGACGGGGACGGTCGTGCTGAGCAGATTCAGCAGGCCCGCCCAGATCGTGGAGTCGGGCGCGGGGACCGTCGCTAGTTCGCGTGCGTCCCAATCGTCTTCCAACTCCGAAGGGTCCAGGCTCACGCCCAGGGTCGCCACCTTCCGCCTCCTCGGCCGGGGTGGGGTGACGGCCGGCGGCTCGACTTTGGCTTCGGGTTCCGCTTCGACTTCAGCGGCGATCACGCTCGGCGAGGGGTTGGCTACGCATTCCGACGCTGATCCGCCCAGGTCTTCGCCGCGATCCGGGAAGGCGGGGTCTTCCCGATCCGGAGACGGCTCTGCCGGGGGCTCATTGCCTACGTCCCACGCGACCCCGTCCGTGCTCGGGAGCGCGTGGCCATTCGGCTCCGCGATCGTTCGAGACGGCACGTCGACGACAGCCCCGGACGGCTCGAAGGCCGGAACGTCGACGACGGGCGCGACGGCTTCGGCGGCCGAGGACGCGGCGGGTCGGGTTGTGGTCGCTTTGCGCCCCTCGAAGGGCGCCCGGGTCGCGGCCGACTCGGCGACGGGCAGGGGCGCCGGGGGGGTGGCGGCCCGTGCCCGGAGGTTCTCGCCGGCCGCGCGCCAGCGTGCCTCCCAGCGGCGCTCTTCCTGGCGGGCCTTCAGCCAGCGCTCGCGCTGCTCCTGGCGTTCCTTCCAGAGCCGAAGGCGGTCGCGTCCCGCGTCGTCGCCCGCGAGGGATTCGCGGCGTGGGACAGAGGAAGAGGAAGAGGAAGAGGAAGAGGAAGCGGTGGCGGTGGCGGATTCCGGGGCCGTCGCCTCCGCCGGCACGGTGGGGAAGCCGGGGCGGTCGTGCGACTGGCAAGCGGCCCAGGCGTCGATGGCGGGCGGCTCGGCGGGACGGAGGGTCAGCCAGTGCTGGCCGACCCGGACGGGCACGCCCAGGGGCAGGGGGCGCGGCTGCTCGACGGCGCGGCCCTCGATCGAGACCCGACCCGACGGGCCGACCGGCTGGAGGTGCCAGCCTTCGCCACGCCGGCGCAGCATGCACTGGACCTCCGCCAGCGACGGCTCGCCGAGGCGGACCTCGCACTGGTCGCCCCGGCCGATGCGGACCGACGTGCCCGGGATCTCCAGCACCCGCGTGGGGGCCGAGTCGCGCGTCTCGATGTGCAGGAAGGTCGTGGCCGGCATCGCTGGTGGCTCCTCCTTGAACCCGGGACGCAGGCCCGGCCCAGTGGGTCGCGTCACGTCGCGTCGCATGTCTAGGGTTGATCCACGAAGAGGTCTGTCCCGCCCGCGAGCCAGCGGTCGCAGGTCCCGAGCACGGCGCTGGCCGCCAGGGCGACGGCCGCCAGTTCGACCGTCCAGCGGACGGCCGAGAGGATCGCGAAGCCCACAACCGCGCCGACCAGCCCGAAGGCCAGCGAGCGATCGGCCGACCCGACTTTCCGGAGGACCAGGGGCAGCCGGATCAGGACCCAGAGCGCCCCCAGACCGAGGATCGACAGACCCACGACGCCGGCCTCGGCCCACCATTGAAGCAGGCTGCTGCCGGCCGTCGTCGTCCCGGCGTCGGTCGCCTTGTAGGAGGAATGGATGGTCGCGAAGCTTCCTAGGCCGGCGCCGACGAGCGGGAAGTCGCGGGCGATCTCCAGGGTCTCCCGCCAGACGCCGCAGGCCGCGCTCCAGCCGGCGAGGTTGGCCGGGGGCTCGACCCCCCGCGGCCTGCCGCCGGACTCGCCGACCAGCACGCCGCCGATCAGGGCCAGCAAGGCCAACCCGGTGATCGCGACGGCGACCCGGCGCTGGCCCGCGGCCTTGCCGCCGGGGATGCCGGCGAGGACCAGTCCCAGGGCGAACGGCGCGGCGAGCCAGGGCCCACCGAGCAGGCCGACCATCAAGGCGCCCGCGACCGTCGAGGCCACCAGCGAGAACGCCAAACCCCCCTGCCCCGACTGCCGCAATCGTTCGCCCAGCGCCTCGCGGCTTCCCCTGGGGGCGAGCAACTGGAGCGTCAAGGCCAATCCCAGCGGCATCGCCAGCATGCCCAGGGCCAGGTAGGCCCCCGGCCCACCCATGAGACTTCCCACCAGGAAGGGGCGGTCGCCCCGAGGCAGGGCCCAGCCCGAATCCCCCTCGCCCGCGACGCGCAAGGTCGTCGCGTTGGGAGTCGCCAGCAGGTCGTCGTGGGTCGGGGCGAACGCGGAGCCCTTGCCCGGCTCGATCGCCCCGTAGAGGCCGCCCGCCCCGCCGACGAGTTGCACCAGCCCGATGGCCGTGTTCAGCGCAAAGGCGGCGACGATGCTGCCCCAGACCAGGCGGAGCCGGCCGAGGCGATCGGTCGCGTGGGAAACGACCGCGAAGACGGCCAGGCAGGCCGAGGCGCCGAGCAGCCAACGCACCGTGGCGGGCCGGTCGACGGTCGCCGGAGAGCGGACGTCCGCCGGTGTCGGCAGCAGAACGTCCGGGTCGTCGGCCCAGGCCAACTCGGGCAGGACGCCTCGGGAGTACAGCGCCTGGGAACGCGGCGAGATCGCCACGGAAACCGCCGGGGGCAAGGGCGCGAGCTGGACGGCGGCCAGCAGCAGCGCCAGCACGCCCAGGGGAAGCATCGGGCTCTTGTTGAGCTGCCAGGCGCCTTGCAGGGGGATGCGGAGCATCGCCAACACCGTCAGCGCCGCGACCAGGGCCGCGACCGCCGGCCGCGCCCACCAGGTGGCGCCGCCGAAGGCCAGGGTCGTGCCGACGATCAGGGTCGCCAGCAGGGCGGCGACCAGGAAGTCGGTCAGGGTCAGGAGGCGAGTCCGCAGGGTAGGCACCAAGAGCATCTCCGGCTCAAACCCTGGTCGAGTGGGCCACCAGGGCGGCGGCGTCGATCGGGGAGGCGTCCAAGCCTCGGGTGGCGGCCAGGTCAGCCATGTACGGGGCCCGAGCGCCATAGCTCGACCAGTTCTCGTAGTCCTCGGAAACGCTGTTGAAGACGATCCCGGCGACAGGGACGCGCGACTGCTCGAGCATCGCCTTGGCTCGTTGGAGCGGGCGCAACTCGTGGGCGCCGGAGCGGACGACCAGCAGGGCCGAGTCGACCATCCTCCCGAGCATCCGGCAATCGGCCATGCCCAGGACCGCGGGCCCGTCCAGGATAACGCGGTCATAGTGGCCCGACAAGGCGCTGAGCAACTGGCGGAGTTCCAGGGTCCCGAGGATCTCGATGGGCACCTCGGCGGGGTCGCCGGTCGGGAGGAAGTCGAGGTTGGGCAGGTCGGAGTGGATGACGGTTCGCTGCCAGGGCAGGTCGCCGCGGAGGATGTCCACCAGCCCGGTGCGGTACGTGCCGTCGTCGAAGACATCGGCCAGGCTCGGCCTGCGGAGGTCGACGTCCACGAGCAGGGTCCGCTCGCCGGCGCGGGCGCAGGTGGCGGCCAGGTTCAGGGCGGTCGTACTCTTGCCCTCGCCGGCCTTGGCGCTGGTGACCAGCAGGGTGACGATCGGGCCGCGCGGGCCGGTCAGCCCCAGAAGGCTGGCGCGAAGGTTCCGGTAGGCGTCGGCCTCCACGGAGGTCGGCGCCCCGGCGGCCCACAGGTGCCCGCCGCGCTGAAGGGCCGAGAGCCTGCGCATGCGGGGGATCACGCCGAAGAGCGGCAGGCCGAGCCCGGCGGTCAAATGCTCCGGGACCTTCACCGAGTGGTCGAGGAACTCCAGCAGGCAGACCGCCGCGGTCCCCAGGACCAGTCCCAGCACGGCGAACATCGCGATCGACGCGGCCCGCTTGGGACGCACCGGCGAGGACGGCTCGACCGCCTGCGACTCGATCCGCACCGGGTCGTTCTGGGTCTTGGACAGCATCAAGAACTGGGCGAGCCGCTCCCTGGTGGCGGACAACTCGATGGCCTTGCGCTCGCGGTCTTGCAGCAGGGTCAGGTAGGTCTGGTGCGCGGGCATGGAGTCCTTGAGCTTGGCCAGCAACTCGTCGGCGTCGCGGCCCAGGCGCTCGATTTCCGCGCCGGAGTGCCGCAGGGCGATGGCCGCGAGGTCGGGGGCCTGCCGCCGCTTGGGGAGCTTGGCGCGGAGGGCCTCGGCGTCGGCCTTGACCCGCTCCAGCTCGTCGTTGACGTGTCGGTAGGCCGGGTCGTTGTACCGGTCGCGGAGCGTCTTGCCGAGCCGGTCGAGGCGGCGCTGGAGCACCAACTGTTCGGAGGTCAATTGCTCAAGGCTCAGCTCCGCCTTGGACAGCGGGGGGGCCGGTCGGGACTCGGGATAGAACTTGGCAATCCGGGCCTCGTACACCAGCTCGTCATGGCGGGCGCGCTTCTGCGAGATCAGCAGCGAGAGTTCGGCGTGGTTCTTCTCGTAAAGGTTCACGCCGCCGGGGGCGAAAAGGGCCTCGCTGGTCAGGAGGGCCTTGACGTCGGCGTCGATCTTGCGGAGTTCGTCGGTCATCTGCTTGAGGTTGGCGTTGGCCCAGATGTTGGAGGTCTTAATCTTGTGGTCATTGCCCTCGGTGGCCTCGCGCTGAAGGTATTTCAGCAGGGCGTTGAGCAGCTTGGCGACGCGCTCGGGGTTCTTGCCTTCGAGCTGGACCTCGTAGGCGTTGGTCGCGGGCAGGAGGGGGCGGGTCGAGAGGTTGGCCAGCAAGTCGGCGGCGGGGTCGCCGCCGCCGGGCTCGGGTAGCGAGCGGACGTCGGCGTCCATGACGGCCTTCTCGGCGAGGCTCTTGCTGCCCCGCAGCAGGGCGATCAGGTTGGGGACGTAGGTCTCGATCGACTTGCTGTCGATGCGGCCGATCTCGCCGCCGGGGACGATGAGGGACGTGGCCGAGTCGAACTGGGGCGCGTCGATCTTAAGCTGGGCGGACGCCCGGTAGACGTTCGGCTGCCTGACGACATACGCCGACCCGGCCACGCCGACGACCACGGCGATGGCCAGGGCCAGTCCGACGCGCCGCTTCAGGGCGCGAAAATAGTCGCCGACCGTCTTGGGCGCGGCGGATGCCAGGGAAGTGGCGTGGTGGTTGCCCTGGGCAGCCCAGGCGTGCGAGGCCGGGGCTGCGGCCAGGGCCGGGGCGGAAGGAGGCGATGCGCCGGGGAAGGGCTGGAGGATTCGTTCCATGAATCGCACCTCATCCTGAGTGGTCGGACCGCGCGGGCGTGAACCGTCCCGGTTCGTCCCTGGGCGTTCTGGCTCTGCTAGATCACCCAGCCGAACGCCCAGCGCAGCCACCGCAGGGGGTTCGTCGCCCCGAGGTCCGTGGCCAGGGCGGGGATCGCGAACTGGGCCACCGCGCCGGTGGGTCCACCGACCCTGAAAGTATCCGATGAGGAGCCGGCGATCAAGTCCTTGGTCAGGTCCAGGTCGGCAACGGCCTGGGCCGACTCGTTGGCCAGGAGTCGTTCCAGCCGCTCGGCGGTGGCCAGCGAGAGCCGCTGGAGGAACCGGAAGGCGATGTCCGTCGCGACGGTCGAGGCCGCCATCTGGTGGAGGGAGACCGACAACAGCAGGTCTTGCCCACTGGTCAGTCGGAACGTGGCCGTCGGGCCCGCCAGCAACTCCCAGGATTCCGGCCCTTCGCCGTCGGCCGAGACGTGGGAGTAGACCGTCTTGCCGTCGCGTCGACACGAGATCCGCAGGGCGTCGCAGCCCAGGTTCTCCGTCGCGGCGTGCACGATGCCCCAGATGCGGTCCATGTCCTCGCACAGCTCGATGCGCTGGATCGCTTCCCAGGTGATCTTGGCCGCCTGGCGTTCCTGCTTGCCGCGCGCGATGCGGGTCCGCAGGTCCGCCCACAGCACGGTCAACTCGTCGCGGCGGCTGGTCAGGATCAGGAGGAAGGCCAGGCACCCTGAGAGACCCAGGACCAGGGCCAGGAATTCGCTGTTCAGCGACACGCCCAGCAGCACCACCCCGCAGAGGAAGGCCGAGAAGCAGTAGAGCATCAACGCGGCCTGCCGCGGGTTCAGGCCCATGCCGATGAGCAGGTGGTGGACGTGGCGACGGTCGGCGGAGCTGAGGGGCAGGTTCCGCACCCAGCGGCGGAAGATCGCCATCGCCGTGTCGGAGATCGGCAGCCCCATCGCCAGCAGCGGAAACAAGATCGTGACGGCCGAGGCCTTCTTCATCGAGTCCTGCACGCCGATGACGCCGATCAGCAGCCCGATCAACAGACTGCCGCTGTCCCCCAGGAAGATGACGGCGGGGTGCCAGTTGTACAGCAGGAATCCGGCCAGGCTCCCGGCCAGGGCCGCGGCCAGCAGGGCCGAGCCGAGATTTCCCTGCTGGATCGTCACCAGCATCATCGTCCCGGCCACCAGCAGCCCGACGCCGGAGGCCAGGCCGTCCATGCCGTCGATCAGGTTCCAGACGTTCATGCAGCCCAGGAACCAGAGCAGGGTCACGAGGACCGCCGGCAAGCCGAACTGGAGCGTGTGGCCGAGGATCGGCACAGCGAACCCCGGATGCGTCAGGTCAATCGACATGCCCAGCACGGTGACGTGCGAGACCTGAATGCCTCCGAGGATCAGCACCAGAACGGCGCTGGCCTGCCCCATCAGCTTGATGCGGGGGCTGAGGCCCCGGGTATCGTCCAGGACGCCGACGACCAGCACGATCAGGGCCGACAGGATGACGGCCCACTGCCGCCCCCACCACTCCGTGGAGCCGGGCCAGTCATGCAGATAGCCGCCCAGGGCCACTGGCAGGATGCTGATTCCCAGGCCGAAGGCCACGCCCAGCCCGCCCAGGCGCGGGGTCGCCCCCTTGTGGATGCGCCGGAACTGGTCCGGCCGGTCGATCGCGCCGACCCAGGCGGCGATCCGCGTCACCAGCGGGGTGGTCAGGACGCACCCCATGAAGGCGATGGCGAAAACCAGCAGGAACGCGTTGGAAATCATTGGTGGGCGATCCTCTACCTCGATCGGCCGGTCGGTGGGAGCGGGCCGCGTACACGGCCCCCGGCGGGGTGGCTCTTGGGCGTCCTCCCGGGGGAGGGGAAGAGGCCGGTTTCACTGGAGGAGTTATGCGCGCGGTCGCGAATTGTGACGCGGGAACTTGCCGAACGGCCTTGTTGCGGCGTCCCCTCCGGAGCGGATCCATGCGGGCGGCCTGTGCGTCGAGGGCAGGGTCCAGGCCACGCCCCAAGAGGGCCGTTCCGAGAGTCTCGACGGAACCTCAATTGGCCATCGCCCCGGCGTCATCGACACGGGCGAGTCCCTCGGGACGGGCTCAGTATGCGGGCTTTCGCCAGGCTGGTCAAGGCGGATATCGGACCGTCGCCTGAACGCCACACAACGCCCTTCCGTCGTTCACAATGCCGGCCGCGCAAGGGGCCGCGGTGGCCGTTGAGGAACGCGCGGAGGGAAGGTTTCGAGGTCATGGCTTACTGGGGGGAGGAGGGGCGGGATTGAGTCGCGTGAGGGTCGGCCGTTGGCTAAACTGGAGGCTGGTCCTCTTGAGCGTAGCTCAGCTTCACCCGAACCCTCAGGCAAAATCCGCGCCATGACCGGGGACCGCAACCTCGTGCTGGGGACGGCCGGGCACATTGACCACGGAAAAACGGCCCTGGTGCGGGCGTTGACCGGGGTCGACACGGATCGCCTGCCGGCCGAGAAAAAGCGCGGGATCACGATTGACCTGGGATTCGCCGCCTTGCAATTGGGCAGCGGACGCCTCGCGATGGTGGATGTCCCGGGGCACGAGCGGTTCATCCGCAACATGCTGGCCGGGGCCACGGGGTTCGACCTGGCGATGCTGGTGGTCGCGGCCGACGACTCGGTGATGCCCCAGACGCGCGAGCACCTGGAGATCCTCCGGCTGCTGGGCATTCCCCGGGGGCTGGTCGCCCTGACCAAGTGCGACCTGGCCGACGCCGCCTGGCTCGACCTGGTGGAGGCCGACGCCCGCGAGCTCACGGCCGGGACGTTCCTGGAAGGGGCCCCGATCGTGAGGACCTCCGCGTCGACGGGCCTGGGAATCGACACGTTGAAGGAGGCGCTCGCGAGCCTCTGCCGGGACGCTCCCGGACGCGAGGACCCCGGGGTGTTTCGGATGGCCATTGACCGCTCCTTCTCCCTGCCGGGCCTCGGCACGATCGTCACCGGCACGGTGGCTTCCGGGAGCGCCGGCGTGGGAGACGACCTCCAGTGGTTCCCGGAGGGGCGGACGGTGCGGGTGCGGGGGCTCCATCAGCACGACCGCCCGACCGATCGCGTCGGCAGGGGCGCGCGGGCCGCGATCAACCTGGCCAACGTCCATCACGCCGAGGTCCATCGCGGCCACGAACTGGGCGCGCCCGGTTACCTGATGGCGACACGCGTGCTTTCGGTGGAAGTCCGTCCGTCACCGGATGCACCCAGGCCGCCGCGCCATCGCGCACGCTATCGCCTTCACATGGGAACGGCCGATCTCGCGGTCTCGTTGGCCCTGCTGGAACCCGAACGTGCCGCCGCGGGGGTGCCCGCCCTCGCGCAGTTGACCCTGGCGGAGCCGGTCGCCGCCGTCTTCGGGCAGCCGTTCATCTTGCGCGAGGAGAGCCCCCCGACGACCCTGGGCGGGGGCCGCGTGCTCCAGCCGACGGCCCGCCGGATCCGCCGTCGCGACCGCGAGGCCCTGGACCGCCTCGACAGGCTGCGCTCGGCCGACCCCGACACGCGGATCGGCGCGGCGTTGGCCGCCACCGGACTGGAACCGCCGTCGGCCCCGGCTCTCAGCCGGATGACCGGCCTGCCCGTCGTCGAGGTGGCGGCGGTGCTCGGCCGACTTTCGGCCACCGGCGCGGTCGTGGAGGTGCCCCTGGGTCCGAGGCGCTCGGCGATGGTCGCCGGGGAGTTCGCCGCCGAGCTGGAGGGGCGCGTCTTGCGCGCGCTGGGGCGGCTGCACGCGGCCCGTCCTCGCCAATCGACGATCCCCCGTTCGCACCTCGCCGCCGAACTCCCCAACCTCGGCGGCGAGGCCCTGGTCGCCGGCCTCGTCGACCGCCTGCGGGCGCGTGGGCTGATCCTGGGCGACGGCCGATCCCTCGCGCTCCGCGACCATGTGCCCAAGCTCAGCCAGGGCGAGCGCCGGCTCAAGGACGAGATCGCTGGCGCCTTCCGGGACGGCGGCCTCAGCCCCCCCGACGCCGCCGATCTCGGGGTCAGGGGAGGACGCCGCGCCGCCGTGATCCCGGAGTTGCTGGCCCTCCTGGTCGAAGAGGCCGAGATCGTCGACCTCGGCCACGGCCTCCACCTGGGACACGAGGCCGAGGCCGTCCTGCGACGGCGGGTGGCCTCGCGGCTGGCCGACGGCTCCGGCATCACCATGTCCGGGCTGCGCGACCTTCTGGGGACGACCCGCAAGTACGCCGTCCCCATTGGCGAGTACCTCGACCGCATCGGCCTGACCGTCCGCGAGGGAGACGTGCGCAAGCTCGGCCCGGCCGCGGAACGTCCCGAGGCGCCCGGATGATGGCCGACCGTTCGCAAGGGAACGGCCCCCGCCGAAACCTGCCGCCGGTGCGCGCGATCCTGGACCTGCCGGACCTCGTCGCCGCTCATGGTGAGCACGGCCGCGAGCCCGTCCTGCGGGCCGTCCGCGCGAGCCTGGCCGAGGCCCGGGCCTCCCTCGCCTCGGGAAGCTCCCTGGAGATCGACCCGGGCCGGCTCGTGCAAAGGACCCTGGCAATCCTCGCGGCCGGCGGGTCGAGGCTGCGGCCGGTCATCAACGCCTCGGGCGTGCTGC
>JAABUQ010009317.1_pt1 | contig 13337 bp, 14 predicted proteins | sample 5560001 | NCBI WGS metagenome assembly JAABUQ01 (sample SAMN10711888, study PRJNA513371) | rock metagenome | isolation source: Antarctica rocks | place: Antarctica: Victoria Land, Finger Mt nord | collected 2015-12-18 | reverse complement strand
CGTCATCGATATTCTGGTGCAACCCAAGCGGGATCGTTTTGCTGCTATGCGGTTCTTCCGGAAGCTGTTGCAGAGTAGTCGATGTCGACCTCGCGTGATCATTACAGACAAGCTCCGCAGCTACGGCTCCACCCAGAAAGTAGTCCTGCCGCGAGTCGCTCATCGGCAGAGCCGGTACCTAAACAATCGAGCAGAGAACTCGCATCAGCCGACCCGGCAACGAGAGCACCGGATGAAGCGCTTCAAATCGCCTGAATATGCCCAGCGTTTTCTGGAAGTGCACGATATCGTGGCAGCTCACTTCCCACCGAAACGCCATCTCCTCTCTGCTGCGGACTACCAATCCGAACGGCAACGTCGATTCGAGACATGGCAGAAGATCATCGCTGCCTCAAATCCCGTTAGCACTGGATCAGCCTTTCGCTTCTCCCGCGCAATCAGTTATTGCGCGCCCTGGTAGCCCTTCTTCAGCGCAACGTGACAATGCGCCTGGCGGGGTTCCTGAGACGGCTATTCCCAAAGCCGGCATGGAACTTTCCTCTACGAAGAGGCAGCCAGGGCCGCAATTCGCGATCCCTGGACGCCGTACACTAACCTTCTTCTTGTCGGCCACTCCTAGGGGTGGTGGTTATTCGGGAGTGTATTGAAAATCAGTTTAGACTTCCTGGGGGACCCTCGGCGATTCCGGCTTGGTTAGACGCGTGTGAACCCTGGCTTTTCGGAGCCGCTCGTCTTGGCTTCAGATTTTCGGGTTGGAAGGATCTAGCTTTTAATCTTTTTCCCTCAAGCAATAACTTCTTTACCAAAAATCTGGCGAGCTTTCAAGGACCTTAAGCCGGACTCGCCAGCCCTTTCGGACCTTAGGAACCGGACCGAGACGTTAGCAATGGTACGTCCAGGGCTGAGGTGCTTCCGTGCACATCTACTTTACGGGACAGCTGAGGACGTGGTAATTCCCGGAGAGTTCGATTGCGATTACGCGTTGCGCTGGCAAGAGGGCCTAAACCATGTTCAGGTATGCAAGCCCACTCGGACGTTTAGAGAGCCAATCGGATTTTTGACTGATGGATGTTCACAGCCAGCAAGCGTTTAATTTCATCTCGTTTCACACGATCTATATTTTGCCGAGCACCACCCGTGCTGGCGAGCTCCGGAAAATCGACTGCGTATCGGCTCTTCGCGCAAGCGTCTCTACTGGAGAGCGTGGGGTGGCTCGCACTAGGAACAGCCGTCGGACACTTCGCCAAAACAGACGCAGTGCGCTCCAGCAATGTTCTGCTTGCGCGACCTGACCTCGAGGAAGTTTTAGTTGAGCGCGAATACTTGTTCGATACCGAGTGGCACCGGTTCTTGAGCCGCTCCAAATGGGAAGAGATTGGGTGCTGCACCTCATTCGAAAGGTAGCCCAGCTCTTACGCTGGCGGTTCTTTTTCTTTCAAACTCAGAACACGTCGTTTACATCGCTTACGCTGCTCGACAAATACCTTCGCGTCTTTGAAGTGCCCGTGAGGCAGGATTTCCGTGAGTACCTGCGGGAGCTAATCGACGATTGGTCAAGCTATCAAAGAACACAAACTGCAGTAGCGGGCGCGTGAAGCTAGGCAACACTGACGAGTGGCGGCGGATAGCTCGCCGTGGTCGCCAATGGCTCCGCGTTTGTGTGGCCTGCGAGTAGTGATCAACTGCGTGCTGACACGCGCAGCCACATTTCCAGATAGCTCCCCAACGACGCGCGATCCGGAAACAACTCGCCCGTTGCGCCCCTTATGTGGCGTTTCCGGACAAGTGAAAAACAAAGCAGATTCTGTGTCCCACCGTTAATGCATAGAGGCCCGCCCCATCCAGGCACTCAGGCGGGGCACACGCCACAACCTATCTTGATAAACTGAATACTTCCATGGCAATCAGTCAAGAGCTGCTGGAAATTCTCGTCTGTCCCGTCTGCAAAGCCGAAGTCGTCCTGAAGGAAGATGGAAGCGGTTTGAAGTGCGTGGAGTGCAAACGAGTGTATCCGGTCCGGGACGATATTCCCATCATGTTGGTCGACCAGGCTACCGTAGAGCCGTAAACTTGCAATGACGATCCTAGAGCAACTGCCGGAGGGATGCCGCGCCACCATCATCCGTCTGCGCTCGCTGGGCGATTGCGTTCTCACCACGCCCGCGTTAGCTCTACTCAAGAAGACTCGCCCCGACATCTCCATAGGTGTGGCGGTAGAGGATCGCTTCAAGTCAGTGTTTGAGGGCAATCCGCATGTCAGTCACTTGATTGCCCCCACCTGGCAGGCGGTGCGTGCTTCGAAATCCTACCTGTGCGTCAACCTCCACGGCGGCACGCGCAGCCAGTGGATGACCGCTCTATCCGGCGCCAAGTGGCGCGCCGGTTTCGCGCATCACAGCATGACGTTCGCCTATAACTTCAAGATCAAGCGCGCACAACGCATACTGGGCGTCAACCGCACGGTGCATACGGCGGAACACCTCGCATCGGCATTTTTCGCGCTGGGCGTTCCGCTGCAACCCATCCCACGCGCCGAGCTTTACTCCTCCGGTTCTCCCGTAGAGGGCCGCTACGCAGTACTGCACGCGTTTGCCTCCTCACCCGAGAAGCAATGGCCGGCTGAACGATTCTGCGAAGTAGCCCGCTATTTGAAGCTATGGAACATTACACCGATTTTCATCGCCGGGGCGCACGATGACGCTGCGCCATTCAAGGCGCATCGGGTAATGCAAGGCACGCTGAGCGATGCCAAAGCGCTGTTGTCGAAAGCGGCCGTTTTCATCGGCAACGACAGTGGTCCGGCGCACATGGCGGCGGCCTTCGGCGTTCCGAGCGTGGTGTTCTTCAGCACTTCTAACCCAGCTATCTGGAGCCCTTGGCGCACGGAATCGGAAGTTGTCGTCGCGCCGGATGGATTGTTGAAGGTAAGCGTGTCTCGCGTCATTGCCGCGCTTGAAAGGTTGCGCGTCTTTGAAGAGGCGCACGCTTGAAAGATCTCTCGCGGCTGCTCCGGTATGCGAAGCCTTACATGCCGGCGCTGCTGCTCTCGGTCTTTTTCATGGCCATCGTGGGCCTATCGCAGGGCCTGCTGGTGCGGCTCATTCCACTAATTTTCGAACGCGTCCTGAATCCAAACCCGCAAGATAATGCACCCGCGCTTCTCTTCGCAATCCCGTTCACTTCCCTCCGCGTTTACCTGAGTGACATCGTTCCATCCTTCATACACAACATCTGGAGGATGGTTGGTTTCGGCATCCTCATGTGCTTTCTGGCGAAAGGCGTGTGCGATTACCTGGGCAACTACCTGGTGAACTGGGTGGGCGTCAGCGCCATTATGGACTTGCGCCAGGAGGTTTTTGACCGCGTGCTACGCCAGGATGCGCAGTTCTTCGAACAGCAAGGCACCGGTGAAATCATGTCGCACATCATGAGCGACATTGACCGCATTCAGATAGCGGTTTCAACCATGCTGGCCGATTGGCTGCGGCAGATGTTTACCGCTGTGTTCCTGTTGTTGGCACTAGTCAGCATGGAATGGCGGCTTTCACTCATCAGCTTGTTGGTCTTTCCGGTGGTGGCCTTGTTGACGGTCCGCTTAGGCCGGCGCATTCGCCGCACAACGACGCAGGCGCAATATATGGCGGCTGGGCTCAATCAGATTCTGCAAGAGACGATCACAGGGCACCAGGTAGTGAAGAGCTTCGGCGCCGAAGATTTTGAACTGAAGCGCTTCCGGCTGGCTGCGCTCCGCTTGAAGGCCGGAAACTTGAAATACGTGGCGCAACAGGCCATTGCCTCTCCCATCATCGAACTCATAGGGGCATTGACCATCGTTCTGCTGCTGACCTTTGCGCGCGAGCAAGTTAAGGTGCACAGCATGACGGCCGGCACGTTCACCGCTTTTGTGCTGGCGCTAGTAATGCTCTATGAACCGATCAAGCGCTTAACCAACATCCATAATATTTTTCAACAGGCGCTGGGATGCACGGCGACGGTGTTTTCTTATCTCGACCGGCGCGAAGGAGTGATGGATGAGCCCGGCGCGGTGGGGCTTGCCCGGTTTACAAGGAATATTCTTCTTCAGAACGTACGGTTCACTTACCCGGCGGCGCCTGAGCGGACGGTGCTTGATGGGATTGATCTTGAAGTGAACGCGGGCGAGGTGGTGGCGCTGATCGGCCCCAGCGGCGCGGGAAAAACCACGCTGGCCAATTTGGTGCCGCGCTTCTACGACGTCACTGGCGGGTCTGTGCTGATTGACGGCAAAGATGTTCGCCAGCTCCGGCTGAGCAGCTTGCGGGAGAACATCAGCATCGTGGCGCAAGACACGTTTCTCTTCAACGATACGGTATTCGACAATATCGCCTACGGGCGTCCCGATGCGAGAGCGGAAGAAGTGTTCGCGGCCGCCAAGGCAGCACTCGCCCACGATTTCATTCGAACTCTGCCGCTTGGCTACAAGACTCACATCGGCGAGCGCGGCGCCAAGCTCAGCGGCGGCCAGCGGCAACGAATCGCCATTGCCCGCGCGCTTTTAAAAGACGCGCCGATTTTGATTCTCGACGAGGCCACATCGCATTTGGACAGCGAATCGGAACGGCTGGTTCAGCAGGCGCTGACGGTCTTGATGAAGCGGCGTACGGTGCTGGTGATCGCTCATCGCCTTTCAACCATTCGGCAGGCAGACAAAATTGTGGTTCTTGAGAATGGCCGGATTTCGGAAATTGGAACGCACGACGAATTGATGACCGGCGGGGGCATCTATCATCGACTGCACGACATGCAGCACGCGGATGCGGGTGGCGCCTGTTGGATAACGCCTGGCGCCCGCGGGGACTAGCGCGTTGACGGAGCCGCCGAGTTCGCCGCCGGCTCCGGTGCGCAGCATGACAGGGTACGCGCTGGTGCGAAAGCAGACCGCCGCGGGCGAGCTCACGCTCAGCTTGCGCAGCGTGAACCATCGTGGGCTCGATCTTCACTTTCATTTAAGCGGCGATCTGGGAGTGTTTGAAAATGCCATGCGTGCGCTGCTGAAGCAGCAGGTTCGAAGAGGGCATGTGGAGGTGCGCATGTCGGTGGGGCGCGAGGGCGAGGAAGGCGTGGCTTATAACGGCGCTCTTCTGGGCCGCTATGTGGGCCTCTTCCGCGAGGCCTGCGCCGAGTTCGGTCTTGATAGCACGCCCGATCTAAACACCTTCTTCACGCTTCCTGGCGTCCTTCAGAACGCGATTGGAGCGAAGCCGCTTCCGAGCGGATTCGATAGCGATGTGCTGGGGGCGCTTACTGCCTGTCTCGGCGACTTGAATTCATTCCGTGAACGCGAGGGGACCGAGCTCTGCCGAAGTGTCGATGCTGAGCTGGCCGCGATTGAGGACGGAACCAAGCAGATGCTCGCGATCCGCTCCGAAGCGCATTCGCATTTCCTAAACCGGCTGAACGCCAGGCTCAAAGAGGTCCTGCACGATTCCAATCTCTCGCCGGCTCGTCTGGCGGAAGAAGCGGCGCTGCTGGCAGACCGGTCCGATGTGCAGGAAGAGCTGACGCGGTTAACGGTCCATACTCAGGAGTTCCGCCGGCTTCTGACCGCGGGCGGCGAGGTGGGCAAGCGGCTTGACTTTCTTTTGCAAGAAATGAATCGCGAAACCAACACTATTCTTTCGAAGACCTCGGGGATCGGCGAAGCTGGGCTGACAATCACAAATGTGGGTTTAGCCATCAAAGCTAATATCGAAAGAATGCGGGAACAGGCTTTAAATCTTGAGTAACCAGGTTGCTGAAGACCAGCTTAGGCAGCATGGCCGGGCTTCGGTCGAGCGAATGGGCGGCGAACGCATGACGACAGTGTTCATTATTTCGGCGCCTTCCGGCTCAGGCAAATCGACGCTGGTCACGAGGCTGATGGCGAGCGACCCTGGGCTGCGATTCTCTGTCTCCTACACCACGCGCAAGCCGCGCGTCAGCGAAAAGCCTGGCGAGAGCTATATCTATATCTCTCGCCAGGAGTTTGAGGACAGAAGAGAACACGGCGAATTCCTTGAGCACGCTGAAGTATTCGGAAACTATTACGGAACCAGCCGAAAGGTCCTGGACCAGGCGCGCGGCGAAGGCAAGGATTTGATACTCGACATTGATGTCAAAGGTGCGAGACAATTAAAGGACAAGATCCCAGAGGCCGTCAGCATCTTCATCCTTGCTCCCTCCCGCGACATCCTGGAGCAGAGATTGAGATCCCGGTCTGAAGATTCCGAAGAGGTGATTCAGCGCCGCCTGAGAGAGGCCGCTGAAGAGATCGGCAAATATAGCCAGTACGATTATGTACTGGTGAATCACCAGTTGGAAGAGTCCGTGGCCACGCTATTAGCGATTGTAAAGGCTGAGCGTGTGCGGCGCATTCGCATGGAAGAACAAATCCGGCCGATTTTGAAAAGCTTCGAGGACCGGGAGCCTTCACTGTTTTAAAGTTACTCAAGCGGCATGTCCCGTTTGTTGGAGAGAGATATGGCAGAGACACCAAAGAACACGATGTATTGCATTCCCGACGACCACGCTTCCAGCACTTACCGCTTCATTATTGTGGCTGCGAAGCGCGCCCGCCAATTGCAAAATGGGCATCGTAGCGTTTTGCCGGCGACCAACAAGAAGCCGACCACTTTAGCGATGGAAGAAGTCCGCCGCGGTCTCATCCCGTATACGGACCTCAACCAGCAGGCGGAAGACGACGCTGCGGCATTGTTACTAGCGGAATAACCATCGCGCATGCGCGTAGTTCTAGGGGTCGGCGGCGGCATTGCTGCCTACAAGGCGGCTGAAGCCGTTCGCGCCCTGCAGCAGCGCGGCCACGAAGTGCAAGTGGTGATGACGCGCGCCGCACAAGAGTTTATCCAGCCCCTCACCTTTGCGGGCCTAACGGGCCGAAAAGTTATCACTGGCCTATTCTCACAAGAGAATGCCCAAGACGCGCTCTCAAGCGCGGTGGAGCATATTGCCGTGGCGCAAGAGCACGAAGTTCTTGTGGTTGCGCCTGCCACTGCCGATCTGCTGGCGAAGTTCGCCTCGGGCTTAGCGGACGATTTTCTCACCACGCTCTACCTGGCGTTCAAAGGGCAGGTGGTGCTTGCACCCGCCATGAACAGCGCCATGTGGGAGCATCCCGCTACCAGGGCGAACCTGGACACATTGCGCCGCCGCGGCTGCATGATCGTCGATCCCGATGAAGGCTGGCTCGCCTGCGGCACTGTGGGCGCCGGACGTCTGGCCGATCCGCTGCGAATTGCAGAATCTGTCGACCTGCTAACCGGACTAAAACAAAAGCAGGATCTCGAAGGCGAGACCGTCCTAATCACCGCTGGACCGACACAGGAACCGATTGATCCCGTTCGTTATATCAGCAACCGGTCAAGCGGCAAAATGGGATACGCCTTGGCCGAGGCGGCGTTGACTCGCGGAGCACGGGTGATTCTGATCTCTGGCCCTGTGCACATCCCGGCGCCGGGGCGCAGTGAACTCACCTCCGTCAGCACTGCGCACGAAATGCGAAGGGCCGTTCTGGAGCATTTGGACGAAGCTACCATCATCATCAAGAGTGCCGCGGTGGCTGACTACCATGTGTCTGACGTGCCGAAGCAGAAGTTGAAGAAAACGGCTGCGAGATTATCGTTGGAGCTTGACCCCACGCCCGACATCCTCGCCGAAGTGGGCCAGAAGAAAGGTGATCGGCTGCTGATTGGATTTGCCGCGGAAACCGAGAACTTGGTCGAAGAAGCGCGCCGCAAGATGATCTCCAAACACTGCGACATGGTGGTCGCGAACTTGATCAACCAGGACGGCTTGGGCTTCGAATCAGATCGGAACCAGGTGGAGATCATCACCCGTTCCGGCAAGCGAGTGCATGCCGGACCCGCCAATAAACGAGAGATCGCAGACCGCATTCTCGACGAAGTAGCAACGCTTCGCCTCTCGCTGCGGGCACCCGACGGAGACCCTGTTTGAGTCCTTCGGTATGACACGCGAGCAAATCCGCGATTATCTCGAGTTCTATCGCGACCTGGGATTCGAAGCCATCTACACCCGGCCAGGCTCCGCCGCAGTATCTGCCGTTGCCGAGATGGAATCCATTGTTGCGGCGCCCCAGGTGGTCCGCCCTTCCCTGCCCTCCATACTGGCCACAGTTTTACCTAGCTTGGCTCCCGAAGGCGATACGCTTGCTGCCATTCGGGCCGATATCGGCGATTGCACGCGCTGCCGCCTGTCCGAAGCGCGCCACACGATCGTTTTTGGATCGGGCAATGACACGGCGCGCCTGGTGTTTGTCGGCGAAGGTCCCGGCGCGGATGAAGATGAACAAGGTCTGCCATTCATCGGCCGTGCCGGGCAACTTCTCACCCAGATGATCGACAACACGGCTTCGAAAGAAGGCATCCCCATCAGCCGGCCGGACGTCTACATTTGTAACGTCGTGAAGTGCCGCCCGCCGGAGAACCGCACGCCTCTGCCCGACGAGATGGAGACTTGCGGCCAATTTCTCTTCCGCCAGCTTATGGCCATCCAACCGAAGGCGATCTGCGCGCTGGGTGCAACCGCCATGAAAGCGCTGCTGAACACAAAAGAAGGGATCACTAAATCGCGCGGAAGGTGGCACAAGTGGCACGACATTCCGGTGATAATCACCTACCACCCGTCTTACCTGCTCCGTCAGTACAACCAACAAGCGCGCCGCGAGGCTTGGGAAGATTTGAAGACGCTTTTGCATTTCGTTTATGACTGACGCGGCGCCCCATCCACACACTGCCGCGGAAGGCAGGAGAGGGTTCTTCATCAGCTTCGAAGGAACGGAAGGCAGCGGTAAGACGACGCAAATGCGCCTGCTGGTCGAGCGGCTTCGCAAGCTGGGATTCGTGGTGACGGAAAACCAAGAGCCCGGCGCCACCACGATCGGTACGCAGATCCGCCGCATACTCTTGGATCCGGCGCATCAGGAGATGGCGCCGATGACGGAATTGCTCCTGATGTTTGCCTCGCGCGCGCAGGCTGCGGCCGAAATCGTTCTTCCTGCTCTGAAGCGTGGGGAGATCGTCGTCAGTGATCGCTTCACCGACTCGACTCTGGCCTATCAGGGCGAAGCGCGCGGCCTCGGCTTTGATGTCGTGCTCGAAGCCCATCGGCTTGCGCTCGGGGATCTGCTGCCGGATTTAACAATCTGCGTCACTATTGACATCGAGAGTGGTCTGGCGCGCGCTCACCGGCGTAACCAGGCAAGTGCGAAGGAAGCCAGTGAGGCGCGGCTGGACCAGCAATCGCTCGAGTTTCACAAGCGCGTGGGCGAGGGCTATCGCAAGATCGCGGCGCACGACGCACGTCGATTCCAAATGATTGCAGGCGACGGCAGCCCGGCGGATGTGGCCGAAAGAGTCTGGGCCGCGGTAAGCCCGCTGATTCCCGCCACATTTGCCAAACTGACGGCGCTTGCCAAACTGGAAACAGCCTGATGCCCGCATTCCCCAATTTCTTTGGCAACTCCAGCGTTGCGCATACGCTCGCTCAGATGATTGAGCAGAAGCGCATCTCGCAAACCATTCTGCTCAGCGGACCGGAAGGCGTCGGCAAGGCTACACTAGCCAGGCGTTTCGCCGCCGCGCTCTTGAATGGCGAGAGCAAAATCGAGCGTGACGACCTGAGTCTCGCGGAGAATCAGGACATCATCGATGGGCGCGAAAAGTGGACTTCCGACAAGCGTGCGGACGATCCGTTGTTCTTTTCCACTCATCCCGACTTCGTCACGTTCGCGCCCGATGGCCCACTCCGCCAGATCACCATCCAGCAGATGCGTCTGCTGCGCGAGCGGGCGCAATTGAAGCCGCTGCACGGGTCGCATCGCGTCTTTTTGATTGACCATATCGAGCGCGCCAATGAGCAGTCCGCCAACTCGCTTCTGAAGGTCCTCGAAGAGCCGCCGGATCACCTCGTCATCCTGGCGACCGCCGAGAATCTATACGATCTTCTGCCTACCATCCGGTCGCGCTCGGTCGTCCTGCAGATGCACCGCTTGTCAGATGAGGAAATGCTCGAGTTTTCGGGCGCCAAGGCGCTAGCGGACGCTGACATCCGTATTGCGCTGGCAGAGGGCAGCCCGGGCATTGCGGCCTCCATCGAAGTGCAGCAGTTCCGCGATAGGCGGGCGCTCCTGCTGGCCGCGCTTGAGTGCGGCGCGGGTCTCACGCCCTTCTCCAGCTGGGTGCAGCATTCGGAATCGTTTAACGCCAGCAGATCGGAAAAGTTAGAGTCCTACTTGAAGCTCACCTACGGGCTGCTGGAAGACGTATTGGTGATGTTGCATGGCCGAACTCCCCAAAAAAATCGGGACGTTCAGGCGCGTGTGGCGAAGATCGCAGAAGCCGTAAATTTCTCCTGGATTGAGCGCGCGGTGCGCTGCGTAGATGAACTCGTACTGATGGTGCGTAGAAATATACAAAAAACAGCAGCGCTCGACGCTATGATTATTATTTTACGTAACCCGTCGGAAACGGTCCGCGCCTAACAAGCAATTCGGAGCTCGTTTTCCCAGCGGCGAGCGCACTTTATTCGCGAAATCGCATTCGAGGCCAAATGATTGAGGAGAGGCGACTTGAGTCGCTCACCAGAAAACCCGTTCGTACCGTTGCAGGAGACACGAAGGACCCCATCCGTCGCCCTCCCGCCACCAAAAAGAGCACACCACCCGACCAGACGAACGCCGAGCAGTTTTACTACTCAAAGCAAATGCAAGGCAAGACCCACATGATTGTGGTGCTTACCGACGGCGAGCAACTAGAAGGTGTGATTGAGTGGTATGACCGTGATTGCTTGAAGCTGAACCGCGTTGACGCGCCCAATCTGCTGTTGTACAAGCGTTGCATTAAGTACATGTACAAGGCGGACCCGGAATAGGCGCGCTAGCGAAAATTGCTGCTTCGAGTAACGGGCGCAAGAACCAGCGCCCGTGTCCTAATCAACCGGTCGAGAGCTACCTATCGACTGGCCTCTTCATGCTGTTACAAAGCGCATAGCGCTGTTGAGCAAAGCCCCGCATTTTTTGGGCGGAGGGAAGACCGTGCACGCATCCCTTCCTAATCTCGCCGGTTGCTTCCAAGCACGGTCTGTGAGAAGGTGGGCGCCTTACCTGCACTAGGAAGCTGGCCGCAGCCTATGAAGAAAACGGTCAAGCTCGAAGGCTCAAGGTTGTACTGGACGGGCAGCAGAGACTTCAGTCTTTGTACATTGCCCTGTACGGGACCATCGGCGGTAAGGCGTTGTACTTTGATGTACTGAGCGGGAAGGAATCGAAAGACTTGAGCCAAGAAAGGTCCATCTTCAGACTCCTGGATATGGATGAAGCGCGTGGCTTATCGACAACGTCCCGCGACGGCGGTGTGGAGCACGAAAGCGGTGAATTCCGCGTGGCGATCCCTGCCGATCTCGAAGTCGGTGATGTCGTTGCCGTAAGCTACAGTCGGAAACAGACAAGAGCCAGAGGCCTGAAACATCCGCCGGTCTATTGGGGCACTTTCGACGGAACAGTGACCCAGATTGTTGGCCAGCCACCAGCCCAGCTCAAGATTCGTTTCTCATGATCAGATGCTGCACCCCAAGACGGGATTATCGATTTGGCTCGTGGGATTGACACCGCCGAGAATGTTGCTGTAAATCCGTGAGCCGATCCTCTCAATCGCGCACGACGCTTGAGAAATGGGATCAAGAATACAAGGAAGCGGAACCTGACGGCAGTACGGAGTACGGACCTTCTCACTTCGTAAGAGTGTCAGAGCTATTCGGCAAACGCCCTGAGGAAAGACAAGCATTTCGTAAGCAGCTTACAAGTACCCTGCTGCTTTCAGATACAGACCAGGCGCGACTAGAGCTGAATCTGGCAAAGTTCGATGAAGTGCTGTCCAAAGATCCCAACATTCTACAGGTCTCAACCATTGACGAGGGTCAGCCACCAGAAAGCCGGGTACGGAAATCCGAAGCCGAAGTAGTTGAGATTTTCGTGCGAATCAACACCCAGGGGACGCGTCTGAGCCGGTCCGACCTGATGTTCAGCATGCTCAAACTCAGCTGGAAGCAATCGGCTAAGGACCTGCCCGCATTTGTGGCTGATATCAATGAAGGGAATAGGTTTGAGATTGACTCTGACTTTGTAATTCGCTGCCTCATGGCAGTGTCGGATCTAGGTACTAAATTTGACGTGGATCTTCTCCGCAAACAAATCAATATTGCAAGCTTACGCAATAACTTCAGCCGATGCTGCGATGCGATTAGATCGACAATCGATTTCGTCCAGAATGATTGCTGGTGCTCCAGCAGCCAGTTACTTGGCGGGTATGAGACTTTGGTTCCTTTCGTCTATTACCTGTCCCGGATGAAAGACCACCAGGTACGAAGTCATAATATTCCCGAGGTACGGAAGGCCCTATATCTATTTGCATTTGCGCGCCCTTTCTCGCGCTATGCCGACAGTCGCCTCTGGAACTTTATAAAGAACGAAATCCAGCCGCTGATGGATGGAGGGGACGACCGCTTCCCATTCGAGCGGGCAGTTCGAAGGGTCGCTACCTGGGAAGGTATCAATACATTTGGCGAGCTCATTAATGCGAATACACCGCTGGCACTGCATGTTGTTCAGGAACTAGCTGGCTCAAAGGTGCAGTATCGCGGCAATCTGCCCGAGATTGATCATATCTTTCCGAGGGCGGAGCTGAGAAAGAGGCGAGTTGACGACGACGAGATAAATCATTTTGCGAACTTCTGGATTCTTGCGAAGACGAAGAATCGAGCAAAGAGCGACCAAGATCCGTCGAAGTACTTCGCGGACGTCCCAGACGAGGAGTTAAGGCGGGCATTAATCGATCGAAGTATGCTGACCTATGACAAGTTTCCCGAATTCCTTGCACTTAGAAGTCAGAAGATGCTCGACCGGATCCAGGCGAAGCTGGGTTTCAGCAACGACGACTTCGCCGAGCAGAAGAACTTAGCAGCCCAACCGGCGAGTGCGTAGCTCTGTCTTCGAGGAGCTAATCAGGTTACGCTCATTGCCTTGTGCAGCCTAGAATGCACGATGCGCGTTTGAACTAGCCGCCCACGCGGAGGACGCGCAGCTTAGCACTGCATACATTCGGAGAGCAAGCTTCCCGACGTTTGCGCTCCGAAGTTCCCCGCCGACTTATCGGCCTCTTTTCCTAGGAACTTGTTGAAAATTGATCTTCGCAAGTGACTAAAGAAGGTGGTGAGCGTCTCTTGTGGATGCGAGGAAGAGACGAGCAGCAAGCGAGTGTATTCAGCTATGTAAGCGCGGAGGAGCGTAT
>JAABUQ010009316.1_pt1 | contig 13337 bp, 15 predicted proteins | sample 5560001 | NCBI WGS metagenome assembly JAABUQ01 (sample SAMN10711888, study PRJNA513371) | rock metagenome | isolation source: Antarctica rocks | place: Antarctica: Victoria Land, Finger Mt nord | collected 2015-12-18 | reverse complement strand
CGTGGTGCGGCGGGCCGGGCGCGAGCGGTGAACAACCTGGAGGCGCCTGGCGCGCCGTCCGGCATAGGCCCTAGTGCCACCTCTACTTTGCACACGCCATGACATCTCTACCTTGCAGCGACATGATAGCGCAACGAGGCCCCCCTCATGCATCGGGGATCTGGGGGGGGCAGTGACCTGGTTATCGTGCATGAAGTGCTCACCGACACGCGCCATCAACGCCACGCCGATGCCTGGGCTATCGCACGCCGGCTGAGGTGTTCAACGGAGACCTTGATCTCACCCCAGGCAGAGCCGCCGCCGGCTCCGCCGTGTCACATTGAGGTGAAGAATGCGATAAGCAGCCTGTGCTGCATGTTCATGCGCCGAGGCACCGTTGGAGCCTCGTCTGGGTCAAAGCCACCAGCATGACTATTTATAACCCCAAACCTTCTGCTTATTGATGGACTTTCGATTAATATGGCGGTACGCGTATGAGCACCAACGAACGTCGCAGGACAGGTTGTGAGCCATACCGCTTTGCTTATTCTTTATCTCATCATGGGAGCCGCTCACGCCGATCTGGTCTTCTCCGAAGCTTCTGAGGGTTAGAGCTAAAACAGTCTTGTCACCTCACAGTATGGCACGGGTCCAAAGCTGCAGGCATTCAATTTGTTGGCCAACCTCTCGGCACCGGATACCAGTTTGGCCCATGCCGTAGGATGCCGCCCCGAAGTTCGCGCGCAAGAGAACGGGTCCAAAAGCCGGCATCTTCATAAGAGGTAGAGGAACATGATGGTAAAGAGCTACTTCCCAGGATGGCCTTGGGTCAGGGTGATAGGCCAGAAGAGGCGTGGCTCGATTGCGCCAATGTTCGGCGTGCTGGTTATACCGGTGGCATTATCAGTTGGGGTCGGCGTGGACATGACGCGTCTTACACTGGCTAGGGCAGACCTGCAGAGCGCAGTCGATGGCGCAGCCTTGGCAGGCGCAACCGCGGCTGGCACCCAGTCTGCAAACAATGCAGGAACAACGGCCACTACCGTGGCCACGAGTTATTTTAATGCCTCCTCACAGGGGCCTTCGGTTGCGATGAAGCCTAACAACCCTTCGGTTAGTAGCGCAACAACAAGCTCGGGCTACAACGTCACTGTCTCCGCCTCGGGAACTATGAAGACAGCGTTCATGGGCATCGCCAACCTTCTCGGAGCCGGCGACTTTAGAACCGTGAACATCTCGGCCCAAGCGACTGCCAGCAATCCCGTTATTCCCGGCAGCCCATCGCAGCAAGCACAGCCGGTGGTGAGTACAGGCAACCAAGACGCCTACGCCTGGGATTTCAACTCTATCTACCTTTACGCCGTTCCGACTGATCCAGACGGCACTCCTCATTATGACAAGTATCCGCCGTTCTCCCAGTTCTATGAGATTGCCACGAACTGCAACCAAACCAGCGCCGTGTGGTCGAACAAAAGCCGTTGCAACGGCCAGCCCGGGGCAACCATAAACTCAAGCCAGGTCTTTCCGGCAGTAGCCTCAAATCAGCCACTGGCTATTCTGTTGGTCAACATGACCGATGGATTGATCCAGCCTATTGACAATGGCAACGGAAACAATGGCAACGGAGGCAATGGCAAACAATACAATTGCAGCGAAAACGATTACAACGGAGACAGTAGCAAGAAAAAGGATGGCTACGGATGCAATACGTATGGTGCGCCTCCAAGCAATTGGCAACTGTTCACCACTGCGACTATGTCCTTGGGCCAACCCCCCTCGCAAGTGACAGACAACACCGTCAACTTGGTGGAACAAATTACCGGTCGCATGTTTTCGGTTAGGGCGACCAACAAGCCAACCAATTATAATAGCATAAATCAGCAATCCCTGAACAACTGCTTGCTGGAAATCCAGCAAGTTGATCCGAATAAGACGTATTCAGATCCACCGGTCGCAAATGTTTGCTTCTCCTCGACCGACCCGAATGACCTTACGTCGGGCAAGCAGTTTGCCAATCTCTCCTGTGACCAGATGGCAGGTCGGACCTTCATGTATTGGTTCGACGACATGGGTGGGAACTGGGACGACCATGACTACAAGAACATCGTCTTCCACCTGCGCTGCGTGCCTGGCGCGACTAGCCCGAACGGGGGAACGATAGGCTCTGGCTCAACAAACACGACAGCCAAACCAACCGTCAGCTTGCTGCGATAGGTGATTGATGATGCGTCGCAAGCATCCACCTGAGAACGGAGGTGTAGGGGAGCGCCTGATAGCAGGTACTGTGACGTTGCTGCGAAAACAGAGTGGGGTGGTCGCCATCGAGTTTGCGGTGGTCGGCTCTGTGTTCCTGCTGATGGTCTTGTTTGTGATGAGCCTTGGTCTGCAGCAGTTCACCCAGTCCACCATGGACGCTGCGACCCAGATGGCAGCGCGTCAGATACAAATCGGCACACTGCGAGGCACATCCTCTGATGTGACCAGCTTGATCTGCAAACGTTTGTCCAGTATTGCCCCAAATTGCACCAGCACCTTGCAAGTCTATGCCTTCTCAGGGTCGTCATTTACGCCTATGGCCCGGGTTAGTTCACCAAGCACGGGACTCTCATCGCAACAGTTCTCGCCAGGTGGGTCCTCATCCTATGTGCTACTGCAGGTCGCTTATCTCACAAGCCCTATGGTTCCATTCCCGGGATATAAAAACTCTTACCTGATATCCAGCGTCGCTTTCCAGAACGAACCATGAGTATCATCCGGCTGGAGCTTGCACCCGATGGCACATCGCCATCACACGGCTTCCGTCCCCTTGCTCGCCGCGTTCCGAGGGATCAGCGGGGGGTAGCAGCTATGGAGTTTGCGGTCCTCGCTCCGGTTTTGGTAGTCCTGTTGCTGGGATTGACTGAGGCGGTGCGGGTCGTCCGCGCGAAGATGGAGCTCTCCACAGCAGTGGGAGTTATGGCTAAGTTGATTGCGGTCCAAACCGGCGTGACCACGTTTACTGGAAGCACGATTCCCCCGCCCAGCCCGCCTGGCAGCCTGCAGGATGTCTGCAAAGGCGCGCAGCTCATGTTGCAACCGTCCCAACAGCCTAAGTTTGCCATGAACGTTGCCAGCGTTACAAATGCACCCGCCACCAACACCGGGCCTGGCGTAATTGTCTTGGATTGGGAAGTGGACAAAGCTTGCACCCTGACGGCCTCTCCTTTCCCTGCAACCGGGACAGGATCAGCAATCAGCATGGCAACGCCCTTGATCCCAAACGTCAGTGACAGTGCCATCGTTGTGCGCGGCAGTGCCGCATACACACCGGCCTTCGCCAACACGCCCATCCCTTTCAGCGCTATGACACTGACATTCACAGCCGTGGTTCGGCCCCGCTATGGAACAGTGCCTTGCCAGGACCAAGGCAAGACTAAGTGCACCACAAGCGGTGAATGATATGCTTTCCGAACAGAGGTGAACGCAAACCCTATATATGCTCCGGCACGAGATCACGGAGCATCAATACCCCTGGATCACCCGGTAGTCGGCATGACCCTCGCTCTCGAACGGCCCCGCGCGCTCGTCCACCCGCACACATGGCCGGTTGCCGGGATTACACCGGATCAGCTTCGCCACCGCCCCGGTCTTGACCCACTCGTCCCGGCTCGCCCGCAGCTCGGCTACATCCAACTGCAGCTGCCGCTTCTCCACCCGCGCCGCCGCAATCGCCCCCGTGTCCCACCACAGCACCAGCGTGCTCGCCAGCCACCCGCCCAGCACCAGACCCGCCACCGCCGCAATCATCCAGCCCAGCAAGCGCCAGCTCGCCCATGCCACCACGCCCCGCAGCGCCGCCTCCGCCTGCCCGGCCTCGGCCGTCACCCCCGCCACCCGGTCCAGCAACGGCCGTGTCGCCGCCTGCACCGCGGCTACGCCCTCCGTTGCCGCCCCGGCCAGGCTGTCCGCCACCGCCGCGCGCACCGCCGCCCGGGCACCGCCCTCCACCGCCTGCACCTGGCGGGCCAGCGCCTCGCGCTCCCGCCGCAGCGCCGCCCGCTCCGCCGCCAGCCCCTCCAACGCCGCCTGCACCGCCGCCTGCTGCCCTTCGGCGATTTCCATCAGCCCATACAGGCGGCTGTCCTCGGCCTCGCTCATCTCATCCCCATGCCCTGGCTTGGCCGCTGCCTGGCCTGCACCGCCTGCTGCCGGGTGGCCTCCTGCTGCCGGGCGACCTCCTGCTCGGCCGCCTGCTGCAACTGCGCCCGCATCCCGTCCTCGGCCGCGGCCATGATCCCAGCCACCACCCGCTCCGGCTGCGGGTCGGCCAGCATGCGCGCCAGGTTGGGCCGCTCCGCCATCCCGAACGCCGCGCCCTGCTCGCGCAGCACCCGCACCGCCCCGGGCTGCTCCCCCAAGCCCCGGGCGAACCGCACCAGCTCGGCCCGTGTCCCACCCAACGCCGGGTCCCGCTCCAGCGCCGGCAAGGCCGTGTTGTAGGCCCCCAGCAGCCGCTCCCACGATCCCACCAGGTCGCGTGCCGCCGCCTGATCCTGCGCCGCCTGGGCCTGCTGGCGCCGGTGCGCCTCGAACCGCTCCCGGAATCCAGCCCGGCCTAAGGCCACCGCCTGCGCCAGCCCGGGGTCGGGTGCCGGCCGGGGCGGCGGCTCTGCCGACGCCGGCTGCCGCTCTGCCGGGCGCTCCGGCGCCGGCCGCTGCACCACGATCTCGCTCTCCGGCCGCAGCGGGTCCAGCCCGCGCCGCTCGGCATACCGCCGCACGGGGTCGTCCTCCCCGCCATAGTCCAGCGTGGTGTCCTTGGCCCGCTCCCGGCCCAGCGCCCGCGCCAGCCGCGCCGGGTCGGCAAAGTCCTCGGCCGCGTAGTGCAGCGCCACCCCGTCCCGGTGCCGCGTCAATCCAACATACGCCGCGTGCCGGTCCATGTGCGGCGTCGCCAGCACATGCGCCCGGTCCACCGTCACCCCCTGCGCCTTGTGCACCGTCGCCGCATAGCCGTGGTCCAGGTGCCCGTAATCCCGCACGTAGAACGTCACCACCGGGGCAGCGTCCTTTCCCTCCTGCCCAGCTCCGGACCCGGCGCCAGGCCCGCCAGCAGCCCCGCCAGCCCCGTCCAGCCGCACCGTCAGCCGCTCGCCCCCGGCCTCCACCGCCAGCACCGTCCCCAAGCTGCCGTTCTTTACCGCCACACCCTGCGTCCGGTCGTGATGCCCCCCAAGCCCGCGCTCGTTGCGCCCGAACATGATCCGGTCGCCTGCGGCAAAGGACCGCTCGCCCCGCTCCGTCTGCACCAACTGGTCCGCCCCGCGCAGCGCGCCCGCAAGCCGCATCCGCCCCCGCGCCAGCTCGTTCAGGTCCCGCACGTCGTCGCGCGTGTAGGCCAGGATCACCTGGCTGCTGGAGGGACTCTCCTGGCGCACCGCGTCCCACCCCGCCACTAGCGCCGCCTTTGCAGCAGTGCGCGTGCCGGCCGCCTGCACCATCCCCGCCCCGGTATACCGCGCCAGCGCCTCCGCCGTCCGCCCCGTCGCCAGCTCCCGCGTCGCGTCCCGCTGCCACGCCTCGCGCTGCCGCCGCACCGCGGTGATCGCCACCGCCCCGTGGCGCTCCGACAGCGCCCGGAACGCCGCCCCGGCCTCGACAGCCTGCAACTGCTCGGGGTCGCCCACCAGCACCACCTTCGCCCCGGCCGCCGACGCCGCCGACAGCACGCGTTCCATCTGACGCGAGCCGATCATCCCCGCCTCGTCCACCACCAGCACGTCACGGCTGGTCAGCGCGTCCCGCCCATCCTTCCAGCCGAACTCCAGGCTCGCCAGCGTGCGCGAGCTGATGCCGCTGCCCGCCTCCAGCCCCTCCGCCGCGATGCCCGACAGCGTCGCCCCGCGCACCCGATGGCCCTCCGCCTCCCACGCCGCCCGCGCCACCCCCAGCATCGCGCTCTTGCCCGTGCCGGCGAACCCCACCACCAGCGCCAGGTCCGCCCCGCCCGTCACATGCAACAGCGCCGCCGCCTGCTCGTTGCCCAACGCCAGCCCGCCCCGCTCCGCCGCACGCACCGCCAGCAAGGCCGCAGCGCGCAACACCCCATGCCCACCACGCCCGTCCAGCGCCGTGCCGGCCTGCTCCATGCGCTGCTCGGCCCCCAGCATCCCGCGCGTACTGAACCGCTCCCGCCCTCGCCCGTCTCGGCCCAGCCGCACCAGCTCCGGCGTCGCCTCCACCCGCGCCAGCACCGCCGCGAACTGCTCCGCCCCGTCCGTGTGCCGGTCCACGAACCGCGCCAAGTCCTGCTTGCTGAACGTCGAGTGCTGCCGCGTCAGCGCGTCCAGCGCCACCAGGGGGTCAGCCGCGATCCGCTCCCCGTTGCGCCGCGCAATTGCCCGGTGCTCCGCCCGCCGCTCCGCATTCTGCGCCGGCGGCTCTTGCGATGTGTGCGGCTCCGGGTTCTGCCGTTCCTCCCGCCGCGCACCCGCCGGCCCAATCTTGTGCTGCGGCTCCAAGTCGATGCCCTGCTCGGCGTAGGAGCGGTGGTCAATCCGCACGTCATGCCCCAGCTCGTGCAGCCGCGCGTTCGCCATCTCCGCCCAGCGCTCCCGCCACGTCCGCAGCAGCGCCTTGTCGTTCCACGCGCGCTGCTTCAGCCCGAACCCGTCGCCTTCGACCTCGCGCATGGTCAGCATGACATGCGCGTGCGGCTGCTCCCCGCCGTCGCGCGCCTTGGTCCAATGCACGTTCAGGTCCGCCACCATGCCACGCGCCACGAACTGCTCGCGCACGAAGTCCTGCACCAGCGCGACCGCCTCCGCCTGCCCCAGCTCGCGCGGCAGGCTGATCTCGATGTCGCGCGCCAGCACCGCGTCCTTGCGCCGCTCCGCCGCCTCTACCTCGTTCCATAGCGTCTCGCGGTCCGTCCAGCGTACCAATGCACCGTCGGGCAGCATGATCTCGCTATGCACCACATGCTGCTTGGCGGTGTAGTCGTGGTCCTGGTCCAGCAGCTTGTCGTGCAGCTCCTCCGCCGCGCGGTAGGCCGCAGCCGCCACCGCGCTGCGCCCCTGCGAGCGCTGGATGACCTTGGCAGAGAAGTGGTAAAGGGCCCATTTCCTAGTCTGCTTCGTTTCACTTCGCAGCAGAAATGACGGGCTGCTCATGTCCATACTGGCTGGGTGTGGCAGGCTGGATAGGGCGCCAGGGTAGTTGATGGCGAGATCGCCGCTCGTTAGGCTGGCCCGGCCATATAGCGGCACGGTGACGCAAGGAGGCCAGGCATGGCGCGCAAACCACGGGACTTCGACGCCGAACTCCAGGCCCTCATGACAAGGCCAAGAAGGTCAAGTCACAGAAGACCGTCTAGCTCGGTGAACTCGTCCAGGTCACCGGTGCCGATGCCCTGCCCATGGAGGCCTTGGCCGGCGCGCTCCTCGCCGCCGTCGAGCAATCCAAAAAGTCACCCGAAGCCGTGCAGAGGTGGACCGAACGCGGCCAGGCCGTCTTTCAACAAGGGGGCAAGCGGGGAAAGAAAGCAGCACCCAGCGACGCTGCTCCGGGACCTACAAGCAGCAACGGTACAGCTTAGGCACCTGGCCATCATGCAGACACGCCTCGAACGCGCCCAAGCCCGGCACGACACCCGCGATTGGGTCCAGGAACGACGCATACGCACCCGCCAACTCATCGAACTCGGCGGCCTCGTCCAGAAAGCCGGCCTGGTCGAACTCGCCGGCGACGACCGCGCTACCCTGCTCGGCGCCATGATGGAGCTGGCCGACCAACTCAGGGACGGACGGCAAGGCGTGGAGGACCGCACCCCCCAGCAGCTCGCCGCAGCATGGCGGCACCGCGGCCTGCGCGCCTTCGAGGCGGACAGGGACGCCAACGCCGCTTAGGCTGGGCAGGAGGAAGGGAGGATGCCGTAAGGACCGTCCTCCTCGCAGCATTGTTTGGCTCCTCTACTCTGTGCGCGGCACAGTCGTCCGCCGCGCCCGCAGCCCGGCAAGGAGGCGGTCCCGCACCACCCGGAATGCGTCGGGCAGCAGCACGCCATAAACAGCGCTCTCTCAGTGTCACCTCAACCCTCAACCTGACAACCCCGTCGCGGGCCTTCCAAGATAGAATGTACGAAATACGAGATAAGAAAAATTATTCGTGATGCTGCATCCAAGTTTCGTGTTCACCAGTATGGAAAATGCGCCACTGCGGCGCAACGGCAGCTCACACGGGCGTGCAGGATCGGCTCCGGGTGCCATCGCCGGGAGCCGGTCTAAGCGTTCAGGTTGGCGCCGGCCTGACATGACTTTTCAAGGAATGAGCCATGCACGACCAAGACAACGACCAGATTTCTCGAACGCCGGTCAGCGTAGATCGCCGGAACATGCTGCTAGGCAGCGGAGCGGGCGCACTCGCCATCGGTGCACTTGCCGCCGCAGGCGTAGCCGGATCCGCGACACCCGCCAGCGCCCAAGGTGTGACTGACGCCGATATCCTGAACTTTGCGCTCAACCTCGAATACCTTGAGGCCGAGTACTACATCCGCGCCGTCACCGGCCAGGGCCTGGCCGAGTCCGACCGGACCGGCACCGGCCTGCCGGGCGCCGTCACCGGGGGGCGGGCAGTGTCCTTCGCCACCCCCATCATCCAGCAGTATGCCAACGAGATCGCAGGCGACGAGCAGAACCACGTCCGCTTCCTGCGCACCGTGCTGGGCGCCAATGCCATTGCCGCCCCGGCCATAGACATCCAGAACAGCTTCAACACGCTCGCGCAGGCGGCCGGGTTGGGCAATAGCTTCGACCCTTATGTTGACGAGAATAGCTTCCTGCTGGGTGCCTACATCTTCGAGGACGTGGGCGTCACCGCCTACCATGGCGCTGCGGCGTTGGTGCAGAACAAGCAGGTCCTGACCGCCGCTGCAGGCATCCTGGCCGTCGAGGCCTACCATGCCTCCGAAGTGCGCCTACTGCTGCTGTCCCGCGGCTTCGCGGCGGCGACGCAGGCCGTGTCCAACGTGCGCGCGTCCCTGTCGGGCGCTCAAGACGACCAGGGCGTGACGCTGAATGGCGTCGCCAACATCGTGCCGACGGATGCCAATAGCCTCGTTTTCACGCGCACGACCCGCCAGGTGCTGAACATCGTCTATGGCGCTCAGAACGCCAGCAGCGGCCTGTTCTTCCCAGCAGGCGCCAACGGAACCATCCGATGAGCGCTCGACTGGCCGTAACAGCTGGCGCCCTGGTTCTGGGCATCACCATGGCGGGCGGTGCCGAGGCAGCGGTCATCCAGTCCTCCGTCAACCAGGCGCTGACGGCCACGCCGTTCACTGTCAGCTTTGGCGGTGGTGCTGCCGGCTATGGCTTCACTGCCGCCAGCACCGGCAACGGACCAGGAACGGCTGTGCGGACCAGCGGCACCGCCCAGGTGTCCAGCTTCTTCGGCAGCATTACCGACTTCTCCGCCGGGTCTTCAATTGACCAGAATGGGGAGCTTTACTCGTTCTCGGCGTTCCCTGCTGCGGCCACCATTCCGAACTCGCCGGCGGACGACTACATCGGCCTGGCGTTCAGTCTGAGCGATGGGCTGCATTACGGCTATGCCGAAGTGGCCGGAGCTACGCTGGTTGCATACGGCTACGAGTCGACGCCGAATGCCACCATCCTGACCGGCGCCACCGCTGCCGCTGTGCCTGAACCCGCGTCCACGGCGATGTTCATGGCTGGTGTGTTCGGCTTGGCTGTAATGCGGCGCCGCACGTAAGGAGAAGTATGAGAAGGGCCAAGTGGAGACACTTGGCCCGTAACATCGGATTTGAGGTGTGTTATGGAAATGGTCCCGCCAATTGTGGGCACGACCCTGGGCGGTGTGACGTGCGGCGGACGAACCGACGGGTAACCGGTGCTATCCCTCGATGCCTTCACTCAAGAAGCCCTGACGCAACTCGAGGGAGACAAGGACGAGGTATTCGTCGGCGTGTCGATCGGAACGCGGCAGAAAGGGGACCCGTTGTTCCCGATGATGAGTCGGCAGGCCATACAGACACAGTAGCAGCTGATGCTGCGCCTCGTCGTGGTCGATTCCGCTTCTGAACTTGCACTTGCACTCGTTCGGTGTCGAGTGGCATGAGGCAAGTAGGCCAGCTACTTCCTTTCCTGTCAGCCCTTTGTTCGACCCGGGCCGGAGGCTAGGGGTTAGAAAGTTGGGACGCCCTTCATCCCGACGCCTTTTGGCGCGGCACGGCGCGCAGGGGCGGTCAAGGACGGCCGTAGGCCACCGCGCAGCGGCGTACGCCAAGGGCGTGCGCCCTTGACGGCCCCGAGCACCGTGGCACCATCCTAGCCGTGGGAGGGGGTTGCGGGGTCTGTCAGCCCCTCCCGCGCCACCGCTCGGCGCGTTTGGCGTGCCATTCCGCATTGAGCTGTGCCCACCGGGCTGTCTGGATGGCCTTGAGCCGCTGTAGTTCGGTCTCGGTCACCTCTGGAAACCCTCTTAGCATAAGCTGTGAAGGGGTTTCTCCGGCAGGCTGCCGGTCGCAGTCCGGCTTGAGCCGCACGACGCTACACCGGCGTTCCTCGCACGGCGCCACTGGTCGGTCCGGCAACAGCAGCTCGTAGGCGTTGCTGGTCTGCTCCGCCCGCGTGGCGCCCCGCCCGCCTGCGGGCCAGGCTCGGCACACTAGGCGGCGCTCCCATGTCACCAGCCCTACCGCCCGCAGCGCAATCAGCGCCCGCAACACGGTGCTCGGGTCGCAGCCGGCGTCCTCCGCCAAGGTGGCGTGTGCGGGGTCGCACTGCCCCTCCACGCCCAGCCGCTTCAGCAAGGCTTCGGCGACATCGACGTGCAGCGCGGTCAGTCGCCTGGCCTTGCGCTCCAGCTCGGCGCGGGCCAGCCAGATGCGGCGCTCGTCGGCCGACAGGGGCCGGCGTGGGCCGTCGCCGAACACGCTGCCCCGCCGCCAGGGACGGGGGTGGTGGGGGTTGGGGGCACTCGGATGCACGCGGGCGCCAGGGCGTCCGGTGCTGGGCATGGCAGGCTGTACGTCGGGCAAAGCAGTCCCTTCCTCGGTGGGGCCAAGGGGCTGGGAGGGCTGGCGCCAGGACGTACGAACCCGTGGCAAGACAGGGCTTGCAAAAGTCGGCCGATTGAGAGACTCTCGGGACTGCCAAGTGCCCGTGAATCCCCGGTCTCGACCGGATGTCCTTCGGCCCGCCCTCCAAAGGCGGGCCTTGGCATTTTTAGGTGCTGGGTGTCAGCGATCCTTTCTGGCTCACCGCAGCTTCACCCGCGGCAGTTTCCACCTTGTCACATCTTCCGGCGCAGCGTCGAGACGCATTCCCATGCCAAGCTAATTTTTACGTCGTGACGCGATGAATTCATGGCGTCATGACTGCATCGGTGGTAGTCCATGCTCTGCGAACACCTTGGAAAGCCCAATAGTCGCAAGGGTTTGCAGGCTAACCCCTTCTGCGACTGCGAGCTGGTGCAGTCGTACCCAGTCAGCGCGCGGGAGGCGTACGGTTAGGGCTACGGTCTCTCCCTGAGCGCGCTTGCGGGGGGTAGCCGGCTTATCGCCCGCCGCTTCCGCCGCCTCTGCACCTCGGTTGCGTGTGAAGGCTGCCAGCCCGGTCGGCTTCGCACTCATGTCATCTGCTCCTTTAACCATCCCCACAGGGCACGTATCTCGGCCGCGGCTTTGCCGTCCCCTTCAAACTCCGTCACAGCCCGACCCGACGCGACGGCACGCGCGAAAGCACGGCGGTCTGTGATCTCAACCGGCGCGACTGTCAGGCCATACCCTTCAAGTGCTTCCCGCGTCTCTGCGATCTCCGGCGCCCGAAAGGGGCAAGCAGACAACACGAACACGGCTTGCGCCTTAGCTGCCCTCACGATCCGAACAGCAGCCTCGGCCGCGGCTAAGTCGAACGCAGTGGGTCGGCAGGGGATGACAACCAGGTCGGCCACCCTCGCAATCCTGGCCGCCTCGGGAGCGGCATGGGGAGCAGCATCCACGATGGCGAGTGCCATGCCGTCCTCAAGAGCCGCCCTCAGCACGCGCTCAAGCTCGGATACGTTAGCCGTCGCCACGATGGGGGCCACACCCTGTCGAGCATCACCCCATACGCTTGCTGACTTCTGTGGGTCGGTGTCGATCAGCACTGCCGCTTCGCCAGCTTCGTGAGCTGCAACTGCGGTGTGAACCGCCAGCGTTGTTTTGCCAGCGCCACCCTTCTGACTGAGGAACGCTAAAACCTTCATAACGCCATGATGGCGCAACGCCGTTGCGTTAGGAAGTCAACTCGCCATGGCGTCGTAACTTCATGACGCCAAACTTTGGTGGAAGCGTCATCTGACATGCCTCAGCTACAGGCGGCTCGGGATATCAGCGGCCTCATGGAACACGCCAAGGATCACTGGCGGCCGTGTCGTGCTGTGGACGATCCAGTAAGGCCCTTCCTTGATCCAGCGTCGGCCGGCGTGGGCAAGGCCCGGATAAGGACGTGGCGCCTGTAACCCGGCTTCCGGGGCGCGCTCAATCCGCGTTGCTGCCCGCTCGACCGCAGCAAGCAGGCCAGCCATGGCCTCCGGGCGGTCGCGGTCCTCGTAGTAGGCTGACAGCGCATCAAGGTGCCTCTCCGCGTCCGGGCTGAGACGGATCACACCTGGCCGGCAGTCTCACCTTCCAGCGCAGCGCGCCGTGCCTCCATGCGTTTGATGCTGTCCCGCATTCGCTCCAGCACCGGCTCAAGCGGCACGGTGCGGCCGGCCGCCAGGTCGGCCTCGCTCCGCTCCAGGGACTCTAGCCAGTCAGCGGGAGGCAGGCGGGGGGTGTCGTTGTCGTGGTCCATGGCGGGACGATAGGGCATCAGCACCGTATCCAGAAGCCCGATCTGCACGCCTGCCGCAACGACCCCAGCAAGTCCTCACGGCCTGCTGGCACCCTCCTGGCGGGCTTGGATACTGCTCACGGCCAAGTCCCCGCCCCTGGCCGGCGCCGGTCGGGGGTCCGGGACTGTCCGGGGACTACATCGCGACTGCGCTTGCCTTTCCATAATGAACATTCGGCGTTGGTGCAGTGCAGCATGGTGGTTGGTCGGATGCGCGCGCACCCGCGCCGGCAAGCAGCGCGTCAGGCTAAACACAGACGTTAAGCTGATAATTACAATATTGCTGCTAAATTTTACATATACAATTGTAAAAAACCGTAAGTGTTTGATTTTATTATGTGGCATAGAAGCTGCACAGAGGGCTGCAGATCGCCTGTGATCCCTCAACCCCGGAGCCTCCATGCGTCAGTCTCTCTTCGCCTCAGCCCTGGTCCTCGCCGCCGCCCTTTCGGCCGCAAGCGGAGCACAGGCCGCGCCGATGCT
>JAABUQ010009314.1_pt1 | contig 13341 bp, 14 predicted proteins | sample 5560001 | NCBI WGS metagenome assembly JAABUQ01 (sample SAMN10711888, study PRJNA513371) | rock metagenome | isolation source: Antarctica rocks | place: Antarctica: Victoria Land, Finger Mt nord | collected 2015-12-18 | reverse complement strand
ACCGGCGATTACACGTGGCGACCGAATAAGCGCGTCGAGAAAGGCGGCTTCCGCTCCCTGCGGCCCGTCGCACGGCCGTAGCGTACAATATTCTCCCTTTCGCCAAACGACCCCACCATAGGCGTTCGTAAACTGAAAACGCGGCTCGGAGTAGATGGCAATAGCTGTGGCATGATGCACTTCGAGACCCGTTTCTTCTCTCACCTCGCGGCGGCAGCAATCCATCACCGACTCATCCAGTTCCACACTTCCTGCCGGAAGCGCCCATGTATCGTCATCGCTCCGTCGTACAAGGAGCACGCACCCCGCGTCGTCACGAAGGATTGCCCGGCATGAGGGCGTAATGAGCCGACGGTTGCCAACGAGACTGCGGAGCTGACCGAGATAGGAGTCCGCAAAGGGAATTGACATACGCCTCGCCTTTCGCTTTTTGTGGTAAATACCGCGCCTGTTTACCGCGCGCCCAGGGTGACGGTGTACCGTTCGCCGCGCTGCACGGAAAAGGGAGCGGCAGTGCCGGCGGGGGCATCGAGGAGCGGGGCGCCATCGGTAGCGGTGACAAAGCAGGGCAGGGGCGGGCGGGACTGCACCGTTGCGGTCATTGCGCCGTTGTCCGCAATGGTGTACGTCACGTCCACGGCGATTTCACGATACTGCGCGTTGGCGAGAGTGTACGTGCCACGCCAGTCGTCCGGGAGGCCCGGTACGAGCGTGAAGCGAATTTCAGGCGCGTCCGTTTCGTCTTCTCGCCAGCCGATGATGTGGCGCAGCACGAGCGGCAGTGTTTCCGCGCCCCAACCGTAGGCATCGCTGCCGCCAAAGTCCGCGAGCGGTTCGGGCCAGTACTCGCGCGCGCCGCCGGGGGTTGGGCGCTCGTCCATCGCCTGCGTGCGCCGGTCGTTCTCGGCGTACACGCGCGCGGCAATGCCCGCGACGAACTCCGCCGCCCAGGTGTCCTCACCGAGAGCAGCAGCCGCCTCACAGAGCGTGCCGCTCCACGAGGGCCACCAGCGCCAGGGCGCGACGTTGTAATGGCGCAACTCCTCGCGCAGCGCGGCGCGTTGCTGGGCCGGCAGATCGAGCAAGGCGCTGGTAAAGGCGAGCGGTGAAAAGCGCGCGGAGTCCGCCTTCCAGTAGTAATTGGCGCCGTTCTCCACCCAACGGCGCTTCGCTACGTCCCAATCGCGGAAGCGGCTCGTCGCGTCGTCCCACAATGCCTGCGTATGCGCCGCGTAGTCGCGCGCCACGCCATCCCAGCGCATCGCTTCGGCTGCGTCACCGATGCGCGTGAACAGATTGCGCAGGATCGCCGCCGAGACGGCCATCGCCGCCTGCAACTCGGGCGGGCGCGTGCGGCCCTGAATCACGCCATCGCCCGTGCCGCCGGGGTCGAGGCGCGGGTTATCGTCTTCGCCCGCCTCCCAGGTGCAGTGGTACGACAGCCAGCCGTCACCATCGGTGCGATGGGCAAGCCACCACCGCAAATAGCGCGCGAGCAGGGGCGCGATGGCCGCGATGCGGGCTGAGTCCGGTTGGCGGCGCAGGAGCCGCGCGATATGCACAAAGGGCAGGCACCACGCCGGTGAGGTGCCGCAGACCGCGCCGTCGGTGGCGACCATGTTCGGTTCGCCGCCCCGGAACACACAGGGGAGTTGGTCACCGGGAGTGTCGCGCAGCAGCGTGAGCAGGGCATCTTGCGCCCGCAGGGGTGCGGCGAGGCCGAGCCGGTCGAGGTCCAGCACCCCTTCGGCGAACACGGCGCGCGGCCATGCCGCCATCCACGTCGGCCACTCGCCGCCGAACACGCCGCCCGGTGGCAGGAGCAGTTGCCGGGTCGTCTCGGTGTCGTACACCCAGCCACGCCGCCACGCATTTGGCCAGTCGCCCGCGAGGCGCGGGGCATGATCCCAGAAGGCATCGTCCGCGCGCCTGGTCTGCGTTTCCGTGGCAGCGACCGGCAGCCACCAGAGGCGGGGATCGGCGGGCGCGTCCCCCACCGCGAGCAACGCCCACCCCTCCCACGTCTCGCCCCCCTGGAGGTCGAACGGCTCCCACGCGCCGGGAAGGGGCGTGCTTTCGAGCGCCGGTACGGGCAGGCCACGCCGGAGAAAGGTATGCGGCTGCGGGCCAGTGAGTACGGCGCGATCATCCCGTGCGAGCCACGCGCCTCCCACACGGTCGTTGTGCAGCAGCCAGCCCCATTGCCCTTGCAGAGCGCCAGTCGCATAGATAGTCGCATGCGCCGCGAGCACGCCGGGACGGAGCCGGAAATACGCGAGGCGCAGTGTGCCGCCGGGAATTGCGGCATCGAAGGCCATCAGTTGGCTCGAATGGTGCGAGGCATAGAGGTCGTGCGCCGCCCAATCTTCCCGCGTAATCAGCGGTGCGGGCAGGCCGTCGAGTTCGAGACCGGCGCACAGAAAGACCGCGCGACGCGGATGCACGTATGCCCAGCCGATGCCGGGGTACTGCTCGCTCGTACGGAGCATCCCGCCCGTCGCATCGAGCCACGAACGTGCCGTATGCTCCGGGCTATAGAGGTATCCATACGGGGTGTAGCGGTCTTCGGGAAACGGCATCGGGGGTTGGCTCCTTCGGTGGCTGTGCGACGCGCGTGCGCCGCAGTGTAGTGGAGCCGTCCGCCATGGGCAATGGGCACGCAACATGCGGTGATGGGCCGTGAGTGGCCGGCGTTCGCTCGTCACTCGTTGTTACCGCGAATAGCTTGTAATCCTAGAGATGAGGTCCCGATGACCGCCCCCGTTTCCGGTTCCCGCCCGTTGCCCGCCGAAATCCTCGGGCCGGAATACTACCGCCGCGCCGATGAGCAGGACGACGGGCGCTTTTACGACGCTCCCCGGCTCGTGGCCCACATTGACGAGACCGCCATCACCGCGACGACCGCGCTGTACCGGGAAATCCTGCCGTCGCACGCGGACGTGCTCGACCTGATGAGCAGCTACTACTCGCATTTGCCAGAGCCGCGCGGACAGTACACCCGGCACGTCTGGGCGCTCGGCATGAACACCGATGAAATGGCGCGCAACACGCAACTCGATGAGTACGTGGTGCAAAACCTGAACCGCGACCCCGTGCTGCCCTACGCGGACGCTGCCTTTGACGCCGTGCTCTGTGCCGTGTCCGTGCAGTACCTGCAACGGCCCGTGGCGGTCTTTGCCGAGGTCGCGCGCGTGCTACGGCCCGGTGGCGTATTTGCCGTCACCTTCTCGAACCGCTGCTTTCCCACCAAAGCGGTCGCCGTCTGGGTCAATGCATCCGACCAGCAACATCTCGAACTCGTGCGCGCCTACCTGACGGCGGCAGGTAGCTTCGAGCGCATCACCGCCGCCCAGCGCAACCGCTCGCGTGGCAACCCCCTCTACGCGGTCACGGCGTATAAAGTGTCTGACGATGATGCGGGGCGCGGGGAGGTCACCTAAACGAGCGTCCCAGACTGGAACAATGCCCGCCGTTGGTCACGGTGGGCATCGTCTTATGGGCCGGAGATTTATGCCTGGGCAGGTGCGGCCTGGGACATCATTGCCGGGATCGGCGGCGTGAACGTCGTGGCGTTTTTGCCTTTGCCCTGGTGGGGCGCGGGGGCGTGGCTGAGGGCGTCGAGCCGCGTACGTAGCCCTTCGGCCTGCCAGGTGGCCCACTGCTCCCGCAGGTGCGCGTGCCGCTCCCGTTGCCCCGCCAGCGTGCGGGCAATCGCGGCGGCGAGCGCGGCCTGCTCCGCTACCCAGGGTTTCGCAACGGCGGCGTGGTGTACCTGCGTTTTCAGGGCGTCTACGTCCACGTCGTCCGCGCTCGCCAACGCCATCAGGGTTTCCGCCTGGGTGACGGCGCGCGCGCGCAGGTAATCGCGCAGCATCACGGCGCGCACATCCGCGTCGTGAATTTCCCCGACCAACTCTTGAAAGGTCTTTACCGCGTCAGTACACCACGTCGCGTCTGGCCCCAGCGCGGGCGCGAACAGTTCCATCGCGTAGCGCAACTGCTTCGCCACGATGCGCATCTCGTGCAACTCCACCGACCGCGCCGGGTCCGTGACCGCTTGCTCCCGCGTGTAGAAATCCGCGACATGCGCCGCGACGATCCGCCGCGCATTGGCCGCAATGCTCGCCCCCGGCCGCGTGACCGCCTTTGCCTGCTTTTTTGCCATCCTGGGTCCTCCTGATCGGCCCACCGGAACACGGAGATCACGGGGGAAATACCGCGATCTTTGCGTTCTGATAGTTCGTGAAAGCGTTTATTTTTCCGGTCGTGCGACCGCGTTATGGAAGTGGCCAGTGTAGCCATCGGCGTCGAGGGCGTCCAGGTGGCGCACGAGCGCGGCGTGGTGGGCGTCGCGCGCTTCCGAAAGGTGGGCGATGAACCCGGTGAGGGCAGGCCGCTCATCCGCCGGGATGCCCTCGGTATAGGCGCGCATCGTGTCGAGCAGCACATCGTCATCGCGCACCGTGCCAAGCGTCCGCGTGAGGGACTTGGTTTCATGAAGTACACGCGAAAATGCCCGGCCCTCGTAACACGACGCAAACGCATCGAGCGCGGCACGCAACCGGCGCGACGCCACCCGCATATCGTGCAACGCTTCCGGGTCCGCGCCTTCGCGCGTGCCCGCCGCATGGGCCATCATCGCATCGAACCGCGCCGTGAGCACCCCCGACGCGACCTTGCGCAAAGAGGCATCGCCGTCTTTTATCCGCCCGTTATCGCTCATTCCACTCCCCTTGATGAGAAACATGCGCGCTCTGCGTCTTCGCAGGGCGCGCACATATATGATCGTATCGTGATGAGTATATTATGAAACGGTGGGAAGTGCAAAGCCAAATAAGCCACGAGCGGCGGCGAGCAAGGTGCCTTCGCGCACGCCGCCCCCCGCCACCGTCGCGGCGGTTACGCCACAGGTCTCGGTGAGGGCACGAACGAGCGCGATGCCGGCGATGAGCAAGCCGACGCGCGCCGTATCGAGGCCCGTCTCCCGCGCGAGCGCGGCGGCGGGCGCAGTTGTCAGGCGATAGAGCGCGAGATCGAGGGCCGCGCGGTCGAGCGTGCGGGATTCCCCCATCCGGGCAAGTGCGTTCGCCGTGCCCCCGGCGACGAGCAGTTGCCGCGCCGTCACCGGGCCAAAGGCGGCAAAGGCCTCACGGGCGAGGCGCAAGGCGGTGTCCGCCTCGGCGCGCGTCGGGGGATCGTGCGGTTCCACGCGCTCCGTGAGCCGCCCGGAGCCGAGGGGCAATGACCGCCGCTCGCGGATCGTGCCATTCACCGCGACGATCCGCTCCGTGCTGCCACCGCCGATGTCGCCCACAGCGAGCGCGCCATCGAGCGATTCACCCGCCGTCGCGCCCAGAAAGGTCAGGTCCGCCTCTTCGTCCCCGCTCACCACGCGGCACGCCACGCCCGCCTCGCGCTCGATCTGCCGGAGCAGATCATCGCGGTTCGGCGCGTCACGCACGGCGGCGGTGCCGATCATGTAGATCGCCGCCACGTCCGCGCTCCGGGCTTCCGCCACGAACTCCGTCGCGGCGGCAACCGCGCGGGCGATGCTTTCGGGGGCGAGCGTGCCATCCGCCCGCGCCCCGGCACCCAAGCGCGCGGTTTTTGAGCGGCCAAAAAGTGGCGTCAGGCCCGCCGCCGTCACGTCCGCGACGAGCAACACCACCGTATTCGTGCCGATATCGAGCGCGGCGGCGCGCACGGATCGGGAGATGGACATTGGTTAAATCACCTCCGAGATCGTCAGCGGGGTCTCGGTGGGCAGGGATACCAGTGCCGCCGCGATTCGTGCCGCTGCCGCGTCTACGGCGATGCTCCCGGTAATCGCGTACATCGTCGCGGTTTCCGCGATACGGCTGAGGCGATGGTAGTTCGGTGGCAGCGTGCCACGCAGATCGTACAACCCGTAGGAGCGAGACGCCTCGGCGAGCAGTTCATAGGCATCGGCGCGCGGCAAGGGCGCGAGAGTCACGTCCTCTGCCGGGTCGCTCGCCCGCCAGCGCAACGCGACCACGGCCCGCAACGTGCTACCAGAGGAAATCCCCGTGAGGCCAAAGGTTTCGGCGGCGTCCACCACGTAGCGCGTGTCCAGATCGCGCAACTCGCGCCAGCTTTGCCCACCGTACCGGGCGCGCTCTTCCTCCGTGAGCAGGGCACGCAGGGCGGGGTGCGCCAGCATCGCGCCCGGTTCGAGCCGCAGCAAACCCGGCAAGCCGTGCATCTCAATCGCGCCACCCGTGATGCGCACGAGCAGCAAGTCTTCGGTCGCCCACTGAAAGCCGTGCGTCAAAAGATTCACGGCGAGGGCGCGACGCGCGGTATCCGGCCCCCCGACCAGCGCAACGCCCATATCTCCCCGCGTCACGGCGGAGCCTTTCAGGGTCAGGTAGCCGCGCTCCACGAGGGCGAGCGAGAGCATCGCGTCCAGCGCGCGCGTCACTTCGTCAGGATGAGCGCGCAGGTCGCCCGTGATCGTCCAGATGTTGCGCTGAATGTAGATCATCACGCCCGTATCGCGGCGGTAAATGACGCGCCCGCCGTTGACGTCTGCCGTGGCGACGCGTGCGGGTTTCTGCGCCCCCGTGCGGCGCGGCACGTCTTTGAGGCGGCCCGCATCGAGGGCAGGCACGCCCTGCACGGCGACGAGCACCTGTTGCGCACCCGTAGCGGCCTGCGGCTCACCGCCGCTGTACCGCCGCACGAGGCGTGTGATGTGCGCGATCACGTCAGCATCGTTTGAGCGCACCACGAAGGGCACATCGTGGATGGCGAACATCAGGGTCTGGCTGCCATCGCCCCGATTCGCGGCCGCATCCGCCCAGCTATACATCGTTGCCCTTCTTTCCCTCTCGGCAACGTCTTACGTCAGACGTGCGTGGCATCACACAGATGCCGGGGGCAGTTTAGCAGGTTTTGCGCGCTTGATGAACGGGCGATGATTCGTGCGCAAAATACGCGGATTACCACGCATTCGTCGGCACTATGCGGGGGGTGCAGCGGTACGCGTGTCGCGGGTCGGCTGATCGAACTGTGACCAGGTGCGCAGGTCGTGGTACACCTGCGGCGCGTGCATCACCGCCTGATGGAGCGAGAACACGCGGGTCGCGGGCGTCCAGACGAGCTTTTGCGCGTAAGTCAGGGCGAGCGCGCTGTCTTTCGTGACGAGGCCGTCCGAAAGGTTGCCGATCACGGGTGCGGCGGCGAGGCTGACCACATGTTCGGTGGCGGGCGCGGGGTCCCAGTAGTGCGCGAGGTCGTAGCGGGCGTTGAAGCTTGCGACGAACTCCGGCGTGAGGTCGTGGATCGCGCCCGACGCGCACCGCGCCGCGAGGGCCGCGAGCGAACTGCGCGCCGCGTCCGTGCCACCGTTCGGCGTCGAGACGGTGATGAACCGCGCCACCACGCCGGGGTGCTCCGCCGCCCACTCGCGCGCCACGAGACCACCCATGCTGTACCCTAGCAGCGTGACGCGCGGCGAAAGGCCGGGCCGGTCGGGGCCATACATGCGTCGTATGGCGGCGTAGCCATTGTCGAGAAACGGCAGTTGTTCCGCCACCGTGCCGTGGCCGTCGCGGTCAGGGGCGACAAAGGGGATGCCATCCGCCGTCAGCCAGCGCGCCCAGTCACCAAATGTTTCGTCCACGGGCAAGGGGCCGGACGGGGTGCAAGCCAAATCCGCGCCCGCCACGAGCAGCACCGGCGGCGTGCCCGTCACCGTGAGCCGCAACCACGCGAGCGACGCCGCGTCCCCCGCCCCACCGGAAAAGGCCACGACGTTTGCCTGTGGCGTGAGGGCGTGTGTCTCGTCCCCCAGCGCGGGAAAGCGCAGGTCCGCCGTGGGCACGGTCAGACGGTACACGCCCACTTGCCCCGGCACGACGCCCCATGGCCCCGACACCGCAGCGCCGTTGATCGTCACATCGAAGCCTGGCATCGCCCCATCGGTCGGCGCGACATCGAAGTCCGCCGTGGCGCTCACCGTGGCGCCGGGGAGCGACGACGCGAGATGCCCCGCCTCGTCCGCGAGTTCCCCATATGCGCGGTCAATTACCACTGTTGTGGTCGTGCCGTCCGCTACGGCGACCGCCCCCGCGAGAAAGGCATCGTCCCCCGCGAAGGGGAGCGTGGCGGCGATCGCGCGCGGCGCGCCCCCCGTAAAAGGCGTGCAGAGCAGTACCGTAACCAGAACGGGCGCGAGCATCGCCCTCGCCCGTAAGAACTGCGGCAAAAAGCGGTGTCGCAAAGATGCCGTCAAAGATGCTGTCAACGCCTCGTCGCTTTCCCGCGTGATCCCGATCTGCTGCCCATCGTGGATAACACCGGAGGGGTGGGTGATGTGACGGAGCGGGGAGGGAACCCCTCCCCCTGGCCTGCGGCGGCTATATAGCACAGGGAGAGGGGAGGGGAAAGGGGGCGAGATTGAGATATTGCCCATACGCCCCGTCATTGCAGTGGCTTACTCCCCCTCCCCCTAGCCTAAAGGCGGCGGGAGAGGGGGTTGGGGGGCGGGGTTCCCTCCCCGCCCCGTCACTGCACAACGGTGTAGCGGCGTACCTGGTCGTCGTCGAGCGTGACGCCCCAGCCGGGTCCGGTCGGCACTTGCAGGGTAAGGCCGTCCGGCACGAGGGGCGCGACGAGCACGGTATCCGCCAGGCGGGTGACAAACGAGGGCCAGGTGATCGCCGGAAAGGCCACCGCCGCGTGTGCCGCCACCGCCGCCAGCACATCGTAATACACCGCGACCGAGAGCTCGATCCCCGCGATCTCCGCGAGGTGGGCGATCTGCGCGCTCCGCAGCAGGCCACCGTGTTTGCCGATCTTGAGAAAGGCGGCATGGATGGCCCCTTGCCGCACGAGCGCGAGCATGTCGGCGGGCAATTGCAGCGATTCGTCCGCCATGATCGGCACGGCGAAGTGGGCGGCGAGCGCGGCGAGGTCATCCCGCCGCGCCACGGGTTGCTCGATCATGCCCAGGCCGCCCATGCGCTCCATCGCGGCGAGGGCCGGGAGCGCGCCCGCCAGCGTGTACCCCGCGTTGCCGTCCACCTGAATCGTTGCCCGCTCCCCCGCCGCCGCCCGCACCGCGCGGTACCGCGCGAGGTCCGACGCCGCCCCCATGCCGATTTTGAGCTTGAGCACGGGGTACGGGAGCGCGAGCGTTGCCTGTGTCTCGGCATACAGGGCGTCCGGTTCCGCCTCATGCACCATCGCTATCAGCGCGATGCCGTTACGCACCTTGCCGCCGAGCAGTTGATACACGGGCACGCCGAGCGCCTTCCCGGCGAGATCCCACAGCGCCAGTTCCACCGCCGCCTGGGCCAGCGATTGCCCCGGCAATGCCCGCTCCAAGGCTCCCACGAGCCGGGTGAGATCGAGCGGCGATTGGCCGATCACCACGGGCGCGAGATGCACGGCGATGTTCGCCCGGATGCCCGCCGCGCCAAACGCGGGCGGGTCCACGGGTACCTGCCCGTACCCAACCACGCCCGCGTCGGTACCGAGCACGACAAGCACCGTGGTCGCGTCGTCCCGCGTGCCGTACGCAGTTGCCAGCGTCACACGCCGGGGGATGCTCAGGATCGTCGCGGTGAGCGCGGTGATGCGCATGTCCGTCCCCCTGCCGTGATGCCGTCAAGCGCCCCGCATATCAGCTGTTCGTTTGGTCGTCGGGCGGCGTGATCGGTTCGGATGCCAAGACTTTACGCACTTTGGTCGGGCGGGTGAGGCGATAGTCTACGCGGATCTTCGGGGTATCCACGCCCTTCCAGCGGATTTCGCTCTTCACGACTGGCTCCGACCGCGCACGGAACTCCACGGTGTCCCCGAACTGGAGGTGCAACGCCGCGAACGCGGTGGTCAGGTTAAACCAGAGGTTGTCGCAGACCGGCTGGCCGTCGGCATCCACGATATTGCGCAGCAGCAACGTTTCCTGTGTGCCGCGAAACCCCTGCTTGCTCCCGAAACGCTCGAACACCCCCCGGTAGACATCGCGCGCGCCCTCGCGCTTTTCCAGTTCCGCGCGCTCCGCCACGGTGGGCGCAGTTCGCTTGGTTGCCATCTGCCGTTCCCCCTGTATGCACTACTCTGTATGTGTGACACGCCCCATCAATATGCGAGGGTGACGTGCTGGCGAATGTACCGCTTTTCGTCGAGGGATTCGAGCATCAGGTGGGCGACATCTGCGAGAGCGATCTTCCGGCCTTTGGGGGGCAGCTTGTTCGTAGTCGTGCGGTAGCTGCCGCGACCGGGGTCGTCCGTCAGTTGCGGCGGGCGGACGAGTGTCCAGTCCGTATCGCTGCCACGCACACGGCCTCCATGCGGCGCATGTCCACATACACGCCTTTCAAAACGAGGTTGCGGATCACCGTGCCATAGACGAAGCCGAAGGTAGGGTCTTTCGCCTCCACCCCCGCCGAGGTCACGGCGATCAACCGCTTCACCCCATGCGCGTCCATCGCCCCGATGATGTGTGCAATACCGGCGGAGTACACGGTGGTTTTCCCGTTGCCATGCGAACCCAGAGCGGAAAACACCGCGCCCTGCCCATCCATCGGCGCGTCGAGTGTTGCCGCGTCCATCACGTCGCCGCGCGTCACGGTGAGCATGGCATGGTTGAAGGTGAACGTCGCGGGGTCACGCACTACCGCCGTGACGATGTGCCCCGCCGCGATTGCCTGCTCGACCACCAGCCGCCCCACGCCCCCCGTCGCCCCGAAGACCAGCACGCGCATTGCCCACTCCCATCTGTCACCCACCCAAGACACGATACCGGGACTGCTGCAATGCGGGTGCCAACGCCGATATGCGCCAGTCGTTTGGTCCCCCCTGTTCATTCCGCCTCGTATATTGAGGGAATCAGGATGCTTCGCCGGCCGGATTGAGGAAATCGGGCGACTGATAGGCGGGGTTGGGATAGGTATAGAAGCCACGGCCCGCTTTAACGCCGATCTCGCCACGGGCGACGCACTCGGTGAGGATCGGGGGCGGCAGGTCGGCGGGGTCGCCGCTCTCCGCCGCGTAGTGCCGCTCGATGTCCGCCACCACGTCCAGCCCCACCTCGTCCATCAGGCCGAAGGGGCCGTAGGGCGTGTGGAACATCGTCATAAAGGCGCGGTCTACGTCCTCGATGCTCGCTACACCCTCCTGTACGACGCGCAACGACTCGCGCTTGATCGCCCGCCAGACGCGGTTGAAAATAAAGCCCGTGCTTTCGCGCTTGACCCGCAGCGGCAACAGCCCGATGCGCCGCACGAACACGGTGAGCGCGTCCAGCACATCCGCATCCGTGCGCGTGCCGCCGCCGATCTCGACCATCGGCTTATCGGGGATCGGGCTGTAAAAGTGCAGGTTCGCCACGCGCGTCGGGCGGGCCGTGGCGTCTTCGATCAGGCTGACGCGCATCGAGGAGCTATTCGTGGCGATAATCACGCCCTCCGGCGCGTGCTCATCGAGCGCAGCGAATACGGCCCGCTTGAGGTCCATCCGCTCCGGCACCGCCTCGATAGCGAGGTCCGCGCCGCGCAGGGCATCCGCGAGGTCGCTCACGTAGCGCAACCGCCCGCGCACTGCCTCGGACTCCGCCGCCGACACCCCAAGCGCCGCGAGAAAATCCGCCGCCGCGTTTCCGGCCCGCACGAGGGCGGCGGGGTCGCTGTCGTATAGCGCCGTGGGGTAGCCGCCCCGCGCGGCGTACAAAGCAATCTGCCGCCCCATCGTGCCCGCACCAACGACCGCAACGCGCGTGATCTCGCTCATGCCGGTTCCTCCACATGTGCATCACGCGCCGCTTCGGTTTCGGGCGGGGACAATTCCGCGAGCAACCGGGCGAGCGCGGCGTAGTGCCGGTCACGCTCGGTCAGCAGCCGGTCGCGTTCCGCCGGGGAGTAATCGGCGAACCCCGCGCCCGTTTTCGTGCCGAGCCGCCCCGCGTCCACCTGCGCACGGAGCATGTCCGGTACGTAAAAGCGCTCGCCCAGGCCCTCATGCAGTGTTTCGAGTACACTGGTGTACGTATCCAGCCCCGCCATGTCCGCGATCTGAAACGGGCCGAAAAAGGGCAGGCGAAAGCCAAAGCTGGCGCGCACGATCTCGTCTACCTCTTGCGGCGAGGCTAACCCGTCCGCGACGCAGGCGACCGCTTCCAGAAAAAGCGCGTTCTGGATGCGGTTCGCCACGAACCCCGGCCCACTGCCAACAACCACCGGGCGCTTCCCCAGGCGACGGAGAAACGCTGTCACACGCTCCGTTACGGCGGCGTCCGTGCCCGCGTGCGGGATCACCTCGACCCCCGGCGTCCACTCCGGCGGGTTGAACCAGTGCATCCCCAAAAAGCGCGCCGGGTTCGTCACAAAGGCCGCGAGGTCATCAATCGGAAACGACGATGTATTGGACGCGAGTATGGCATCCGGCGCACCCGCCGCGCACCCGCCGAGCACGTCCCGCTTGATCACCCGCGTTTCCGGCGCCGCTTCGAGCACGAAATCGGCTCCCGCCACTGCGTCCGCGATCTCCGGCACCGCCTGCACGAATACGAGCCGCGTCACCGCGTCGCTCGGCACGATGCCCGCCGCGACATGCCCCGCGACGCGCGCGTGGAGGTTCGCCATTGCGCGCGCCGTGAGGTCGGGGGTCGCGTCCACGAGCCGCACGGGGATGCGGGCGAGCGCGAACTGCTCCGCGAAGCCCAGTCCCATCGTGCCCCCGCCGATCACGGCGATCCGTCCCGGCCATGCCCCTTCACCCGCATCATGTGCCACCGCTCGTCCCCTTTCGCCACGTCTTGCTGCGCTATGCATCGTCCGCTTGTATGCCCCTCATCCCGCGTGTGTCGCGCAGTATCGCATACCGGCGGCACCGATGTTGCGCGCCGTGATGATGCTGAGACTGCATACCGCATACTGCGTACTGCATACTGACCCGACGATTGGCACACACGAAAGGACACGCGCGATGGAGTACCGAAGCCGCGCAAGGGCCGGATGGTCGGCGCTATTCGCCGTCCTCCTCGATCTCCGCCAGCACCGCACGGGCCACCGGCACGGGGCAATCCGGGCTGTGTGCCCATCCACGCATGTAGCACGCCTCACAAAACCCGCCGTTCTGTTGTCGCTCAACGACGAACCGCACGAGCCGCACCATCGCCGCATAGCGGTCGTGGGGCACGGCGCGGAAGCGGCGGGCGATCACGTCAGTCTGCATCGGTGTCTCCGTTCAGTGCCGCCCATACCCGCGCGGCCCACGCGTGGTCGGTTTCGTCCGGCAGCGAGGGGACGCCGTGTGCCCGCGCCCATTTAATGACTGGCCAGGGAATCCAGACAATCGGCCCCGCGTGGCTATCCA
>JAABUQ010009313.1_pt1 | contig 13341 bp, 14 predicted proteins | sample 5560001 | NCBI WGS metagenome assembly JAABUQ01 (sample SAMN10711888, study PRJNA513371) | rock metagenome | isolation source: Antarctica rocks | place: Antarctica: Victoria Land, Finger Mt nord | collected 2015-12-18 | reverse complement strand
CGCAGCATTCGGTGGCCGTGCCGCGGTGCAACGCCGCACGGTGATGACCCAGCAGCGCGTCGTGCGCTGATCCGGCGGCAACCCGGCCGCCGTTGCCCGGCGATGGCGGCCGGCATTCCACGCAGCACCTCGCGGCCTGCGCTTGGGCCAAACACGGTAATGCGACATACCTGTCGCTCTCGTCGGTCACACAAACAGATGGGGCGCGACTCCGAGACGGGGTTGGCAAGATCAGACCGCCTCTGTAAGCCTTTACGTCAATGAACAAAGGAACGCCAATCATGAAAACCCTGATCGTGGCAGTCGCCATCCTGGGCGCCGCCCCCGCCTTCGCGCAGAACGCGTTCACCACCACCCAAAGCCCTCCGGCGGGAAACTCCGGCCAGTCATCGCCGAACACGACGAACAGCCTGCCGAAGGCAGCAGGAACGGAAAAGCCGACAGAGCAGCCAGGCTCCGCCGTCGGCGAGGCGAGGACGCAGCCTGCGCCGGCGGCGCGCCGCCCGGTCGCGCGGGCACGGGCACGGCCCCGCCACAGCAACACAGCAGGGTGATGTAAGCACAGCCTGGCAACACCGTTGCCGGCGTTCTGAACGGCCTCGCTGATCGCGCTCTGAAAGGGGTGCTTTCAGCGATGCCTCCAAATCAGCAGACCTGGTTGCGCTGCGCTCCATCAGGTGCTCCATCGCGTCCTCACGACACGACAGGGAGATAGTGGACGCATGGCACTGAGCGACCTGAATGGGCGATGGGCGCTGGTGACGGGCGCCGCGTCGGGGATCGGCCATGAAACGGCGCTGGCGTTCGCCCGCGAAGGCGCCAGCGTCGTCGCGGTCGACCTCGATGAGGCGCGGCTGGCGGAAACGTCGCGTTTGGTCGAGGCGACGGGCCGGCGGTGCCTGGCGGCCGGCTGCGACGTGAGCGACCCGGCGGCGGTCGAGGCCCTCGCCGCCAGGATCGCCGCCGACATCGGCCCGCTGGACGTGGTCGTGAACAACGCGGGCGTCGGTTTCTTCGGCCCGTTCCTCGATACGCCGCTGAGCGCCTGGCACCAGGTGGTCGGCGTGAACCTGATGGGCGTGGTCCATGTCAGCCGGGCGTTCCTGCCGGGGATGATCGCCGCGGGCGGCGCGCGGCACCTGGTCAATGTCGCGTCCGCCGCGGGCATCTACCCGGTGCCGAACCTCAGCGCCTATTCCGCCTCGAAACATGCCGTAATGGGGCTTTCGGACGCGCTGGCAATGGAGCTTCGGGACACGGGCGTCGGCGTGACGGTGGTGTGCCCCGGGATCATCAACACGCCGATCATCCGCAACCGCAATGCGGTCGCGCCGAGCGTGCCCGCGTCGGCGCTCGACAAGCTGTCGCAGCAGTATCAGGCGCGGGGCGCACACCCCTCTCTGGTCGCCACGCAGATCGTGCGCGCGGTCAAGCGGGGGGAGGACATCGTCCTGGCCGGTCCGTCGGCCAACGCGGTATTCCAGGTACGCCGGCTGTCGCGCAGGCTGCTGCGCAAGGCGAGCATTTCGGGCGCGCGGCAGCTCGGCTATGTCTGGTAAAGCGCTCTACGCCAACGTGCCCTTCACGATGGCCTCCGCCTTCGCATAGGGGGCGTAGAAGGCGTCGAAGTGATCCCCCGTTCCGCGCACCACCACGCCGCGCGGGTTGGAGAACTCGCGGAAGCCTTCGATCCCGTGGTGACGCCCCATGCCGCTCATGCCGACGCCGCCGAAGCCCAGCGACGGGAGGGCGCCCTGGATGGCGCAGGCGTTGACCGAGGCGCCGCCGGACGTGACCTGGCCGAGGACATGGCTGGTGGCCGCCGGGTCGTCGCCGAAGACGTAAAGCCCGAGCGGGCGCTCGCCGGCATTGATGGCCGCGATCGCGGCGTCCACGTCGTCATAGGGCACGACCGGCAGGATCGGGCCGAAGATCTCCTCCTGCATGATGCGCAGGTCGGGCGCCGGGTCGATCACGAGCGAGATGGGCATGCGCCGCGTTTCGCGGTCGATCCGCCCGTTCGGCTCCAGCTCGACGATCTGGCTCTGCCGGTCCCGCGCTTCCTGCAGCATCTCGGAAAGGCGGTCGAGATGGCGGAGGGAGATGATGCCCGTGCAGTCCTCGCTTTGCGAGTAGTCGGGCGTGGCGCGCTGCATGAAGTCGGCCGACAGCTTCACGAAGCTGTCCACCTCGGCCCGCGGCACCAGGCAGTAATCGACCGAGATGCACATCTGCCCGTTCTTGACGGTCTTGGTGCCGATGATGGACTCGACGTTGGCTGCGTTGACCGAACCCGGCGTCAGCACGGCCGGGCATTTGCCGCCCAGCTCCAGCGTCACCGGGGTCAGGTTGCGCGCCGCCGCCTGCATGATCTGCCGGCCGACGTTGGGACTGCCGGTGTAGAGCAGGTGGTTCCACGGCAGCTCGGAGAAGGCGCGCGCCAGGTCGAGGCCGCCCACCGCGACGTAGACGAGCGTCGGGTCAAAGGTCTTCTCGACCATCTCGCGCAGCAGATCCGCCGAGGCGGGCGTGTATTCGGAGGGCTTGACGATCACCCGGTTTCCTGCTGCCAGCATCTCGATCATCGGGCCGACGGAGAGGTCGAAGGGGAAGTTCCAGGGCACGATGTTGCCGATGACGCCCTTCGGCTGGCTCTGGATATAGGCCTGCGCGGTGCCCATCAGGCCCGGGTCAACCTCGCGGACAGAGGGGCGCATCCAGTCCTCGAGCTTGCTCAGGACGTACTGCGCCCGGGCGACCGGACCCAGCACCTCGATGAGGTCGGAGGCCGGCACGGGATGGGTGCCGAAATCCTTGCTGAGCGCTGCGCTGATGCGCTCGCGATAGCCGAGCAGCATCCCGACGAGCTTGCCGATGCGTGCCTTGCGCTCCTCAAGGCTGGGCTGGCGGTCGGCGTTGAAGGCGGCGCGCTGCGCCGCGAAGGCCGCGTGGAGTTCTGCGATGGCCGCCTCGTCGTTCATCGAGGGCGGCGTGAGTGCCTGCGTCGGGCTTTCCAGGATGGACATTCCGTGGCCTCCAGATGTTTGCTTGGCCGCGGCCTTCCGTTCGTTGGGACCCCGGGCCTTCGTGATTAGCCGTTTCCGGGGCGGTTTGGAAGGATGGTTCTACAAAGGGGGCGCATCAATCCCGGCTTTTGCCCAGCCAGCGTTTCACGCCCTCAAGCGAATGGAACTCCGACAGGCTGTGAATCTCGCTGTCCGTTGCCGCCGCCTGCATCATGTGCGCCAGCGCGTTGCCCGGGCCAAGCTCGATCACCCTCGTGACGCCGCTTGACCGGCAGGCGTCCATGCAGGCCGCCCAATCGACGGTGTGCTGGATTTGCCGGGCGAGCTTGTCCAGGCCGTCCCGGAGGTCGAACACCGCGTCGCCGTCGATGCCGCTCAGCAGCCGCACGCCGGAGGGCAAGGCGCCGGGCGGCTTCGCCTTGCCAAGCGCGGTGCGGAACCGCTCGCTGGCCCGGCGCAGCAGCGGCGTATGCGACGCGACCGCCACGGGAATGGCCGTCACAGAGGCGCCGTGCGCCTTCGCGTCCCGGGCCAGGGCGTCCAGCGACGCCTGGGTCCCGCCGGCCAGCATCTGGTCGGAAGCGTTGACGATGGCGACATGGCACTCATGCGCGCGGCAGAGCGGTTCCAGCGTGCGCCTGGACAGGCCGCGGACCGCGAGCAGGCCGAATGGCTCCTCCGTGGCGGCGTCCATCAGCGACGCGCGCTCCGCGGCGAGGCCAAGCACCGTCTTGGCGTCCAGCGCCCCGGCGACGCCCCAGGCGGCCAGCTCGCCCACGCTGTAGCCCGCCGCCACCAAGGGGCGCGGGACCACCCCGCCCAGGATCGCCCATGCCGCCATCGCCTGCGTGCAGCACAGGATTTGCCCGGCCTTGTCCGCGTGCAGCTCGTCATCGCCCGTGTGCCGGACCAGGTCGCGCGGGTCGCGTCCGCCCAGCACGGCCTTTGCCGCCTCGAACACGGCGGCGGCGTCCGGCGCGTCGGCCAGCAGGTCGAACATGCCGGCGGCCTGCGCGCCTTGGCCGGAGCAGAGGATCGCGGCGCCTGTCATGCGAAGGAGGCCAGTCCTTCCAGGAACACGGTTAAGGCGAGCAGGTCGGCGCAGCCGCCGGGGCTGAGGCGGCGGGCGACGAAGTCCCGGTGCACGGCCGCCGCCGGCTCCCGCCACCCCGCTTGCCCGACGCCGCCCGCGGCAAGGAACCGGGAGGCGGCGCGGCGGGCATGGTCCAGGCCCTCGGCGCCGCCGCGGTGCAGCAGGTTGGTGTCCTCCACCGACGCCAGCAGCGCGAAGAACGCCTGCACGCGGGCGGCCTCCGCGTCGCCGGGCGCAAGCCGGCGTCCGAGCCGCAGCGCGGGCAGGCCGACATCGAGGACGTGCGTGAGCCGGCCCCCGGCGGGCGCGGAGCCGGTCTAGGCGGCGCCAGCCGCGGCGCACAGCAGCCCGAGGCCGAAGATGGCGCCGCGGTGCGTGTTGACGCCGCCCGTCGCGGCCAGCATCGCCCGCTCCGCCGCCAGGCCGATGCCGCGCAGCTCGGCCATCCCGGCGCCCGACGCGCCGGCGGCGGCCAGTTCGGCAAGGAAGGGCCGGATCGCCGCCGTGCTGGCCCGGAACGTATCGGCCTCCATGTCCGCATGGCTGCCGGCGTCCACGTGGCTGACGAGGCCCGGCTTGGGCCAGGTTTCCAGCTCGGCCAGCAGGGCGGCGGCGGCCATGTCCGCCACGCGGGCGCCGACGCCGTCGCCAAACCGGCAGCTTGCGGGCCGGAGCGCGGCGGTCACTGCGCCGGGACCAACGCGCGGAACAGCCCGGCCTTGGGCCGCGCTTCCACCCCATGCATCGCCTTGGCCAGCACCGTGGCCGCCGGGCCATCCGCCTGGGCCAGTTCCCGCCAGTTGACCCCCGCCCCGTCGGGCAGCACCAACTCGCCGTCGAGGCGCACAGGCCCGCGCGCATCGAGCCGCAGCAGCGTCCGGATGAGCGGCCCGGCCGCGGCCTCGTCGGGAACCTGCCACAACAGGTCCAGGTCCGACCCGGCGGTGAGATAGGGCAGCCCGGTTGCGTGCTCCCATAGCAGGGCGCCGAACACGCAGGGCGCCATGCCGGCACCCTCGCCGAACTCGGAAAGGGCGGCGATCACCGGCTGCCAGGCGGCAGGCGCCGCCGGGGCGGCGTCCCGCAGCAGCACCGGCGGCAACGCCGTCAGCGCGGCGCCGGGCGGGAAGCTGAGGGCGATCCGCCGCTTGCCATGGCTGGGCGGGAGCGGCAGCGCCGCCGGCACGTCGTCCGCCCCGTCGCCCGCCATGCGGCGGCGGACGATGACGGGCCGGCCGAGCCGCGCCCAGTCGGCCACCAGCGGCACGTCTGCCAGCTCCGGGCGGCGCCGCAGCACCGCGTCCCAGGCCGCCGGCCCGGGACGCAGCAGGTCATGCCGCCGCAGCATCTTGGTTTTTGCCGATGGCCGCCGCGATGACCTGCAGGGCGACCTTCGCCGCCATCGGCCTGCCTTTGCGCTCCGCGCCGAGCTGGTCGCGCACGTCCTTCTGCTCGGCCTTTTGCAGCGCCGCCTCAAGCTGCTCGTCCAGCGGCTGCTTCGGGTCCCAGATCTCCGCCACGGCGCCGGTCTGGGCCAGGTGGTCCAGGCCCGGCGCGAACACGGGCGTCGTCTTCGCCAGCTCCTTCAGCTTGGCCTCCGGCAGCTTGGTGACGCGGGCCATCGAGGGCAGGTCCATCACCGCGGGTTCCGCGCCCGGCAGGCCGACCAGGCTGTCGGTCGCCAGGGCCGTTGCCAGGAACGCGCCCGCGGACGCGCGGCCATACTCCAGCCCGACCGTGCGGTGCCCGTGCTGGCTGGCCAGCAGCAGGCACTTGGCAAGGTGGGCGAGGTACTCGTTGAGGCCGATCATCTCCTCGCGCCGGGCCATCAACTGGCCTTCCGTGCCCACCAGCACCAGGATCGGGGTGTCGCCACCCTGTTCCACCACGCCCAGCACGTGCTCTGCCAACGGCAGCACCCCCATGGTGCCGAGCGGCGTCCCGTTTGCCACCCCGATCACCGCGATGGGTCCGCCGCCGCGGCGCTTGCCATGGCCGATGATGGACCCGTCCTTGCCGGTCTTCACGTCGTGCCCGTGGGGGAACAGGCCCTTGAGGATCTCATCGAGCGTCATGGTTGGCCCCCTTCAAACCGTCCGCGATCTTGGCAAAGTCGTCGCCGTCCATGTCCCGGATGGCTTTCGGGTCCTTGATGCCGAGCGCCTTCCACATGCCGACCGCGTCGTCGCACCCGCCAAGCTTCTTGCGGCGCGCAGCCAGGCGGGCCTGCTCGGCCTTGAGCGTCTTCAGGTCGAAGGGCGGAACCTTGCCGAGTGCGGCGATGGCGGCCTCGCGGAAGCCGTCCATGGTGTCGGCGGCGAAGGCGTCCGCGCCGCCGATGAGCCGGCGGTTCTTGCCGCCGACCACGCTCCACACCAGCGCCTTGTTTGCGGCGTCGAATTCCTCGACGCCCTTGTTGGTCTCGATCACCTCCGGGCCGGACACGCCGATGCGCCCTTCCTCGGACACCACGATGCGCGAGCAGGTCGCCGCCGTCAGCCCGGCGCCGCCGAACGCCCCGGACTTGCCGCCCACCAGCGCCACCACCGCCACCCCGGCGCACCGCGCCTCCACGACGGCGCGCATCACCTCCGCCACCGCAAGCTCGCCCGCATTCGCCTCCTGCAGGCGCACGCCGCCGCTGTCCAGCAATAGCAGGACGGTGCGCGGCAGGTTCTTGTGGTCGCGCGCGGCGCGCAGCAGGCCGACGATCTTGGCGCCGCTGACCTCGCCGAACGTGCCGCCCATGAACTGGCCTTCCTGGGCCGCCAGCAGGACGGGCCTGCCGTCCAGCGTGCCCCGGCCGATCACCACGCCGTCGTCAAACGCCGCCGGCAGGTCGAACAAGGCGAGGTGCGGGCTTTGCACACGCTCCGCCGGGCCGAGGAACTCGGAAGCTGCCGGGGTCCAGCAGGCCGTCCACGCGTTGCCGGGCCGTCGCCTGGAACCAGCTTGCCTGCGCGCGGGTCGCGGCGTCTTCCATTACTCAGCCTCCATCAGCGCGGCGCCTTGCATCAGGCGCAGGTAGACCGTGTCGGGCCGGGTGCCGCCATCGTTGATCGAGATGCGCAGCCCGCCGGGCGAGTGCCGTTCCACGAAGTCGGCCACGACCGCCTTTCCAGGTGTCGTCGAAGCCCTCCGCCGTGGTTGCGATGTCCACTTCGCAATGCTCGTCCGGCAGCACGCGCTCCAGCAGCACTTCCAGGTTGCCGGACGCGACCACGCCGATGATCGCCTGGCCCTTCTTCCCGGCGAGCCGGGTCTTGGCCGTGTGCTTGATCTTCAGGGTTTCCATCGCGCGGTGCTCCTACCAGTTGCGGAACTTGGCGGGCGGGTCGTACAGGTTGCCCGACCAGTGCATCAGGTCTTTGACCGACTGCGCCGCGAGCATGCTCCGGTGCACGTCGAGCGGGTTGATGCCGAGGTCCTCCGGACGCTGGATGACCTTCCGTTCCCGCAGCTTGTCCACCATCTTGCGGTCGCGCCCGCGGCCCACGTCGGTGAAGCCGGCGATGCCGCGGATGGCCTGCTCCCGCTCCTCCGCCGTGCGGCACAGCAGGAGGTTGGCGATGCCCTCCTCGCTGACGATGTGCGTCACGTCGTCGCCGTAGATCATCACCGGCGCCAGTTCGAGCTTGAGCTTTTCCGCGAGGTTCAGGCTGTCGAGCTTTTCCACGATGGTCGGCACCATCTTCTCGCTGAACGTTTCGATGATCTGCACGACCAGCTTGCGGCCGCGCGCCAGCGCCGGGTGGCCATCGGCCGCCTCGCGCCCCGCTTTCAGCCAGGGATCGCTCGGATGGCGCCGGCCGTGGGCGTCGCACCTCATGTTTGGGGCGCCGCCGAAGCCCGCGATCCGGTCCTGCGTGATCGTCGAGCTGTTGCCCTGGAGGTCGATCTGCAGCGTCGAGCCGATGAACAGGTCGGTCGCATACAGCCCGGCGACCTGGCAGTACATCCGGTTCGACCCCATCGAGCCGTCCCGCCCGTTGAAGTAGATGTCCGGTCGGGCGCGCATGTACTCGTCCATGCCGACCTCCGAGCCGAAGCTGTGGATCTGCTCGACCCAGCCGGACTCGATGGCGGGGATCAGCGTCGGGTGCGGGTTGAGCGCCCAATGGGTGCAGATCTTGCCCTTGAGGCCAAGCTTGTCGGCGTAGGTCGGCAGCAGCAGCTCGATCGCGGCGGTGTTGAAGCCGATGCCGTGGTTGAGCCGCTTGACGCCGTATTCCGCGTAGATACCCTTGATGGCCATCATGGCGGTCAGGATCATCGTTTCCGTGACCTGGGCGGGGTCGCGGGTGAACAGCGGCTCGACATAGAACGGCTTCGGGGATTGCAAGACGAAGTCGATGCGGTCGCCGGGCACGTCCACCCGCGGCAGCGTGTCCATGATCTCGTTGACCTGCGCGACCACGATGCCCTGCTTGAGGGTCGTCGCCTCGATCACGACCGGGGAGTCCTCCGTATTGGGACCCATGTACAGGTTGCCCTCGCGGTCGGCGGCGCGGGCCACGGTGAGGGCGACGTTCGGGGTCAGGTCCACGAAGTAGCGGGCGAACAGCTCGATGTAGGTATGGATCGCGCCGAGCTGCACCTTTCCGGAATTCAGCGCACGCGCCACCGCGCCGCCCTGGGTGCCTGAGTAGGAGTAGTCCAGCTTGGTCGCGATGCCGCGCTCAAACAAATCGAGGTGCTCCGGCAGCACGATGCCGGACTGGACGACGTGCAGGTCGTGCACCCTCTTGGGATCGGCCTGGGCCAGCGCGCCTGCCAGGAAGTCCGCCTGCTTCTGGTTGTCGCCCTCCATGCACAGCCGGTCGCCCGGGCGGATGATGGCCTCCAGCAAGGTGGTGGCGTCGCCGGGCTTGACCATCTTGCCCCGGGCGAACTTGCCGCCTGCCTTGAGGCGCTCGTCGCGGGCGGTTTTCTCCTTCCGCCAGTCGGCTGCCGCAACGCCCTGCTGGTTGGCGTCCATCCCGATCTCCTGCTGATCGCCGTCCAGAACGCGCCAAAAAATATGACAGATGCCCGATTCCTGACATAAATTTGATTGCGGCAGAGGGCGTGCGGAACGGGGGTTGAACAAGGCCGCCATGCCCGGCACGCTGCGATGGGGCTGCTGTGCCGGCTCAACCTGCCACGCCGCCGGCCGGCTGACATCGTATGGTGGCGTGAAGGGGATCGGGATGGGAACAGCATCTTGGCTTTGCCGGCTCGGGCTGGCTGCATTGTGCATGGTGGCGCTCGGCGTCACCGGACGCGCGGCGGCCGAGCCGCACCTCGTGCTGTACTCGGCCAACGACAACACGGTGAACAGCATGGTCGCCGACGCTTTCACGAAGGCGTCCGGGATCACGGTCGACGTGGTGTCAACCGGGTCGGGCGTGCTGTTCCGGCGCATCGCCTCCGAACAGGCGCGCCCCCAGGCCGACGTGATCTGGGGCGTGAGCTCGTCGCTGCTGAAAGAAAACAGCAAGTTCTTCGCGCCCTACGCCGCAAAGGAGCGCAATGCCATCGCGCCGGAGCACCGGGACCGCGACGATCTTTGGATCGGCACGAACCTGCAGGTCCTGACCATCAGCCAGAACACGGCGGCCATCCCCGCCGCCGAGGGGCCGAAGCGGTGGAGCGACCTGCTTGACCCGAAATGGCAGGAGAAGATCGCCTATACCGACCCGGCGAACTCAGGCTCCTCCTACGTCAATGCGACTTTCCTCCTGTCGCTGTGGGGCGGTGGAGACCCGGCATGGACCCGGCTCGCCAAGCTGCTCGCCAACACCCGGGTGCTGAACCGCTCCACCCTCGTCTTCGAGGGCAACGGCAGCGGCGAGTACCCGCTGGGCCTCTCGCTTGAGTACGCCGGGCTGCTTTGGCGGCAGAACAACGCGCCGGTCCTGGTCGTTTACCCGGCGGACGGAACCGTGGCGATCGCCGAGGGCGTCGCGATCATCAAGGGCGGCCCCAACCCGGACGCGGTCAAGGCCTTCGTCGATTTCATCAACCAAAAGGACATCCAGGAGCAGCTCCTGCGGTCCACCTTCCGCCGGCCCGCGCGCCAGGACATCGACCTGGCGAGCATGCCAGGCCACATGCCCCCGCTTTCCGCGCTGAAGATCGTCCCCTACGACGATGCGAAATGGGAGGCGTCGCGTCGCGAGACCCTGGCCCGTTTGAAGACGCTGATCCAAAGCACGCGCTGACCGGACGGGGCCGGGCGAAGCCGTTTGTGACCGCGATCCGGCTCGACGGCGTCGTCCGGACGTTCGGGAGCGTCCGGGCGGTGGACGATGTTTCCCTCACTGTCGCCGAGGGCGAGCTGTTCACCCTGCTGGGGCCGTCAGGCTGCGGCAAGACGACGCTGCTGCGGATGATCGCCGGGTTCTCCGACGTGGAACGCGGCAGCATCTGGTTCGGCGGCCAACGGATCAACCAGGTTCCGGCGCATCGCCGCAACATCGGCATGGTGTTCCAAAGCTACGCGGTGTTCCCCAATCTCACGGTGGAGCAAAACGTCGCCTATGGCCTGCGGGCACGGAAGGTGAGCCGGCACGACACCCGGGATAGGGTGGCGGAGGCGCTGGCGCTGGTGCAACTGCCCGGCCTCGGCACGCGCTGGCCGCACGAGCTGTCCGGCGGCCAGTTGCAGCGGGTCGCCATCGCGCGCAGCCTGGTGATCAGGCCGACCGTGCTGCTGTTCGACGAGCCGCTGTCCAACCTCGATGCGCAGCTCCGGACGCATATGCGGGTCGAAATCCGCCGCATTCAGCAAACGCTCGGGCTGACGGCCCTCTACGTCACGCACGACCAGGAGGAGGCGCTGGCCATCTCCGACCGCATCGCCGTCCTCCGCGATGGCCGGGTCGAGCAGGTCGGGCCGCCTGAGGCGATCTACCGCACGCCGCGGACGGCGTTCGTCGCGGCGTTCATGGGATCGACCAACATCATCCCCGGCGTCGTCACCGGCTTTGACGGCGCGGCGACCACGGTGGCGGCGGGAGGCGCGGTGTTCCAGGTGCGCGGCCAGGCTGGCGCGCCGGGCGCGGAGGTCCTGCTCTCCGTCCGGCCCGAGACGCTGCGCTTGGTGGACGGCGCCGATGCCGGCAGCCCGGCCCTGGCCGTCCGGCTGGAGCTGCGGGAGTTCCTGGGGACGCTGCTGCGCCTGCATGCCGCGCTGCCGGACGGCACCCCCATCCGCGTCGTGACCCTGGGCGGGCAGGGGACGCCGTCGGGCGCGGACGGCATGATGAGCCTCGCGTACGACCCGGCGCAGATCATCGCCTACCCCGCCCCGTGATGCGATCCGGCGCATCCGGGCACTTCCACGCCGGCGTCAGCCTGGCGGCCTTCGCCTTCCTCGGGCTGTTCCTGCTGTATCCCCTGTGGCTTGTCCTGCAGGCAAGCGTGCAGGACGACGCGGGCGGCTTCACCCTGGCGGCCTACGCGCAGATCCTGTCGAGCCGCTATTACCTCGGCAGCCTGGGCAACAGCCTTGCGGCCGGGGCGATGTCGATGGCGCTGGCGTCCTGCATCGGCGTGCCGCTGGCATTCTGCCTGGCTCGGCTTGACGTGCCGGGCAAGGCGCTGCTGCTGGCGCTGGCGACGGTGCCGATGGTGCTGCCGTCGTTCGTCGGCGCCTATGCCCTGGTCCTCCTGTTCGGCCGTGTCGGCGTCGTCACCGTCGCACTGCGCTCCGCCGGGGTTGCGGCCGGCTCCATCTACGGCATGGCCGGCATCGTCGCCGTGTTCACCCTGACGCTTTATCCCTACGTGCTGCTGCCGACCTTGGCGGGGTTCCGGGCGGTCGACGTTTCGATGGAGGAAGCGGCCCGCAACCTGGGCGCGTCGAGGTGGCATGCGTTCCGCACCGTGCTGTTCCCCATCGTGGTCCCGTCCGTGCTGGCCGGGGCGCTGCTGGTCTTCATCGAGGCGCTGGAGAACTACGGCGTGCCGGCGGTGCTGGCGGAGGACCGGCCCTTCCTGGCGCTCGACATCTTCAAGCTGTTCGCGGGCGAGTCCGATCCGAACGCCGCCGCCGCCGGGGCGCTCAGCGTGCTGCTGGTGGGATGCACGGCGGTTGCGCTGCTGCTGCAGCGCTCCTACCTGGCGCGCCGGCGCTTCGCGACGGGTGCCCGCCGCGCCGCGCCGCTGATCCCCGCGGGCCGGCGCTGGCGGCTGCTCGCCACGGCGTTCTGCTGGGGGGTGGTTTCCTTGTCGCTGCTGCCGTTCGCCGCGGTGGTCGTCATCTCGTTCCAGCACTTCCAAGGCCCGGTGATGAGCTGGCAACTGGGGCTTGGAAACTACCGCAACCTGCTGAAAGGGTCATACCGTCCGCTTGCCAACACGCTGGCGCTGGCCAGCCTGGCGGCGGTGGCGGCGGCCGTGCTGGGCGCGCCGGTCGGCTACGTGCTTGCCCGGCAGCGCAGCCGCACGTCCGCCTTGCTGAACCTCGTCGCCACGTTGCCGTTCGCGGTGTCCGGGACCGTGCTGGGGATCGGCCTGGTCCTCGCGTTCAACGGCGGCTGGCCCGTGCTGACCGGCGGCTGGCTGATCCTCGTCGTGGCCTACGCCGTCCGCAAGCTGCCGCTCAGCGTGCGGTCGGCCAGTGCGTCCGTCCAGCAGATCGACCCGAGCCTGGAGGAGGCCTCGATCAACCTGGGAGTGTCGCCGGCCAGAACCTTTCTCACCTCCACCGTGCCGCTGATGCTGGGGGGGCTGGCAGGCGGCGCCGTGCTGGTGTGGGTCACGGCAGCGGCCGAAATCAGCTCGACGGTCGTCCTGTACAGCAGCCGCTGGACGACGATGACGGTGCTGATGCTGCAATCGCTGGAGGGAACGGCGCCGGGCGAGGCCGCGGCGGCCGCCTCGATCCTGATCCTGTTCACCGCGGCGCCGCTCCTGCTGGCCTACCTGCTGCTTCGCCGGCACGGCGGCTCGCTGCTGTGAAGCGCCCGTGCAGGCCGCCCGCCATTGTCCTTGCGGAAGGATCTTGCCCGGGACTTGCTTGAACCGCCGTGCGGATGGACACTCATGAACCGGCGCGCTCGAATGCTTGGCAGCGTACGCGCGGTCCAGATGGCGCAACACTGTAAAAGAAGGTAACTACTCACCCTTCCTGCTGCCTGACCATAGGCGGCATGGACGTCCGGCTTGACAGGGCGAGGGTTGGATTGGTTCATCACCTCCCGTGAACAGCGAGATCCTCAAGGCTCTTTCCAAGGA
>JAABUQ010009312.1_pt1 | contig 13343 bp, 14 predicted proteins | sample 5560001 | NCBI WGS metagenome assembly JAABUQ01 (sample SAMN10711888, study PRJNA513371) | rock metagenome | isolation source: Antarctica rocks | place: Antarctica: Victoria Land, Finger Mt nord | collected 2015-12-18 | reverse complement strand
CTTGTGTGGCATCGGGGGACTCGAACCAGAGAAGGAAGAGCATCCTACTATCCCTGGACCAGCCAAGTGCACCAACGCCCGGTCGCGTCGAACGCTGGGTTGGGCCTGTTCAACGCGCTGCTTCTGCCAACAGCAGCGACAACAACTCCCCTGGACGATCCAGCATGATGCCGTGCCCGGAAGCGACTTCGTGGACCTTCCACTCCGGATGATCTTTCAGCCGGGCATGGGTCGCGACAAACCAGTCCCCGCCATTGGCCGACGCGAAAACATAAGTGCGGTAGACTCCGGAAACCGAGGCAGATTCCACTCCGCCGCGAGAGGCCTGGACGAAGGTCGCCAGCGGCTGCGGCAAGGACATCGCATCGACCCAGGCTGAATCGGCCTCGTTCACGTTGAATACAGAAGCGGGAAGAGGCGGGATCATGCCGCCAGTCGCACCCGCCTGGGCCAGAAAGGCCAGAGCCGTTTCTGGACCCGCGATATCGAGCAAGGATTGGCCATCGGACGGAGCATAGGCGTCGATGTAGACGAGCGATCGTATCCGCTCTCCAATCTGGTTGGTCACGCCGGTGATGACCATTCCTCCATAGGAATGCCCACACAGAACAGCGTCGGTGATGTCCTCATACTTGAAGACGTTGACGATATCCTGAATGTGCGTGTCCAGGTTGATCGCTCGATCGGCAAGATGGGACCGTTCTCCCTGCCCCGTCAGCGTCGGCGTGTAAACCTCATGCCCCGCTTCGCGAAGCATGCGGGCAATTCTTGCATAGACCCAGGCACCCTGGAACGCCCCGTGCACTAAAACAAACGTCGCCATTCTATTGTCATCCTTTTGACCAGGAGGGTTTACTAATCGTTCGACAATGATGCAAATCCGCCCGTGCGAACGACTATGTTGCTTGCTAAGGGCTTAGAAATAAGTAATCGTGCTGACCGGAAGTACCACTATGTTTTTAGTACTACATATATTATAAAAATCCGATGCGGTTATTTGATAATGAATCCTAAGCCGCGTGTGGGTTATCTTTCAAAAATCGTAGAACGACTTCCGAGGTTTCCGTCGGACGTTCTTCGGCGAGCCAGTGACCACAGCCTGCAACCGAGCCACCGCTGACCTTCGCGGAGAACTCTTGTGCCACTCCCACAATCCGAGAGCCGAAGCGGTGTTCTCCCCCCAGGGCCAGCGTCGGGATCGTCAGCTTGTTCCGCTTCCAGGCGATCCCGGCAAGGTTGTCGCCGGGAAATGCCCGATACCACTCAAGGCCAGCTCGGGTCCGGCCAGGGCGAGCGAAGGCTTCGGCAAATACAAGCAGGTCCGTCTCCGAGTGGCTGCTGTGATCCCAAGCTCTATCGTGCAGGAACGTCGCGACGTAGTCGTACTCCCGGCCGATCAGCAGCCGCTCCGGCAGGTCGCGCTTCATATGGAATGCGTAGTGCCAAAGGCGTGGATCGAGGACGAGCTGGTCCCAGCCGCTCCAGCCCGGCAAAGCCGTGTCCATGACAATGAGCTGCGTGACTGCATCGCGATGCGTGAAGGCCAGCGCGGTCGCGACCATCGCCCCGATATCGTGGCCGCACACGGCGTAAGACCGGAACCCCAACGTCGCCATCACTTGATGGATGTCGAGGGCCATGGTCGCCTTGTCGTAGCCACTTGCCGGCGCGTCGGAGTCGCCGGCACCGCGCAGGTCAACCGCAACCACGGTGTGCCGCTCTGCCAGGAGCGGCATGACCTTGTGCCAAGCCCACCATGTCTGCGGAAAGCCGTGCACCAATACCAGCGGTGGCCCGGCGCCGCCGATGACCGCATGTATCTTCACGCCTTCCGCATCGAACACCTGGTGACGGAAGCCATCGAGCAACGGGCTCATCTTGCATCCTTTCAATCTTTGGGGGGCGTTATCGAGTGGGGCCCTTGGCTGCGGTCTCGTTGCGGTCCGACGCGGCATGGAAAAACGGCAGGAGGGCCCGGATGACCTCGGGGGCTGCATGCTCTGGAACCAGGTGGCCGCCGGGAACCATGACGCCGGAAACGGGGTCGGCCCATCGGCGCCAGATATCGACGGCGGCGATCGCGCCGCTCTCCGCTCCCTGGGCGACAAGGCGCTGCTCCGGCCAGAGAACCAGCACAGGGCACGCGATCATCCGGCCGGCTGCCCGGTCGGCCGTATCGTAGGCGAGGTCTGTCCCGTCAGATGCCTGATAGTCCTTCAGGATCGCAGCCCGAACGGAGGGCTGCCGAAAGGCCGAGCGGTAGTCGGCCAGTGCGGCCGGATGCAGGCTGTCAAGCGACCCCGCCATGTGGGTCAGGGTGGCATCGAGGAACGTGTCGGGATCGGCTGCCAGTAGCTTTTCTACGAGGTGCTCGGGCTGCAGGAAGAAAAACCAGTGGAATGCCGCCTTGGCGAACGCCCAGTCCACGGCCGGCCGGACGTCCAGGATCGGCACCACCGCCAGCGAACTAAAGGAGCTGACGTGGGAGGGGTAGTCGAGGGCTAGCCTGTAGCCCACCCGGGCGCCTCGATCGTGCCCAACCACGTGGAAACGTTCATGCCCCAGGTGCCGCATTAGGGCGACGAGTTCGGCGGCTACCTCCCGCTTGTCCCAAGCCCCCGCCTTGGTCTGCTGGCTTCTGCCGTACCCTGGCAAGTCCGGCACCACGACCGTGTGGTTCTGGGCAAGCGCCGGCGCCACTTCGTGCCAAGCCGCATGCGTCTCCGGGTATCCGTGGAGCAGCAGGGCGGGTGGACCCTTCCCGCCCATCACCCCGGCGAACCGCACGCCACGGGTGGCGACATCCAGGGCGGCGAACCCTTTGAACAGACCGGCGATCGGGAGTTGGCGAATGCCTGCGGCATCCTTGCCAGACTTGCCGGCAACGCCCGTCGTCTCCGTCTTCACGTCAGGAACTCGATGAGGGCGTCTGCGGTCTCGGTTGGGCGCTCCTCTGGCAGCCAGTGGCCGCAGCCCGCTATGCTGCCGCCGGAAACGTCGGACGCGAACTCCTCCAGCATGGCGACGATCGTCGAGCCGTAACTGTATTCCCCGCCCAGGGCCAGGACCGGGATCGCCAGCTTCTCCTGTTTCCAGGCCTGAGCAACGCGGTGGTCGGCCGGGAAGGCGCGATACCACTCGAGCCCGCCGCGCGTGTTGCCAGGCTGCGCCAGGGCACGGGCGAAGATCTGCGTGTCCTCGGTCGTGTGGGCACCATGGTCAAAGGCGCGGTCTGAGATGAAGGCCGAGACGTAGTCGAATTCCCGGCCGAACAGCAGGCGTTCCGGCAGGTCGCGCTTTTGGTGGAAAGCGAAGTGCCACAGTCCGGGCCTGGCGCAGTTCGCCTCCCACCCGCTCCAGCCGGGTTGGGATACGTCCAGGACCGCAAGACGAGTGACGGCGCTGCGGTGCGTTGACGCCAGAGCGAGTGCCACCATCCCGCCGATGTCATGCCCGCACACTGCGTATCGCTCGAAGCCAAGCGCGGTCATGATGGCATGGGCGTCCGCGGCCATCGTTACCTTGTCATAGCCACCCTGCGGACAATCCGAATGGCCAGCTCCCCTCAGGTCCAGCGCGACGACGGTGTTCGTCTCGGCCAGTCGAGGCATCATCTTGCGCCACTCCCACCAGGTCTGCGGGAACCCGTGGAGCAGGACGACCGGCAGTCCACTGCCGCCGACGACCGCATGGATACCGACCTCCCCGTGGCGCACCAGCTGGTGACGGAATCCTTCAAGCGTCTGACCCATTATCGTGCTCCCGTTTAAAGGACAGGATGGCACCCATCGCCGTCCCGATTGCGATGTCGCGAGGAAGGCGGCATCCGCCGCGTGGCAACCAACGTGGACAATATCCTGATCGAACCAATTGCATGACCTGGTGCCAGGCCCGCGAGGTCTGGGGCCAGCCGTGCACGACGGCCTGCCTCGACTTGCCATGCCGATGGTATGCAAAACGCATGTCGCTAGTCCGGATCGACTTATCGGCGTGCATGGCGCAAGCCATCAGGAAGCTCCTTGATCGCAACAGAAATGGGGTGACGTGGTGCCGGGGCCGAGTGCGGTGGCTGCCCGGGCCGTCTTTGCGTAATGGCTACGCCGCCGATGCAAACCAGCATTCCAAGGAGGAGGGACCAGGTCACCTTCTCATCCATGAAGATCACTCCGGCGCCCACAGCGAAGACCGTCTGGAGCAGCGAGAACGGCGCAACCCGTGTCATCGAGTATGTCGCGATCAGCCAAAACCACAGACAGAACCCGGCGATGCCGCCGAGCAAGACAGTGTAGGCGAACGCCAGCCACTCCAGCGGAGTGGCGACGAATAGGGACGAGAGCTGGCCGTGTTCGAGCAGGAACGACGCCAGGAAGGCCTGCGGGGCTGTCAGGACCGCCATCCAGGCCAGCAGCTTCACGGGCTCGAACGGCCCATAGCGTTTCGTCAGCACGCTCCCTACAGCAAGGGCGAACCCCGCGCCCATCATCAGCAGGGTCGGTACCAGCGTGACGGTGGCGCCCGGCTCCACCATCAGGATCACGACACCGCCGAAGGCGAGCGCCACGCCAAGAATCACTCGCAGGGTCGGTCGTTCGCCAAGGATCGGCCAGGCGAGGAGGACCATGAACGGCGTGGAGAGCTGGTTGACGACCGACGAAATACCAGCTGGCCCATGCTCCAGTCCAGCGAAGGACAGCCCGAAGTTCAAGCCGCCAAGGAAGACCGAGATGCCGACAATCGGCCCGATTTCGCGCCGGGTCGGCCGCTTCACGAACGGCAGGAGGAGTGCCGCGACGGCCACAAAGCGCAGGCCAACGAAGAACAGCGGCGGGAAAGCCGAGAGGCCGACTTTGATGACGACATACTGAACTCCCCAAAGCAGGGGCACCAGGAGCGCAAGGGCGATTCTGAGCGGCGTCACTTGATCCTCTTATGCGACCGAACGGTCCAGAAATGGGCGTGCGGCGTGGGCATGGCGTTCATCTGTGCCGCTACTTTAGAAAACGTGTGAGCATGGTATCGACTGTTTCCTGCCAAACGGCACGGTCGGTTCCAGTCTTAGCGATGACACGAAGCCCTTCGACCATACTGAGCAGGATGCGGGCCGCGGTCGCGGGCTCGATCCCGGCGGCCAAGCCGCCTTCGGCACGCGCGCACGTCAAGGCTTTCGCCAACCTGGTTTCCGCTCCCTTGAAGAACAGGCCCAACCGCTTCTCAATCTCGGGGTCCTGACTGGCAAGCTCCATTGCGGTCGCCACCACAAGACATCCACGCCGACCAGCAACGCCGGTAGTACGGTCGACATAGCCGGTCAGGCAGGCACGTAGACCGTCGATCGCGCTTCGCTTCACATCGAGCTCCGCGTCGAACCGTGCCAGCGCCTCCTCGATGTAGCGATCGAGAGCGAGCAGGAAAATGCCCCGCTTGTCACCAAACGCGGTGTAGAGGCTGCCGCGCGATAGCCCGGTCGCTTTCAGCAAGTCGGGCATCGAGGTAGCGTGATAGCCGTTCGACCAGAACACGTTCATAGCGTGCTCTACGACCTCGTCAGTGTTGAACTCGCGGGGCCGCCCCCGAGGCTGCGGCGTTAAGTTGTTCCATTCCATACGCAGTATCTGGACCGTTCGGTCGTGAAATACAAGCGCAGAAACGGAGAGCTTCCACGCCAAAGAGCGGGCTGACACGCCAGCGACATCGCTGTTTCAAGCGCTTCCCCCTGCTGACCATTGACCTGATCCCAATTGTCGCGCCCGACCATCCGCTCGCGGCGATCGACGGTCCGGTAATGGTCATCCCGCCGGGTCGTCCCGGGACAGGAGAAAGTCCACCATCGCCGGCAGTTGGTGGAGCATGACGGCCTCGCCGAGCTGCGTCCGGCAGCCCCGGTCGGCGGCGGCCTGCAGGAAGCGGGTCACTGCGGGCTTCATGACAACCTCGGCCACGAACACCGACGAGTCGAGCAGCGCGGGGTCCATCGGCATTGGATCGTCGAAACGCATGCCCAGCGGCGTCGCATTCACGACAAGAGCCGCTCCGGCAGGCTCGGGGCGCCCGGCCATCGCGGCATTCAACCCGGCTTGCTGCAACCGGCCGGCGAGGGCCGAGGCGCGCGCGGCGGAGACGTCGAAGATCCTGACAAAGGCCCCCGCCCGTGCAAGCTCGACAGCGACGGCCGAGCCCGCCCCACCGGCGCCGATGACCAGCGCCTCGCGTCCAGCGGGGTCGAATGCGCTGACTGCCAGGCCCCGGGCGAAGCCGACACCATCCATGATCTCGCCGCGCCAGCGCCCATCCGGCTCCCGGCGCGCCAGGTTGACGGCACCGACCAGCTGCGCGCGCGGGGAAAGGATCTCCACCAGGCCCGCCATGGCGACCTTATGGGGAACCGTGATGACCAAGCCGTCGAGATTGCCGATCTGGCGAAGCGACGCGAAGATCGACGCCAAATGTGCGACCGGGACATGAAAGGGCAGCAAGGCCGCGTTGGCGCCGGCGTCCCGCATGCACTGCGTCACTGGGAACGGGGCGCGGACCTGGCTCACGGGGTCGCCGAGCAAGCCGAACAGGCGTAGCGCCCCGTTGGGAAAATCAGCTTCGGCCGTTTGGGCTGGCCGTTCTTGCGAGTGGTTCATCTCATGCTCCGATACGTCTGGCAATCGATCGGCGAGGGCCGGTGCCACAAAGCGCCAAGCCACATGCGTCTGCGGGAAGCCATGCAGCAGGACGACGGCTGGTCCGGAGCCGTATGTGGCACCCGCGAACCGGACGTCGCCGGCGGTTACGTCAAGCGGGACGAATCGATAGAAATCCGGCGAAGACAGGGCGGCATCGACCGGCGCATCTTCATGGGGGCTGAAGGGGACGGTTACCACCATTCACGTATATAAATCTAGTCTCATGCGTGTCAACGCAGTCCGCTTTGGCATTGACCGGTCTCGCGCGGATGTTGACACGGGAGGCCCGAGCAGCGACAAGCCTTCATTCACATATATGAACAGAGAGCGCTCGTGGACCTGCTAACACCAGCCGCCGTCAAGTCGGCCGACAGGGTCCTGGACCTGTTCGAATACCTTGCCCGAGCTGGGCGGGAGATGTCGCATACTGAGATTGCTGACGCGCTGGAGATCCCCAAAAGTAGCCTGACGCAGCTGCTCAAGAACCTGGTGTCGCGCGGCTACGTGGAGCTCACGTCTAATGGCCGTGGCTACCGCCTGGGGGAAATGCTGCTCAGCCTTTCCAAATCCGCCGGCCATGTCCGGGACCTGGTGTCGGAAGCCCAGGTGTTTCTTGCCGAGCTGACGCACGATACAGGCGAAAGCAGCGCGTTGAACCAGCTCAAGGGTGACCGGGCGGAGGTCGTGGCGACGGTGCTCGGGCCACAGCGCTTGGTGACGCACATGCGGCTTGGCGACCTGGCACCGCTATACGCGACTTCCGGCGGCAAGGCGATCCTGGCACACATGCCCGCGTCGTTCGTGAACGACTATCTGGCGACGGTCAAATTCGAGGCTGCCACGCCGGCCACACTGAAATCAACGAAAGCTCTGACTAGGCAGCTTGCCACCATCCAACGGACCGGTTTCTCCTATTCGCACGAGGAGTGGACACCGGGCATCATCGGCGTGGGTGTCGCAGTACTCGATCGCACGGGCATGGCGCTCGGTGCGATCAACGTCGCGATCCCGGCCGCTCGCTTCAACGCGACGATCCAGCAGGAGTCCGAGCGCGCCCTTAAACAGTCGTTAGACCATATCGAGCGCTATTTCACGGCTTAACCAGTGGTCACCCCCTCCTGAGCTTGACAGACCAGCTACACCGTGCATGTCTAAGAACGACTTCTTATATACGAACGGGGGACTGCGTGGACATTACGCGGGACAGCCGCATGCTGGCGGTCAACAATGACGATGCCACGGATGGCCGTCTGATCCGGGAGCTGCTGCAGAACTGGGTCATCTGGCGCGATGCAGGCGACTGGGAGCGGTTCCGGACCGTCTGGCATACGGACGGGCGCATGATGGCGACCTGGACCCAGGGAACCGCCGACGCGTTCATCGCCATCAGCAAAGAGGGCTGGGCGAAGGGCGTCAGTATCTTGCACTTCCTCGGCGGCATCTCGGTCGACATCGCCGGGACACGCGCGATTGCGCAGACCAAGATGACGATCTCACAACGCTCTGAGGTGGAGGGCGTGCTGTGCGACGTGCTGTGCACCGGCCGCTTCTATGACTTCTTGGAAAAACGGCAGGAACTCTGGGGCATCGTGCTGCGCCAGCCCATCTACGAGAAGGACCGGATGGATCCGGTGACGCCCGGCGCAGCACCGGTGCTGGATCACGCGCTGCTACAGACGTTTCCAGCCGGGTACCGTCACCTCGCATACATGCAGACGCGGATTGGCTACACGGTCAAGCTCGACATGCCCGGGCTGAAGGGGCCCGAGGTCGAGGCGCTGTATGAACGCGGGGCGTTGTGGCTCGAGGGCAGGCCGCTTCCGTGATCGGCCCCTTCACCTACGTTGCGCGGCCAATGCGCACGCTGTTCGGGGCGGGTCATCTAGCGGAGCTTGGGACGGAACTCGGCCGCCTCGGCATCCGCCGGGCGCTTATCCTCAGCACCCCGCACCAGGCCGGCCTGGCGCAGAGCGTTCAGCAGCAATTCGGGGAGCTGACCTGCGGGATTTACGCCAAGGCGACGATGCACACGCCCGTGGAGGTCACGGCCGAGGCGCTGGAGCAGCTCCGGGCCCTCGATGCCGATGGGCTGGTGGCGCTGGGCGGTGGCTCGACCATAGGGCTGGGCAAGGCGCTCGCTTGGCGGACCGACCTGCCACAGGTGGCGATTCCGACGACCTATGCCGGGTCGGAGACGACCCCGATCCTTGGAGAGACCGAGCATGGCCGGAAAACCACGCTGCGCAGCGACAAGGTGTTACCTGAAACGGTCATCTATGACGTGAACCTCACTCTGTCGATGCCAGCCGGACTCTCGGCCACCAGCGGCATCAACGCGCTCGCCCATGCCGTCGAAGCGCTCTACGCAAACGATGGCAACCCCGTCGTTTCATTGATGGCGGAAGAGGGCATCGCGGCGCTCAGCCGCAGCCTACCCCGGATTGTTGCCGACCCCACCAGCGACTGGAACGCCCGGAGCGATGCACAATACGGGGCATGGCTCTGCGGCACTTGTCTGGGCGCCGTCGCCATGGGGCTGCACCATAAGATCTGCCATGTGCTTGGCGGCACATTCGGTCTGCCCCATGCCGAGACGCACACCGTCATGCTGCCCCATGTTGCGGCCTACAATGCTTCGTTTGCACCTGGCGCGATGAGCCGCATTGCCCGTGCTCTCCGGGTACAGGATGCGGTGTCCGGCCTCTTTGCCCTCAACGCAAGCCTCAGCGTGCCGGTCGCGCTGCGCGACCTCGGCATGCCGGATAGTGGCATCCGGCAGGCGGTAGACCTGATCATGCGCGACCAGTATGCGAACCCGCGACCACCGGAGCATGCCGCCTTGGTCGAGATGCTGCGGCGCGCCTGGGTCGGTAAGCCCCCCGTGCCTGACTGATTCGCAGGAGAAGCCCGGCCATGCGTAACTTCAACGAAACGACTATCACCGCCGCGGTGCTGGAGCGGGTGGGACAGGCGGCTGCGCCGCGGGCTCGTCAGATCAGCCAGGCCCTGGTGCGCCACCTGCACGCCTTCGTGCAAGAGATCGAGCCGACGCATGCAGAATGGACCTCCGCGATCGAGTTCCTGACCCAAACTGGACAGATGTGCAGCGACACCCGCCAGGAGTTCATTCTGCTGTCGGACACGCTGGGCGTCTCGATGCTCGTCGACGCCATCAACCACCGGCACCCCGGCAATGCCACCGAGACGACCGTCCTCGGCCCGTTCTACGTGAACGCCGCGCCCGAGCATGCGCTCGGCGATGATATCGCCGGCGGCATGACGGGTGAGCCCCTGCTGGTCGAGGGCACGGTCCATGATACGGCCGGGCGGTCGATCAGCGGCGCGATCGTGGACACATGGCATACGGATGGTGACGGCTTCTATGACGTGCAGGGACCCGCCGGGCTCGCGGGACTAGCGGGGCGTGCCCGGTTTCGTACGGATACAGAGGGCCGGTTCTGGTTCCGCTCGATCGTGCCCGCGTTCTACCCGATTCCAGATGACGGGCCCGTTGGAGACATGCTGAAAATCCAGAACCGGCATCCCTACCGGCCGGCGCACGTTCATTTCATGGCGGGGCATCCTGGCTACGAGACGCTGATCACCCATGTTTTTCTGGCAGGTGATCAGTATCTCGACTCAGACGTGGTGTTTGGCGTCAAGGACTCCCTCGTGCGGCCGCTCGAACGGCAAGAGCCTGGACTCACCACGCGCGGTCATCGCGTCGACAAATCCATGATGGCGCTCCGCTATGACTTCGTACTCGCAGACGAGCGCCAACCTGCAAGGAGTTCGGCATGCGCCGCATCTCGCTCGCCCACCTGACCGTCATGGATGCGGACCCGGTCGGGCTGGTCGACGCGGGCGCCGCAGGCGGGTTCGACACGGTCGGGCTGCGGATCGTGCCCCCCTTGCCAACCGACAGCATCGTTCCCGTGGTCGGCGACATCCTCATGCTGCGCCGGATCAAGGCACGGCTGGCGGAAACCGGCCTTGGGATACTCGACGTCGAGGCCATCTGGCTGATGCCGGAGACCAATATCGCAGCCCTGCTCCCAGCCCTCGATCTCGCGACCGAACTGGGCGCCCGATACGTGCTGACGGTCGGCAACGACCCGGACTGGTCTCGAATGGCGCAGAACCTGGGCCTGCTCGCCGAGGCCTGTGCGGACCGCAAGCTGCGGCTGATGCTGGAATTCATCCCGTATTCGCAGGTCACAACCTTGGCTGCGGCGTTCAGGCTGCTGCAGGACGTGTCGCCGAAGGATACCGGGCTGCTCGTGGATGCCATCCATCTCAGCCGGTCCGGCGGCGCTCCGTCTGACCTCGCAAACTACGATCCGGCCCTGTTCTCGTATTTCCACCTGTGCGACGTCCCCTCGACGCCACCGCTCAACGGGCTTCGGACCGAGGCGCGTGAAGACCGGCTCTATCCCGGTGAGGGCGGCTTATGGCTGCGTGACTTCGTTGCGGCGTTCCCACCCCACACGCCGGCTGCGATAGAGGCGCCATCACGGCGTCATGCCGCGCTCGCGCCAGCTGATCGTGCCCGCTTGGCCCGCGAGGCATGCCGGCGGCTGTTTCAGACCACAGACGCCGGCCGCTAGAGCCGCATGGCATCAGGGTCTTCGCCTGTAGTGCGCAGTGGTTCAGACGGTTTTCTTCCGAAGTGATGCGGTTGCACTGGCACCAGGGCCAGAGAACACCAAGCCCACCAGCACGGATGCCAAGCATGCACATGCGAGGAACGTCGCAACCGAACCATAGCCGCCGCCATCCCGCTGTGACAGCCAGGCGGCGACGAAGGGCGTGAACCCGCCCGCGATAGCGCTCGCGAGCTGGTAAGCGAATCCAGCGCCGCTATAGCGGAAGGCGGGTCCGAACATTTCGGTGAAGAGTGGTTGCTGTACGGCCACCATCGGATCGTGAGAAAGATTGGCAACCAACACGAAGGCGAGCGTAATCAACACCAGATTATGACTCTCGATAGCCCAGAAAAGCGGAAAGGCTCCCAAGACGCCGATGACGGCTCCCGCGACAAACACGGGCCTGCGGCCAATACGATCCGACAACGCGCCGCAGAGCGGAATCAAGACGATGGCGACGGCGCCGATGGCCAGGAGCGCGTTCAAGAGTTGGTTCCTGGGTATCCCTTGCCCCACGCCATAGTTGAGGGCGAACACAGTCACGGTGAAGAAGCCGACGAGTTCCGCAAGACGCATCCCGATGATGGCGACGAAGGCAGTGGGGTGCCGCCGGAGGGCCTCAAGCAGGGGGACGCTCACCTCGGTTTGGGTTTCCTTCACGGCGTGCACGAACTCTGGCGTCTCGTCGACACCGCGGCGGACCCAGTAGCCGCCGAGTACGACGAAAACACTCAGGAGAAAGGGGATGCGCCAACCCCACGCCAAAAACTGCTCGCTTGAGGTCAGGCTGCTGCACAGAAATACGACGGCGGTGGCCGTCAGGAAACCAATAGAGGCGCCAACCTGCACAAAGCTACCGAAGAATCCCCGCCGCCGGTCTGGCGCGTGCTCCACAGCCATGAGTGCGGCGCCGCCCCACTCGCCGCCAAGGGCGAAGCCCTGCACAAAGCGCAGTATGACGAGAAGGACAGGGGCCAGCAGACCCACATCGGCATAGGTCGGGAGAAAGCCCACAGCTGCCGTGCCGGTCCCCATCATCAACAGAGTCAGAACCAACATTGCCTTGCGACCGATCCGATCACCGTAATGGCCGAAGACGATCCCGCCGAGCGGTCGAGCGAGGAAGCCGACGCCGAACGTTGCAAAGGTCAGCAGCGTGCTGTTGGCAGGGTTCGTCAGAGGGAAGAACAGCTTGGGAAACACGACGGCGGCGACGAGTCCGTAGATGTAGAAATCGTACCAGTCCATTACCGCGCCGGCCATGCCGGCAATCGCCGCGCGCTTGGCCGACGAAGCTGGCCGCATCTTGGTCGAGGTCTTAGAGTTAGCCATGCCCGCCCCCCTGCTTGCCGCCCCTGGTCTGGCGCATGAGCGTTTTGTTACCGGCCGCCTTTTTTGAACCAGCGACGGCCGTCTGCCAGGGTTAGCATTGGTGAGTTGCGCTTGTAAACCAGTTCTCATGAGAGAACTAGGACATGCTATTTCCAGTCACGATGGTCGAGACGCCAGTCAGCTGTAGTTTGGACGCTGGCGTCCAGACCAGGTAAAGGCCAAATCGAGCGCCAGGCGTCGGATGCACGAAGCGGCTACTCATCGGCAAGCCATCGCGGGAACGCGTTGCGCGCCTGCTTTACCAGCTCCGTTTGGCGCATGATCGTGGCCTCAATGAAGTCCCCGGTGTCCGGGCCAGGTTCGAGGGTGCCGGTGCGATAGGCACTCAGCAGCTCCGGAATCTTCCGCGTGACGGCGTGCGGTTCGCGCAGATCGAAGCCGCGGCCCGAGGCGATCTCGTCGCGATCGCCGAAGTCGTCATACGCCTGCGTCATCGCGTGGCGCAGCTGGTCGATCTCTGGAGGGATCGGCATCGTGAGTCTCCTTTCCGAGCCGGCCCGAGATGGGCCGCAAGGAAGGGTGCCGGGCAATTCTGCGAACGGGTACCAGTGGAAGGGGTGTCGCCGAAGTTTTCCCGAGCGGTTCCACCGCCGCATCCCCCCGGCCGCCCTGCCCCTATCCACTATTGATAACA
>JAABUQ010009311.1_pt1 | contig 13344 bp, 11 predicted proteins | sample 5560001 | NCBI WGS metagenome assembly JAABUQ01 (sample SAMN10711888, study PRJNA513371) | rock metagenome | isolation source: Antarctica rocks | place: Antarctica: Victoria Land, Finger Mt nord | collected 2015-12-18 | reverse complement strand
GTACGCGTTTTTTGCAGCGGCGGTTTGTAAAACAACCGCGTTATCGATCGCAGAAAGCGCCGAGACCAGGGGGCGCGCAAAGAACGGAACAGTGCGGGTCACGCTCATATCTGGGATGCCGGTGGCAATGAGCGGAGAGCTGGGAAACTTCTTGCGCAGCGCGTCCAGCAGGGCGGCGTAGTCGTGCGCGAAGTGTTTGGGGCTGGAATACCGTTGGATGTCATTCGCGCCAACGGCGAGCAGCAGCAGACTGCAGCTGGTCGCCCTCAGCAAGGGAACTTCCTTCACAAGCACGTCGCGGGTGGTCGCGCCCGGAATGCTCAGGTCGTCGAAAGAACTTCCACGATGCGAGGCCGCCAGCCGGTCGTAAATTCGATAAGCGAATCCGCCGCGCGGCGAGTTTGCACCCGTGCCGTGGGCCAAGCTATCACCTAAAACGATCATGTGCAACGGCTCTCGGGCGCAGTACGGTACGGAGCCCGTTGCTTGCGCACAGACGCGCGCATGCACCGCGCATAGCAATACTGCTGCAACCGGTAATAGCCGCCGGGTCATGCTCTCCACCAAGCGTAATTTGCCAACCGGCGCGACGGTTCTTGTTGGTATCGGTAAGAAGCACGAGCCGGAGTGCGAATAGCGCTCGCAGGATGATGCTGTGATTACCCTTGCTCGCCGTTTAAACGCCTTCGACGCGACGCTCGTCGTGATGGGCGGGATCGTCGGTTCGGGTATTTTCATGAACCCCTCCGTCGTCGCTCAGCGTGCGCGGTCCCCCGCGCTGATCCTCGGCGCATGGGGGTTCGGCGGCCTCATCGCGCTGATCGGTGCCTTTATTTTCGCAGAACTGGCCTGGCGGCGACCGCAAGTCGGCGGTTTATACGCATACCTTCGGGACGCGTACCATCCAGTGGTCGCGTTTGTGTACGGTTGGACCGCGCTCATAGTATCGCAGAGCGGCGGAATGGCCGCAGCCGCCATAACGTTCGCGGTGTACTTCACGCCCTTGACACATCTCAGCGCCGCTCCATGGCAAATAGCCATTGCAACGCTGGCATTGTTTACTGCAATTAACTGCTTCGGCGTTCGCGAAGGCGGTAATGCCCAAAACGCGCTGATGCTTCTCAAACTTCTCCCGATCATTGCATTGATCGTGGCCGGCATCTTCTTTTCGCACGTTGCTACGGCGCCGCATGTTGCCGCAGTAGCGCCGCATGCTGGACTCTTCACCGCATTCGCCGCAGCAATGATTCCGGTACTGTATGCGTACGACGGTTGGCAAACTGCCCCATTCATGAGCGGCGAACTCAAACAACCGGCTCGCGATATGCCGCGCGCCATGCTCTGGGGCGTTATTACAGTGATCGTGCTGTACATGGCCGTCAATTACGCATGCCTTCACGTGCTGGGCGCCAATGGCTTAATGGCAACCGACACTCCTGCTTCCGACATTATGCGCATCGTCAGTGGTCCCATCGGCGCAACCGTGATCGCGGTGGCCGTAGCGCTTTCAACGCTGGGCTTCATTAGCAACAATATGTTGACGTCGCCGCGAATCTATTATGCGATGGCCCAAGATGGTCTATTTTTCAAACAGGTTGCCTGGCTCCATCCAAAGACGCGGGTGCCGATTGTGGCAGTCGTCCTCCAGGGGGTGGTCGCCATCCTCATCGCGGTTTCAGGAAGGTATGACCAGATTCTCAATTACGTCACATCGGTTGATTTTGTTTTCTTTGCGCTCGCGGCTGCGGCATTGTTCGTCTTCCGCCGCCGCGAGCCGATTACGAGCTATCAAACCTCTGGCATTCAGGTCCCGTGGCATCCCTGGTCAACACTGTTCTTTTTGATCGTTAGCGTTATCGTCGTCCTCAATAGCTATGTGAGATTTCCCAAAGACACCCTCATCGGTCTCATGATTCTCCTCTGTGGGGTACCGATATATTATTTTTGGAGAAAAGTTGCGCCGCTACGGCAGCCGCTTTGACATCGGCTCGCCAATGATGTGCAAGGCGTTACCATCGGGACTGGAAAAAGGAGCCGGAATGCGCCTCATCGTTCGGTTTAGCGTTATCTGCGCATGCGTGTTTTGGGGCGTCTCGCCGGTAAACGCCCAACGTACCGTCTTGCCGAAGATGTATTCGGGCATGCGTTGGCGTTTGGTTGGACCGTTTCGCGGGGGACGGGTGCTTACAGTTACCGGCGTCGCCCGCGACCCCAATCTCTTTTACTTTGGTGCGGTCGGCGGTGGGGTGTGGAAAACGACCGATGCCGGCCGCGTGTGGACGCCCATCTTCGACTCACAACCCGTCGCTTCCATCGGCGCCATCGCCGTGGCTCCTTCAGATCCGAACGTCATCTACGTTGGCTCGGGCGAGGCCGATATGCGCTCCAACATTGCTCACGGCAATGGTATGTACAAGTCCATCGACGGCGGAGAGCATTGGCTCTACATCGGACTGACGGACACCCGCCAGATCGGCCGCATCGTCGTGGATCCACGCGATGCCAATCGCGTGTACGTTGCTGCGCTCGGTCACGCATACGCGCCCAATGCGCAACGCGGCGTTTTTCGCTCACACAATGGGGGCACGAACTGGCAAAAGGTTCTTTATACCAATCCGGACACCGGCGCTATCGATCTGGCAATGGATCCCCACCATCCGGCCACACTCTTCGCATCGCTGTGGCAAACGCGCAGGCCACCCTGGAACATCTATCCACCGTCGAACGGTCCCGGTGGCGGCATCTACAAGTCAACCGACGGCGGCTCTACGTGGCATCAACTCTCAAATGGTTTGCCGGCAACCGTGGGTCACGTTGGGCTTTCGGTTTCCCCAGTGGATTCACACCGCATCTATGCGATCATCGATGCACTGCAAGGTGGGTTATATCGCTCCGATGATGCGGGCGCGAGTTGGAAACTACTCGACGGCGAAAAGCGCATTTGGGGCCGCGGCTGGTATTTCTCAAAGATAACCGCCGATCCAAAGGATCTCGAGACGGTCTACGTTTCAAACACCTCGTTTTACCGCTCGAGCGACGGCGGCTCGAATTTTACCGCCATCAAAGGCGCGCCGGGCGGCGATGATTATCAGGGCGTTTGGATCGACCCTACTGAGCCGCAGCGGATGATTCTCGCTAGCGACCAAGGCGCGATTATATCGACGGACGGGGCGAAAACATGGAGCTCATGGTATAACCAGCCGACGGGACAGTTCTATCATGTCGCGACCGATAACCGTTTCCCGTATTGGATTTACGGAGCGCAGCAAGATAGCGGGGCCATCGGTACGCCAAGCCGTTCAAATCATCGCGGAATTTCCTTTCGAGACTGGCAACCCATCGCTGCAGGCGGGGAAAGCGGCTATATCGCTCCCGACCCCGATGATCCGCGTATCCTATACGGCGGCACCGTCGATCGTTTCAATCAGCTCACGGGAGAAGATCGCGATATTTCTCCTGAACTTTCGCATCCGGGAATCTATCGGCATACGTGGACGCTGCCCGTCGTTTTTTCACCGCAACGGCCGCGCGCACTCTATTACAGCACGCAGATTCTTTTCTGCAGCTACAATCGGGGAGCAAGCTGGCAAATCATCAGTCCAGACTTAACGCGACCGCATCCTGGCGTACCCAATACGCTCGATGCCACAACCGCTCGGGACATCACTGGGGGTGAGCGGCAAGGCGTTATCTATACCGTCGCGCCCTCGCCGCTTTCTAACAAAACGATCTGGGTCGGCACCGACGATGGTTTGATCCAGCTCACTACAGATGCAGGCAAGCACTGGCGCAACGTAACGCCGCGCGACCTCACGCCGTGGAGTAAAGTCGGCATCGTGGAAGCCTCGACGCACTCCGTTTCAACTGCCTACGCGGCCGTAGAGCGGCACCGCCTAGACGACGATCGGCCTTTCATTTATCGCACCCACGACAACGGTCGCTCGTGGCGACGTATCGTGGACGGCATTCCCAATGGCAGTTACGTGCACGTCATTAGAGAAGATCCGTTGCAACGCGGCTTGCTTTACGCCGGCACGGAAACCGGAGTGTTCGTCTCATTCAACGATGGCGCCGATTGGCTTCCGCTACAGCTCAATCTACCGGCGGCATCGGTGCGCGATATTTCTATTCGACAAGATGATCTGGTTATTGCCACTCACGGTCGCGCCTTTTGGGTGCTCGATAATCTTGCACCATTACGCCAGCTGGCCCGCGGCTCCGTCGCCGACGCCGACCGCTTGTTTTCACCACAGCGCGCCTACCGGGTACGGCCGGGTGACGATCAAGGGACGCCGCTTCCGCTTGGCACGGCCCAAGGTGAGAACCCGCCCGACGGTGCGTTCATTGATTACTATCTGGCAGAAGACTCGAGTTCGCCAGTGATCATTGAAATCGTCGATGGAAATAAGACGCTCGTGCGCCGGTATTCCAGCGCTGAGAAACCCGCGGAAATCGACCCCAAAACCCTCGACATTCCTGCTGCCTGGATTGTTCCGCAAGCGGTGCCATCGTCACAGCCTGGCATGCACCGTTTCATTTGGGACATGCGCTATGCCGCATTAGACGCCAAGCGCGGTCCGGGAGTTCTTGCACCTCCGGGCGTCTACACGGCACGGCTAACGGCCAATGGACGCAGCTTCTTCAAGACGTTCACTCTGACCCGAGATCCGCGAACGTCGGCAAGTGACAGCGAGCTGCGCGCACAGTTCAATCTGGCCCGCCGTACCGAAACGTTGGTGAAGCGTTCGAAAGACGCCTATACCGAAGCCACAAGAATAGCGACTGAGGTTAAAGATGCGCGGACGACTCGAGCGCTCAAGTCAATCCTCGAGGGTGGCATGGACGAGGCCAGTCAGTTAGGTTCACTTCGCTATGTGAGTGAGTCACTGGATCGCTTGGAGACGCAGATCGAAAGCAGCGACCGAGGTCCAACCATTGCCATGCAGCAGGCGTTCGTTTTGCAGGGTTCGCGGCTTTCAAGTGCTCTCGCACACTGGAACGCCTTCAAGAGACAGAGCCACTGTTGCGTAAGATAAACACGAGAGAGATCGATGAATTCTCTTGGTCCTCACCCAAGGGAAACTTTTCGGGTGCAGGCAGAGAGATCTCCGAGGCGTTAGGCCGCAAACCCGAATCGACCGACCTTATGGAGCGACATCCCTTCGATGTCGAGATAAGCAGAATCCCTCCCGGGCAACGCCCTTATCCGTATCACTCTCACAGCGCTCAATGGGAATTCTACCATGTGATATCGGGTAAGGGCATCGCCCGTCATCAGGATGGAACGACCGCCATCGAATCCGGGGACGCCTTCATTTTCAAGCCAAATCAACCCCACCAACTAATCAATGACAGCTCAGACGATCTGGTGCTTTACGTGGTGGCTGACAATCCCCTAGGGGAGTCGTACTACTACCCCGACAGCGACAAATGTTCGGCGTACTCGCCCAGCCGCAAGATGATGCGTTCGAGCCCAGTCGACTATTACGACGGTGAAGAATAGACTTAATTCGCCGATACGCGGCTACCAACGATATGCTTATGAAACTGATCGAAGTCGTCGTGCGTGTTTAGGGTCGCGGCGTCTTTGACCGAGTTGTCGCGCAACCCGGAACTTTGCCGCATCTCAGCGGCCTTATCGTCGGCATGATTGTAGCCAAGTACCGCGTCATTGTGTTTACGAATCGACTGTGAATCTAGTTTTCCGCCGTTCTTTTCTAGGACCCAAGTTTCGAACTCAACGTAGGTCGGCTTGCGCGAGGATACGTACTCGATCGCTTCTTCTTTTGGAACGCCCACAGCGCGCAGTGTCATGGCATCGAATCCATCACCGCATGCGTCGTAATCATCTGGGAGCAGACCGGCTTGGGATAGCAATAGCTTCTGCCATAGTCGTGGCAGATGGACGACGCCGGCCGGTCCGGCTATCTTGGTGCTGATCGTCGGCACGATTTTCGCATCAGTTTGGGTCATGGGAACCTCCTTGCGTGGTTTGGGCACCTACTCAAATAAAGCGCGAAACCCTCTGGCAAGGCGCACTGCGCAGGAGCAAGAAGCCTTAAGGTGTGGATATCCAGTCGGTCACCGCAACGGCATTCGCAGCGGCCATGTGCCTGGTTATTGCTCTGCTAAATTTGGGAAGCGACGAACCACAACCCGCCGCCGCAGCAATAATGTTGGCCGTCTTTACCTTGACTCTTTGGCGTGCGCGCCATTGGCTGCTCTCTATCGTTCTGTTCGCAGCCATCATTCCGCTATCGTACATCATCGCTCCGACCTTCAGATTGCGCGTCGTCGGGCCACCCGAAATTATCTTGCCCACCGCTAACGCTCTGCTTCCGGCAGGGCTGGCCTGTGGGATCGCTTACGGTGTTCGCTTCATGCTTTCCCGTTCGTAAGAACGTCATCGTGTCCTTACGATCTGAGTTGAACCCTTCTCTGGGCCTCGTTTGTATGACGTTCACCGACCGCGTTCGTTTTCGCACGATTACGCGCACGCGGCTCCTTTCATTGGAGCCCGAGACCCAAGGCGAAGTGCTGCTGCGTATTTACCTCTCCAATGCAGCCAAGTTGGATGAGGCGATCTCGTTTTGTCTCGAGGAGGACATCAAGCTCTATCGCATTCCCTCGACTCTCTTTCCATTTGCTGACCATGCTATCGGCAGGCCTGTCTTTGCCGGACTGCGCAGCGTTCTGCGCCGAGTTGGCCTGCGTGCAACGGCCTGCGGCATTCGACTGGTATCGCATCCCGACCAGTACGTCGTATTGAACTCCGAATCACCGTCCGTTGTTGCCAACAGTCGCACGATGTTGGACCACCAAGGACGTGTTTGCGACTTCCTCGTTCAGCCCCGCAGCCCGTGGAACGCGCTAACGCTGCACGGCGGCAAAGGGGGACGCAGCGCGCAACTCGTGGACGCCATCGCAAAATTGCCGGTGCCGGTACGCAGCCGCTTAGTTTTGGAAAACGATGAGAGAGCTTATGGTGCTCCGGAAATTCTGAGCGTTTGCAAGGCAGCAAAGATCCCAATGGTGTTCGACGCGCATCATCACATCGTCCGGGAACGTCTGCAGTCATACGACCATCCCAGTGTCGATCGTTATCTTCGGCTGGCTCGCGAGACGTGGCCGGATCCAGCCTGGCAGCTGGTCCATATTTCCAATGGCCGTCGTTCTTTCAACGATATGGCCCACAGCGATACGATCGAGCATCTGCCTCGCTCTTTCCGCAATGCCCCGTGGATTGAGGTCGAGGCAAAGCATAAGGAGGTGGCTATTCGGCTTCTAAAAAGTGCCGGCGAATCGTTCCTAAATCGTTCATGAGGCCGCGTACTCGCGCGCGCTTTTTTCGGAATCCGGTGCGTAATAAATTGACGGCGACCGTCGCTTTCGAATTGTGGCGTTGGTTCGCGTCATGAGGTGCCGATGTACTCTTTCTCCCGCGCTTCATTGTCTAGTGCCCAGTCGCCCCCGCGTTTGCCCTGGGTTAGTTAGCTTGCGAAGGCTGCCAAGCGCTCGTGAGGAAGGCTCGGGCGACGACCATTGGACGCCTGGTGGACGCCCCACCGCTATCCTTGACATAACCAAGCTATGGAGGAGTTCTATGCACATCCGAACGTTTATCGCCGTCGCGTTGTTCCTCGGGCTAGCCAGCCCGTTAATCGCCCAAAGCGCCGGCGCCTCACCCGTCCCCGCCGGAGGATCGAATCAGCGCGCATCGCTTGAGGGCTGCATTGGGCAAACGCTTTTTAACGGCCTGTGGCGCTTAACCGTGTTGAAAAGCGAACTCGTGACGAATCCGGACGATGAGGATTTTAAAAACTGGGGCATCACCCTCGAAGTACGCAATGGAAAGAATGCCACAAACTCACCGAGCGACTCAGGATTTGATGAGTACCCGCAACTTGGGTTCTCCGATGGCACCGTCCTTGACATGGCAACGACGGACGCCAAAGTCCAGTATCAAAAGGCCATTTTTTATAAAGACCTGCCGCCAGGCGGCGTCGCGCGCATGACGATGTTTTACCGCTTAGAGGGCGACGATGCCGGCAAGACACCGACCAAGCTGCTTATAGCAATCAAGCCGAGCGGGCCAAACGGTAAATTCGGGTATTCCGTCTCGGATCCAAGCTTCCGCGTGAAGCTGGACTGCCACGGGTAGGAATCCTATACCGGTGGCAGCGCTGGGCAGGCCTTCACGCATCGGCGATCGGTCGTCGGCCCAGGACGAACTCAGCGCCCACCGGGCCCGGTGAGGACTCCACTTGCTCGTATCCGCTCGAGCGCATCAACGCCATGATCTCGCTCGAGCGCTTGATAGAGGCGACCGAGCGCGGTCTCGGCGACGTCGCGCGGAATGAACGGCGCGCTTAGCCACGCCAAGCTGAAGGTATTCGTTCGGCGAGATCCGCCACGTTCTGCGCGCGCAGCTGGATTCGCTCTGCAACACCGCCTACTGCGACGTTCGCGCGCGCGAGGGCGAGCGCCGGTTCCCACACATCAATACCGACCACGCCCAAAGCCGGCCAGGTCCGCGCCGCCGCGATTGCAAGATGCCCCACTCCGGTGCCGCTGTCGAGCAACGTCCCCGAACGCCGGATAACCGCGGCCAGGTCGGCATTTTCAGCGGCGATGGCTTCGATTCGCGGCACAACCGCGCTCGAGGTCTGCCCTTGCGCCTCAAGCATCTCCGGGTCCGTGTGGTTCCAGCCCGGCTCGCGCGGGCCGCTCCAGAGGTCCACCGCGTTACGGAAGTACATAAGGATGAAGCCGAGCGCCGCCGATTGCTGTTCTTTCGTCAACCCGTCGAGCATCGTCGGATCTAGCGCCTCCACGACGACTCTCAACAGCTCGCGCACCTTTGGATCGCCGGCGTTACCGTTCGGCGCCGAGCGCCGCCAATATCCCGATGGAACGACTGTGCTTGCGAAGTTCGGCAAGCAGGTCTTGCAGGGTCAATGTACGTGCTGCGTAATGCGACGACGCTGCACGGATGCTGTAACGGGGATTTCTCCTTGGCCTTTTATCGACGCGTCGGGCGGAAGAATTCCGAGCTTCCTTCCCACGTTCTTTTCGCCGGCTACTGCGACGACGCGCAGATGTTGACGAAACTTGATTCGTTTGTGCCACTAGCGGTGACGCACCGTTACTGGCTTGCATCGGTCCAATCCCGCGACCCAATGGACCGACGTGCTCACGGGCCCAAAATGCCGAGGCTGCACGATTTCGAACCGCCTCGATAAGCGGTTGCATAACGCGCCAAGTTCGCACGACATGATAAGAGCTCGCGCCAATCTGCAAAATCAAGACGGCTGGAAGCAATCCCGTCGCAGGGTGAATCCAATCTATGCTGCCGTTGCCAAGAGTCGTCTAATGGTTGGGCCGTACAACCTATGAGAGCACTTGCGATATGAGGCGTGCCGCTCGCAGTGCGCCATCGGTCTCGACGTCGCGCCAATTTGGCTTTTTACCAATCTCTGCCACAACCGCAGCTGCAATGGCCTCTGGATTGGATGCTGCATAATCATACAGCAGCCCGCACCATACTGGTTCAAGCGGTGACGCACGTGGAAATTCTGCTCGAAATGATGTCTGAGCGGAAAATAGATGAACGGGGTTTTGTTTGCCGTTAGCTCCATCGTAGTCGTCAAGCCCCCCTGAACGACGGCAATATCGCAGACCGCGAGATGACGGTAGAGTTCTGGAACGTAAGAGCGCAACTCTACACTCGGTACCCGCGGCAGTGAATTCAACTCGATGCGCGGCCCAGCTACCACGATCATGCGAAACTCCGGAATCTCGCGCTTCACGTATGGGTAGGCTTTCATCACCCGCGCAAGCAGCGGCGCTCCAACGCCTGAACCGCCTACGCTGACGATGCACACCTTCTCGCCGGGTCGATAACCGAGTGACGCGCGAACGATCGATCGCTCTGCAAGCTCTCGCGGGTCGAACCCCGTCACATACCCGGCAAAGGCATAGTGCTCTTCGGTCCAGCGCCGAATCGAGGGAAGATTCGCTCCGAATCTGTTCGGCACAACGTCTTGTGAGTTTCCGACGAAGATCGAACGATCGCGAAGCTGCGGATAGTTCGCAATGTGCTCGATCATGTCAGCGTTATAGTCGGCGGTAAGAAAAGCTTCGCGTTCGCCGCCGTCCGTCATCGGCAGCCAACCGACGAAATCGGTCATCCAAATGTAGGGCGCCCGCTTTTCCTTCGAATTTTCGTGCAGGTAATAATCGAGCTCCCACGCTTCGTCACCGATCCACAAATCGTACCGCGTGTCCGTTATGACGTCGTGGAACACCATGAAATTTGCAATAAGAATCTCGTCCATATTCCGCATCGTTTGAAAACAATGCAGGTCGTGTTCGGCTGCCTCGCTTTCAATGTGCGCCGACTCATTGGCCAGAGCAGCGCTCGCCGGATGAATGCGTTCACCGTACCGTTCCAACACAAGCGTCACCGGATGCTGCGCCAACCAATCGATTTGGAGATCGGGGTGGAGTTTGCGCAGTTCTTGTGCGATGGCGATGTCCCGTTGTGCGTGTCCCAGACCAATCGGCGACGAAATGAATAGAGCTCGCTTCCCAGGTGCGCCTCGCTTTTCGGCGCGGCTCCGGTTACGTGGCGAAGCGAATTCGCGCAAGGCAAGATTCACTTTGACCGGATCGCGGGCGTGCGGGCAGTGTCCTGAGCCGGACATGGTCATAAGGGTGCCGCCGGTCGCCTCTGCCAAGGCTCTGCCGCGATCATACGGGACGACGGCGTCTTGATCGCCGTGAATGACGAGTACGGGGCACCGAACCGCTGCTGCCAACTCGCGCGCCCGCTGCGGCAAAATCTGTGCTGCATCATGCGTCGCGATGAGAACTTCCGGAGTTGTCTGCAGGCCCCACCCAACGCAATCTTCGATTTGCTTGGTCGAATGGGGCTCGCTAAAGATTTTGCCGAAGAAAAACTCGAGAAAACCGCGATAGCTTGAAAGCCAATAATGGCGGTTGTACTTGTACCACTCCTCGTATCTCCCTCGAGGCTCGTCGAACGCTGCGATGGCTGCGGCCCGTTCCGGATTAGGGTCGGCCAACGGAACGGCCGCTCCAATAAAGACCGCACCGGCGACACGGTTGGGACGTTCCGCGGCGAGCAAGAGCGCCCAACGAGCGCCGGCCGAAAAACCCAGCACCACTGCAGCGTCCGTTTCCGTTTCGTCGAGTACTGCGAGGGCGTCGGCGGCAAACTCGTCGTCGGCGTAATCTTCCGTCCTCTCGGGCCGGTCGGAAAGACCGTTGCCGCGACCGTCAAACGTAATCACGCGAAAGTGGCGCGACAAATATGGAACTTGCGCTTTCCAATGATGTGAATGAACGATCGACCACGTGGGCAGCAGCAAGATCGTTTTTGCGCCCTTGCCGAACACTTCGTAGTGGAGTTTTACGCCCTGGCGCGTTACGTAGCCGTCTCGATCTGGGTACGCGCCGCGCATCTTCAGCCTTTCTCGAGCGATTGAAGCAATCGATCGATCATGCGTAGCAAGGAATCGTGTCCCTCGCGCACACCGATCATACGCTCGAACAGAATGCCCAGGTTGAACGTTTGCACGAGTGAGGTTATGGCGCCGATCGGAAAGCGTTTCGTATCCAGCCCGTAACCCTTCATGGCCTGCGAGATCGCATCGGAGAGCAGCACGCGCCAAGCCGCGTGCACGTTGGCCAGGCGCACTTGGAGCTCCGGATGATTCCACGCCATCGCTTCCAACTCGAACCAGACCTTCGGGTAGCCTGCGGCAAGGTCTTCATCGATGTAGTTCATTGCCTTGCGCCACTTGTTGATAAAAGGCTCATCAGCCTCGTACATTGCGCGCTGCCGACGGTGAATGCGCTCCGTAAACCGTTCGACCACTTGCAAGAACAGTTCTTCCATCGAGCCGAAATAATAGTGGATCAGGCCATGGTTGGCCCCGGCTTCTTCAGCGAGCCTACGCGTTGTGATTTGCGCGTATCCGTGCGTAATGAGCAAACGCTCTGCAGCATCCAGAAACGCCTGCATTGTTTGGTGTCTCGCTGCGAGAACGTTCTGCCGCCGGCGTTCGCTGAGGGCTATGCTATCCCCCGACCAGGAAAACTCGAATCGGGTGCACGATCACAAAAGCGCCTCCAACAAAAAGGGCAGCGCCGATAACGCGCGCGCCTTCGGGACCATATTTTCCTGTCTTTTCGTAAACCATGACGGCCGTTAAGAATCCCATCCAGAGTAAGTTTGCCGCTCCCGCCGCAAAGCCCACCAACATCAGCGCCCAGCAGCAACCGAGACAGAAGAGGCCGTGATTGCTACCCAAGTTGAACGCTGCGAGCGCACCCCGCTTGTACTGTTGTAAGAGAAAGTTTGCGGGCAGGCGGCATTTTTTTAAACACTGCTCTTTCAAGGATGAGAACTGAAACGCACCGGCCAGCACGAGGATCGTCCCGGGGATTGCACCCGCGTGGGCGATTAGCCAGGGGCTGCTGTCCACCAAACGGTGCAACGCCAAGTCCCCGGCAAACGCGAATAGGCCGAATACGGTCCAGACAGCGATGTAGCCGCTCAGAAAGACTGCTACGACGAGCGCGGCTCGCCGCTGATTCGCCGCGGCGGCCGTGAACAGTCGAATTAACGGCAAACTGGAGGGCAACATCATGGCTGCGATCATCAGTTGCCAGGTCACGACGAACAAGATGAGGGTACTCCAGAGTGGCATCCCACCTTCAATCAACCGATCGTGATGCAGCAGTCTTGCCGAGCCGCTGAGCTCGGCAAGACCCGCAAGCATCCAGCTAGCGAGAATGAGAGTGAGTATGCTTACCGGCACCTTGAATGCCGGCCTCGTGGCAACCATAATTTACCTCAGCCGGTAAACGTTATAGTGTAATCGCCTTGAATCGCATTGCGATTTTCGAAGGCCCAGTTCATTTTGTGTGCGGGAATATTTACGGTGTGGTGCGTGGCTTTCGCAACGTACGCCGGCGAGCCAGGGATGGTCGAAAAAATCGAATCGCGCAATGTTGTTACGACTCCCTGTCCGCTTTGATAGGGTGCCATCTCGGCGGAGATGTAATCGCCAACCCTGAGCGTACCTTGTCCTCCGCGCACGTCATGCCGAATGGGGGCACGTTCGATCGCTATGACCTCGCCGATCAGACCGGCAAGGTCTGCCAGCGGCCCACCGAATTTTCCCGAGTAGGCATCAATTAAGGCCTGCATTTGCTGGTCGGTTGCCTTATCGTCGATGAGCATCAACACTTTCCAAGACCGTGGCGCCAAAACATTCCCGGGTATCTTGTTGACGTTGACTATGGAGAGGCCGC
>JAABUQ010009310.1_pt1 | contig 13344 bp, 8 predicted proteins | sample 5560001 | NCBI WGS metagenome assembly JAABUQ01 (sample SAMN10711888, study PRJNA513371) | rock metagenome | isolation source: Antarctica rocks | place: Antarctica: Victoria Land, Finger Mt nord | collected 2015-12-18 | reverse complement strand
AGGTCGTCGCGCGTGATCCCAACCGATGCCATAGGCCCACTCCGAATCGAACACAGGACCTATGGACTCACATCCAGACGAACTTGGGAACCCTGGGCGGGTCAGAACTTTCGGCGGTTGGTATTATCGCGCACGACGGCCCAGCCGGCGGTGCGGACGACCTCCACGTTCAGGCCGTTGCGGGCGTAGAACCCCATCGGCGCCGCCATGATGATGGGGGTGGCGCAGGTGATGGGGATGAAACCGACCTTCAGGTCCTTCTTCTCCGGCGCTCCGCCCGTTTCCGCCAGCGCCTCCCGCGCCCGCAGGATTGGGAAGGCGCGGTCCAGGGCTGCCGCGACGCCGCCGGCACCCAGCACGCTCAGGATGCGGCGGCGCCCCGCCTCGCCGCCGAACGCCGCACGCTCGACCGCGGCGCGAACGGCTGCGGCGCCCAGGTCGTCCGGGCTGTTAGCGTCGCAGCGCAGGGCGCCACGGCGGCAGGCGCAGCCAGGGGCGTGGCGGGGTGGCGAAGGCATCGGCGATCCGTTCATGCGGGGTTGGCCGAATTACGCAAGCAGTATGCCACCCTACAAAGATCGGGTCCGGTCCGCACTGACAGGTCAGTAGCCCTCGAAACAGGCAATTGACCGGCATGTGGTCAGATTTGCTACAGTCCTGGTCTGCTGCATGTCTGGCCTAGCAACGGCGCGCTGCTCCTGGCTACATTGGGCAGGTCACGCATCTGAGAGGCTGTAATGCGCCACCTGCTGCCGGTTCTGCTGTTCTTGTTGGCGCTGATCGGCCCGGTAGGAGCGGAGGAGTTCCAGGTGCCCGACCTGGACCGGGACAGCACGGCCTATGCGGCGGCACTGCATGCCCGCAGCCCCGCCGGGCTGACGCCGCAGGCGGCCCGGCTGGCGGACCAGCGCGCCGCCGACGCGGGCCGGCGCAACGATTGGCCCGGGGTTGCCGCTGCGCTCGAAGCGCGGCTGGCGGGCACGGATGCAAAAAGCGAGACGTGGCTGGCCCTGGCCCGCGCCCAGCTCCGCCGGGTTCCGCCGGATGCGCCGCGGGCGGCGCAGGCGGCCTGGCAGGCGTTCAAGTCCGCCGAGGCCGGGACGGGGGAGATACCGTCGCTGCTGGTGATTGCCGAGGCCATGCGCGTGGCGGACCACCCGGAGGTTTCGATCGGAGCGCTGGAGGCGGTGCTGCAGCGGGCGCCGGACGATGCGGGCTATAAGCGGCAACTGGCCGACGCCCGCCGGGCCGCCGGCATTCAGGTCCGCCGGGTGCGGACGGAAGCGGAGGCCGACCCGCCGACCGCCTGCATCGAGTTCACGACGGCCCCGGTCCGCCGCAGCGACTTCGTCCCGGCGGATTGGCTGCGGCTGGAGCCGGCCCAACCCGGCGCCGCCGTCACCCGAGAGGGCGACGCCATCTGCATCGCCGGCCTGCACCTGGGCGCCACCACGCAGGTCACGCTGCGGGCCGGGATGCCCGGCGAGGACGGCATCGCCCTGAACAAGGATGCGGTGCTGCAAGTGGTGATGCCGAACCGGCAGCCGCGCGTCATCTTCGACAGCCGCCTGTTCCTGCTGCCGCGCGGCCAGGCGCCACGGGTGAGCCTGGCGACCGTGAACCTGGCCGCGGTCAAGTTGCGCGTGCTGCGCCTGGCCGAGCGCAACCTGGTGCCCTGGACCCGCGAGACGAGGCTGGGAGAGGCCATCGAGCAGTACAACTTCAGCAGCCAGGAGGAGAACGGCAAGATCGTGTGGGAGGGCCGGGCCGACATCCCGCATCAGCAGGCGAACCAGGTCGTCCGCACCGCCCTGCCGCTGCCGGACGTGTTCACGGACGCCGGGGCCTATCTGGTGCAAGCGACGCCAGGGGACGGGACGCCGGACAGCTCGGCGGGGGCGGTCCAGGTGGTCGTACGCACCGACCTGGCGCCGACGGTCTGGCGCGGGACGGACGGACTGACGGTGCAGGTGCGCAGCTTTGGCGACGCCCTGCCGCGGGCGGGCGTGACGCTGAGTTTGCTGGCGCGCAGCAACGACGTGCTGGCGGTGGCGACGACGGACGCGCAGGGCGTCGCGCGGTTCGCGGCGCCCTTGCTGCGTGGCGCCGGGCCGCAGGCGCCCCAGGCCCTGCATGGCGTGCTGGGCGACGACTTCGTGGCGCTGGACCTCACGTCCGCCGCCTTCGACCTGTCCGACCGCGGCGTGGAGGGGGCGCCGGACCCCGGCCCGCTGGATGCCTTCGCCTGGACCGACCGCGGCATCTACCGGCCCGGCGAGACCGTGCAGCTGATGGCGCTGCTGCGCGATGCCGCCGGCGAGCCTGCCGACGTGCCAGCGCATGTCCGGATCAAGCGGCCGAACGGTCAGACCTTCCTCGACACCGTGCCGCCGCGCGGGGCGGATGCGGCGATCCACCTGCCGGTGACGCTGTCGTCCTCCGCGCCTGCCGGGACCTGGACGGTGGAGCTGCTGGCCGACCCGGTGCTGCCGCCGATTGGCACCGCCAGCTTCCGCGTGGACGCCTTCGTGCCCGACCGGATGGCGGTGGAGGTCGCGCCGGCCGGGGATATCGTGCCGGGCCAGGCGTATCCGCTGCCGGTGACGGCGCGGTTCCTGTATGGCGCCCCGGCTGCGGGCCTGACGGGCAAGGCGACGATGCGGCTGGTGGCGGACCCAACCCCGCCTGCGGCCCTGGCGGGATACCAGATCGGCGTGGACGGCGAGGAGTTCGCACCGGAAAGCCAGGATATCGAGATGGCGGACACCGACGCCCAGGGCCGCTCGACGCTGCAAATCCTGGTCAAGAAGGCGCCGGACAGCACCCGGCCGGTGCGGGCGGAGGTGGACGTGTCGGTGGACGATCCATCTGGCCGGGCAGCGCACGCGCATGCCAGCATCCTTGTGCGGGCAGCGGGCACGCTGATCGGGATCAAGCCGGGCTTCGACGGTTCGGTGGACGCCGATACCGAGGCCGGGTTCGACGTCGCGGCGGTGTCCCCGGCCGGACAGCGGGTGGCGGTGCCAGCGCGGCTGCGCCTGGTGCGGGAGCGTCCGGATTGGCGCATGGTCATCCGCGGGTCGCTGGCGCGCTACGAGACCGTTTACAAGGACGAGGTGATCGAGGCGTCCGATGTGACGGTGCCGGCCAGCGGCACGCTGCATTACGCCAAGCGCCTGCCGTTCGGGCGTTACCGGCTTGAGGTCGCGGAACGGGCTGGGCTGGCGATGAGCAGCGTGCGCTTCCGCTCGGGCTGGCTTGCGAGCACCAGCCCGGACACGCCGGACAAGGTGGACGTGTCCACGGACAAGCGCAGCTATCCCGCGGGTGGCTCGGCGAGGGTGCATGTGGTGTCGCCGTTCGCCGGCCATGCGACCGTGCTGATGGCGACCAACCGGGTATATGACATGCGCCAGGTGGACATCGCGGCTGGCGGCACGGACTTGGACGTGCCGGTGGATGCGGCCTGGGGACCGGGGGCCTACGTCACCGTGCACGTGTTCCGCGGCGGCGACGGCAGCCGGCCGACGCGGGCCATCGGCCTGGCCTGGGTCGGCATCGACCCGGCGGCGCGCACCCTGCCGCTGGCCATCGCCGCCCCGGACAAGACCCTGCCGCGCGCCCGGGCCACGGTGCCGGTGACGACTGCGCCGGGAGCATGGGTGAGCGTTGCGGCGGTGGATGAGGGCATCCTGCGGCTGACCGGCTTCAAGTCTCCCGATCCCATGGCGCATTTCCTGGGCCGTCGCCGGCTTGGGCTGGACATACGCGATGACTGGGGCCGGCTGATCCCGCCGGCGGAGGGCGACGCGACGGTGCTGCATCAGGGGGGCGACGAGGGCAACAGCGCCCTGCCGGAGATACCGCAGAAGATCGTGGCGCTGTTCACGCCGCCGGTGCAGGCCGGGGCGGACGGGGTAGCGCAGGTGTCGCTGGACCTGCCGGACTTCAACGGCCAGGTGCGGCTGATGGCGGTGGCGTGGCAGGGCAGCAAGATCGGCTCGGCTGCCGTGGACATGTATGTGCGCGACCCGCTGATCGCCGAGCCGCTGCTGCCGCGCTTCCTGGCGCCGGGAGACGAGGCGCGCATGGCGGTGCTGTTCAACAACCTGGACCTACCGGCGGGGGAGGCGGCAGCGGCCATTTCGGTCGAGGGCCCGCTGGCGCTGATGGGCGATGCGCGCCTGTCGGCGACGCTGGCGCCAGGCGCCCAGGCCGTGCGGACCGTGGTGATCCGTGGCACGGGGGCCGGGCGCGGGGTGATCCGCCTGGCCGTCACCGGGCCCGGCGGCTTTACGCTGCAGCGGGAGGTGGCGATCCTGGTGCGGCCGGCGCGTCCGTTGCTGACGGTGGTGGCGGGCGGGCCGCTGGCGCCTGGGGCGGAGCTGCGGGTGACGCCGGTGCTGGACCGCATGGTGCCGGGCACCGGGCGGGCGCAGGTCAACTTCGGCGGGCCGGTGCGGTATGATCCGGCGGCGCTGGTGCATGCGTTGGACGCTTATCCGCTGATGTGCCTGGAGCAGGCGAGCAGCAAGGGCTTGCCGCTGGCGGTGCTGCCGGATGCCTCAGGCGGGGCGGACCGGGTGGAGCGGCTGCAGGCGTCCATCGCCAGCGTGCTGGACCGGCAGCGGTATGACGGCGGCTTTGGCCTATGGAGCGCCAGCGACAAGGCGGAGGACTGGCTGTCGGCCTATGCGCTGGAGTTCCTGCTGCGCGCCCGGACCGCCGGGGCGACGGTGCCGGACAGCGCCATCGCCGACGCGCAAAAGTTCATGGCCGACGCGGTTGGGCAGGATGCGTCCTCGCCCGACGAATTGGCGGCGCAGGCCTATCGGCTTTACGTCCTGGCCTTGTCCGGCCAGCCGCGGGCGGGGGCGAACCGCGTCCTGGCGGAGAACCTGGCCAACCTGCCGACCCCGTTGGCCCGGGCGCAGTTGGGCGCGGCGCTGGCGCTGTCCAACGACCGGCCGCGGGCGGAGGCGGCGTTTACCGCCGCGCTGGACGCCCCGGCGCGAACGGACTGGTATTTCGACCGCGGCAGTGCGCTGCGGGACCAGGCGGCGACGGCGGTGCTGCTGAAGGAGAGCGGGCTGCTGCCGGACCGCCTGCCGGCGCTGCTGGCGGCGATGCCCGGTGCGGACCTGAAGCCGGAGCTGTTGAGCACGCAGGAGCAGGCCTGGGCCGCCGCCGCGGCCGGGGTGCTGGGCCGGGACGGGCGGGCGGCGCGGGTGTCGGTGGATGGGACGGCGCTGACGCCGGCCGCCACGGTGTCCGCGGCGCTGGCCGGGCCGGCGGTGCTGCGGAACCTGGATGACCGGACGGTGTGGCAGTCGGTGTCCACGACCGGGGTGCCGATGGACCCGCAACCGGCGGCGCGGGCCGGGATGCGGGTCAGCCGCAGGTTCTTCACCTCGGCCGGCGACACTCTGGACCTGGAGACCCTGCGGCAGAACACCGTGTTCGTGCTGCTGATCGAGGGCCGGGCCGATGATGGGCAGGACCACCATGCGCAGCTGATCCAGGGCTTGCCGGCGGGGTGGGAGATCGTCGGGCGGCTGCCTGCGGGGAAGGTGCCGGGGATGGCCTGGCTGGGCGAGCTGTCGGAAACGGAGGCGGAGCCGGCGGCGGATGACCGCTATGCCGCGGTGCTGCCGGTGACGTCGGACGCGCCGAGCTTCCGGCTGGCGGTGCGGTTGCGGGCGGTGACGCCGGGGAGCTTTGAGATGCCGGGGGCGATGCTGTCGGACATGTACCGGCCTGGGGTGTTCGCCCGGCAGAACAGCGCGCGGATCAAGGTACAGGCGGCGGAGTAGATGGCTGGTCTTCTCCCTTTCCCTCCGGGAGAGGGTCGGGGTGAGGGGGTCTTGGCTGCGGAGTCGGGCGCCGCGGGGGCTGACAGGGCGGCGGCTGTTGGTGGGCAGGGGCCGTGCCCCAAGACCCCCTCACCCCAACCCTCTCCCGGAGGGAGAGGGAGAAGGATCGTCTTCTTGCTGGCTGCCGTGCTGCTTCTGCCTGCCGCCGCATGGACCCTGGACCGCCTGTTCCCCCCCGACCTGTCGCGGTTGGACGCGGTTGGCACGGAGGTGCTGGACCGGAACGGCCGGGTGGTTGCCTTGCTGCCGGCGCCGGGCGGCGTGTGGCGGTTCCGGACCAGCACTGCCGACGTGTCCAGGCCGTTTCTGGACTTGCTGGTCCATACCGAGGACCGCCGCTTTTGGTCGCATCCCGGGGTGGACCCGTTGGCGATGATACGCGCCGTGGGGCAGTGGGTGCGGGCGGGGCGGGTGGTGTCGGGCGGCTCCACCCTGTCCATGCAGGCGGCACGGCTGCTGGAGCCTCGTCCCCGCACCCTGCGCTCCAAGCTGATCGAGGCTGCGCGCGCGCTGCAGTTGGAATGGCGGTATGGCAAGAACGGGGTGCTGGGCATTTGGCTGACCCTGGCTCCCTATGGCGGCAACCTGGAGGGGGTGCGGGCCGGCGCCCGCGCCTGGTTCGGCACGTCGGCCGCGGCGCTCGACCCGGCGCAGGCCGCGCTGCTGGTGGCGCTGCCGCGGCGGCCGGAGGGGCTGCGGCCGGACCGTCATCCCGCCGCCGCCGAGCGGGTGCGCGACCGTGTGCTGGCGGAGGCCGCCGGGGTGCCGATCCCGCCCCGGCGCATCCCGTTCCCGCGCCATGCCGCGCAGGCCGTCGCGGGCCTGGGGACCGGTCCCGTGCTGCGGACCACCCTGGACCTGCCGCTGCAAGTGGCGCTGGAACGGCTGGTGGCGGAGCGGCTGGAGGGGATGCCGGAGCGGGCGTCCGTCGCCATCCTGGTCGCCGACGCCGCGACGCGGGAGGTGCGGGCGCTGGTGTCCGGGCGCTGGGGGGATGAGGCGCGGTCGGGCGCGGTGGACCTGACACGGGCGGTGCGGTCGCCGGGGTCGGCGCTGAAGCCGTTCCTGTATGCTCAGGCGTTCGCGGACGGGGTGGCGCGGCCGGAGGGTCGGCTGGTGGACCTGCCGCGGCATTTTGGCGGTTATGCGCCGGAGAATTTTGATCATGGCCATGCCGGGTCGGTGACGGCGGCGGAGGCTTTGCGGCGGTCGCTGAACCTGCCGGCGGTGGCGCTGCTGGACTTGGTGGGGCCGCTGCGCTTTGCCGAGGCGCTGCGGGCGCAGGGGGCTAAGCCCCGGCTGCCGGCGGGGGCGGATGCGTCGCTGGCGCTGGCGCTGGGCGGGGCGGGGCTGACGATGCGGGAGGTGGCTGGGCTGTATGCCGGGCTGGTGGCGCCGGGGTGGGGGCCGGTGCGGCTGGTGCCGGGGCCACGGGCCGGGAGGGGGGATGTGCCAGGAGACGTAGCAACGGGGGCGCGGCTGGTGGCGGACATCCTGACGCAGCCGTTTCCGGCTGGCGGGCCCTTAGGGGTTGGGTGGAAGACCGGGACGAGCTGGGGCGGGCGGGATGCCTGGGCGTTCGGGTTCGATGCGCGGCAGGTCGTGGCGGTTTGGGTGGGGCGTCCGGATGGGACGCCTTTGCCGGGGGCGACGGGGCGGTCGCTGGCGCTGCCGTTGCTGGGGCGGGTGTTTGATCTGCTGCCGTTGGCTCCGCGCGTGGTGGGGCCGGGGGTGGGGCGGGTGGCGGCGGGGGAGGCTGGGTCGTCGCTGCGGCTGCTGTTTCCGCCGCCGGATGCGGTGCTGCAGGGGGACGGGCCGGTGCTGCTGCGAGCGATGGGCGGGCGGCGTCCGTTGACGTTCCTGGTGGATGGGGCGGTGGTGCCGGGGGTGCCGGCGCAGCGGCAGGCGAGCTGGGTGCCGGGGGGGCCGGGGTTCTATGCGGTCACGGTGCTGGATGCGGATGGAGGGAGCGTGCGGGTTCCGGTTAGGGTGCGGTAGGGATCACATCGCCTGCTGTCCCGGCCCGGCCATCATGCGCCCGTGGGTTCGAGGAAGCCGTGCCGCGCGAGGTAGGCCAAGGCCCATCCGAGGGATTGTGCCGCCAACGCGTCCAGGTGATCCGGGGATGGCGGCTGCTCGCCGCCGGGCGGCCCAGGTGCGGGGAGCTTGCCCTCGCGCAGCGCTGCCGCGAGGTGGGCTTGCAGCATCGTCCGGTCGTGCTCGCCGTCGAGCAGCGGCACCAGCTCCTTGAGCACGGGATGCGCCGGCACGCCGACATGGCGCAAGCTGGTGAGCCACGGCTGGCCCGATGCGGCTTCGAGGCGGGCGACGGGCCAGGCGCGGGGGAAGGGCTGCATGGGTTCCACCGGCGGCGCCGGCGCGGCCGAGATGCCGGCCCGCCCTGCCAGCACCATCGTGAACAGGGCCTGACGAATCCGTGCGGCGTCATCTGCGCCGCATGCGGGGTCCGAGGTCAACTGCGCCAGCGTCATGGTGCCGGGGAACGCGGCTGCCAGGCGCTCGATGGCCCGGCTGATGGCGGGGTCGTTGATGGTGGTCGGCTGCGCCCGGTCATCGGTGAACACGGAGGCCTGCGCGGTGCTTTGGGCGGGGTCGAGGCGGACTGGGGCGTCCATGTGCAGCAGGGCGAGCTGCTCCGGATTGGGCGTGCGCGTGGGGCCGGTTGCGGCGCGCGCCCGCACTAGGACAGAGCGGCGGAACAGCCGTCCGGTGACGAAGTCTAGCTGCTGCTCCGTCGCCGCCCGGTCCGGTCCGGCGAAGGATGTGAGGCTGGCGCGGATGGCCGGGTCCAGGGTTGGCGGCACGGCGGCGCAGAGGTCCGCCTCGCAAAGGTAGTCGAGGCCGTGCCGGGCGGCGCGGCCGATGAACTCCTGGACCGTGCAGGGCGCGTTGTCCGGCGCCAGGAACTCACCCATGATGTAGGCGGACGGCACGCCCTTGAGCCGCTGGGCTTCGGTGCGGAGGAGCATGCCGTAGGGCTCGCGGCCGTCCGAGGCTGCCGCGACCTGCGCCAGGGCGGCGCGTGCCCGTGCGGCACGGTGCTGCGGCGGCCCCTCGGTGCCGGCGAAGTGCAGGCACAGGTCGCGGATCACCATACGCAGGTGCCAGCCTGGCAGCACGTTGTAGCTGATCGTCGCCACCCCGTCCGGCGCCAGGGTGTCGCGGCAGAGCCGGAAGACGGCCTCCTGGACCGGCTGCGGCACCCAACTGAACACGCCGTTGCAGATGATGTAGTCGAACTGCTGGCCGGACAGGTCGAGCGCGGCCAGGTCGGCCTGCCCGAGCGCGACGTTGGTCAGGCCGAGCGCGGCGGCACGCTGGCGGCCGTCCTCGACATGGCGGCGCGACAGGTCAATGCCGGTGAACCGGGACTGCGGGAACCTGGCGGCGAGCGGGATGATGTTGCCGCCGGAGGCGCAGCCGAGTTCCAGCACGCGGGCGGCGGCGATGCCGGGCGGGTTGAGGCCGAACAGGGTGGCCAGCGCGGCCAGGCGGCTGGGCTGGGTGTCGGCGAAGGGCATGGAGGGGTAGGGCAGGCGGTCGTAGTCTCCGCCGGGTTGGGGCGGTGCGGCGGCGGGTGCAGCGGGGTGCGCCGTCGTGGCTGTCATTGCGGGCGGGCCTGGGCGGGCTGCTGTTGCCGGAGCTGCGGCGGGGTGCCGGGCTTGGATACGTGAACGCGATGGATGCGGCTCACGGGATTGCTGACCTTCCGGGATGGTTCGAAGGCATCGTGCCTGGGTTTGTGCGATTTCGCAATGGTTTCTGGGCGCGGTGTTGGATGCGGGGTCTGCTTCGCGCGGGTCAGGCTGCCTAAGCAGGCTGGCGTGGCCTGGCGCGCACGCCGTTGCCCGCGGGGCCGGGAGGCGCGGGCCTGGTTTGCTTCTGTTTGTGCGCGGGATTCGCGGGGGGTTGGTTAGTCTCCGGGCGGCGGATGCCATCGGGCGTCGGCGCGGGCGGAGTGGTGCAGGACGAAGGCGACGGCTTCGGCCGGGTCCTTCGGCAGGCCAGGGCGGGGGCGGATGGGGCCAGGCTGCGGGCGGGTGTCGGCGGGATGGCCGTCCTGCGGTTCGGCGCCGGGTTCGCGGGGGACGCTGCCTGCGGGGCGACTTGGGGCGGCGGTGCGGGCGTTGAGTTCGGCGATGTCGGCGGGGGTGCGGCGCTTCCAGGGGCGAGTGCCGGGCAGGGCTGCTAGGCCGAGGTCGCGGAGGATGTCCTTGATGATGTCGTCTATGGGGCGGATGGCGATGTCCCTGTCGAGGTCTGGGGCGTCCATGCGGTCGAGGAGTTCGGCGTGCAGGGCCTCGGTGGGGTCGCAGTCGCGGTAGCTGTCGTCGTAGTCCTGGCGCCCGAGGGTGTCCTCGACGGCGCGCAGGATGCGCTTGCGGGCGGCGGTGCGGTTCGGGGTCAGGGTGCGGGCGGACGGCTTCGGGGTGTCCAGGCTTTGCGCGAGCATGATGCAGCGGCGGACGGTGCGGCTGATGCTGTCGAAGGCGGCGGCGAGGTCTTGCAGCGATGCTGCGGGCGCTGGGGCCGGGGCGGACTGCGCGGCTGCGGGCTGCGGCGTGCGCGGCTGTTCGGGTTGGGGTTGGGCGGCGGCCTGCTGTGCGGCTTGGGCGTGGGCCTGGTCGTGCAGGAGGCGGGCGATGCCGGTGCCCATGCTGATGAGGCCGTCTAGGGCTGCGCCGTGGCCGCGCGTGTCCGCGGCGTGCGGGCCGGGGGCGTCTTGCGGGGTGGGCTGGGTGGCTTGTGAGGACATGAACGGAAATAGAACATTGTGGGTGTGGGGATGTCAAGGATTGCGTGGGCGGGTGGTGGCGGGGTGCGTTGGCCGGAGTGACGGGGCTGTTTGGTGGCGGGGCGGGATGCCTGGGCGTTCGGGTTCGATGCGCGGTAGGTGGCGGCGGTTTGGGTGGGGCGGCCGGATGGGACGCCCCTGCCGGGGGCGACGGGGCGGCCACTGGCGCTGCCCTTGCTGGGGCGGGTGTTCGATTTACTGCCGTTGGCTCCGCGGGTGGTGGCGCCGGGGGTGGGGCGGGTGGCGGTGGTGGAGGCTGGGTCGTCGCTGCGGCTGCTGTTTCCGCCGCCGGATGCGATGCTGCAGGGGGACGGGCCGGTGCTGCTACGGGCGATGGGCGGGCGGCGTCCGTTGACGTTCCTGGTGGATGGGGCGGTGGTGCCGGGGGTGCCGGCGCAGCGGCAGGCGAGCTGGGTGCCGGGGGGGCCGGGGTTCTATGCGGCACGGTGCTGGATGCAGATGGGGGGAGCGTGCGGGTGCCGGTGCGGGTGCGTTGACATGTTTAGTGTACTCCGCCCATGCCGATTGTGATCTTCAGATCAACCGAACTTATCCCCAAATACTTTGACAACACCCTTAACTAGACTGATTTGATTTTGTAACATTTACGTAATTTCCTTTCCATGAACCGAAACTGAACCAGCAAATATTATGTTAACATTCATGATGCAATCGATATGCGGCTGACGCGGACCATCGGGATAGGATACTAAAATCTTCTCAGCTTCCGGATCCTTAAGAAGATGGTTAAAATTGCTTGAGCCGACTAATACCCCGTATTTTCTTACGATAAACACCCCTCCAGTAAATTTAATGTTCTTACTCTGAATTTCCGGTGTAGCCTTAACCAGATCTCTGCGATGCTTATCCTCATTTGCAATCTCATTTATTGCCCAGAGCATGTCGTCTCCTCCGGGATAAGGGCGTTGTGCAATTACGAGTGCAAGCTGATCGGGCGTAAGCCTTCCTTCAAGTTTCCTTAAGTCTCGTCCGCTTGGAAAAGGTTCGGATGTGCCTTTTGATGTTCCCCCAAATGGAAAACCGACGCCAGACGTGCCTCGCCCATTCGACTCGACCACAGCAACCAACATCTTATCGAGGGCAGAGCGAAGATGTCCAACCGCCTCAACCAACTCCCAAGTCAAGCCTTCAGGAACAGGCTTAACCCGACGCGCGATCAGATGATGCATACTGCTGTGTAGCTCGACTCTAATCTCATATGGACTAGTAGCTATAAACTGATCCATAATATTATAAAGTTGAGCAAGTTTATATTCCGCGCGTTCAATCTTCTTTAGAGATGGTGTGAAATCAGGAGAGATAGGCATGTTTTGTCCTCAAACAAATTGACTGCTTGCCGTTCTTTCTCGGTCTACTAGGGTCTAGGGACAAAGTTTCTCAGGCTGTTTAAAGCTTTGACAATATTGCACTATTTTCGTTGTGGTCTGTCATATAAAGGTAGGATGTAGTCTGCTGCGGCCGAGCGGATACCCTGGTTTGCAAGGGGTTCGCAGCGGGCGACCTCACAAATCTCATTACGGTCTTCAACTTTGTCCCTAGACCCTAGGGAGCTACCCTTCAATCTTTTAAATAGAGACTTCAACCTATAAACCCTCCGACCGCAGCAACTCCACCACAGCCCCTTTCGGCACATCCCCACTCGAAAACGCTCCGCCAATCCCCCGCACCAGCACGAAGTGCAGCGCCCCGTCCCTCATTTCCCCTCTACGGTCCCAGCCGTGCCGATAGCCGGAACATCAGCCCCAACCCGGCCGCGTCCCCATTCGGCGACACGTCCATCACAATCAGGCTGCCGGGGTGGTCTCACCAGCCCGCTTCGTAGCCTGGTCAACAAACGCCCGCAACACGGCGTTCATGCGCGTCTGGTAGCCTGGCCCCTGTTGCCGGAACCAATCAATCACCTCGGCATCAAGGCGGAGGGACAACAGCCGCTTGGCTGTCGGCATGACGGCTTCCGCGGCCAGGTGCCAATCCGGCGGTACGTCCCGGAAGTCAGGATCGCCTGCGATATCCCGCTCAAGCTCCGCTTCCGATTTGGCTCGCACCGCAGCCAAATCCGTCTTTGTGGTCCGCTCTCCCCGCCGGGCTTCAAGCTCTTCCTTTGAAAACCTCCTGATATCGTTTCCGTTCGCCATATGACGCCCTCCGTAGAGAAATCACTCGGGTATTGAGGCCGCGCAGTGTGTAGATCACGGTCACATGAACATCCTCAATCATGCCAACCGCCATCATGCGTGCTTCTTGATCGACTGTTTTAGCAGGTCCGGCGATATGCGGGCCGCCAAACAGCAAATCCACGTCCTCGAAGTCTAGCCTATGCCGGTCTATGTTACTCAGCCGTTTCGCTTCGTCCCACTCGTAGAACATAGCCTCTCCGGAAATCCACAGCGGATTTTATGGTTTCGCGCATAATTGGCCCTCCTTGCTTGTGACACTCCGGCTTAATGACCATAGCAGCTACATTATGTAGCTACAGGAGGATGGCTCTGACGCGGTACGGTGTCAAGAGGGCTAGTACAGCTCGCCGGAATTCGCCACTCCGTTCCATGTGACGTCGGGGGCTGAGTCTGGGCGGCCACACGCTGGCAATAATCGTCACTGCCGGGCAGCACCGAGGCACGGCGTCCCGAGTCA
>JAABUQ010009309.1_pt1 | contig 13345 bp, 10 predicted proteins | sample 5560001 | NCBI WGS metagenome assembly JAABUQ01 (sample SAMN10711888, study PRJNA513371) | rock metagenome | isolation source: Antarctica rocks | place: Antarctica: Victoria Land, Finger Mt nord | collected 2015-12-18 | reverse complement strand
ACTAGAGATATGAAGGTTGTCATCCTCGCCGGCGGACACGGCACCAGACTGTCGGAAGAGACCGGGATCAAGCCGAAACCGATGGTCGAGATCGGCGGCTTCCCGATCATCTGGCACATCATGAAGATGTACAGGCATTTCGGTTGCAGGGAGTTCGTGGTTGCGCTCGGCTACCGCGGCGACGTCATCAAGTCGTACTTCCTCCAGCACCGCCAGTTGAGCAACGATCTCAGCATCGCGCTGGGCACAGGGGAGGTCGTGGTCCACGATGGGGAGTGGCTGGACTGGACGGTTCATCTGGTCGACACGGGGCTGGACACCGCGACGGGAGGCCGGATCAGACGCCTGCGCAAATGGCTGGGGGAGGAGACCTTCATGCTGACCTACGGGGACGGCGTCGCCGACATAGACATCGGCCGGCTGCTCGACTTCCACCGCCGGGAGGGCCGGCTGGCAACCGTTACCGCGGTCAGGCCGCCGGCCAGGTTTGGCGGCCTCGAGTTCGAAGGCGCGGCCGTCCGCCGTTTCGTGGAGAAACCCCAGATCGGCGAGGGCTGGATCAACGGCGGGTTCTTCGTACTCGAACCGCGGGCTCTCGACTATGTCGCCGGTGACGACACCGTCTGGGAACGAGAGCCCCTGGAACGGCTTGCCGCTGACGGTCAACTCGCCGCCTTTCGCCACGATTCCTTCTGGCAACCTATGGACACACTGCGCGAGGTAAGGATTCTCGAAGCTCTCTGGGCCACCCGCAAGGCGCCGTGGAAGGTCTGGTGAGCAAGCCCGGTTTCTGGAACGGCCGCAGCGTGCTCGTGACCGGCGCCAGCGGCCTGATCGGCTCCTGGCTCTGCGCCAGCCTGTTGGCCGACGGCGCTCGGGTGCAGGGGCTGATCCGGGACGCCGACCCGCAGTCGGAGTTGTTCCGCTCAGGCGCCTTCCGGAGGATGTCGCTCGTGATCGGGGATCTGACCGATGTGGCCACAGTTGAGCGGGCGATCGTGGGATCTCAGTCCGAGACGGTGTTCCACCTCGGCGCACAGGCGATCGTGGCCGTCGCCAGCGAGCTACCGTTGGAGACGTTCGAGTCGAACATCCGGGGAACCTACAACGTGCTCGAGGCCTGCCGCCGGCACAGCACGGTTGTCGGCCGAGTCGTAATCGCCTCCAGCGACAAGGCGTACGGGAGCCATCCGGCGCTGCCCTACACCGAGGACATGCCGCTCCAGGGACGCCGGCCATATGAGGTCTCCAAGAGCTGCGGCGACCTCCTGGCCGCCTGCTATCACGAAACGTACCGCCTGCCAGTCGGGATCGCGCGGTGTGGCAATGTCTACGGGGGAGGCGACCTCAACTGGAGCCGGCTGATCCCGGACACGATCCGCGCCGAATTGAACGGGCAGCCGCCCGTGATCAGGAGTGACGGAAGCTACGTGCGCGACTACGTCTACGTGAAGGACGTCGTCGACGCCTACCGCAGGCTGGCCGAGGGGCTGGACGATGAGAGGCTGCACGGTGAGGCTTTCAACTTCAGCTCGGAGCGGCCCTACAAGGTGCTGGAGGTGGTGGATGTGATCCAGCGCCTGATTGGCGCATCCCGCTTGAAACCGGTCATCCTCGATGCCGCCCAAGGCGAGATCCGCTCCCAGTTCCTCGACTCGAGCAAGGCGGCGGCCCGGCTGGGCTGGTCGGCTCGTTACCCATTGGAGGAGGGCATGGCAGAGACGATCGAATGGCATCGCGCCTTCCTGGGCCAGACCGACCAGGCCAGAGTGAGGGATTGACCATCGTGGATCCGTCAGTTGCGGATGTCTGCTGCCGCAGCTGTGGCGATCGCGGTTTACGGCTTGTGCTCTCGCTCGGGGAGACGCCTCTTGCCAACGCGCTGCTGACCGGCGATCAGCTGTCCCAGCCCGAGCCGGTCTTTCCACTCGATCTCGGCTTCTGCCCAGCCTGCTCGCTGGTCCAGATCACGGTCACGGTCCCCGCCGAGCAGCTGTTCTCTGAATACCTGTATCTGTCCTCCTACTCGGATACCATGCTCGCGCACGCCCGCCGGCTCAGCCAGAGGCTCCTGGACGAGAGGCGGTTGTCGAGCACATCCCTGGTGGTCGAGATCGCCAGCAACGACGGCTACCTGTTGCGGAACTATGTCGAGGCCGGCATACCGGTGCTCGGAATCGAGCCGGCGAGCAACGTCGCCGAGGTTGCCAGCGGCCGGGGCATCCCGACGCTGGTCGAGTTCTTCGGCGAGGCAGTCGGCCGCCGACTGGCGGCCGACGGTATGCGGGCCGATGTCATCCACGCGCACAACGTGCTGGCCCACGTCGCCGACCTGAACGGCGTGGTGGCCGGGATGGGCGCGCTTCTGAAGACCAACGGCCTGATCGTGATCGAGCTGCCGTACGTCCGGGAGTTGATCGACCGAACCGAGTTCGACACCATCTACCACGAGCATCTCTGCTACTTCTCCCTCACGGCCCTCGAGCACCTCATGTCCAGGCACGGGCTGGCGATCCTCGATGTGGAGCGGCTGTCCGTTCATGGCGGCTCACTGCGGATCTACGCCGGCAAGCAGCAGCCGGCTAGCCCGGCTGTGGCAGCCCTGCTGGCGGATGAGAACCAGGCCGGCCTCACGGCGATCGGTTATTACGAGGACTTCAGCCGCCGGGTTCAGAACCTGCGTGAGCAGCTGATCGGCGTCCTTCACGAGATCAGGGCCCGCGGCTGCCGGATTGCCGCCTACGGAGCCTCGGCCAAGGGCTGCACGCTGCTGAGCTACCTAGGCGTCGGTGCCGATACGCTCGACTTCGTCGCCGATCGCAGCACGGTCAAGCAGGGGTTGTTCACGCCAGGCACGCACCTTCCGATCGTTGGTCCCGAGCGCCTGCTCGAGGCCATGCCGCAATACGCGCTCCTGCTCGTCTGGAACCTCGCCGACGAGGTGCTGAGTCAGCAGAGGGCATACCGCGAGAGGGGCGGCTCTTTCATCATCCCCGTGCCGCATGTCACCGTCGTCTGACGCCATCCACGACGGCTGACTCCCTTGCTGTTCCTGCCCCTCCCGATCCCTGGGGCCTTCGTCATCGAGATAGAGCCGCACAGCGATGAGCGGGGCTTCTTTGCCCGGTCGTGGTCGGCGGGCGAGTTCCGAAATCGGGGCCTGAACGAGACCGTCGCGGAGTGCAGCATTTCGCTGAACCCGCGGTCCGGAACGCTGCGCGGACTGCATTACCAAGCCGCCCCGCACGAGGAGGCCAAGCTGGTCCGCTGCACGAGGGGCGCCGCCTTCGACGTGCTGGTCGATGTTCGGCCTCACTCAGCTGCGTTCAGGCAGTTCGCTGCGGTGACGCTCACGGCTGACAACCACAAGTCCGTCTACATCCCGGAGGGGTGTGCGCACGGTTTTCAGACGCTTCAGAACGACACGGAGCTCTGGTACCAGATCAGCCATCCGCACACGCCTGACCAGGCCTTCGGAGTCCGCTGGAACGATCCTGCCTTCGGCATCCCCTGGCCCTCGCCACCCGCGCTGATCTCTCAACGGGACGCCACCTTTCCTGACTTTCAGGGATGAGCCGGGTTCTCGTCACGGGGGCGTCCGGCTTCATCGGCTCGCACCTCGTCCGGGCGCTGCTGGAGCGTGGTCACGAGGTGGCCGCCCTCGTGCGCCCCTCGTCGTCGCTGCACCGCCTCCTGGAGGTCCGGGCTGACGTCCGGCTTGTCGTGGGGGACGTCGGTGACCCACATGGCGTCGTGTCGGCCCTCCACGGCTGGCGCCCGGAGGCGTGCGCTCACCTGGCCTGGTACGCAGAGCCCCGCACATACCTCGACTCCCGTGAGAACCTGGCAGCGCTGGCGGCAAGCCTTGACTTTCTCTCCCGCCTCTTGGACAGCGGCTGCTCGCGTCTCCTGGTCACGGGCAGTTGCGCCGAGTACAGGGCCAGCGAACGCCCGCTGCGAGAGGATGCGCCGCTGGACCCGAAGACGCTCTACGCGGCCTCCAAGGTCGCCCTTTTCACGGTGCTGGAACGGCTGGCGGCAGCTTCGGATGCCCGCCTGGCCTGGGCTAGGATCTTCCACCTCTACGGACCCTGGGAGAACGAGCTCCGGCTGGTCCCGTCGGTGATCCGCGCGCTACTGTCAGGTCAGGAGTTTGCAGCCACCGCCGGGACCCAGGTCCGCGACTACCTCCACGTCGGCGACGTCGCCCTCGGTCTGTGCCGCCTGATCGAGGCGGAGGCCGACGGGCCGGTCAACGTCAACTCGGGCATGCCCATCACTGTGCGGGATCTGCTCCAGGAGATCGCCCGGATCATCGGGAGGCCTCACCTGCTCCGTTTTGGCGAGCGCAAGAGCCGGGACTCCTGGGACCCTCCCTATGTCTGCGGCGACAATCGGCGCCTGCGCGATGAGGCCGGCTGGCAGCCCCGCCATGAACTTGCTGAGGGGCTTTCGGAGACCGTCGGCTGGTGGCGAGCGCGGATGGAGTGGCGATGCTGAAACGGAACATCGCGGCGACCGCCCTGGGAAGTTCGTGGGTGGCCATCCTATCGGTTCTCATCATCCCGGTGCAGATCCGGGTCCTCGGCGTGGAGGCGTACGGACTGATCGCTTTCCTGACCTCGCTGCAGGTGCTGGCCAGTATCTTCGACCTGGGGCTCTCCCCGACCATCACGCAGCGGGTGACGAGGGATGGCACCACCGGCCTTCGTCGCAGCGGGGAGCTCGTCGGCTCGCTGGCGCTGGTCTACTGGCCGATCGGGCTGGTGCTCGGCGCCGCACTGTTCCTCGAATCAGAATGGCTCGCCATCCACTGGCTCCACCTCGGCCGACTGCCCCTCAATACCGCGGTCACCGCGATCCGCCTGGCAGCCTTCACCGTGGCGCTGCGCTGGCCTGTCTCATTCTACGCCGGCGTTATCGCCGGTCGCCAGCGTTTTGACTTCCTCAACGAGCTCAAGGCCATTGTCGCCACGATCGCCATCGCCGGAGGTGCCGCCGTCATCCTTCTGAGCGGCAGCCTGCTCGCGTACATGGCCTGGATGCTTGCAGCCGCCGCGCTGGAGGTCGCGGGATACGTCATTCTGGCGTCGAGGCTGATTCCCGGCACCGTTTTTCGTCCGGACCTCGTTCCGCACGCGATCAGAACCGTGGCTCGTTTTGCTGCCGGCATCAACGGAATCAACCTGCTGGCGATGGTTTTGACGCAGAGCGATCGGTTGCTGATCAGCAAGCTTCTGACGATTCAAAGCCTCGGCTATTACTCGCTCGCATACAACATCGTCTATGGACTGACACTGATACCGGCCGTCGTGACTTCCGTGCTGTATCCGGCGTTCGTGGCCAGCCATGCCGGGGGCAGGCCCACTGAACTCTACGAGCGGTATCAGAAGGCGGCGCAATTGCTGATGTACGTCTACAACCTGCCGATCTGGATGGCCGTCTTTTTTGGCGACACGATACTGGCCACCTTCACTTCAGCCGACACCATCGAACAAGTGGCGCCCGTGCTCTCGGTCCTCGCCCTGGCCTTCCTCGTCAACGCGATGGTTGTGCTCGCCTACACCGCATCAATCGGGACCGGCAACACCTCGTTGCCCCTTCGCGTGAACCTGGTGGCCGTCCCGTTGTATCTCCCGCTGATCGCGCTGCTCACAGTGCGATGGGGGGGAATTGGGGCGGCGACGGCTTTCCTCGCGCTCAATGTGTATTACCTGCCGACGCTGTTCCGTATCGTGCATCATGGGATCCTGGGCGGTTCTGCTGTGCTGGCGCTGACCCGCACCGTGCTGCCCTTTGTGGGTGCGGGCGTGCTCTCATTTGGAGGTGCGCGGCTGTTGTACGTGTGGAGCGATGGGGCTCCGCCCGCCAGTCCGCTCGGCTTGGCAATCGGCGCGCTAGCGAGCATCCCTTATGCAATCCTCGGCTTCACCTTCCTCGAAGCGTCGCTGCGTACCGACATGTCTAAATCCGTGCGGAAGATCCTGGAGCGATTCACGACCGCGCTCTTGTTGCGAAGATAGAGGGCGCGACGCCCCGGAAATCCGATTCGCCGAGACGAGCTCGCGCACACGATCACCTCGCTTACGGTGACCACCTTCGATCCATAACGTTCCAGTACTCCCGTTTGGACCTATACGTTTCAACCACGTATCCCTTGCCCAGCCAGTCGGGGAGACGATCCTATAGCTCTCAGCTGTTGAGCTATTCCATCACCGCTGGGAGCCTTACCTGGAACAGCACCGCCCACTCCGCTTTGCTCTCGTGATTGATGCTGAGCAGGCCGTACGCAGGTCCTCCAATCGAGTGGAGGTAGCTTTCCACGGCAATTTTTGCCCATCTCAGAAAACGAGTATTGATTCAGACCCGATCAGGGAAAGCGTCCCCGCTGGGATGGTAAGTGTCGGAGCACCAAGTCGAGTTGTCCGCGCCGTTCGCGACGATCTTGGCCCATCGATCAGAACGGAGTAATGCATTCTCATCGGCCGCGACGTCAAGCTGGGCCCAGAGTGCCGGCTGTTGCTCTTCTCGCCGACTGGGCGGCTCGTCATTGGCGATGGCACGGGCAGCTTTGGGATGACGACGATCTCGGTCGTTAGCGAGGTGGTGATCGGCCGAGATGTCCTCTTCGGAGGCAACGTCCACGTGTCAGACCACTCCCACGGCCGTTCCCGGAGAGACGTTGCCATCATCCGCCAGGGATTGGAGGATGTCGCGCCCGTGCACATCGAAGACGGCGCCTGGATTGGGAGCCCTCTCCTCCCCACTCCCGGATGGCATGTGCCGACCCCTACCTCGCGCTGCCACCCGTGATGCCGAGCTCGATCCGACGCGGGCCCGCCAAGTTCCTGAGCCGTGGTAGCCCGTCGGCGGACTGACGAACCACTGAATTGGCACCGATCACAGCGCCTGCTCCGATCGTGACCCCGGGAAGGACTACCACGTTCTGTCCGGCCCCCCTGACACGACAGGATCGGTCCACGACGCTCCCGGCCCCGAACGAAGCGAAAGATCCATGGACCGCTAGGGTGAACGCTCGGTTACAGGCTGCGGACCATACCTCCTTAGCCCGCATCAGATCCGGAGTTGGCATCGCGTCAAGTATAGGACTCTATCGGCCCACGCCCCACTGGACACTCATGAACAATTATACTCACGCCGCCAACTTCGACTTAAATGCGGTGCGGATCTCGCTTGGTGTGTCAGTGGCCGTGGCGCTCGATCAGCCACCTTCGGTTGTAGCGTTCTTTCCGCCTGGCTCATTCCAAGCATGCGCATCGGGGCCAGCCGGAGTCGGTCACGCGCCCTGCTTCTCGGCCGACTATGATCCAACTCAGCTCTTGAAGGGCCGTCAGGTTATCAGCAAACCGCCGATGCCGCCACCCTCCTCATCCCGCCTTCAACCCACAGTCCTCGCGTGGTCCCGTTCGGCCCGGTACAACTCAACAACGTACCCCTTGCGCAACCAGTACGGGTAGCGATCCAGAAGCTCGAACCCACCAAGATGTTCGATCACCTCCGGAACGCTTACTTGGACCAGTGCGGGCCCGTACGTCGGTTTGCTCTCGTGATTGATACTCAGCAGGCCACGGGCTGAAGTTGCTCCAATCCACCGGAGATAGTCTTCGACCGTATCGCTGTCCATTTCAGGGAATGAGTCCTGATTGAGAACAATGTCGTACTCATCGCCTCGCCGCTCCCAGGTAGCATGAGCCGGCAGAATCCGCACCATTCTCTCTGCGGAGTGAGTCCACGCTTCATCATAGAGAGCCACGCGGTCAGCTCCAAGTCCCTTGAGAAGATAATAGCCCTGGAGCACGTTGACCTGTGGCAGGTCGATAATGGTGTACGACTTCGCACCGAAGCGCATGCTCCAATACGCGACCCGACCCGTGCCTGCTCCAATCTCACAGATCCGGGCCGGCCCTGTCACTCCCAGCCGGCACGACATCCGCTCAGTAAGGAGGGCGGTGTAGATGGCATTGAGGTCGCGCTCGCCGAAGAGGCCATGAGAGGTCCGCAATTTGAGCAACCGGCCATCGATGTCAGGCGGGCTAACAGACACCCGCAAACGACGGGAATCTCGGAAACGAGTGCGTCAGGATCGGAGTACAGACTGAGTCCGACCGGGCCCTGCTCCGGATTCTCAGCCGGGAGCGCTGCCAGCGCTTCGGCGAGAGATACGAGCTTGTCCTTGGCCATCAGTGCGAGGAAGGCGCGATAGGATCGGTCGCGGACGATACGGTCGTATTCTCTATCGCCTTGGACTATGCCACGGCCGGCATCGTGTCGAGAGAAGTTGCAGAGATAGGCGGCCAGAGCCACAGGATCGTCCTGTATCAGAATTGCGCGAAACTCGCTCTGCTGGCGCCAGATTGTGCTCCATAGATTGGAGTCATCTCCGGCTTGCCCCGGTTCCTTCCGCCTGCTACGGTGGTAGGCAGCCAGGAGCCGGGCGGCGATGGCAACGTCGTCGGCGGTTGCCCGGTTGTCCGGCACGATAATGCTGACAACTGCAGGGCGCTTCCACTTGCGGCTGTGTATTAAGACGTTCGTTTGCCGCTTGCGTTGCATCAAGCTCACCAGGCGCGACGCTATGGCCCCAGTGGAAGCCCACGCCAGCAACCAGCGCTTCAGTGCCGAAAGTGTCCGGGCGGTCACCAACTCACACCGATTTCTCCACGTCCACCGAGCGGCTCCATACTAGCTGGCAAATCTAGTGGACTGTGCCACCCAATCCACACCATCCAGCGAGTCGCCTCGCAAGCTCCCCGCTCATGACACCAATCCCTCATTGGGCGCGAGGTACTTACGAATTGGGGAGCCACCGGCCCGCACGCACAGGAAGTGCCAGTATGGAAGGCCAGGAGATATTCGCACCTCCTGGAACGCATCAAGGAGGGTGAGCAACTGTTGGCGGCTGAATCGCTGCTCGATGCGCGTAAAGAAGCGGTCGTACACGTCTTGACGCATGCGCCCCAGGCGCTTTCCATGGTAGACCTCATGGAGTGGAACAAGGTGCGCCATTCCCACCCTCCGTAGGGCCGAGCCGACGGCCACCAGGGGGGAGTAGATCACCAGCGTTCCGCCCCAGGTGATAACCGAACGGAGGCGGGGAGAATGCACCTCGCTGGTCACCCGGCGGACCGCTGTGATTCCCTTAAGGAGCAGCCTGTAATGGATGGGGCGGTTGTCCAGTGCATAGTACAGATAGACCAGCAGCCGGCGAGTGTAGCGCCCGAGATCGCGGACGACGTCCAGCGCCGGGACGGGTAGGTGGTGCAGGACTCCGAGGCAGATGACGAGGTCGGCGAAGTCGGCCCTGAACGGAAGTTGAGTCAGGTCGCCCATCACGAAGATTGCGTTCGTGCAGCCGCGGAGGTTATCCCGGGCGACAAAGATCGCCTCGGAGAAATCGACCAGCACAAGCTCGCGGCAGCGGTGTCTGAGGAAGTGACTCCAGCGGCCATTCCCGCAACCCAGGTCGCAAACGCGCGCCTCACCCAGGCTGTCAACGTCTATCAGGTCAAAGTAGGCGCGAAATTCACCCTCGTGGTCCGGCAGGATTTCTGGGAATGCCTCCCATTCCTGGCCGAACGTGGACTGGATGTCGGAAGCGAACGTAATCTCCGAGCCGGCGCCGTCAGCTGTTGTTTCTCCGGCGAGGCGATGCTGAAGGTGCGTCGGATATTCATCCGGCGCCAGGACGACGATTACCTCGTCGACTATCGGATATCGCCGGCCTTCCACTCGCAGCGAGTCCCCATCGAGTGCGACCCGCGTACTCCCAAAGATATCGCGAAGGCTGGCCAGCTTGTCCCCGTAGTACGCTACCGAACCCTCCACCTGGGTCCTGCAGTATACGTGGCGCCGACCGCTCGTGGGGCATCTGGCGAGGATGCCCCGCTCACTGCGGAATTTCCACGCTGCCACTATTGAGTGCGATGGCGCCGGCGCAAGCAACTACTATGCAGCCGAGCCGAACGTTGCCAGGCCTCGGCTGAAGGCTTTGGTCTTCGCTCTCAGGCGGATCGGCGCATCGCGCTGCGACCGCCCAGGAGCAGTAGCGCGAAGAGCGCTGCCAGACCAAGCGCGCCGCCTGCCACACCACCAATCACCCACCATGGGGCAAACTGCTGTGCCGCCGGCACGCTCGATGTGTTCGGGAAGCCGCCGGTCTCGACCACGGTGACGGTCACCGAGCAGGCGCCTGCCACAGCCACCGTGGCCGCAAGCACATACGCACCGGGGGAGCCGGTCGGAAGGACAACGGTGGTCCTCGCAATGCCGTTTGCGTCGGTCACCGTGCTGACGGGATTAAAGCTGGCTGCGGAGCCGCTCGGGCCGCTCATCTGCGAGAACGTCATGCCTACTCCGGCCGCGGGAGTCCCGTCCGTCTGCTTGGACGTCACAGTGAATGTAAACGCCTGCCCGCCCGCCACACTGCTTGGAGCAGCCCCGGAGGAGCCGGTACAGACCGTATAGGCGAGTGCCGGTGGGGTCGCAGCGAAAGAAGTTGCGAGGAAAGTGATTGCGACGAAGCCGCCGGACAGCAGAAGCGTGACCGATCGTCTAATAATCACACAAGCGACCATACGGTGCGCGTAACCCGAAAGTCAAGTGGCTGCGCCATATTTGTCTGCTGTTACCTTCTGTGAATCCGCGTCCCGGCCGAGTTGGGTCGTCGGCGAGAGTTGGGCGATTCGCCCTGCTGTACTCTAGAGGCCGTGAATCGCGGCGTCTGCCGGGTTGCACCTAGCACGGTCGCAGGTCCACACCGCCACCATCGACGGCGAAGCCCACGGGCTCCGATTGGCACGGCGAAAGTGGTCCATAGAGGACCCAAGGCCTAGCTCCTGTGACGCGGCTGTCGCGGCGCGCAAAGCGCCTGATCGTGGTGGCCGTTGCCGTGGCAGTGGCGTTGCCCATCGCGCTCTCCGCCACGGACGCCGGCTTTGCCGTCCGCGACCTCCGGCACGGCGTCGGACAGCTCGAACAGGCGTATGCGGTGCTGGGAACGGCGCCGGCCGGATGGACGCCAGAGCGCGTGGCCGCCGCTCGCGGTCTGCAGAGAGGCGCGCAGGGCGAGATCGACCATGCGTCCTCCCGCCTTCGCGCCAACCTTCTGACGCGCGCAACGTCGGTCGCCCCAGGCCTGGACGACCAGACGCGGACCGGCCTCGACCTGGCGCTTTCCGCTGAGGCGGCCGCCATTGCGTTCGGTGATTTCATCCAGTTCGTCGAGCGCTACCAGGCCGCCCGCTCCGAGTCCAAACCCGTCGGCCAGCGGATGCTTGACGTACTAGTCGCGGCCGCGCCCCTTATGCAAGACGCTGAACGACTGCTGGACACGGCCTTGGCACGGTTGCAGCACGATCTCGACCGCAGGCTGTTCCCCGCGCTGGAGAGCCAGGTACGGGCGGCGATGCATCGGTTGCAGCCGTTGCGCGACTTCGCCGCGACCGCCACACTCGCAGGGCAGTTCCTGCCGGCCGCCCTTGGACTGAGCGCGCGGAAGACCTATCTGCTCCTCTTTGCCAATCCGGCGGAGCTGCGCCCTGCCGGCGGCTTCGTCGGCAACATCGGCTCGGTGACCCTGGAGGCGGGGACGGCCCGGGCGCTCGAGGTTCGCCCGGAGGAGTCACTCGACGCTCTCTACGGGAGCCGCTTTCCGGTGCCTTCGGCGTTGGGCCGGCGGCTGGGATTCCCTAACAACTCGCTCGACATCGGCGATGCCGGCTGGGATGCGGACTTTCCAACCTCGGCCGCGCTCAGCGAGCAGATGTATACCTCCGCCACCGGCCGCACAGTCGATGGCACGATCTCCATCGACCCTTACGCGGTCGCTGCGCTGCTGAAGATAGCCGGGCCGGTCGCGGTGGCGCCGTATGGGAGCTTCACGGCAGCCAACTTCTTCGACCGGATCAACCAGATAGTCAACATTGACAAGGACCAGAGCAGCGGCAAGAAAGCGCTGCCCGCAATCTCCCGCGCGGTGGTCGACCACATCCTGAGCGCTCCGGCGGACTTGTGGCTCCAGATGCTGACCGCCAGTCAGGAGCAGGCCCGCGGCCGTCACATCCAGCTCCACCTGCACGACCCTTCGCTGGCGGCCGCCGCCCGGGCCGCGCACTTTGACGGCGCGGTCATGGGCTCATCGACCGGCGGGGATTACCTGATGGTGGTGGACGGCAACGTCGGCGGAACCAAGGGCGACCTCTACGTGCGCAAGCAGATGACCGAGAAGATCGAGGTCGATTCCAGCGGGCTGGTCCGTCACGAGCTGATCCTGCGCTTCCAGTACCCCGCTGGCGCTACTGATGCGGCCGTGCCAAAAGGCGCCGATAACGCCTACCGCGACTACCTGCGCTTATACCTGCCGGAACTTAGCACCGTTGCCGGCTTCTACCAGGTCGAGCCGGACGGGCGGCGGGGTGGCGCCATCGAGGATCTGACCGTCGAGCACGGAAAACGTGTGGTCGGGACCTTCTTCCGACTAGCGGCGGGCCAATCAATCGAGCTGCACCTGCTGTATCAGGCGCCGATCGATTCCCGCCTCGGGTACCGGCTCTACCTGCAAAAACAGGCAGGCGTCCAGTCGCGCGCGGCCGATCTGCAGATCAGCTACCCTGGCGGGGTCGAAACCCGACAGCTGAGTGGTGAATTCGACGAGGAGGTACGACTCTCGTGGTGACTCGAAGACGCGCAGCCTTGGCCGTCGTGGCCGTCCTGCTGGTTGCCGTCCTCGCCGGCTCGTTGCTGATCGTCCGCTTTGGTCACAAGCCGATCGACCAGCGGCCGAGCCCGGTTGCGAAGCAGCCGGCCCAGATAATCAGTCCGGAAGCCTACACGCCCGCGGCGCCGAGCGCGACCGGTTCGCCGGTGAGCCACGACGGCCTACGGGTCAAGGTGCCGGAGCTCGCCATTGACCTCCCGATCGTGGAGGGCGATGGCTACAACGCCCCGCTCTACAAGGCAGCGCACTACCCGGGCACGACCTGGCCGGGCGAAGGCGGCCGTTCGGTCATCTACGCGCACGCCCGCCCTGGCATGTTCGAGCCCCTTTTCCAGGCCAAGGTGGGCGAGCGCGTCGAGTTCGCCGGTCCGGACGGCAGCTCCCGGCGCTATGTCATACAGCAGTATTTCGCCCGCTGGCCGGTGACGGACTTGCGCTGGCTGCGACCCACCAATCACGAAGAGGTCGTGCTGATCACCTGCACCACGTATAACTACAACGATCCCAGGATCATCGTGGTCGCAGAGCAGGCCTGAGAGAGACGGAGCCCGCGCGAAGGCCTCACGCCTGGCGGCGGGACGCCCTCCGCTCGGCTTCTGCGCGGATGCT
>JAABUQ010009308.1_pt1 | contig 13346 bp, 12 predicted proteins | sample 5560001 | NCBI WGS metagenome assembly JAABUQ01 (sample SAMN10711888, study PRJNA513371) | rock metagenome | isolation source: Antarctica rocks | place: Antarctica: Victoria Land, Finger Mt nord | collected 2015-12-18 | reverse complement strand
ACGACAGACCGTTTACCAGATCAAGAAGGGCTTGCTTTCAGAGTATCTGCGCCAGCAACTGCGCTGCCCGACACTTGCCTACACCTGATTTGAGAAAGTCCTAAGGACTTTCGCTTAGTATTTTGCGTACACTCTCATATGACGAAGCAGCAGTACATCGAATATCTGGTAGCCACACCCAACAACTACACCTGCACTCACCTCGCCGATCATCTCGAAGGCGAAGCGGCCACCAGCCACGACACGATCAGCGACTACCTGCGCCGCGAGAAACTCACCCCTCGCCGCCTCTGGGAAGTCGTCGAACCGCTGCTTGCCGACAGTGCCGACAGCTATTTGATCGTAGACGACAGCGTCCAGAACAAGCAGTATTCGCAAAAGATCGAGTTGGTCAAGCTTCAGTACAGCGGGGCCGAAGGCGGCTTGGTGCGCGGCATCGGCGTGGTCAATCTCCTGCACAGCAGCGGGGAAGTGGGTGACTTCTTCCCGATTGACTTTCGCGTCTATGCTCCTGACTGCGATGGTAAGACCAAGAACGCGCATTTCCTAGAAATGCTGATCCGCGCCAAGAGCGACAAGCGTCTGAAGGCCAACACTGTCCTCTTTGACTCCTGGTACGCCTCAGTGGACAACCTCAAAGCGATCCACCGTTTAGGCATGGTGTTCGTCAGCACGCTCAAAAGCAACCGCCTGGTCAGCACCAGCAAAGAGCAGTACCAAGAGAGCAAAAGCAAAGGTGGTAAGAACAAAGGTAGTAAGAACAAAGGCTATGTCCATCTAGAGACGCTGGAATGGACCCAAGACACTCTGTGGCATGGTCAACTGGTCAAACTCCAGGAGTTGCCTTTTCTCGTGTGCCTCTTCAAGCTGGTCGCCACAAATGGTGACATTGAGTGGGTCATCACCAATCGTGATCTCGATCAAGACGATCAAGACACGAACGGCAATCCCCACGCTCGGCTCACTGCGGACGACGTTCAAGACGAGAACGCCGTGCGCTGGCAGATCGAGCAGTTGCATCGGGAACTCAAGCAACTCGTCGGGACGCAGAAATGCCAGTGCCGCAAAGGACGCGCCCAGCGTAACCACCTCGCCTGCTGTTACCTCGCTTGGCTGACGCTCAAGGTTCATGCGCGAAAGGTAGGCACGACATTGTATACGGCTCATGCCAATCTGTTGCGTGACTTCTTGCGGGCGCAGTTGCGTCAGCCAACTATTCCTGCCTATGCAGGAGCCTAAGCGAAAGTCCTACTTTAATAGACCTCTTGCGTAGGTGGGGTATCTTGAGCGTATGTTTTACGCAGATGCCCTTTTGTTAAAGCCGCCCATGTTCAGGCAGCTGACCGGCGTTTCGCCGGAGACGTTTGCTGCTCTGTCTTTTGCCCTTGCCGAACATCTGCCCGGCGTCAGGCGTCCTCCCAGGCATTGCCAGGAGGACCGGCTTCTGATGCCCCTGATATACTGGCGCGAGTATCGCACCTACGCCCACATCGTGCAGACCTACGGCCTGAGCGAGTCAGCCGTCTGCCGCACCGTCCATGCGGTCGAGAACGCCCTGCTGCGCTCCTGCGCGTTCACGCAGCCGGGCATAAAAGCCTTGACCAGAAGCGACATCGTGTTCGAGGTCGTCGTGGTGGACGCTACCCAATGCCCGGTAGAGCGCCCCAAAAAGAGCAGAAGCAAAAGCGGAAGCACTCGTAACAGCGGCAAGAAAAAGCGGCACACTCAGAAAGAGCAGATCGTCGCCGATACGAGGTAATATCCGCCGGGGTATACCCCAGAACCGGGCACATCTTAGCCACGGCGTTTTGCGCGGGCAAGACACACGACTTCAAGTTGTTCGTGCAGAGCCGCGAGGCACTCTTGCCAAGACCGAATGTTTGGCAGACAGCGGCTACCTGAGCCTGAGAAAGTGCCATGACACCTAGCACTCATGTAGACCGGCTCGATGTCGCCCGGTGTCACAGGGCGAACGCAGTGCCTTTGAGCATCGAGGCACTGCGTCGCGCAAGTGAGCGAGCACGGCAAGGCACAGAAATACGGTCCGGCCTAGGACCGGCATCTGCTGGCGCGAACGGTTCATGAAAACTCCTCTTGGAAGCTAGACAAGCGAACAACCGACGGCAGCGGGTGTGACGGGGAAGGGAAACAGCGGCTGTCACAGGCGCTTCGGGAACGCTAAGTGCTGCACAGGGCCGCAACGTAGCGACCAGGATGCAACGGGTAGTTCACAACGGGCACGCCTGCCAAAATAGCCAGCAAGGGCGATAATCAATCGTAACACACATTTGTGATCCTGTCAATCTATTTTTCGTAAGGATTACAAATATTTTTCAAGCGGTAATTTGAGGCAGTGAGTCGCTGATACCCCCACGCCATTAAAAGACTTTCAACCAATTGCTCCTGTTTGTCTTTTGCCCAGAGATCGGTAGAACGTCGCCCTGGACACGCCAAGCGCACGGCATATCTCCTCCACAGGCAAATATCGCGCTAACCAGAGAGCAAGCGCCTTGCACTTCTTTCGTCCATGAGGAGCTGTCGTCCGCCCCTTCTGCCCCTGGCCTTGGCTGCCGCTAGGCCCGCCGTCAAGGCTGGCCTGGTCGGGCACGGGTTCACCCTGTTCGCCGGCGACCTCGGCCTAGTCTGCCTCGGTGGGCTGCTGCTGGCTGCCGCCCGGAGCGGCTGGCGGGTCTGCGCTCCGACTACCAGGGCATGGGGCCGAAGAACATCGGCCCCATGCCCTGCCGTTCTACGCCCTGATAGAACGGATCGCAGCGCAGGAGGAGCGGATCAACGCACTGCCTGAATAGCTTTCGCGTGGAGCCTGCAATACATGAAATTACGACATTACGGCAGTATGAAATTTTATCATTTTATCCTTTCATAAGGGCTTTCTCCTATTATTCATGGAGAATGTTTGCCGACTCAACCTGTAACAAGCGGCATTGTCTACCGCTTGCCGGTTCCCCTACCCTATCGCCGGCCTCGGTGCGCCATACCTTTTGAATGAGATATTATGCCTCTCCAAGATACTCCCCAGGTGCGGAAAATCTTTTTCACGGCCAAACCGATCGAAGGAGGAATGTCTACCGTTCGTATATAATTCTGCCAGTGCGAAATGGCACGTATTCATAATTGCGCCATTCTATGACGGAGGAATGCCTTGTTCATAGTAGTAACTGGAAAAAAAGGCGGCATCTCGAAGACGACGACCGCCGTCCACCTCGCTACCTACTTCCAAAAGCTGGCCCCTACCCTCTTGATTGACGGCGACCCCAACCGTAGCGCCTCCACCTGGGCCAAACGCGGCTCGATGCCGTTCGAGGTCGTAGACGAGCGGGAAGGCGCCTACCGCTCGCGCGAGTTTGCCCACGTCGTGGTAGACACTGAGGCCCGGCCTGGCGACGCCGACATGGAGGCCCTGGCGCGCGGCTGCGATCTGCTGGTGCTGCCGACTGTCCCGGCTTCGCTCGACACCGACGTGCTGGTGCTGACGCTGGCTGCCATCAAGAACCTGGCACCTAACAAGTACCGCGTTCTTTTGACCCGCGTGCCCCCGCCTCCTGAGCAGGAGGGGCCGATGCTGCGCCGGGAACTGGAGGCGCGCGGCATCCCCGTGTTCACCGCCGAGATCCCCCGGCTCAAGGCATTCGAGAAGGCCGCCGCCGCCGGCGTGCCGGTATGCGATGTGGACGATCCCCGCGCCCCACGAGCCTGGCAGGCATACGAGTCCGCCGGAAAGGAAATCGCCGATGGCCGAGGTTAAGGAAAGCAAGTTCGGGGCGATCTTCGACGCGCAGCCCCAGGGGATTGCGCAGGGTGGGGGACGTACCGAAACGCTGGCGCGAGGCGTCGGGCGCCCGCCCGGCAAGCGCAGCGACCCAGACTACAAGCAGTATTCCGTCCTGCTTAAGAAGCAGACCCACCGTAAGGTCAGCGGCATCCTGCGCGACCGCGACGGCGGCCAGGACGTGTCGGAGTTGGTCGAGCAGCTGCTGGAGCAGTGGCTGGCAGACCAAGCGTAATTTCCTCATTGCATCATTTCGACATTTTGCCAGGACGGAATGGCACAGGCTTTCCCATGCGACCTTCCAAGCAGCAGCAGGTACTGGACATCATCGAGCGGCCCAATGAGCCGGAGCGCGGCTTCCTGGCACGGGAGTTCGTCGTCTGCACCCTACCGCACCGCGACCCCAAGAAGCCGACCTGGGTCAAGAGTAACGGCGACTTCTCGCTGGTGCTCTCATCGGGCGTGGACAAGAAGGGCGAGTTCATCGGCCTGCCGTCCGGCTCCATCCCTAAGCTCCTGCTGTTCTGGTTCGTGACCTCAGCCATCAAGACGCAGAGCCGTCACATCCAGCTGGGCGACAGTCTCAACGGCTTCCTTCGAGAAGTGGGACTCGACCCGAAGACCGGCGGCGGCAAGCGTGGGGACGCGAGACGCATGAAGGACGAGCTGACCAAGCTGGTCTCCTGCCGCATCAGCTTCATCTACGAGGACGGCAACCAGATCCGCGGGTCGCGCTCCAGCCGCGACATGCTGGTGGCCGAGGACGTGGTGACCTGGTGGGACTTCGCCAACCCGGAGGAGCGCAGCATCCTAGAATGCCACATCACCCTGTCCGAAGCATTCTACGAGGCCGCAACCCGCAACCCCGTCCCGTTCGACTTCCGGGCGCTGGTCGCCCTGAAGCACAGCCCGCTAGCCATTGACCTCTACACCTGGGCGACCTGGCGGGTGTTCGTGATGACCCAGAGAGGCGAGAAGCAGGCCAGCGTGAAGCTCTGGGGGGACGGCAGCCTGGCCGCCCAGTTCGGCAGTCAGTACGGCACCTCGTTCCACTTCAAGGAGGCCGTGGGTGAGGCGCTGGAAGCGGTCCGACAAGTCTGGCCGCAATGCGACTGCGAGCTGTCCACCGCCCGCCTGACACTCCGGGCCAGCCCCGTGCCGATCGCCACCATGGATAGGCGTCAGAAGAAGCGCGCCTTCTCCGAGTTGAAGCCAGTTGACGTGTCCATGGAGGCCCGTGTCTGGTTCATGAAGGAGCACCCAAGGCACGACGCCCGCGCCGTCGTGAAGGCGTTCAAGGCGTTCGTGAAGAAGGGCAACATCCGTCCAACTGACGCTGACGCCCTGTTCAGGAGCTACGCGACCAAGTGGGTACAGGGTGAGGAATAAGGGTTCAACGAGGTGGGGCGGCTTTGCAAGCCAGCACGGTGAAACGCCGATAAATAGCACGGTGAATTACCGATATGCCTACGGTGAAACGCCGATAGAGCTACGGTGAATTACCGATGCCTACAGATGGACTCCTGTATTGATCTCCTATTGTGGTCTCTTATAGGAAGAATCCTGTTCCTGTAAATAGACCTAGCGCCATCGCAACATTGGGCTCTTTTTTTATATTTTTAGAGTAATCAGAATAAGACCGTCTGCCGCGCCGCCGTATCGGAGCCTACGGCCCGATCAGCCTTAGCCGTCTGGCAAGCGGTCTGTCCGATCCCCTAAACCCTGCAAAGCCAAATGCGTTAAAACCAACCAACGCATGTATTGTTAAAACAAGTTATGTTGTTGTTTACGGTTTTCCCGGATGGGAAAATCTGCGAGTTTTCCACTTTTCCACATTCTTGCTGCCCTGTTCATCCGTTTCTTTCCTCCTTCCACATGTCCCCAGCGCGGAAGTACAGCCGGCCCAGGCAGCGCCGCCGCTCCTCCGGCGTCATGAGGGGATTCCCTGCGGCGTCCTCCACCACAATCAGGCCTGAGGCCGAGAGCGAGGCCACCGCGCCGGACACCGCCTCGCTACCCCGCCCGGTGCGCCGGCACAACTGCCGGTGTGAGAGCCAGTCCCGCCGCTTGTGTCCATAATTCTTGCGATGAAGGGGCTTGTGTCTGCCGTTGTGTCTGCCGCTATCCGACCATCGGTCTGCCTGCCAGCCCCACGTCTGGCGCAGCACCACCAGCAGCACCCGCAGCTCGGTGTCTTTTAGGTGCGGCATCACCTCGTCCACCAGTCGGATCGGAACCGGATGCCAGGGAGCAAAGAACCCACTCTCACCGGTCTGTTCACTTCGCGTAGTTTCATCCCTGGCTGGGCTTGCTTGAACCCGCCGAGAAGCCTCTGTTTCAAGCGGAGGGGTAATCTCACTCATCAAAGCCTCCTGCCGCGCCTGTAGGGGCCTCCTGAGCGTCTTCCAGGGCATTGCCAATGTCGCGCTGTGCCAGCTTACTGCTCCTCTCATTCTGAGGCTGTATCTTCGCCTCCCTCACCAGTCGCTGCCGCGCGATCTCCACGTACCGCGCTGAGGCATCCATCCCCAGGAACCGCCGGCCAAGTTTCGCCGCCATGACCACGCTTGTGCCGCTGCCCATCAGCGGGTCCAGCACCAGGTCTCCCGGCTCAGAGAACCCCAGGATCAGGTCCGCCGCCAGCTTGTCGGGCATCGTCGCCGGGTGCCTCAGCTTGACCCCGTTGCGCTCGCTGCTGCTGGCGGAGTAGGGCCACACTGTCCCCCGGCACTGAAGCGGGGCGATAGTCGGCGGCGGCAGGCTCCAGGCGATCCCCCGGCGTGGATACGGCCTGCGCGTGACCTTCTCCCCGGCGTGCTTGGTGGGGATCAGCAGCCGCTCCTTATGGAAGGTCTTGGGCCGCTTGCCCTTGAAGAAGATGAGGATGAACTCGTGATCTACGCGCAGGCGAGAACGCCACCAGGGACCGGGAACGCCGTGCCGGTGGTAGAGGCAGGTCTCAAAGAGGTGCCAGCCAGCATGATCGCACCAGGAGAGGGCCAGCCGGAAGGAGGAGAGGGACTTGGCGAAGCGACGGGAAGCATCTCCCATAACGACGATGCAGACGCCGCCGTCTTTGGTCACGCGAAACAAGGCTTCTCCCAGGGCGGGGATGTCCAGGGGGGTAGGCGTGTCGTAGCGGCGCAGATCATCGTAGGGCGGACTGGTGACGGTCAGGTCCACGCTCTCTTTAGGAAGCCGGGCCAGCAGCGGCAGGCAGTCGCCAGTCAGAAGACGATTATCAGTCAAGAAATGATTTCCCGTCAGCAGCTCATCCTGTGCAATCTTACTGCTCAAAGATGTTTGTTTGCTCAATGTTTGCTTGCCGCGTGATCGCGAGATTGTTTGCATGCAGGGCGTGTGTGGCACGACCGCTGACCGGCGCTTCACAGGCAGAGCGCTCATAACGTCGAAACATCACCTGTTTCGGGACTTTGTTGCTCGGGACTTTGTTGCTCGGGACTTTGTTGCGCTGAACCCTCTGCCTTGTTCTCGGGCGAGGCATGATTTTCCGGCGGGGCATTGTTTTCCGCCATGCCCGCTTGCCCCCGCAGGGTCAGCGGCCTGTCGTAGCCCCCTTCAATGGCCGCCGCCAGGAACCGAGCCGGATTCTTGGCACTCCGGCTCGGCAGCCAGGCGATCTGGCTTTCCACAGCCCCCAGGTCAAACCGGGCCAAAAGGTCCAGCGCCTGCTCTTTGGGCATCCCCACGTTTGTCATGGCCTGACACGCCCGCTGCTTGCCTTTCGCCACCGCCGGGTCCTCCCCGGCAAAGTCCGGCGGTGCCCAGCCCATCCGCTGGGCGATCTCCCGTTCCACTTCTTCGCGTCCTTTGGTGTACCGGGCGCGGCTGTAGGCGATTACCGCTTCCCGGCCTGCTGTGCGGACCGGCACTGGCTGAGGCGGCTCGTCCAGGGGCGCATTCTCGTGGGCCAGCAGATGCCGTCCAGGGAGGTACGCATCCAGGCCGTCCGGGCGGCTGAGAACGGCGACCAGTGGCTGCCCCTGCCACTTTACCTGAGCCAGCCTGTGGAGACGAGCTTTGGCTTTGGCGTGGGAAACCCGCATCGCCTGTGCCAGCTCCGGGAGGGTGGGGCGGCACCAGCCATTGGGGGTGAGGAAGGTCAGCATCAAGAGGAGGGTCTGGAAGTCTTCGGGGGTGAGAGCGTTCCAGAGGCCGGAGGTGCGAACACGCTCCGTGAGGATGAGGCGTGCGCTGGGACGGAAGGTGCCAGACAGGGCACGTTCTTCCTGGCGATGTTCCACAAGGAACGGAGCACTGCCTGCTGCACTGCTTCCTGCTGCATTATTCTGTGCTGGATTGTTCCCTGCTGGATCCACGGCGGCTTGTTGCGACGGTGTTTGGCTTGATAAAGTTTGTGCTGCTCTGTTGTTCTGCATAGTCCTCCTTTCCTGAAAAGTACTTGTTGTGGAAATATGGCTCTCGAATTGACACCCGCAGCAAATGAGCGACCGGCGGTGCAGCGGGCGTTGCCGGTCGCCTGCACCGCCGCTACTGTGGCTCCGCGCATCGGCTCGTTCTTCAAGGTTTATCCTCATCAGTATCTCCTGATGGAGCGGGTGTCGGGTGGCCGAGGAAGGCCGCGCTTCTGTCCGTAGACTTGCTCCCTCAGCGGGACAGGCTCACGGCAGACGCGGCTTTTCTCGTTCTTCTTTGTTCTTCGGTTTGCCTTGCTTCAGCCCAGGTACCGGAGCAGCAGCACTAGGTCCGCACTCAGCAGCACCGCTTGCAGCACGTCCTCCGCCGCCGAGCCGGTGACGAACCGCAAGGCACGTGGCAGCAGGTGACGGCGGTGCCTAAGGTGCCACCGCCCGTCCTTGCCCCGCGCCGGCAGGAGCGGCACCCCGTGGCGGGTCATGGCGTCCAGAGCCAGGTGCGAAGCGTATCCCAGCAGCGCCGCCGCTCCGTACACCCAGCCCCAAAGCATTGCCAGCGGCAGGGCGCAGAGCAGCCCGAAGACAATCAGGCCCAGCAGGGAGTGGAGCGGTCCCCGGTGGCCCCACGCGCCGTGCAGCAGGTCACCCAGCGGGTCGAGGGGCCGGAAGGGTCCCAGGGCCAGGGAGCGGATTTTGGAGCGGGGTGCATCCAGGTCCGGCAGCAGTGCAGCCAGGGCGGCGATCACAGCCAAAGCCCCGATGTTCTGACTGTTGAGAAGTGGAGCGTTGACGACTGAGCTGGGGATGATCAAATTGGAAAAGAGTACGCCTGAAGTAGGTGGGCTTATGGCAGGGTTTGGCCCGAGTGTCAGCAGCCAGAGCGCGGCGATGCCGCCGGCAGCATGGGTGGGCCATGTCAGCCTCCTCCTTTCTGATGACCTTCTTTCTGATGACCTTCTTTCTGATGACCTTTCTTCTGCTCATCTTCTTTTTGCTTGTCCCTTTTCGAGTTGGACGAGATGCGGACCGTCACGCGCCACTGCGTAAGATGTCGCGTTCGCGTAGTATTCTGAGCAGGCACGGAGTTCTGTGGCGGCGCGGGACTTTGACTCTTTGTGGGTGGCTCTTTGCCCAGAATGGCGCTCGCCGAAGCCAGTTTGGCAAAGAAAGCGTCGTCAATCTCCCACTGTTTTTCTGCCAACTTGTCATCTGTTGAGGCTTTATTTGAGGCTTTGTTGCCCGAGCGAGGCAATCTTGCAAGACCACGATTTCTAGCGCTGATATTGCATTCCTTGAGCTTGCATTCCTTGACGCCGAGGCGATAGTGGATCAGCAGGGCGATCAGCTCCTCCCCGTCCATCAGGCGCACAGGTGCGAGCGAACTGCCGGCACCACTTGGTGCGGCGGCCCCTGCGCGGGCAACTTTGGAGAAGGCCGACGTCGTGATCAGCAGCGCTTCTGCTGCCCCAACGCGCAGGCAGGTTCCCCGAAGCTCATCCACGCTGCGCTGATGGACGTGCAGGCCGTCAAACTGCTTGATCTGGGCGATAACGCGGCGCGGGGAGATACCGGCAGTCAGAGGAAACAAGCGGCTGGGCAGGGTGGCTTCCAGGTCATAACCTCCTCCTCCGGGCTTGTTGTAGCCCTTCCACTCCCGGCGTCCGGCCAGATGTACGTCCTGGTAGCCCAGAGCTTGCAGCAGGCGGCAGAGGCAGAGGGCAAAGGCAGGAAAGTCCAAATCCAGTAGGTGGCAGTGGAGCTGCTCGGCTAGACACTGCTCATATAGACACTGCTCATACGGGGTGTTTTCGTGACCAGACTGTTCGTGAGAAGAACGCTCAGGCAGAGCGTGAGGATTGGCTGCTGAGCTGGTAGGGGCCGCCCTCTTGAGGGAAAAGAGCCTCATCGGTCACTCCTGGGAGCATTGCTTAATTTTGCAGATTTAGGTATTGCAGAGTTGAGTTTTGAGGCTTCGAGTTTTGCCTCCCAGTGTTCTGCAATGGCTTCCTCGTCGCCGTCTTCGTACTCCCCGTAGCCGGAAAAACCGCCATTCGGCTCCTCTTCGTTTAGCTCCTCTTCACACGGTTCTTCTTCATTTGGCCTGTTTTCCCACGCCGGTTCCAAGGTGCCGGCACGAGCCAGTGACCAGTCACCCGGCCGCGCGTCTTCCCAGCCGGGTTTGAGGCGACCGTCTTCGTCCCAGGCCCTGTCCGGCAGGCAGCCGTGGCAGCGGCACAGAGCGCAGCCGGAGGGGGTCAGGTAGGTGCCGTCGGTGGAGAACACTTCACGCATGTCCAGCGGCTTGCCAAGCATCCGCTCCAGGACATCGGTGACGCCTCGTGCCAGGCGGTAGGAGGGGTTGATGCGGCCATGAACAAGGCGGCTGATGGTGGAGCGGGACACACCGACCTCGGCGGCAAGCCGTGCCTGTCCCTGGATGCTGAACTTGGGGATGTGGACCAGCAGAACCTTCACCCGGTTCTGGATGGGCTGAGGCTTCCGGCTGGGTTTGCGCTTGGGAGCTTCCTTGCTGGGCGTCTCACCAACGTGCGAGGCTGCCGGCGGAAGCGGAGTTACCGGCGTTGAAGGAGTTACCGGTGTCGAACTGTCTTGCGTTTTGGATGTAGCTCGCGTCTTAGATGTAGCTTGTGTTTTAGAACTGGCTGGCATGTGTCTCCTTTCGGTGAGTTCTTGGATGGGTTGCTGAGCCACGCAGCTGTTCGCGGCATGCAGTCAAGGTACCGAACAGAAACCGAAGATGCAATCCGCGTTGCACGGGTGCTACTCACGGCGCCCCAATGCATTTGCCATTGCCCCGATGGATCGCTGCGTGCCCGATGCAGTGAGCCGTGGCATCTTGGCATCACCATGCCTCGCAGCCCATCCTTAAACCGTTCCTCCCCAAACCATTCATCTACCCCCTCTAACGCTTCTGGTGCTCGTCCGCTGGCCTCAGACGGGGGGCGCGGGCAAACCCATCCGCAGGAAGCAACCATCAGCCCGGAGGATCTGGCCGAGTTCCAGCGGATCTATCGCAAAGAATATGGCGTAGACCTCACGCCCGAAGAGGCGCTGATCAAAGGCCGGCAACTGGTAGAACTATTCCGCCTCCTCTTGCGGCCGCCGCGTTGATGCGCTAGATTCCTGATGCGCTAGATTCGGACTCCTCCATGCGCTCGCGCTGGCAGCTTAGATGTACTGATTAGGTGTGCTGAGCCTATGAGTATTGAATATCCGATTGAACATCCGCCGGAGCGACTTACCATGCGACACCTTTCCCGACATCATTTCTCCCCACATCACCTTTTCCAACATCACTCATGAAAGCCCATACCGCCGAATGCGCCATCGTCTACTGCCGCAAGTCCAGCGAGCAGGAGGACCGCCAGGTCCTGAGCATTGAGTCGCAGCTGCGCGAGACGCTGGCTGTTGCCAAGGAGAGCGGCTTTGCCCTCGATCCGCTCCAAGACGTGCTGACCGAATCGCGCTCCGCGAAAGTTCCGGGCCGGCCGATGTTTGGCGCCATGATCGCCCGCATCCTGAGCGGCGAAAAGAGCGTGATCGTCGCCTTCAAGCTGGACCGTCTGGCCCGCAACATGCAGGACGGCGGCATGATCATCCAGATGCTCCAGGAAGGCAAGATCAGCCGCATCGTCACCACCGAGCGCACGTACTTGCCCACGGACAACGTGATGATGATCGCGGTGGAACTGGGCATGGCCAACCAGTACAGCCGCGACCTCTCCACCCACGTCAAGAACTCCGTCAAGACCAAGGTCGCGCTCGGTCAGTTTCCTGGGCTGGCCCCGATCGGCTACCTGAACGACCTGTCGCGGGAGGAAGGGGCGCGGACCATCATCGCCGACCCCGAGCGGTTCGAGCGGGTCCGCCAGCTCTGGAACCTGATGCTGACCGGCTCCTACAGCGTCCCGCAGCTCCACAAGATCGCGACGCAGGAGTGGCATCTGACCACCCCGAAGTACGGCAAGATCGGCGGGCGCCCAGTCAGCAAGAACACCGTCTATAACATCCTCGCCGGCCACTTCTACCGGGGATGGTTCCGGATCAAGGGCGAACTTCATCAAGGCTCGCACCCGGCGATGGTGACCGAGGAAGAGTTTTGGCGCGTGCAGGACCTGCTCGGGCGCAAGGGCAACCCGCGCCCCCAAAAGCCGTATGAGTTCGCCTTCAGCGGGAGCCTGATCCGGTGCGGGGAGTGCGGCTGCTCGATCACCGCCGAGCGGCGCCGCAAGGTCAACAAGGGCGACGGGCGGGTGCATGAGTGGACGTACTACCGCTGCGTGAAGAAGCGGCCCGGCATAGCCTGCGGCCAGCGCTACGTCGAGGCCAAGGATCTGGAGCGGCAGATAGACGAGTACCTGGCGGGGATCACCCTGCCGGCGGCCGTCGTGGCCTGGGCGATGGGCCAGCTTCGGGAGGAACATGGGCGGGAGACCCAGATGCAGGCGGCTGCTCTGAAGGAACTGCAGGATGCCGTCCGTGGCAACGAGGCGGCTAAGAAGCGGCTGACGGACATGCGGCTGCGGGACCTGATCGACGACAGCGAGTTCGCCTCCCGGCGCCAGGAACTGATCGTGGAAGGGAGCAAACTGGCCGGCCGGCTGGACGGCTATGAGTTACGCTCGAACCTCTGGATGGAGCGGGCGGAAGAGGCGTTCTGCTTCTGTAAAACAGTGCGGGAGCGGTTCGCGTCGGGGACGGCGAGCGAGCGTCGCCAGATCCTGCAAATCGTTGGCTCGAACCTGGTTTTGGAGAACAAAAAACTCACCATTTACCCTGGTGAGTTCTTCGGGGGCGTCCAGAAAGCGGTGGAAAAGCAAGAGTGGCTCCCCCTGCTGGACGATGTTCGGACTTTGTTCGTATCACAGGCGAGCGGGTGGCAGAGTTATGCACTTGTCACTCCTTAGCTTCTGCGTGGATGGCCCTAAAGGGGCCGGTGGCACTGGGACGAGGCTCGCTAGGCACTGCCTCGCCTCCTGGGACGCACGTTGTAAATGAGCGTAGCTTGATGAAACCATGCGGGACAGGTACGCGGCAAGCAGCGTTGCGAGTAAGCGACGTCAGCCCTGCGACCGTTCCTCCGGGCGGCCGCGTGCAATATGCCTATCCGGTAGAGAAGCCCGGCCACACCGCTCTTA
>JAABUQ010009307.1_pt1 | contig 13348 bp, 13 predicted proteins | sample 5560001 | NCBI WGS metagenome assembly JAABUQ01 (sample SAMN10711888, study PRJNA513371) | rock metagenome | isolation source: Antarctica rocks | place: Antarctica: Victoria Land, Finger Mt nord | collected 2015-12-18 | reverse complement strand
CACCTTCGCCCAAACCCTCACCGAAGCCGCCCGCGGCACGCCCGGCGTGCTGCTGGTGGTCTCCATCCCCGCGTCGGTGGGTGAGAGCGGCGCGGCCATGGGCTCTGAAGCCGAGGTGGGCGGAGCTGGCGGTCGGGAGGCGTTGCGGCGCTTGCGGGTGGTGGTGGGCCGGTTGGAGTCGTCGTGGCGGGCGGCCACATCCGAGGAGAGCTTCGAGATCGTCCGGCGCCGCCTGTTCCAACCGGTCGACGTCGCCCGCCTGCCCGATCGCGATGCCACCGCTCGCGTCTTCGGTGAGCTCTACCGCAAGCAAGCCAAGGAGTTCCCGCCCGAGTGCCGTGAGCCGGCCTATGAGGAACGGATCAAGCGGGCCTACCCGTTGCACCCCGAGCTGTTCGCCCGGCTCTATGAGGACTGGTCCACGCTCGAAGGCTTCCAGCAAACCCGTGGTGTGCTGCGCCTGGCCGCCAACGTGATCTACGCGTTGTGGTCCTCGGGTGACCAGTCGCCGCTCATCTTGCCCGGCACCATCCCGTTGAACGAACCGTCGGTCAGCACTGAGCTGACACGCAACCTCGACAACGCGTGGAAGCCGATCATCGACGCCGACGTGGACGGCCCCCAGTCGTTGCCGAAGCAGCTCGACGACGAGTTCCGCAACCTCGGGCGCTACCAGGCGGCGCGGCGGGTCGCTCGCGCCGTGTTCCTCGGTTCTGCGCCTATCGCCGGCTCACCCAACCAGGGGCTCGACGCCAACCGGGTGCGATTGGGTTGCGCGCTGCCCGGTGAGACGGTGGCCATCTACGCCGACGCGCTCAACCGCATGGCCGACCGGGCCACCTACTTCTACTCGGGTACCGGTCGCTACTGGTACGGCACCCAGCCCGGTGTCACCCGCCTCGCCCGAGACCGAGCCAACCGCTTGCTCGAAGGCGATCGCCACGAGCTGCACCAGCTCGTGGTCGAGCGGCTGACCGCCTACCGCTCGGCCGACAAGCGGAACCCGTTCGGCGCAGTTCACATCGCACCGTCAGGCCCCGACGACGTGAGCGACACCGCTGAGGCCCGCTTGGTGATCCTCGGGCCCACTCACTGCCACCAACCGCGCTCCGATGTCTCCGCGGCCCTCGGCTTCGCCAAGGAGATCCTCGCCTCGAGAGGATCGTCCCCGCGCGGTTACCGCAACATGCTCGTCTTTCTCGCCGCTGACGATCGCCGCGTCGAAGACCTCCTCCAAGCCGTCGCGGACTACTGCGCCTGGCAATCCGTCGTCGACGAGACCAAACCGCTCGCCCTCGACGGCCACCAAGAGAAACAAGCCGCCGACCGTCTTGCCGACGCCGACCACACCGTCGACCTCCGCCTGGCCGAGACCTACCAATGGCTGCTGGCGCCCCGCCAGCCCGAGCCCAACGGACCGGTCGAGTGGGACGCGTTGAAGGTAGACGGCCAAGGGAACCTCGTGGCGCGCGTCGTTCGCAAGCTCGAGGCCGACGGTCGCCTGTTCAAGCGCTACCCCCGCGAGCTCCTGAACTTGGAGCTCAACGGCCCGTTGGCCCCGCTCTGGGAGAACGGACACGTCACGGTGGCGAACCTCTGGGAGGCCTACGCCCGCTATCTCTACCTGCACCGGTTGACTGGCCTGGATTCCTTGTGCGCCGGCGTGCAAAGCGCGCCCGCACACACCACCTGGGCCACCGAGGGTGCGGGGGTGGCCGAGGCGTACGACGAACGCAGAGATGTCTACCTGGGAGCGGCCGGCGGGGAACAGTTCTCAGGCACGGTGCGAGGCACGACGTTGGTCGTCCGCCCCGAGGTCATCGAAGCTCAGCGCACCGCCGAGCGTCAGGCGGCCGCAGCGGCGGACGGGCGCTCGATGGAGGGTGACGGTGTCGATGGATCAGGGGGAGGCGTCGAGGGCGGGGATCAGGAGAGCCGAACAGGCTCGGGTCTTGGCACGCAGGACCGGCCGCCGGTACGACGCTTCTTCGGCGTGGCTTCGGTCGACCCTGAGCGACTTGGTCGCGACGCCGCTCGTATCGCCACCGAAGTTGTCGCTCACCTCAATGCCTTAGTGGGAACCGACGTCGAGGTCACCATCGAGGTGACCGCCACCAACCCCGACGGCTTCGCCGATGACCTGGTCCGGATCGTCGGCGAGAACTCCGCCGCCCTCAGTTTCCGAGCTCACGGTTTCGAAAGGACCTAGGCCGAGTGGGGCCGGCGCAAGGGTCGCCCCCCTCGGGCACCCCCCAACAAATCCAGCGCCTGCGACCTCGTAATCGCCTGCGGTCACAGCGCTAGCCCATCCGGTAACCGACGCCCCACACGGTGTCGAGGGGGAGGGCGTCGGCCAGCTTCTTGCGGAGCTGGCGCACGTGGACATCGACCGTGCGCTCGTCGCCCACCCAGTCGGCGCCCCACACCCCGTCGAGCAACTGGCGACGGCTCAACGCCAAGCCCTGGTTCTCGGCCAAGTACTGCAACAGGTCGAACTCCCGAGCGGCCAGGGCCACCGGCCGGCCACCGAGGCGGGCCTCCCGGCGGGCGGTGTCCACCTCCACCTCCCCGAGGGTGATCACCGACGGGGTGTCGGAGCGGGGACCGTCAGCGCGCCGCAGGATGGCCTTGACGCGCGCCACGAGCTCACGGGGCGAGAACGGCTTGGCCACGTAGTCGTCGGCCCCGAGCTCGAGGCCGAGCACGCGGTCGATCTCGCTGTCGCGAGCGGTGAGCATGATGATCGGGATGTCGCTGGTGCGCCGCAGCCGGCGACACACCTCGAGACCGTCGACCTCGCCGGGCAGGCCCACGTCGAGGATCACCAGCTTGGGCGAACGCTGCTTCACCACGTCGAGTCCCCGGCTGCCGTCGGACGCCTGGTACACCCGGAAGCCGGCCTCCCGCAGGTACAGGTCGACGAGGTCGGCGATGTTGGCGTCGTCTTCCACCAACACCACGGTGGGGCCGTCCGTGCTCATGATGGCCTCATCGTCGCAGGTGTCGGGCCTCCAACCTCGGCGATCGGCGATCGGCGGTCGGCAACCGGCGATCGGCAACCGGCACTGACCACCCGCCCGCAGCCAGCCGTACCCTGCGGGCCAGCCGTAACCTAAGGGTCGGTGAACCACTACGAGGTGTTGGGTGTGCCTCGAGGGTCCGATCCGGCTGAGATCCGGCGGGCGTACCTCAGGCTGGCCCGCAAGCACCACCCCGACCTGCACGCCGGTGAGACCGTGGTGCGGCGGGTTGACGCGCAGCGCCGGATGCTCGAGGCGAACGCGGCGTGGGCGGTGTTGGGGGACCCCGAACGGCGACGACGCTATGACCGCGAGCTCGAGATGGCCCGGTCCCAGTCCGGGCCTTCGGCGCCAGGGGCGACGACGGTGGGGGCCGACGGCCAGGCCCGGGTGGCGAGGGGCTGGGCGCCTCTGGCTGACGACACTCGCTGGATGTCGGACTTCGAGGGGTGGCGCAACGAGGTCGACGACCTGGCGCCCGACCCTCCGCCCGGGGAAGGCGGGCGGGCGCTGCGCAACCCGCTCGCTGTGCTGCCGCTCGGGGTGTTCGTGGCATCGGTAGCGCTCGGCTGTGTGGCGCTGGTGCTGCACGCTCGGGGCCTGCTGGCGGCGGCCTACATCGGCGTGGCCCTCTCGGCCCTGCTCTTCTTCCTCGTCCCCATGTTGGCCATGACCCGTCAGCGTCGAGGCGGCGACTGAGCGACCCTGCGAGTAGCACCCAGAGTCATTTGACACCGGATTCCGGTGCCGGCTGACTGCTGGTCAACCTCGCGGGTCGGTCATCGGTAGCGTCCGGCCCGGTGGTGACCTACCTCGACCGGATTCTTGCCGACCACCGAGAAGCGGCGGCCGCCGACCGGCGACCACTCGGTCCGCTGGTCGACGAGGCCAGGGCGTGTCCGGCGCCACGCGGGTTCCGGTCGGCGCTGGCCGCCGCCGATGGGGTTGCCGTCATCGCCGAGGTGAAGCGGCGGTCGCCGTCGAAGGGATCGCTGGCCGCCGGGCTGGATGCGGCCGAGCTCGCCGGCGCCTACGCCCGGGGGGGAGCGGCGTGCCTGTCTGTGCTGACTGACGCCGAGTTCTTCGGCGGTTCGGTTGACGACCTGCGGGCGGCGAGGAATGCCGTCGATCTGCCGGTGTTGCGCAAGGACTTCACCGTGTCCGAGCGCGATGTCGTCGACGCCCGGTTGATGGGTGCCGACGCCGTGTTGCTCATCGCCACCGCCCTCGACGACGCCGAGTTGGCCGACTTCCATCGCTTGGCCGTCGAGCTGGGCCTGGACGCGCTCGTCGAGGTCCACGACGAGGCGGACCTGGAGCGGGCCTTGGCCGTCGGCGCCACGCTCGTCGGCGTCAACCAGCGAGACCTGGTGACCTTCGAGGTGGACACCAACCGGGCCCTGCGGCTGGCGCCGATGATCCCCGCCGGCGTCGTGGGGGTGGCCGAGTCGGGCATCCGCCACCCAGCCGACGCCGGTCGCTTGGCCGCTGCTGGTTACCACGCCGTGTTGGTGGGAGAGTCGCTCGTCACCTCGGCCGACCCGGCGGGTGCCGTCGCCGTGCTCGTCGCGAACGCGCCATGAAGCGACCACGCTGGACGCTGGCCGCGTCCTGAGACTTAGAGCGGTTCCCGCGACAGTGCCCTCCGCGCCAAGGCCACGTTCGGGCTCTCGGCTCCCAGGAGCTCGGTGACGGTCGTGAGCAGGCGCTCGCCGTCTAGGGCGTCGGCCTCCACCATGGAAGCGATGTCGACGGCATCCTTGGGCCGGGCGAAGAAGGCCTTGAACACGGCCAGGTCGGTGCAATCGAGGACCGGTAACGCGGCGACGCCGGCGAAGGGAACGGTGCGGGTTCTGCGCTGGGCTGCGTCATGGAAAGGATGGTTCGAGAGGAACACGTCCACCGGCGTCTCGTCCCACCACAGGCGAGCCTGCCCGTCGCGCTGAAGGGATCGGCGACTGGTCTCATCACTGGTGACCCCGGACGGCAAGGCGTGCAGCAACTCCGGCAGTCGAGAGCTGGTCAGGAACACGTTGACGTCGATGTCGTGGGTGGCTCGGGGATCGCTCGTGCAGAAGGCCAGCGCCAGCGCTCCCCCGAACGCGTGCGAGACGGCGGCCCGGTCCAGCGCTCGGTGCAGCCGAACGATCTTCTTGGTCAATGACAACGCCATGGTTCAGCAGGCCAGTTGCGCCATGGACGGGAACGACAACCTCTCCGCCCGCTTGCGGGGAAGGTGATCGGCCAGATCGAGAAGGTCCTCGAACACACGGGCGTTGCGTTCCAGATCCACGTTCGGTGTCCGACGCCATTCGAGCTGCAGGTGGAGCACGGCCCCGGCCGCCAGTGTGATGCGCTCAAGCGTGTCCACTCGCGGGACGCGCTGTCCCTTCTCGTACTGGCAGATGGCGGCGGGAGACGTGCCTGAGCGAGCGGCCAGCTCTCGTTGGGTCAAACCCGATCGGATGCGGATCCCTCGTACGAGGTCAGCGGCGCCCATGCCGGGTATGTTATCGAAAACGATAACACTGCCACCGACCGACGACCGCGGTGTAGGAACGAAGACATGGCTGATCCGTCCCCGCGCCCTGCCCCCCACCCGGTGTTCGCCCTGAGCGATCGCTTCGTCGACGACCTGGCTGCCCTGTCGCCCATGACGGCCAGCGCCCTCGGCGTGCCCGGCGGAGATGATCGATGGGACGACACCTCACCCCACGGCTATCAGGCGCAGGCCGAGCTGTACCGCCGGTACCAACGTGAGCTGGCCGAGCTGCCGGTGCCCGGCGACGGAGAAGCCAGCGCAGGAGAAGGCGGTGAGGGAGAAGCTGGCCAGTGGGACCGGCTGGCGGTACGGGTGCTCGGCGAGCTGCTCGAGTTGTCCCTCGATCCCATCGAGCACGGCGACCACCTGCACGAGCTGGGCCACATCCAGAGCCTCGTGCCCGAGCTGCGCAGCACGTTCGAGCTGATGGGCACGTCGTCCGCCGAGGAGTGGACCAACGTGGCCGCCCGGCTCGAACGGTTGGGCCAGCCCCTGTCGGGCCTGCGGGCATCTTTGACCGAAGGCCGCCGCCGGGGTCTCGTGGCCGCGCAGCGTCAGGTGCGCAGCATCATCAGCCAGCTCCGGGCAGGGACGGCGGCCGGTGGCGCGCTGGCCCAGCTGGTCGACTCCTTCGACGGCTCGGAGGCCATGGGGGGAACGGCGATGGCCGAGCGACTGGCGGACGCGCTCACGGCGGCGGCAACGGCCAGCGAAGGTCTGGCCCGTTGGCTGGAGGACGACTACCTGCCCACCGCCACTGAGGTCGACGGCGTGGGCGCCGAGCGCTACCAGCGAGCGGCCCGGGCCTTTCTCGGCACCGACCTCGACCTGGCCGAGACGTACCGGTGGGGTTGGGACCACCTCCTCGACATCCGATCCCAAATGAACACGCTGGCCGCTCAGATCGACGCCGACGCCACCCTCGTGGAGGTGGTGCACCGCCTGGCCACCGCCGACGTGGGAGCGGGTGCCGTCGCCGGCCAGGACGAGTTCCGGGACCAGATGCTCCAGCGCATCCGGCAGGCCATCGACGATCTCGACGGCAGTCACTTCCAGATCCCCGCCGAGATCAAGTCGTGCGATGTGCGGATGGCTCCAGCCGGGGCGCCGCTCGGAGCCTGGTTCGTACCACCGTCGGAGGACTTCAGCCGCCCGGGGACCACCTGGTGGTCGATGGGTGACAGGGCGCCCGTCCCGGTGTGGGACCAGGTGACCACCGCCTATCACGAGGGCTTCCCTGGGCACCACCTCCAGTGCGGCCTGCAGGTGTACCTGCGGGAGCACCTCAGCCGGGCCCACCGCCTGCTGTTCTGGCTGCCCGGTTACGGCGAGGGCTGGGCGCTGTACGCCGAGCGGCTCATGCGCGAGCTGGGGTACTTCGAGAAGCCCGAGTACGAGCTGGGCCTGCTGGCCGGCAACGCGCTGCGAGCGGCCCGGGTGGCCATCGACATCGGCAGCCACCTCGACCTGCCCATCCCCGACGACGTCACCCTCGACGGTGCACCCTTCCACGCCGGCGAGCGCTGGACCTTCGAGACGGGCGTCGAGTGCCTCGAGCGCTTCGCCTTCCAACCCCACGATCTCGCCGTCTCAGAGATCACCCGCTACCTGGGTTGGCCGGGCCAAGCCATCGCCTACAAGGTGGGTGAGCGCGCCATCCTGGCGTTGCGCGACGAGGTACAGGCCCGAGATGGTGACCGCTTCGACCTCAAGGCCTTCCACGCCGATGTGCTGGGCCACGGCCCCGTGGGCCTCGACCACCTGCGGGAACTGGTCATCGGGACCGGAGGTCCGGCCTCGTAGCATCGCCGTCGTGTTCGTGAAGATCTGTGGCATCACCAGCGAGGAGGACGCGCTCCTCGCCGTGGCCATGGGAGCCGACGCCGTCGGCTTCATCTTCGCCCCCTCCAAGCGCCGGGTGACGCCCACCGTCGCCGGTGACATCGCCAAGCGGTTGCCGCCGGAGATCCTCACCGTCGGCGTGTTCCGCAACGAGCTGCCCGGTCGGGCCGTGGAAGCCGTCCACGCCGCCGGCCTCAAGGCCGCCCAGCTCCACGGCCAGGAGACCCCCGAAGACACCCGCTTCGTGCGGGAGCGGGTGCCGTTCGTGATCCAGGGGTTCGCCGCCGGTGACCCGTTGCTCGACCAGGCCGAGCGCTACGTAGCCGACGCCATCCTGATCGACTCGCCCCAACCGGGTTCGGGTGACGTGTTCGACTGGTCGCTCGCCGAGGGCGCGCCCCCCGGGCGGCGGATCGTCATGGCCGGCGGCCTCACGCCCGCCAACGTGGCCGACGCCATCGCCCGCGTCCGCCCGTGGGGGGTCGACGTGGCCACCGGCGTGGAAGCCCACGGCGCGGAGCCCGGACGCAAAGACCCTCGCAAGGTGCGGACCTTCATCGCCAACGCACGGGCGGCAGAACCACCGGGATACGAGTCCGACTTCGCCGCGCCTTACGACTGGGTGGAGGACGGGCCGTGAGCGAGCCCGAGGAGCGAGTGAACCGTCAGCACAGCGCTTGTCCGCCGGGTGGCGGCGACGGTCATGGGTGCTTGTCCGTCGGGAGACGCTGCATGTCGTCCATCGAGGTGGAAGTGCACCAATGAGTGAGAGCCGGACGGCGAAGCCGCTCCCAGAAGGCGAAGCCGACGCAGCCCATGTGCCGCCCCATGTGATGGGTCCGCCAACGGCGGACGGGCGGTTCGGGGAGTTCGGTGGGCGGTTCGTGCCGGAGACGTTGATGCCAGCCTGCATGGAGCTGGAAGCGGCGTTCCGCGACGCGTGGGCCGACCCTGCCTTCCGCGGTGAGCTCGACGGCTTGCTGAGTGGTTACGCCGGGCGGCCGTCGCCCCTCACCGACTGCGCCAACCTCTCCCAGCGGCTGGGCCTGCGGTTGTTGCTCAAGCGCGAAGACCTCAACCACACGGGGTCGCACAAGGTCAACAACGTGCTCGGCCAGGCGCTCTTGGCCAAGCGCATGGGCAAGCACCGGATCATCGCCGAGACGGGAGCGGGTCAGCACGGCGTGGCCACCGCCACCGCCGCCGCGCTACTCGGCCAGGAGTGCCTCGTGTACATGGGCGAGGTCGACATGGCGCGGCAGGCCCTCAATGTGTTCCGCATGCGACTCCTGGGCGCCGAGGTGCGGCCGGCCAGCACCGGCAGCCGCACGCTGAAGGACGCGGTCAACGAGGCCATGCGCGACTGGGTGGCCAGCGTGGAGTCCACCCACTACTGCATCGGGTCGGTGATGGGCCCACACCCGTACCCATGGATGGTCCGTGAGCTGCAGAGCGTGATCGGCACGGAAGCGGCCGCGCAGTGCCAGCAGCGCATCGGTGGGCCACCCGACGTGGTGGTGGCCTGCGTGGGCGGCGGGTCCAACGCCATGGGCATCTTCAGTGGCTTCGCCGACACCGGCGCGCAGCTCGTCGGTGTGGAGCCGGCGGGGGGTGCGGCCGTGGGTCGAGGCGTGCCCGGCGTGGTCCACGGCATGAAGTCGTACCTGATGCAGGACGAGTGGGGCCAGGTGCTCGAAGCGGAGTCCATCTCGGCCGGCCTCGACTACCCGGGGGTCGGGCCCGAGCACGCCCACCTGGCCGACATCGGCCGGGCCCGGTACGAACCGGTCACCGACGACGAGGTGCTGAACGCCTTTGCCGTGTTGTCCCGCACCGAGGGGATCATCCCGGCGTTGGAGCCGGCGCACGCCTTGGCCTGGGTCATCAGGGCCAGGGAGGAGCTGGCCGGCAAGACCGTGCTGGTCAACCTCAGCGGGCGCGGCGACAAAGACGTCGAGCAGGTGTCGCGCCTGTTCGGCGCCGACGCCGGTCGCACGCGCGGCGCGGTGTGAGGGTCGGCCTGGAAGAGCGTCTTCGGCGACGGCGCCACGCTGGCCGCAAGCTGCTCATCCCCTACGTCACCGGAGGCATCACCGCAGGGTGGACCGACGTGTTGGCCGCCATGGCGGACGGGGGAGCCGACGCCGTCGAGATCGGCATCCCGTTCTCAGACCCGGTCATGGACGGTCCCACCATCCAAGAGGCGTCGGGCCAGGCCCTGGCCAGGGGGACCACGCCGGCGTCCATCTTCAACGACCTGCGCAGGGTGGAGTCCGACCTGGACGTGCCGCTGGTGGCCATGACCTACTGCAACATCGCCTTCCGCATGGGTGCCCGCCGCTTTGCCGCCGAAGCGGTCGACGCCGGCATCAGCGGGGTGATCTTGCCCGACGTGCCGATGGAGGAGATGCAGACGTGGGCGCCGGCCGCAGAGGGGGCGGGGCTGGAGACGGTGTTGCTGGCCGGACCGGTCACCCCCGAGGACCGCCTGGCCCTCGTGTGCGAGCGATCGCGCGGCTTCGTCTACGGCGTCAACCTCATGGGCGTCACCGGTGAGCGGTCCGCTCTCGGCCACCAGTCGGCGGTGCTGGCCAAGCGCATGAAGGCGGTCACCGACCGTCCGGTGGTTATGGGGGTCGGCGTGACGACCCCCGAGCAAGCCGCCGAGGTGGCCGACCCGGCCGACGGGGTGATCGTCGGCTCAGCCCTGATGCGCCGGGTCCTCGATGGTGCCTCCGCCGAACAGCTCGGAGAGGCGGTGGCCGCGCTGCGAGCAGCCCTCGACGCCTGACTTGCGGGGTCGAGCGCGCACGAAGACACGTTGCGACCTGCCGGCGCCGGCGGGGGGTGCGGGAGGGGGGCCGCTCCGACGCCCCCTCGCCGTGGCTGGATCCGGCTTGGCCGGTCGAGCCAGCGAGAACGCCGGCCGCAGGCCGTCCCCCCAAAGCTCGCTTTGGAAGCTCCGCTTCCAAAGCGAAACCGCTATAACCCTTCGCTGATCTTGACGCTGGTGACCTGCCAGCCGGGCGGGGTGTGGGTGGACAAGACCCGGGCGTACTGGGTGTCGCTGCGGAAGTTGCAGGTGCCCTGGTCGAACTCACCGGTGTCGCAGTACCCGCCGTAGTAGTAGCGCTGCCATCCGGAGGGAGGAACGGCGAACAGGGCGTCGACGGCCTCGACCGTCGCTCCCTTCAGAGCCTCGCCGCGGTCACCCGCCTGCCATGCCGCGAACAGGTGGTCGGCGGCCGCCTCGTGGGTAGGGAAGTACATGGTGGGAGCGGGTGCCGCAGTGGCGGGTGGAGTGGTGGGTGCGGTGGTCGACGCCGCGGTCGTGGTTGGTCCCGCCGTGGTGGTGCTGGCGGGGCCGGGCCGGGCCGGTGACTGTTTGGTGGTGCGAGCCGAGTTGTCGTTCCCGCTGGAGCAGGAGGCAGCGACGGCCAGGACCAGAGCCACCGCCAGCACCGATCCTCGGGCCATGGCCATCCGCGCGTGCATGGCCAGGCAACTTACCGGCGCTGCCCGGGAAGCCCCTGGCGCGGTGGCGCTCGGCCAAGCAGCCAACTTGTCGTGGAACCCGTCTGCTCACAGCGCAAGAACCACGACAGTTCCGGAGCTATCCGGTCGGCTCCGGGTCGGCGCCACAGGGGTCGAGGCGTTGGTGGAGGAAGGTGACGGTGCGGTCCCAGGCCAGCTCGGCCGCGGCGGGCACGTGGGCGGCGGGCCGGTCGTCCTCGAAGAACCAGTGGCCGGTCCCGGGGTAGTGGTGGAAGTCGACCGGTCGTCCCAGCAGCTTGAGGTGGGCCTCCATCTCGGCGCGGTCGTTGTCGTCGACGAGCTCGTCGTGTTCGGCGAAGTGGCCGAGATATGCCGAGCGGCTGTCGATGAAGTCGATGTCCTGGGTGCCGTAGAAGATGGCGACGACGTCCACCTCGCTGGCCATGCGGGCCGAGAGCCACATGGCCCACGACGCGCCCATGCTGAAGCCGAGCAGCCCCACCGGGCGGTCAGTGGTGGCGGGCATGCCCCGCAGCGCGGCCAGACTCGAGAGGGCCAGATGGGCGGTGCGGTTGGGATCGGTGGAGGCGAGGAGGGCCTCGGCTTCGTCGGGTGTGTCGGCCGTGCGACCTTCCCCGTGCAGGTCGGGGGCGAGGGCCACGAAGCCCTCGTCGGCCAAGCGGTCACACACCCGGCGGAAGAACGGCGTGAGGCCCCACCATCCGTGCAGCACCAGCACGCCGGGCCCGGTGCCGGCGTCTGGGACCACCACGTAGCCCGTGCCCGCGCTCCTTCGCACGCCCCCTTCACCTGCGGCATGGGGACTTTCCACTTCTTGCACGGTACCGGCGTGAGCCGGCGCGCGCCCCCTCTAAGGTTGGCCCCGATGGGTCCCGAACGCCGCTGTGAGCTGTGTGAGGCGGCCCGGATCACGCCGTGGTTCCACGAAGACGAGCTGTGCTGGGTGGCCGAGTGCGAGATCTGCGCCGTGCCCATGGTGGTGTGGCGGCGCCACGACAACGCGCCCCCCGACGACCTCAAGGCCGAGCTGCACCGCCGCCTGGCTGAGGTGGTGCAGGTGCACTTCGACTTCGAGCACTACATCGACGACAACATGCGCAACATCCCGGACCACTACCACGCCCACGCCAGGCCGGTCGGCGGCTTCTTCGGCCACGGGCTCCGAAAAGAGGCCAGCGCCTGACTGCGATCACCTATCCGCCGGCGCGGCCGACGGTCGCGCCTAGCGTTGCCCACCTGTTCCCCAAGGAGGACCTTCCATGAACCGAAGTGAGCTTGTCGACGCGATCGCGTCCCGCACCGACGTCGCCAAGGCCGATGTGGACGCCGCGCTCCGCGGCCTGTTTGAGGTGGTGGCCACCACCGTGGCGAAGGGTGACGACAAGATCACCATCCCGGGCTTCGTCTCCTTCGAGCAGAGCCATCGCGAGGCCCGTTCGGGTCGCAACCCTGCAACCGGTGAGAGCATCCAGATCGCTGCCACCAACACGGTGAAGATCTCGGCCGGGGCCAAGCTCAAGGCCATCGCCGCGGGGAAGGAAGCGGCGCCCTGACCGCTCCCCAGCCGGGGACGCGAGCCCCGGCGTTCAACCTGTTCGACCAGGCCGGTCATCGGGTGCGCTTGTCGAGCCTGAAGGGCGCTGACGTGCTCGTGTACTTCTACCCCAAGGCCGATACGCCCGGCTGCACCACCCAGGCGTGCGGTCTGCGCGACGTCGCCGACCAGATCGGCGACACCCTCGTGGTGGGCATCAGCCCCGACCCTCCCGCGCGTCTCGCCGCCTTTGACCGCAAGTACGAGCTGGGCTTCATGCTGCTCTCGGACCCGGACCATGAGGTGGCCGAGAAGTACGGCGTGTGGACCGAGAAGCACAATTACGGCCGCACTTACTGGGGCGTCGTCCGCTCCGCGTTCCTGGTCGACGCCGCCGGCACCATCACCCACGCATGGCCCAAGATCAGCCCGAAGGACACCCCCACGAACCTGCTCGCCGCCTTGGCCGAGCATGAGGCGTCGGGCTAATGCTTCGTTTCGGAACCGCTGCGCGCTTCCAAGAACGAGCTTGACGGGACGACCTTCGGCCGACGCTCTCGCCGGCTCGAACGGCAAAGCCGCACCGAGCCAGACCGAGGGGACCCGTAGGAACCGGTCCCCTCGGACTCCCCCCGAAGCTTGCGCTCATCACGTCTCGCGCCGTACTTGGGCGATGTACCACTAGTTCTACGTTTCGCAAGTCATGCTGACTTCCGAAACGAGCCTGATCGACGGCCTTCGGCCGGCACCTTCGCTGGCCCGACCGGCAAAGCCGGATCGGTCCAGGCTGAGGGGACCCGTAGGAACCGGTCCCCTCAGACTCCCCCCGAGGCTTGCGCTCAGCAAGACGTCACCTTCACTATCGCGATAGACCACTAGGTGTAAGCGGGGCTC
>JAABUQ010009306.1_pt1 | contig 13349 bp, 15 predicted proteins | sample 5560001 | NCBI WGS metagenome assembly JAABUQ01 (sample SAMN10711888, study PRJNA513371) | rock metagenome | isolation source: Antarctica rocks | place: Antarctica: Victoria Land, Finger Mt nord | collected 2015-12-18 | reverse complement strand
ACCGGAGGAGGAAGAGACTATCGCGTTGCCCGCAGCAAGTGACCCTGTACACTTCACACAGCACATCAAACCGCTGTTCCGTTCGATGGACCGGCAATCGATGAAGTGGATGCTCGATCTATGGTCGTACAAAGATGTGAAGGAGCATGCCGACGCTATCTTCAAACGGCTACAGAATGGGTCTATGCCGTGTGATGGGGCCTGGCCCCAGGAGAAAGTGGAGACGTTCCAACGCTGGGTTGCTTCTGGTATGCAGGAGTAGAGTCTGACACTTGCATGGTCCCTTCCTGAAAGGGACTATGCAAGTGTCAGACTCCCATCACGATGGGAAGCTCAGTTTTCCCCTGCGTTCTCGCGCGTGGCGCTTGCATGTCTTTATTACATACTGCTGCATTATCTGTGCGAAGCACAGATAATGCAGCAGTATGTAATATTTTTTGTGCGGCGAAGCCGCACAAGCTCATGCGCTGAGAAGGCGCAGAGTGTGGGAAGCAGACACTTTCCATGTGTACCAGTACAATCGCTCACCTTTCTATCCTTTTGATATAATGCATTTGTTCGCCAGTCCCGGGTCCGCAGGCAGAGCCAGCCCAGTCAAACCATTCGGGATGCGTTTCCATCTGATCAAGCCACTGCAACGCAGCCGCGTAATCCGTCACAAAATCCCGCTTGCTTCTCGTATCCTCACACCAGTAATAGCGTTCTCCATCACTCCCATAAAAACAGGCGCGATCCGCTTCCTGTGACGCGTGCCGTCGCACCAGAAAGTACAGAGAATAGCCCTCCTCATCCTCAATGGCTAATATATCAATCTGCGTCTCACGAATACACGCGCCAGGATAAAGCACTGCGTGCTGTTTCTCGTTTGGAGTACAATCGTTCCATATCAACAACGTGGGCATACTTTCCTCCCCTAACGCCTCAAGCTCCGCCACCGAAAAAGGGACGCAGAGCCGCCGCTGTTGCTGTTGTTCACCCATACACTTCTCCTTATGCCTGTCCACAGGCTACATAGACCTCATAGGTCGTGTGAGAGGTGTTCCATTCGGCCGCGAGACGCCCGATCACCTGGTCGAATGTTCGTGGTGAAACCCCTAACAGGGAGTGCGCGAGCGGGCGCATCGCCGGCCAGCCCGCCAGCATATCCTGGGCCAGCAGGGTGCCCATGCGCCCACCCCAGGAGCCCACAGGCAGCGTTTTGGTTTCGCTCTGGACATGTGCAAGCCCGGCAGAGGTCAGCAGCTCCGCGAGCCGATTCATGTGGGACGCGCCGATAGCACGCGAGGCAGCAATGGCAACCCACCACTGGAGAAATTGTTTCGTCGCAGGTCCCGCGTTGTGAAAGGTGTTGCCCATTTCGATAAGCTCCACCCATCCCCCACGACAGGTGACACGCTTCAATTCGTGCACCACCGACGGCCACCGCTGCGCGGGGATCGCCGCCACGAGCAAACGCTGATGGACATAGCCAAAGGTGCCATTGGCAAAGGGCAGGCCATGCAGCAGATTGCCGGGCACAAATTGATAGTTAAGCGGGGTTGACGCCGTGCGCGGGACCGCTTCTAAGTCCAGTCCGATCACCTGGGACTGTGGATAGGCGAGCGCGATCTCCTGGCCCCAGCGTCCCGTTCCACAGCCCACATCCAGCACCTGGCTCCCCTGCGTGAGCAGATCATGCACCGGAGCAAAACAATTGCCCTTGAGCACCTGGCGTAAGATGAAATGCTGATAGTCTAACCGCCGCACTTCTTGCAGATCCTTTGGCAACAGGTAGGGCGCATCGGCCCGATGGCGTCTGCCATCCCCGTCCACATAGGCGTCCTCTGTCTCCATGACAGGTGGCATCGTTCGTTCCCAAGCAGGAGATAGCTTGTGCTGTTTGCGACGAAACAGCCAATCAAAGACCCTCATAGCAGCGCACGTCCTTTCTCTGACGCTTCTCTTACGTTATGCATCAGCGGTGTGATCAGCAGGAGCGGGGGCATCAAGCAGACGTTGCACGCCATCTTTGCCAAAGCGCGCGACGAGGAGATCAAGCGTTTCCCACATAGCCTGTACCCGCTCTTTCACCCGCTCCGTTTCCGCGCATGGTCCTAACTCATGATCCATAACCGTTAAGAGGTGGAGGCGGGTTGGGCGATCGGGAATCGCCTCCAGCGTTTCCGCTACCAATGGCGTTGCTTGCTCATGAACCAGCGTCTGAAGCTGCGTATGGTATGCTTGCATATTTTCCATGCGAGCGGTGATAAAGCTGTGCTTCGCGGTGCCATACGCCAGCCCTGTCAGACCCCACTTGGCCGACATATACTCGGCAGCTATCTGTTCCCGCAGACGGGCTACTTCACTAACCATGACAATGCTTCCTTTCTTACTTACTATCACCAAACCTAATTGCTGAATTCCTATTGAAATTCCGCAGGTTTTGCCACAAAATACAGATAATCTTGCTTTGATTTCAGTGAGAGACTCTATTCTTTCGCTGATTGACACTCAGCTACACTTTTTTCTCACCATGCTTGATATGATCTTGTTTACAAATATATAATTGTATAGTAGAAGAAAGATGAAGAATTGCGGATAAACTCTCGCAAGTTTTTTGCAACTTTTCTACATTGCTTGCTTGATCCATGGCTTAACAGAAGTAAGTGCAAGAAGAGGTAACTATTGAAGTTGTAGGAGGTGAATAGATGGAGCATCCACTAAAAACAGCTAGAATGCGGTATAATCTAACTCAGCAACAGTTAGCCACAAACGTAGGAATAAGCGCCAGAACTATTTCAACGGCAGAGAGTGGTGGACATATTGGCCTTGATGCTCGTAGAAGGCTATGCAAGTACTTCAAAATGTCGGCGAAGGATTTGAAACTATCCGATTCAGACCAAGAGCAATCTAACCCTGCATCTGATACTGTAGTTGTAACGTTCAGTAAGCAAGGAGATACAGTTGTGGTCCAATTTGACGAATCGAAACGAGCAACTTTACAGTCGCTTCTCACATTCATAGGTGCTGGAACTGCTTTTATTGGTTCTGGCATGCTGCCAGCCAGGACAGATACAGGAATCAAGCTAGACTTAGAAGTGATCGAAAATTATGTGGATTCTCTTAGTCAGTTGATTATGAGCGGAGGAGCAAAGTATGTCGTAAAACAATCAAGCAAATTATACGATACACTTGCTCAACAGTACCCGGATGATCCATATATCTCAACCGTACAACTAAAAGTGGGAATGTTACTTGCCGCTGCACAGGAATATACTCTTCCCTGGTACTAACGAAACCAAAGTGTTGTACAAATATATGACACTTTAGAGAAAAACGTGATTCCGAAGTGTTCTCTTAATACCCCTTTTCTTCACCTAAAACTAATAGCAAAGAGGAGTAGGTACCGCAGAGTTTTGTGGCAATTTGACGATGGCGTTAATGAATGTGAAACAGCTCTCACTCAAATGAAACCTATTGAAGATTTTTCATTGTATACTCATTTCTTATGCGAACTTGCGCATATTGAAGCTACACGTGGAGATGAAAAGCTCTGGTTATGCAAATTAGAAGACGCTCGCCAAGATGTGCTAATATTAGAGGGGGTTGAAGGTGCGAAAGCATTAAATCAAATAAATTACATACAAGGGGAGGGTTATAAACGTTTCGCCTATCATACAAAAAAAGAGTACACATTTGCAGTACGCAAGAAATATGCAAACCTTGCCTTAGCTCATTTCGACACATGGGATGGCGCAACCATAGAAAATCCTACGTTCGAAGCATTGGTTGTCCAAGCCTCCAGGGCGCAATGCATGATCCTGATCGATCCTGATGAAGCGTTGCGCTTAGCTGAACAGGTTCGCACACAAGCAACACATAGCTATCCTACATTGCTTGATAAAGTCCATCGTGTAGAACTTCTCGCACATCATCGTCTAACGGCATCTGAAAATGATTTCCTCCACATTTTTCGAGATACATCAAACTCGGCCTATTCAGCCTATAAAGTAGGGGGAAATATTCTTTAAATATTTTGCGTTACCATAAGGAGAAAACTGTGTCTAACCACAAACTTTCATGTAACACTGTTCCGCTTGAACCAACTCGTCATGGTGCGCTGAAACGAGTGATTGCACGCCACGAAGACATGCAATCACCACTTATGTTTATGAATGAGGTCTTTGTCGAACCCGGTGAAGACCTGAAACGGCATTCACATGGCGATATGGAAGAGGTATTCTACTTCCTGGACGGTACAGGCACAATGCATATCGAAGAAGAGGTTTATGCTGTTGCCCCGGGTGACCGTTTTATCATTCCAGCACGGGTAGAGCATTATCTGAAAAATACAGGTCAAACACCTATGCGTTTTGTTTGCTTCGGGGTGAAAGAAACAGCATATCTTCAGACACTCTATAGGAAGGGTCAGCCTGAAGCGTAAGCGACAGTATATCAATATCAATATGGGTTGCTTCCAGTAGATGATGCACAACAAGGGCAGGAAGTACTGTGCTTCCTACCCTTGTTAACTGCTATGTGATATATCAGTTGCGTTGGAAAATGTCAAAAACGTGGGGAATTCGGGAGATTTCAAAAATAGCACTGACAGCAATATTCGTTCAGGACTTCCACCAGAGTAGAGTTGACCGGTCACGCCTCACATTTGGTCAAAGCTCATCATTTTGATTTTCAGGAAATTGTATTTTCCTTCCTACATACTCTGAGCAAGCAGGCGTAACGGCTCTAAAGAGACGACATCGTGGAGAGAGACGATAACCTCGTGCACCCCGACCTGCTCCAGTTCCAGGAGACGTCGCCGAATCGTTGCGGGAGAGCCGAGCAAGCCGCGCAGACGCAGGTGATCAAACGAGAATTTGCCCGGCACCCCTTTCGCTTTCTCGCTGGCCTCGGCGTCAGTTTCGCCCACACATCCGTTGACATAGATCGTGCGCCGAATCTCCCTCTCATCACGTCCACTCTCCTGACAATACCGTTTGATACGGGCAAACTTGTGCACCATCTCCTCCGGGGTGGGATGCGTAAAATTACACGCATCACCATAACGCGCAACGAGTTTCAGCGTTACCTGTTCCCCTTTCCCACCAATCAGGAGTGGGATAGATGGTTGCTGAACGCCCTTTGGGTGATGGATCGCGTCATGAACCTGGTAGGAGTTACCTGCAAAGGATGCTCTTTCCTCGCTCCACAGTGCTCGTATCACCTGGAGGGCTTCGCGCAGTTGGCGCAAACGAGTGGCCGTATCAGGAAACGGATAGCCATAGGCCCGATACTCAGCTTCGTACCATCCCGCGCCAAGGCCAAGGGTCAGTCGGCCATGACTCAGGACAGCAAGGGTACGTGCCATGTTCGCGAGCAGAGCAGGATGACGAAAACTGTTGCAGGTCACAAGTTGTCCCAGACGGATACGCGTGGTCTCGCGCGCAAGCGCTGCCAGGGTGGTCCAGCATTCAAACGTCATCTTCTCCTGTGCGAGAGATGACGTTGTTGCATGAAAATGGTCACAGTGCCAGAGGGAGGCAAAGCCCAGTCGTTCCGCTTCTCGCGCAATCCGCGTCAGGGTTTCAAATGCCTCTCCCGGTTGAAACTGGCTCCTTTCCCACTCTTGTGGAAGCATGATACCGATATGCACTGCAATACCCCTTCCTTTCATGTTCCTTTGCAGTATAGCATGCAATCGCAACAGCAGAACGCACCTACACCTGAGCCTGTGCAATCTCGTTTGACCTGGTAGAGCGAAGAGCAAGCATGTGGTCCTTTTAACCTTCAGGAGGACGGAGAACGGGCAGGATAGCTTGATTTTGAACACGTCATGCGCTACTCCCGTAAGAGTGCAACGCATATTGTAAGAGATCAACGACAATTTTACCAGGCATGGTATCATGTGTATGAAGTAAGAAGAATGGAAGGAAAATATCAAAAAGAAGAAAGGTGAGTAAATGAACTCTAACTTTCCATCACCCCTTGACTTTTCTCAATCTATACATTATAGTAGTAATACGCTAGCAACACGCTAGATAATCGTTTACAATCCTCTTCAAGTTTCAAGACCAGTTCCATCCTTCTTCCCACTTCGTCAACTTTACTCAACAGCTCAAAGTCTCTGTTTAAGAGAAACAATTTCTCTGCTCACATCCCCTCTCTTCCCGACACAAAGATGTTCGAGATGCGCCGCGCACTCACCAGGTGGCGTCAGCCACCTGGCCCCATTCATGGGCCGGTCAGTAGGGACCTCATTCATGCCGCCCGCTACTCGCTTGCCACCCAACGTCCCCTCACAGTTACCTGGAACACACTTTCTGTCGTAGAGAGAACTCACACTATCCCCACTCAGGAGCACTTCATGCACGACAACCTCTCTCACAGCACGCCTGACGATCTCCCTCTGCTCGGCCTGCTACCGGATCAGCCCGCCCCTGATCTGAACCTGGCAGGCGTAGAGGGCGTACCCTCGCCCGAAGTTATCGCCCGACCAGCGGCGCAGGTGGAGATCAACGCACCGACCTTTAGCGCGCCGGATATGCGCATCCCGACGCTGGCTGCGCACGATCTCACCACGCCCGGTATCGATCTGCGTCCGCCGTTCGCGCCAGACCCGGCGCTCCCCGCTCTGCTGGACTATGAGCACCCACTCGGACTCGCCATCCAGCCCGCGTCGCCAACCGCGCCCGATCCCTCTATCGCCGACCTGCTGCTCTACGATCGTCCGGCGGAACTGGCGATGACACACGATGTGACGGAGCCGGACCCACTCGTCCCTGATTTACAGCAGCCTGAACTTACGCAGCAGCGACAGATGCCCGCTCGGCCCGGCGATCTGGACCCCACGGCGCTGGATGTCATGCACGCGCAGGCAACGTACCAACAACTCGACGGCAAAACGTATCCAGCGGTGTTTATGGATGGCTCCGGCGTCAACACCACGCGCTCGCGCCATATGGACCTGCTGATGCGCGGACTGGATACGCGGGAGGAGCGCTAAGCATGTCCTCCACAGCGTCCTCTCCCACAGCGATACGCATCGTCGGGCATATTATCGAACAGCAGGCGCTCGATCCCCAGGGCCACGCGGTACGCGTTACGGTCATTCAGGGCGGGCGCTCGAAGAATGGCTACACCTATAGCGAGCCTATCCTCAAAGAGATCGCGCGTTTGCTTGAGGGCGCGCACGCGTACGCGGACCACGCGCGCGAGGCGGCCGATGGGCAGACGCGCTCGGTCAGAGATATCGTCGGTTTCTACCATGACGCCTGCTATATCCCCGCCGACAAAACGCAGCCACAGGGCCGTGTCGATGCCACACTGCACATCCTGGAGGCCGCGCAGTGGCTCTGGTCCATGATTCGCGAAGCATGCGCGCTGGGACGGTCCGAGCTGATCGGCCTCTCGATCGACATCTTCGGCCAGTGGCAGTGCAACGAGGCAACCAGGGCCAGAGATATCACCAGCGTCGTCTCGCTCAACTCGTGCGATGTGGTTACACGGCCCAGCGCTGGCGGCACCTTCCGCCGCATCCTGCACGACGAAACGAGTGCAGCGGTACCTGACGAGACTGATACCATTGCCTCACTTATCGATCCCCCCTATTCTACAGAAGGAGTCTCATCCCTTATGGAGCCAATCACCCCCAACACATCCTCACAATCACATGCCTCTGCTAGCGGCGAAGGGCGTATCCCCGAGCATGCCATGACGGAGTCTACCCCCGTCAGCGTGGCAGCAAACGAACAGCATATGGTCGAACAGCAGCAACTCACAGCTCTGATGCGCGAACTCCAGATGGAACGCGCGCAGATCGCCCTGGAACACCGCCTGCTGGAGAGCGCCTTCCCAGAGCCTGTCAAAGCCACCATCAGGGGCAGGTACCAGGGACGCATCTTTGAGCAGAGCGAGCTTGAAGCGGACCTCAAAGCGCAGCAGGAGATGCTGGCCGCGCTGGCCGCGAGCGGCCTGATCCGTGGCAATACGTACGAAAAGCCCGCGCTCGGTGGAATGATCACCGAAGCTGAAAAGATGCAGGCAGCCTTTGATCGCATGTTCGATCTGGAGATCGATAGCGCGCGTATGGGCGTCATCAGACCTTTCGGCAGCATCCGTGAAGCATATGCGCGTGTGACCGGAGACCCGGCGGTGGCGGGTTTCAGCGAGCGCTCCACACTGGGGGCGATCCACGTCTCCGAGAGCGCCCCGATCGCCCGCATCTCCGAAGCCGACACCACGACCGCCACCTTCTCCTACCTGCTCGGTACCAGCATGAACAAGCGACTCCTCAAGGACTACCAAGCGTGGCCCGCTGAATGGATGCGCTTTACCACTATCGTCCCCATTCGCGATTTTAAGCAGCAAACGCGCGTCAGGCTGGGAGCCTTTGGCTCGCTGCCGATCGTAGCGGAGGATACCGCCTACAGCGCCATCACGCTCTCAGACTCGGCGGCGACCTATGTCCCGCAGAAGCGCGGCAACCTGGTCACCGTCTCGCGTGAAGTTATCGTCAATGACGATCTACAGGCGATCAAGCAGATCCCCAGTAAGCTCGCCGTCGCCGCCGCGTATACGCTGGCCGAGTTCGTGTACGGCTTTTTGAGCGCCAACGCGAACATCTACGATGGCAGCGCGCTGTTCACGATTGGCGCGCCGCACAACAATCTGGGGGCCGCCGCGCTCAGCAGCGCCGCCATGCAAACAGGGGTTACGGCGATGCGTGAGCAGACCAATTACGCCGGCAAGCGCCTGGGGCTGCGTCCTCGCTTCCTGGTTGTGCCGCCAGAACTGGAGTGGACGAGCATGGTCGTAACCAGGTCGGCGGGGGTGCCGGGGAGCAATAACAACGACATCAACCCGATGCTCGGCTACGTTACCCCGGTCGTTTCGCCACAGTTAAGCAGCACGACACAGTGGTTTCTCGTCGGCGACCCGCGCGAGATCGATACAATCGAGATCGGCTTTGTCGGCGGCCAGGTCAATCCCGCGCTCTTCATTCAGGACCAGCCCCTCTTCGGCCTCAACTTCACGCAGGATGTCATCACCTACAAGATCAGGCATGAGTACGGTGGCGTGGTGGTGGATTATCGTGGCCTGTATCGTGGCATCTAACGACAGCGGGGGAGTGTTGTTATGACAGGCTTTATGAACCAGGACGGCTCGGCGCTGGTTGGTGGACTCACCTCTGGCGGCGTCGGGCAGGCGATCGGCATCGATGCGCAGGGCAACGTTGCCACGCAGGCATGGTCGCTCTCCACCATGATGCAGGGGAAAGGTTATAGCGGCAGCACTGGTCTGCTGAACGTCGCGGCGGGCAATTACCCGCTGTGCATCTTTAATCCGGTCTCCTCGGGCAAGAGTATCCTGCTCTACTCGCTGCGCACCTCGTCCGGCACGGCGAGCGTCAACTCGATCAGCGTCTTTCTGCAACTGGTGACGACCAACCCGGCCTATGCTTCAGCCGCCGTGGTGACCACCACCAGGCCAGGCAGCAGCGCCTCCGCGCTCGCCGCGACGTGTACCTTCGCCAGCACCACACAGACGCTGGCCGGCCCCTACAGCCAGGTTGAGGTCAGCACCACACCGGTCGAGCTGCTCACAAATGGTGGCGCGATCCTGCTCCCCGCCGGGCTGGCCTCGGGGGTGATCGTCTTCATCCAGACCTACGCCTCCGGCTTCAGCTCAACCACGGCAAAATGGCTCGAATTTTAATCCTCACACCTCATCCTCATAGAGAAAGGGAATATGTGTTATGCTCGACATCCTCGAATTCACCTATGGCCGCTACAATGGTGGACAGACCGCGCCCATCGGCAGCTACCTCAACCCCAGAACGTTCTGCCTTTTCCAGCAGACGAGCGATGGTGTCCTACCCCAGGACGGTACCTTTGTGCGCGTCGATCCTTCCGGCAGCCAGACGTTCGCCAATATCGCGACCAGCCTGAACGCGCTGCTCAACACAACCTATACCGCCGCCAGCTTCCACGCCTGCGCAGGCGGCGATAACGCCCCGGCCCCCGGCATCATGTCCGACGACGCATAGGGATGAGCGCGAGCGATCGCATCTGCAAGGAGGTGCGCCCATCCCGGCGTGCCTCCCCAGGCAAGGGAAGGTGAAGTGATGATTATCAAGCGTGGCATTCTGCAATCGTTCAACCCTGCCAGCTACACAGCATCGGTCCTCCTCTTCGAGGCAACATCGTACGCGCTCTCAGGCGTGCCGGTGGCGAACCATATGGACGGCACCTCCGCGCTGCCGGGAGCGCTCTGTGCGGTCCTCTTTTTCGATGAACACAATCCACAGGATGCCGTGATCATCGCCCTCTTCTCCAATGGCGCCAGCAGCCTGCCAGCACCCCCACCCGCTCGCCTGACGTTCGTAACAGGCTATCGCCAGGTCTATAACGATACCATCGCGGCAGGGACGACAAATACGTATACACTCAGTGGAGCGAACGCCGGTATCCCCACTGGCGCGCTGGGCGTGCTGTACAAAGCCTACTTCACCAGCCCCGGCGCGGGTGCCTATATCCAGCTCACACCCCACGGCGCAACGGACCCTACAGCATACGCGTCGATCGGGAACCTTGCGCTAGCAAACAGCTACCTTGACGGGATGGGTCTGCTCCAGCTAGATGGCGGTGGCAGGATCGACATCAAAGCTAACGCCGGTGCCTGCACAGTAACGCTGTATACACATGGCTATATGATATAGGAGTGCACTATGCTTCTCGCGGATATTGAGGCGGCGCTGCGCCAGGATCTGTTTGACCCTCTGGGAGGTCCAGCGCAACGCTGGGCTACGTCTGACCTGGACCGGGCGATCGATAAGGCCGTGGATCGCTACTCACAGGTCTATCCCAATATCGTTTACGCCGACCTCACTACACAGCCCTACCAGCGCACCTATCCCTACCCGGTCCCCTGGAACGCGGCTTACCCGGTCTGGTGGCTGGAACGCGTCATCTATCCCCTGCAAGCCTATGGCTCGGCCTTCGCGCCCCCGCCCGCAGGGATGAACGCTGCGGCGACTGGTGGCAGCGGCCTGGGACTGGGCGTCTATCAATACGCCGTGACCTTTCTGACTCAGGGCGGCGAAAGCACGATCTCACCGCTCAGCCCCGTGACAACCACGGCCGGGAACCAGGCTGTTCTCCTGACGGCGATCCCTATTGGCAGCGCTCTGACGACCCTCCCCGGCAGTGCTACCAATACCGTGCTTGGGCGCAATCTCTACCGCACCACCAGCGGTGGAACAGCGCTCTTTCTGCTGGCCACGTTGCAAGATAATACAACGACCGGTTACAGCGATAGCACGCCGGATGCCGCCCTGGCGAGCCGGTCGCAAGCGCCGACCGTCAACACGTCAGGCGTTATGCTCTGGCCGCCCTACGAGCGCGAGTTCGCCGAATACTCAAACCTGTTTGACAGCACAGCCGCGCTGGCCGCGGGCGGGAACTTAGGACTACAGGGCACGGTCGGCAGCGGACAGGGGCCAACGGGAACGCTGACGCCCAGCTTTACGCTCAAGCTCTCCAGCGCCGAACTGCCAAAGGATAGCTCGCTGGTCATGCGCGTCTTCTACGCCACAAAGCATCAATTGGACGCGAGCGGATCAACCATCCCCGAGGCTCACCGCGATATCATCGTGCTGGGCGCCGCCGCTTACGCCATGGAGGCTTACCAGGTACCGACCAACGACAACTTCGAGTTCCAGGATGGCAATGTCCATGATCGCGTCGATGATACAAAAATCCCTCATGCCTGGCTGATGGCGGCGGGAGCAAAAATGCAGCAGTTCACAGACCGTCTGCGAGAAGTAAAGCAGCAGCGCGACTTCGCGTACGGCGCACGCGTGCACTGGGGCGACATTCCAGCCCGCTGGCCACGCCTGTAAATTTCCAGACGTCAAGGAAAAACCGCATAGTTCAGCAAGAAGGAGCCCCTCATGCCTGACCCTCTGTCTCTTCTCAATCTTATCATCTCGATCGCCCTGGTCGTTGGCGGCTTTGTCGCGTACAAACACGGCTTCGCGCGCACCGCGAACGAAGTGCAGGAGCGCGTCATCCATGCCCTCGAAAGCGAGATCCAGGCCCTGCACGATCGCATCTCGGCCCTGGAACAGGAAAACACACGTTTGAATCAGACGATTACCACGATCTGTTCGGCCTTGAAACAGCGCGGCATCCACGTCACCATCGACGGCGATATCGTACACCTCCACGATATCACCGGCAACGAACACTTATATACCACGCGCATCTACAGCACCGAGACCGTAAAGCCCTCGCAGGAGAAAGACGTGCAACAGCTACCCTCTGAGGGACCGGCAGTACGTAAACGCGGCAAGAAGCATACACCCGTACGCGAAAGCACAGCAGAGGAGGGACAATCCTGATGCCAGCCATTGGACTAGATTGCGAGCTTATCCTGGACGGAACAGGCTACTTTATCAAACCGGGCAGTTACCAGATGAAACAACCACGCATTCGCAAGGCCACCGTCAGGGCGGACGGTGGCCTTTCCTATGTAGACCTGGGGCCGGGGAAACGCGTATGGAGCATGGTGGTACTCTGCCTGAATGACCTCCTGCGCTATGACGGCACAGCGACAGGTCTGACAGGTCAGCAGTACCGCGACGCGCTGCGTACGTCTTACCTGAACTCGGTAGGAACAACTGTGCTCTATACTGACCCGTTGAACACGAGTACGCTCGCGGTACACTTCGACGCCTACAGCGAGCTGGTTCACGATCCACACACCCAGCAGGTCGCGCTGGCACTTGGTGGAACAGCGACTGTATCGTATGAAGTGACGATTGAGCTTCTAGAGGCATAGATATGCACGAGATTATAGCAACATAGCTCCAGTATCAGCATACACTAGTACATCTTTCCTTTTGCTTGACAGCTATTCGTCCGGCCACATACACTTAGTTAGATGGACGCTTGGTACTAGTCTCTCCAGGCGCTCTGTACCGTCCTGCCTCTCTCTACCGGGGGATTTTTATGAGAGGCGTATCTACCTCATATTAAGCAAAGCCGCAGGGAGGCCGCTGTACGTGAATAAAACTGTGATTATAGCCATACATAAAATGCTCAAATTAGGAATCGTCTGCTACGCGTTCCTGCTGTTCTTCGGCCTCTATGTTATTACAGACGTAACACCAACCCATGCCATTAGCCCGACAGCAGCAGCAGCTACGTCACAATCCTCTACAACAGTCGCTTCAACACCCGGCACAAGCTCGGTGCCTACCAATACACAGTTGGCGACAATCTCAGACGTGACGCCAACGGTAGCAGCGACAGAAGCGCCGACCGCCACTGCAATCCCACCCACCCCGACAACAGCTCCACCAACCCCAA
>JAABUQ010009305.1_pt1 | contig 13349 bp, 5 predicted proteins | sample 5560001 | NCBI WGS metagenome assembly JAABUQ01 (sample SAMN10711888, study PRJNA513371) | rock metagenome | isolation source: Antarctica rocks | place: Antarctica: Victoria Land, Finger Mt nord | collected 2015-12-18 | reverse complement strand
TCAATATACCGATGATTTGCTCTTCGCTGAATCGGCCCTTCTTCATGGTTGGATCCTCCTTCGTCGCTTTGCCGCCGAAGCTGAGATCCTCAATTTTACGCGGTTGAGTTTATCGAAGGCACGTCAACGGGAACTCCTCCCCTGATCGAGACCGCAAACGGCTCGGGGGGGACCATTTTGACGGAAAAGGAAATCGAAAATCTGCCCTTGAACGGACGTCAGATCTACACGCTCATCGGCACCACTCCCGGTTCCCAGTTCCTGCAAACCTCGTTCGGCGCAGGGGGCTATTCAGGTAACCGCAGTTGGGACGTCAACAACAACTACACGATAGGCGGAGGAGTGCAGGGATACCAGGCATTTACGCTGGATGGCACGAACATCACACTGCAGAACCACGGCAGCCAGGGAACTTGGGAATTCGCCCCGAACATCGATGCACTGCAGGAAGTGAATATCATGACCACCACCTATGACGCGCGCTTCGGAAGAACAGGGGGCGGCACCGTGAACATGGTGACGAAATCCGGTGGCAATGCCTACCACGGTGACGCTTACGACTACTTCGAGAATGGCGCTTTAAACGCGAACAACTTTCAAAACAATCTGAACGGGCGACCGCGGCAGAATACACATCAAAACCAGTTTGGGGGCACTTTTGGCGGCGCCGTGAAGAAGAACAAGATCTTCTTTTTCGGAAGCTATGAGGAGTACATAGAGGGCATTCCCTTTACCACTACAGCCAGCGTTCCGCCAGCTTACCTGCGCCCGAGCGCGAATGGCGGCGGAGTGAACTTCACTCAAAGCGGCTACACAATTTACGACCCGTCCACTACTGTCTGTACCGCGCCGGGCGGAACGATAGGAAATTGTCCCGGCAATAAGTATGCCCGCACAGCGTTTCCGAACGACACCATACCGGCGAATCGCATCAACCCCATCGGTGCGGCAATCCTGAATCTTTATCCGCTTCCCAATACCGGCAGCGGCGGACTGCAAAACAATTACATCGCTAACGTTCCGGATAAGTATAAATATTGGCAGCCGATGGTCCGCGTAGACTACGACACCAGCGACAAAACGCGCTGGTACAGCACCTTCGCTTTCCAGCACGGAACTGAGTTCCGGAACGGGAGTGGTTTCCCCTCACCGGCTGAGAACGGCAACATCAATACCATGCGGCAGGATCTGGTGGCTAGCCAGGACATGACCCACATCTTCACGCCTTCGCTGCTGGCTGACTTCAAACTATCCTTTACGCGTTTCCAAGACAATTTCCCCAACGGAGATTTAAGCTCGACGGTCACACCCAATTCCATCGGGTTGACCATGCCGCTTGTGCCAACCACGACGCGGAACCTGCTGCCGGAATTTAATTATGCTTCCGGTAGCTTCTACCCACAGGTTGTCGGTAATAACGTAGGGATTGATGTCTATAACACCTTTGCCTTCGATAACGATTGGACGAAGACGCTCTCCAATCACACCATTCATTTCGGTGGCGAAGTGCAGGAGCTGCAATATGGGAATCCCGGATCGGTTGGGCACCCGAATGGCCAATTTCAGTTCGGAAGCCAGTACACGCAATACAATCCGCTGCAGAGAAACACGTTACCCGGAGTAAACGACGGCTTTATCGTTGCCGACATGCTGCTCGGCTATCCCGACAACGGACAAGTCAACTACAACAACACCACTATGCAGGGCTTTCCCACCTGGGCGCTCTACGGTCAGGACGATTGGAAAGTCACGAAAAAGTTGACGGTCAATATTGGTTTGCGGTATGACGTCCAACTTGGCCTACGTGAGCGCTACAACCGGCTGAACCAAGGACTCTGCTTTACCTGCGTAAATCCGATTTCGAACAGTCCCGTCTTCCAGGCGAATGTCGCTGCTGATGGACCAGCTCTGGCCGCGGCGGGAATCAACCCCGCATCCTTGTCGACCGTCTACGGGGGACTCCAGTTCCCAGGAGTGAACGGCAACCCGCGTGATGCTTACAACACAGATTGGACCAATCTCCAGCCGAGGTTTGGATTCGCCTATGCCCTCAACTCGAAAACGGTGATCCGGGGCGGTTACGGAATCTTCTACGCAGTCGGTCTGGAAGGAGGCTCTGACGTCGGTTTCAGTATCTCGACGCCCTACATTAGCTCGCTCAACGGTAACGTCACTCCCAGCAACGCTTTCTCAAGTGGCAATCCGTTTCCGAATGGCGTGCAAGTGCCTGTCGGGAGTTCACTCGGGCTCTTGACTGCTCTTGGCAACGGAGCGCATGTCGACTTTCCAGGCCGCCGCATCCCGCGTTCCCAGGAGTTCTCGCTCGGCTTCCAGCGACAGTTGCCCGGGCAGCTAGTTTTGGATGCCCGCTACGTCGGCAACTATACCAATCGTCTGCGAGTCAACGTTTGGAATAACGGTACGCTCACGTACGATCAGCTGCAACAGGGAATTGCCAATCCAACACTCTTCAACCAGCAGGTACCGAATCCTTATTACAATGTGCCTGGCATTCCGCCGAGTTCCACTTGCGGATCGAACCGAACCATTTCCCGGCTCACTCTGCTGCTACCGTTCTCACAGTACTGCGGCCTGATTGGACAATATAATGACCCCTTAGGTAAGCAGACGTATAACGGCTTGGAAGTAAAGCTTAACAAGCGCTTCTCACAAGGCTTGAGCTTTCAAACCTCCTACACCTATTCGAAACGGATGGAGCAAAACCATTACCAGAATGGCTGGCCCTACCAGGATCCAACTTTGAAAAAGGAAATCTCACCGCAGGACCGTACCCATGTCTTCACCACAACGGCGGAATGGGCGCTCCCGGTGGGTAAGGGAACCAAGTTCGCCTCGAATGCCAGCGGTGTGGCCGGAGCCCTCATCAATGGCTGGAGCACGAATATCATATTCGTGGCGCAAAGCGGATTTCCAGTTGGGCTGAACACCGGTTATTACTACAACTGCAACCACCCTTACGGGCCCGACGGCAGTCCGACGCTAAGCAACTATCTCTATAACGACTACAGCAGTGGCAACCGCCTAGGATGCTATTCCAGCATTCCGCAGTATGGACTAGCAGTTCTTCCCGATCGAATTTCGCAGGTGCGCCAGCCCAGCCCTATTAATGTGGACCTCTCCGTACACAAAGACTTCCCGGTAACGGAATCCACGCGCCTTCAGGTCCGGGCGGAGGCACTGAACCTGACAAATACCCCGTTGTTCCCGGGTCCCGATAACAATCCCAGTGACGGGCCTCCGAAAGTGCAGGCGAACGGAACTTATACTGGCTTTGGGACGGTAAACCTGAACCAACAGAACTTCCCCAGGATTGTTCAACTCTCCCTGAAGTTCCTGTTCTGATATGCCCAGACGTTTTGGAGCACTTCTTTGCACGTTAGCTGCAGCGGCCGCCGTTTCGGCAGCCGCTGCACATCCCGATCTGTTGAAGCAACCCACTCTGTATGTAGTTGGTTACGCGCACTTGGATACGGAGTGGCGATGGGAGTATCCGCAAGTGATTCGGGAGTTCCTTCCGAAGACCATGCACGACAACTTTGCGTTGTTTGAGAAGTACCCGCATTACATCTTCAATTTCAGCGGCGCGAATCGCTATCGCTTGATGAAGGAATACTATCCAGCGGACTACGCGACCATAAAGAAATATGTGAACTCCGGGCGTTGGTTCCTGGCCGGCTCGTCCATGGAAGAGAGCGACGTGAACTCGCCCAGCGCCGAGTCTATCCTGCGCCAGGTACTCTACGGGAATCGCTACTTTCGCAAAGAGTTCGGGGAGACTAGCGCCGAGTACATGCTGCCGGATTGTTTCGGTTTTCCGGAGACGCTTCCCAGTCTCCTGGCGCACGCCGGCGTAAAAGGCTTCTCTACCCAGAAGCTGACCTGGGGTTCGGCCGCACCCGTCGGTGGACCTAGCTCCCCCGAGGAGACGCCCAAAGGTACGCCCTTCAACGTGGGTTTCTGGATCGGTCCCGACGGAAACGGCGTCATCGCCGCTCTGAATCCGGGCAGCTACTCGGGTGATGTGCGCTTCGACCTTAGCAAAGCACCGGTACTCCCCACCGGAGAGAAGCTGAACAATAACGGTAACGACCCGGAAGACTGGGTCAAGCGCATCGGCCTGGATGGAAATACCAGCGGCCTGTGGGCGGATTACCACTATTACGGAACCGGCGATACCGGGGGCGCGCCGAGCGAAGAGTCCGTCAAGCTGATCGAAGCGATCGTTACAAAGAGCAGTACCGTTCTGCCCGGGGCGCGGCGGGGACGGTACCAGCCCAAGCAAGCTACCCCGGTTGGCCCCGAAGTAAAGGTAGGAGACGGTCCGGTCCAGGTTGTCTCCTCCACCGCGGAACAGATGTTCCTGGACATCGCGAAATCCGGCAAGGAGGACCGTCTTCCGAAATACCAGGGAGATCTCGAGCTGACCAATCATTCGGCTGGTTCGCTTACCTCCGAGACCTATCAAAAGCGCTGGAACCGTCAAAATGAACTGCTGGCCGACGCAGCCGAAAAGGCATCGGTGGCGGCCGCCTGGCTCGGTGGACGTACCTATCCGCAAGAGCGCTTGAACAGTGCCTGGGCTCTTGTGATGGGCGGCCAATTCCACGACATCATGGCGGGGACTGCTACGCCAAAGGCCTATGAGTACTCCTGGAATGACGATGTGATTGCCATGAATCAATTCGCCGGCGTGCTGACGAGCGCAACCGAAGCGGTTGCTTCCCAGTTGGACACCCAAGTGAAGGGTGCCCCGATTGTGGTCTATAACCCGCTTGCTGTGGAGCGCGAGGACGTGGTTGCGGCGGACCTACCGGCAGGGGACGCATCCCGATCCTTGCGAGTAATGGGACCCAACGGTCAGGCGCAGCCTGCTCAGATCCAAGGCGGCAAAATTCTATTCCTCGCCAAAGTGCCTTCGGCGGGCTATGCCGTCTACGGCGTTGAGCCGGGGCGCGCTTCGCCCAAAAACTCCGAATTGAAAGTGACAGCCAACTCGCTCGAAAATGCTCGTTATCGAGTCACCCTTGATTCAAATGGAGATGTTTCGAGCGTCTTTGATAAACGGCTCGGCAAGGAACTGCTGGCTGCACCGCTGCGCTTGGCTTTCCAGGACGAAAAGCCACAGCAGTGGCCCGCTTGGAATATGGATTGGGCCGACCAGCAGAAGCCGCCTCGCGCCTTTGTATCGGGACCGGCGCAGATCCGCATCTCCGAGAACGGTCCGGTGCGCGTTGCGCTGGAGGTATCTCGTCAATCGGAAGGCTCGAAGTTTGTGGGAACGGTGCGCCTCTCTGCCGGCGATACCGGTAATCGGGTTGAATTCGGAAATGTGATCGATTGGAAGAGTAGCGAAGCCGCGCTCAAGGCCACCTTTTCTCTCACCGCATCCAATCCAGTCGCCACTTATAACTGGGATACCGCTACGATTGAACGAACTAACAACGAAGAAAGCAAGTTCGAAGTACCGTCGCATCAATTCATAGATCTTACGGACAAGACCGGAAGTTATGGAGTAACTATTCTTACGGATTGTAAGAATGGCTCCGACAAACCGAGCGACAACACACTGCGTCTTACTCTCATCTACACCCCCGGCATCAGCAGTAACGGCCGTGGCTACAGCGATCAGGCCACGCAGGATTGGGGGCATCACGAATTTATTTACGGGCTGGCGGGCCATTCCGGTGACTGGCGGAGCCAACAGACCGATTGGCAAGCCCTGCGCCTGAACCAGCCGCTGATTGCCTTTGAGACACAGCGCCATCGCGGTCCCTTAGGCAAACAATTTGGTTTGGTCAAAGTAAGTAACACCAGGGTACGCCTGATGGCGCTTAAGAAAGCGGAAGACAGTAACGAACTCATTGTGCGTCTGGTGGAGGCTGACGGCAAAGATCAGTCCGCTGTTCACGTCGGCTTTGCAGCACCGGTCCTATCTGCTCGAGAGGTAAATGGGCAGGAGCAAGCCTTAGGCGAGGCCCACGTTCAGGGCGGAGAGATCATAACCGCGTTCAAGCCGTATCAGATTCACACTTTCGCACTTCAGCTAGCCCCGCCGCCCACCCGCGAAACGCAGCCCGAATCACAAGCCGTTGCTCTTACGTTCGACCGCAACATAGCCAGCGCCACTGGCAGCAAATCGGATGCAGGCTTCGATGCGGAAGGGCGCGCCTTGCCCGCTGAAATGCTCCCCTCAGAAATCGAGTACGCTGGCGTTCGATTTACACTTGGCCCCGCCACCGCTTCTAATGCCGTTACGGCAAAAGGTCAATCCATCCATTTGGGCGCTGGCTCGTACAACCGTGTCTACATTCTGGCTGCGGCAGCCGACGGCGACCGCTCTGCAACGTTCAAGATCGGTGATAAGCCCGTCACTCTGAATGTCCAAGACTGGGGCGGCTACATTGGGCAATGGGACCATCGAACCTGGATCACAAAACAAGTGCCGAACCAATGGCGTCCGCTCCCGCCTGACATCAAGCCCGACAGCGATCAAGGCAAGGCCATCCTCGCCTATCAGCGCGAACACCCCACACATGAGGAAATGGAGTACACCGGGTTGAGGCCCGGATTTATCAAACGTGCTCCCCTCGCTTGGTACGTTTCTCACCACCACACGGCTAGTGGAGAAAACGAGCCGTATTCGTACTCTTATCTGTTTGCGTACGAGGTTGATCTTCCTCCCGGCTCCAAAACGTTGACCCTGCCCAACGACGAAAATGTCCGCGTACTCGCGGTCACAATGGCTCACTCGGAAGCAAAGGTTATACCTGCTCAGCCGCTCTACGACGCTCTTGGCCAATGAGTCAAGAACTGGGGTAGCGCGGGAAGCCTGTACGAGTAACATACCTACCGCCATGACTACGCGCCGTGAGTTGCTGAAGCTATCTGTTGTGGCTGCGGCGGAGTCTTGCTGCCCAAAGCACTCGCTGGGCAAGCGGCTCTGCCGCCTGTTTCAAAGAGACCCGAACTGACGCAACGCAAATTCAGGAGCAACGCGGTTGACGCCACGGTGATCCGCGTCAGAGCCCAGATCGACGATCCACAGCTGGCTTGGATGTTCGAGAACTGCTTCCCGAACACTCTGGATACGACCGTACACTTTCGCATGGTGGGCGGCGCACCAGACACATTCGTGATCACCGGGGACATCGATGCCATGTGGCTCCGCGACTCTTCAGCGCAGGTCTGGCCTTATCTGCCTTTGGCAAAAGAGGACGCATCACTCCGGCGCATGATCGAAGGGCATCGGCGGCTCGGGCACGATGTCGGCGAAGTTCGGGTCGCCGAACTGATCCGGAGACAAGCCCATTGCATTCTTCTCGATCCTTACGCCAACGCCTTCTTGCCTGATACCTCATCTAAGCCTTTGTCCTGGAGCGAACGGCACAAGACCGAGCACAAACCGGGAGTAGGCGAGTGCAAGTGGGAAGTGGATTCGCTCTGTTATCCCATTCGCCTGGCCTACGGCTATTGGAAATCTACCGGTGACACCACACCGTTTGACTCCCAATGGCAAAGCGCCATGTCCCTGGTTGTCCGTACTTTCCGCCAACAGCAGCGGAAGCATGAACCGGGACCGTATCGGTTCCAGCGCGGAACCCCAAATCCTACTGAGACTTTGGCTCTCGATGGATTCGAAAATCCGGCGCGGCCCGTTGGCATGATCTTCTCCATGTTTCGGCCTTCCGACGACGCTTGCATCTTCCCGCTGTTTATCCCGGCTAATCTCTTCGCCCTCACCAGCCTGCGTCAGCTTTCAGAACTTGCCGCCACCGTCTTACACGATGAAGCCCTTGCGCGGGACTCGGGTGCGCTCGCCGATGAGATCTCTGCCGCCGTTCACCAATACGGCTGCATGAGTGGCTCGCAATCGGAACCGGTGTGGGCCTACGAGGTCGATGGCTACGGGAGCCAGCTCTTCATGGGCGACGCAACACTACACACGTGCCTGGTTCGCCTGGGCTAACACACTGTTCGGCGAGTTGATCCTTAACCTCGCGGCACACAAACCTCGACTATTGAGACAAACGCTATAGAGCTCTGAACCAGGCTTGAGCTGGAAGAAAGTTTGAGTTCCGGACTAAACGCGAACCTGGCATTAGCTCACATACGTCACATTTCGTGACAGAGACCCCAATCATCCTCTCTCCCAGGCTTTGATTGAAAAACCGATTGTCAGCGGTAGTTACTAAAGTGAGATGCAAGTCAAAGGGCGAACTCAGCAAGTGTTGTTGCTGGGGCCCGGGGAAGGACGATCTGTCAACTTTCTAAGTGTTTGCCGTTCACAATGCCGTCGACCGCGTCGGTCACATTCCTGCCGTTTTGAGTCATCTATAGCCCATCGCAACGGTCCCAATGCCGGCAATCTCGACTACGGGTACGAGGTCGACGAGAAAAGGATAATAGCCGCTGCACCTCTCTTGGGATCCACCCCTCCCCCAGTGACGAGATCGGCAGCTACAATCAATTCTCTCAATGTCCGGCCAGAAGCTCCTTCCCTGTTGGCTTCCCGGTATCGTTCTGGTGCTGGCTCGATCCCGTGCCGTTTCAGAATGTCGGCAACCGTGCTGCGGGAAATCTCGTGCCCCAGGTTTGATAATGCGCCTTAGATGTGCTGATAGCCCCAGTCGCGGTTCCTCTTCCGCCATTCGAACCACCAAAGCTTTCTGGATCTTGCCGCGTGCAAGCCCGCCCTGGTCCGTCTGGCCACCGCCATCGTACTTCTGGGCGATCAGTTTCCACCGCCACGACAACAAAGTTTGGGCGTGACTATGGTGAGGACTTCCGCCAGAGTCTTCCGTCCTAGTCCGTGGTAGTGCAGCCATTCGAATTGACACCGCTCCTGATCGCATGTTAACTAGGTCTAGACAAGTTGTATAGACAACCACTTATGAATCGCCGCTCCTTCCTGATAAAGACACCCCTTTCCGCGGCTTTGGCACCCGTTGCTTCCCGCCTCCTGTCGGCTGACTGGCGCCAGGCAGCAGAAAGCAAGGGGAGGAAAATTACGTTTTTGCACGATGGCGGGTTTGACGGTGACGCATGGAAGTGGCAATTTACCGAAGGCGCATTCGTTGACAAGACGGTCAGCCGTATGGGTCAGGGTGCATCCCTGCGCGTCTCCAGCCAAGCGGGCGCATATGCAAGGCAACTAGTGCTGAACCCGACTGGCGGATCCAATTACACGATTTCCGGCTGGCTAAAGACCTCCAATGTTCAGCCGCTTCGGGAGGGTGGAGGGGCCTTTTACGCTGCACCTCAATTTGAATTTCAAGGCCGGCCCTCGCAATATACGGCGGAAGGTCATATTGAGGAGCAACACCTTGGAAACTTCTCCGGAACGCAAGACTGGACTCGCTTTCAGCAAACCTTTACCTGCCTTGAAGGCACCACCTGGTTTGAAGTGGCAATCGGCCTGTATCGCGCGAGCGGGACCGTTTGGTTTGAGGATTTGACATTCGTCGAGGGCAAAGAAGCAGTTGAGTCTGACAGCAGCATTGAAGTGGATCAAGCTGCAGAGTTTGCGCATCGGGTTACGCTGGCATCTCGTAAGGCTAAACGGCCACAAGCGGCCATTCTGCGGGATCACTTTCCCGTGCGCGGAAAGGCGACCGACCCCCATCGGCTGTCGGAGTTGCTAGAGAACGAATATGAGGTTCGGTTTGTCGACGCAGAGGGCTTGTCCCGGATAACGCGGAGTAGGGTCGACCTGCTGGTGCTTCCTTACGGCGAATCTTTTCCGGCGGCAGCACAAGGCGCACTCCACGCATACCTGGCAAATGGTGGCTGCCTCTTGACCACTGGCGGTTATGCGTTTCAGTCGCCGCTTGTGAAGGCGGGCAAAGGGTGGCAATTTGATGATGTAGACGCCCGACAGGAACGAGGAAGCGATCTGCTTCCGGCGCTGACCACTACCGCCTCGTGGACAGCCTCAAGTCCGGAGTTCTGCCGGTTGGATACAAACCCGCCGATGGCTACGGTTCGTATTCCGAACCAAGTATGGGGACAAAGCGCCGACTGGCACTCCGAAGTTGCTGCACAAGGCTTGGCTAAGCGTTACCGGCTGCAGGCCGAACTGAAATGGAGCGGCGTGAATGGGTCACAGGGTGGTTACGCATTCATCAGCCTGGAACAAATAGCTGCAAAGGGCGAAATCGTCTATGCCACGCCAGCGGAGTTTGACCACCTCCGCGGCGATTCGGACTGGAAGCTGTTTGAGGAGACAATCGCTTTGTCGCCAGAGACCAAGCGACTCCGTGTTCGCTTTGGCCTTCACTCAGCCGGTGGTTTACTGCAGGCGCGCGACGTCCGGCTTCACGAACTCAGCGGTGAGCCGCGCATCAACACGGCAAAGGGATTCCCGCAAGATGAACTGGTCGTTAAGACAAAACAAATTGGAATGTTCGACCCGGATTACCGGCTAAAACGAGTTCACTCATTGAGGTCGGCGACCGATCAAGTAGTGATCGGGCAAGCCGTGAATCTTCAGGGTCACTTTTCCGGTTTTGCCGCTTCGGGCGTGCTTGGCATTGACCATTCTCGCTGGACCCCGCTTCTGAATGCGTATGATCGCTACGGACGTCTTCGCGGATCGGCGGGGAGTCTGATGCACAACTACGGCGGCGAATATGCAAGAAGCTCCTGGGCCTTCTTCGGGATCGATAACGTCGATCTCTTTGCCACTCCGGAGGGGGCTGCAATCGTGCAATCAGTTGCCAAAACTCTTGCTAGAAACTGCTTTTTGCGCGAGCTCGAAACCGATTTGGCGTCTTATCGACCAGGGGAGACAGTCCAGATGCGGACGAGAGTCAGCAACTACGGACTGCAGCCTCGCCAGCTTCGAGTTCAATTGAGCGTGGTTCCCTCTGAGCGCACTGAGGCTGTATTTCGGAAGGAAGCTAAATTGGCTCTGGAACCAGGCGAGACACTGGTCATCCCGCTCCATTGGGAGACGCCCAGGTTCGATCACGTTTTGTACCAGGTGAATGTCACTTTGCTTGAAGGCGCGGAACAGATTGACTATTTAAAGACCGGCTTCACAGCTTGGAGCGACTCGGCGGTGGAGGACCGCACTCACCTGACGGCAGCAGACAACTATTTGCAACTGAATAAGCGGCCGACTTTCATTCAGGGAACTGACGATTACATTTACATGTTCCTGAATCGAGATGAAAATCCTCTGACTTGGAATACTGTGGCAAGCGGGTGCAGAGATACCTGCGTTGATATCTATGAGAACTTACTCGGCCTGAGGGGCCCACAACAGAACCCGCCAAAGGCTTGGTGGCGTTGGATTGATGCCATGGCCCTGTTAGTTCAACAAGCCGGCGGCGTTTTTATGCCGGGCATGTTGATTTTTAGCAACACGGCAGTGAGCTCAGCCGATTTGGAGGAACAGAAGCGGTTTTGCCGTAGCTTTGCAGAGCGCTACCGGCAGGTCTCCGGGCTCATTTATTACCTGAACGGCGATCTGGAACTTCATGATCCTAACGTTCTGGAATTGCAGAAGATGTATCACGCGTTTCTCATTGAGCGCTACGGAACTGAATCTCAGGTTCGTGCTGCGTGGACCCTCTCGCCACCGGAAGCAACGCTGGAAAAGCTGCCTATTCGTAGCGGGAAAGACGATTGGCGAGATCTTCGGACGGAAGATGATTATCACTTTCGTACTCAACTCGTCAAACGATGGTTGGGAGAACTGGCAGCCGAAATACGCAGCGTGGATTCAGCGCATCCGATTACGGCTGAGTTCTATCAGTCATCCGACAGCGGTATTGACTTAGTCACCGCATCGGACGATCTGGACTTTAGCAATTTTGGCTACTTTGGGAATAAGGATCTCGATTGGAGGCGCTTTCCCGCTGTCCTGAAGTTTCTGGATCAATCGCTCAAAGGTAGGGGCGCTCATGTCGGTGAGTTCGGTGTCAAGACTCATCCTGCGTGGCTGAAGGCGACGGATTATCTGGAAGCGCGGACAGAGAACTATGAGCAGGATTATTTTTTAACGCTGACGCATACGGCCTTTGGCCAGGGAGCGGCAAAGGTTCAAAACTGGTCATGGAAATATCCTTCGGACCTGCCCTTTGAGTGGGGAATTCATTATCCGTGTGACGGCGTTCCCCGCGATGTGCAAGCTTATTACCGTAATTCAGGGCTGCTCTTCCGTCACTACCGCCCTCTTTATCGGTCTCCTAAGGTGGTGGTTCTTCTGCCGGACTCCGCACGTAAAGGTGGTCAGGGGCAAGCGATCTATGAAGGCTTGTTGAACTCGTTGCGCCTTTTGCTTGATGCTCGGGTTTCCTTTGGAACATTGGAGAATGGTGCAATTGACAGACTACCTCCAGAAGTCGACGCGATCTTCTACCCGCTCTCTTACTGCCCGAGTGATGCTACTTATGATCGTCTGGTGAAGTTCGTGAAGGATGGCGGGCGGCTTTATATCTCGGGCGATATTTCTTACGATCAATTGCGTAGGAGGACGAAAATCAACCGTTTGAAAGAGCTCTGCGGGGTGCGCTTCGAGCGAGAGCTTTTCCCGAATGTGGCGTTCGGCCACTTTCTGCAACAGACCAAACGGACTCATGACCCGGAGTGGCCGAGTTACCGGGCCGCACCAGGCATTCTGGTGATACCAGAGGAAGGGCAGGTACTTGCGCAAACCGAAGACAATGTTCCAACCGTAATTAAGAATAGTCTCGGATCGGGTATGGTGATCTTTTCACCAGATCCGTTTGAGTTACACGCTCCAGACGGCAACAAAGACGGACCGGCGTTCTACCGAAGCTTGCTGCAACACATGAACATTGCTCGGGAGAAGGTGGCGCCCGACGACGGGGACCTTCATGTTTATCGCATTCCCACTCATAGTGGGGAGACTGTTTGCATCGGGACGAATTATGGAAAAGCAGCCCTGAACGATGTGACACTATTCATCGGATCTAAAACTGTCAGTCTCTCAGTGCCGATGCAACGCCCTTGTCTGGCCACAATAGACGTCAGTGGGAAGCTAACGGCTGCCGAATTCATTGGAGAGCTACGCATTCAAGCGGAAGTCTGTCTTCGCTCCGAGTGCCACCTGATTGCTATGGCCGAAGACAGGGCTTCGATAACCGAGAGCAAGCGGCTGCTTCTGATGCCAATGGGAACAGGCACCATTCGGATTCCACATGCGCGGCGCTGGACTCATGCGAGCATCATCGCGGGCGTGACGTGGCTCGATTTTGTCAGCCAGTCATAACTGAGGATTTCAGTACTTCGGCAAACTCGTTAGGCGTGCGGTAACCCAGGCTGCTGTGAGGCCGCTCGCAATTGTATTCGTTTTGCCACTG
>JAABUQ010009304.1_pt1 | contig 13350 bp, 7 predicted proteins | sample 5560001 | NCBI WGS metagenome assembly JAABUQ01 (sample SAMN10711888, study PRJNA513371) | rock metagenome | isolation source: Antarctica rocks | place: Antarctica: Victoria Land, Finger Mt nord | collected 2015-12-18 | reverse complement strand
TTGATTGACCTGTTGTGCCAGCCTTCGTTGATTGCTTCCCAACACCATTCAAAAGATTGGAGTCGCCTCCACCAGTGGGTCCACCGAGCACATAGGCCCAACCTTGTGCGCCAGCAAATTGCGATGGTCCACTATTGAGTGCTTGAAAAACGATGATGCTCAGCAAACCAATCAACACGAGTGCGTACTTTCGCGTAATATAGGTAGTGGATGGTTGGAGCTTGTGTTGAGGTGGAAGCAGTGGCTCTACAATGCGTGCTATTTTGACGGTATCTGTGGCCTCGATCAGTTTTCTTGCGGGGCTATTCGTCTGGCGAGCCTGTTTCTGTGCTACTGTCTGTTGTTCGTCACCGTTGCGCCATTGCTCTTCAGATGATTGGTAGTCGGTCAGCTTCATAACAATCAATACCCTTTCAGGGGAATAAAAGCACTGCTGATTATAAGAGTAAGATATATATTAAAAAGTAAATAGCGTTATACGGTCTTATACTTTGAAACGACTTGTATGCATGAGCTGTAACGGCCTCACACAATAGTACTCATACATTCAGGGATACTCATTTCTTACTATCAAGTAAAACATACTTTGCTGAAAAATGCTATGACATACGTCACGTGTTAAGGAGATTGCAAGGCCATATGCAATATGTTTTAAGTACAATGAATGTCATATGCGGAGCAGGACAGGGGCAATGTGGGCAGGACAGGGGCAAGCCCAGTCCTGTTCCCATTTTGAACAACTTTTCGATTAATGGTATGAAAGGTGTACATAATTGCTTGTTCAGATGATGAGAGTACGTTATACTATATCCTATCATCAGGAGAAAGGTACATATCTATGAGACAGGTGCAGCAGCAACAGTCCATATTGCCAACTGTTGTGCAAAACAGCGTAATACCTAACCCATCGCGTCTTCCTATTGCGCTTGGTATTGCTCTGGTTGGTACGTTGCTGCTTACATTGCTTGAGGCGATCCTTATCGTGCTGATTAATCCAACGCATCTCGCGGGACTGCTCGCGTTACCATCGCATGCACCACAAGTGTTTATCGTCCCCGTTGTCGAGTTCGCACTGCTTATACTTGCTGTACGAGTAGGCTCTATGCCGCTTGCGATCTATCGTTATCTACAAGATGTACGTACTGCCCAGGAACAATATTATCAGTTATATACTCCGCTAACCGCACTGACAAATATTCGTCAAACACCAATAGCGAACGAGCAAGGTGCCGTCTCCTCCGTCATTGAAGAGCGCATTGCCATTCTTGACCTTGTACAGCAGCAAGATACAGATCAACTCATTCTTGGTGTGCCAGGAGCAGGCAAAACAACCGCGCTCCGTGTCTATCAATATTCTGCATCAGAACATCCCTGGGAACTTGTATTCAAGCACAATCGGGTTCCTATCTATGTACCAATGAAGAACTATAGTCTCTTTCTAAAAACGTATCTACCATCTGAAAACGATATACCGGATGTAAATAATGTAGCACCTCATGTCACACTGCTGGATTTTCTTGCTGAAAGTGACCTGCCGGGGATAGAACACTTGCGCCCCTATCTGTTTCAATTGTCACAACAAGGCCGACTTCTCTTATTATGCGATGGTTTAAATGAAATTGATAATAACTATCTTTCGTTTGTAAGTCATGAACTTGTGTATCTTATGCAAAACACGCAAAACAGGTTAGTCATGACTTGCCGTGAGGTAGATTATCGAGAGCAACCCGATTTTATTGATCTTGTCAACAAGGGTCAAGCGTCACGTGCCACTGTCTACCCACTGCAAACCGATCAGATCAGCGAGTTTGTCGAACGCTATGTGGAGCGACAAGACAAGCACTGGCGTCATACTGCCGGACAAATCATGCAGGTCATTGACCGTAGCCGCTTGCGTTACCACTGCACCAACCCCATGATGCTCTTTACGCTTATGGGGATTATCGACAAGATTGGTGTCGAGCGTGGTAAACAGATCGACACACGAGGTCGCCTTTTGCGCGAGTCTGTAAAACAACTGGTGATGCGTGAGCAAGCACAGCCACGTTGGAATAAAGTGGCACCATCGGAACGCGCGTTGGTACGCTTCTTGAGTGAAGTGGCATGTGCCGCGCGTTGGGCCAATGATCGCAATGCTATCCAACTGCGTGTCGCGACAGTAGCGGGTGAGGACATTCGCATCGGGGCGAGTATCGATGAACTCGCGGATGAACTGCGCTTCTGGCTTGACGAGCATCCACCGGAAAGTCCTTTTGTTGATGGCAACGAGCTGATGCCAGAGCCATATGACGATATGGTACAGCTATTACAGTTCGCGCTCAGTTCCGCGCTCATTGAAGTTAGCCCTAGCGGTGTCTTGAGTTTTCGCCATGAACTGATTGCCGAATACTTCGTGGCGGAATACTTTTACGCGGTGGATAGTATTAAGGGTACCGCACAGCTTCCAATTCGCCTGGACCTCTTAGAAAATGTTGGACGATGGAGTGAGTCCGTCGCTATCTGGGCGGGTCTGCTCGATGAGCCACTTGTGCTTGCGGAACGCTTTGGCGAACTTGGGCGTAGCAATCCCGCCTATGTTTTGCAGTCGCTGGCACTCAGCCTTGTCTGTGTTGGTGTGTTATGGACACCACCACAGGCCGAGGTACAACGCCCCATCGCACTACCACCTCGTGTTGCTGAATCGCTTGCCATCGCTGTTCGCAATAGAGCAGCACGCGAAGAACTGGCGCGTATCTTTACGCGCTGTGCTGAGGAAGGTGGGCAAGAAGTCTATCGCTCGCTCTTGCCGCTTATCATAGTGGAAGGCGTCGATGATTTACTTATCCTACTTGACCAATCAATTGTGCCTGAATTGCTCTTTACACAATTGCAGGATACCGTTGATATTGTCGCGTACGAAGCGCAAGTCAAACGGCTAACACAGGTGCTTGGACGCTTTGGAAGTGTTGTTGTATCGCGAGCTGCTGAACTAAGCCAGCCTATGTCGGAGCGCACGACACGCCTCCGTGCTGCCGCGATCAATATTCTTGGTGGAACCGCTGATGCACGTGCTGTCGAGCCACTGCTAGCACGTATTAGCGATGCCGAACCCTTTATTGTGACTCGTGCCGCGAGTGCGCTGGTACGCCTGGGACCAGAACACACCTTGACACGTCTTCTGCAAGAGCTAGAAAATCGTCAATCAGGTCCCTTTACAAAGCGTGTGCATCAAGCGATGTTGACAATCCTTGCGCGTTTTCTCAATGAGTCTGATCCTGCACGTCAGGTAACGATGGTGCAGTATCAATGTGCCTTGGAGAGCGTTGTGCCAATTCTAACCTCAAACTACCAGTCAGAGCCAGAGGTACAGCAGCAGGCCAAAGCATTGCTCGTGCAACAAGCACAACTTCCGTATACGCCAGAAGGTGGCAATGAGAGCAAACCAGAGCGTGTAATTGAAGCACTTGTGCGTTTGCTTGCGTCACAAAACGATATGGCGGTACAAAACGGTGTTCTCGCACTGCAAGAGATAGGCGATCCTGCTACTCCGCGTTTGCTTGAAGTGTTGTTGCAGGCTCAGCAAGAGAGTGTGCGTATTCGCGCACTGAATATCCTTCAGGTGGTTCACGATCCTCGTGCGTTGCCGGGCGTGTTACAACTTTTGGAAGACCCATCGCCACAACTGCAGCAACACACGGTGGATGCATTGCTTGCCTATGCACCAGAAAGTATTCCAGGTTTAATAGATGTTGTCCTGACACATCCTAGTGAATTGGTCGCCGAGAAAGCTTCACAAATTCTCATCACCATTGGTGAACAAGCTGCTATACCAACAACACAGGCACTTGTTCCTGTGGTTCCTGAGCGTACTCGTTTGTTGGTCTACGTGCTTGAACGTCTACGTGACTCGCGCTCTGTTGTTCCGTTAATGGACCTTTTACAAGAACAACATTTGGACCCACTGCTCATTATTGCGATTGTGCGCGTGCTCAGTAAATTTCCAGAAAAACGTATCGTGCCAGCCCTGATGATTGTGTTATCTGACCCAAGACCACAGGTGTACGAAGAGGCCATTGACGCACTCGCCCAACTGAACGAGGTCGCGGTGCCATCTCTTGTCTCAGCCTTGAATGTGCCACTAGAGAACGTGACGGTGCAGCGTGTGCAACGTGCCTTGCTTGGTATGACGCCTTTCCCTGCTGATGCACTCATCGACACGCTCCAGTATTGTAGTGACGCGCAGGTACATCACATCATGGATGTGTTTAAAATGCAGGGAACAGATGCCGCTCAGGGATTAGTACGAAATCTGCTGCATCGGGATGAGCGTGTACGCACCTATGTGCAACAGGCACTTAATGATATACCGGGGACAACAGTTGTACCCGCTCTTCTGGAAGCACTGAATCAACCACCCCTGCTACGTGTTGTCAAGACACTCCTACTCAATTATCCAGATGCCGCCATTCCGCCGCTTGTCGAGTTGTTGGGCGAGCCGGAGCGAGCCGATGCTTCCGCTACCATCCTGCCACAGTTTGGGCCAGCGATACTCAGACCGCTCTTATCTGGCCTGGATGATCAGCGTGTCATGGCACGTGAACACGCGGAAAATATTGTCGTCGAACTGGTGCGCCAGAGTCAGGACGAGCAAGGGATATTACGTGATCTCGTTCGTCTTTTCGCGCCACCACCTCCAAAGCAAGCACATGAATTTCTGCTAAGGATTCTCACGAATGAACTGGCACATGTGAGTATGCCAGCCCTCCTGGAGGGATTAGGGGATGCTCACTTGATGAATGATGCCGCTGAAGCACTCGTGCTATTAGCAAACAAGGGACCATACCGTAAACCTGTGCTCGATAGTCTGTTAGAGGCACTTGCTATTGACGAGCGTAGGCGCGGGGCAGAGGAAGCGTTGATAAGAATTGGTTCGCCAGCAGTAGCCAGTGTTGGTGAATTAATTATAGATCCTCACCCGTCGGTGGCACGGTCGGCAAAACATATCCTGGGAAAGATTGGCGTTCCCGCCCTTGCTCTGGTATGGCAAGCAATCAATGACAAAAGCAACCCTGAGTCACGCGACGCGGTACTAGAGATTTTCCAAAGCATGTCAACCAGTGTTATCAAAGATGAGCTGGTACGCTTGCTTGGTAGTGACAAGTCAGAAGATATCGCGATGGCGGTGGCTTTGCTCTTAGAGCGTGTGCGTGATGAGTCGCTACGCCACTATGCGGATCGCGAGATGGTTCCCGAAATGCTGGCGTATGTGCAAGGACATGATACGCTTGACGCGGAACGGACGGATCAGCGCATCATCTCGTTATTGCTCTTACTTGGTGAAAAGACTGTGCTGTCTCACCTGCTTAAAGTATTGGATGAAGACCCTCAGCACAAAAAGCACCTGACCTATATGTTGCTCTTATTCGGCTTACAAACACAAGACGTGCTCCTAGACACGTTCAACAATCCCGATACGTCGTTAGAACTACGTGCGGACCTTGCGGCTGTTCTTGGTATGAGTACAACACCGGATGTGATTACAGAGTACGCGAAAAACCTGAGTTCCTATGGTTTCTCATCAGCGCGTACCAGTATCCTGTTTCCCAAACAGCTTGTGCTCTCGCATCGTGCGCTTGGCGGCTTACTCGCTAGTGGACAATGGGATGAGAGCAAAATACGCGAGATGCGCGACGCCAGCCAGGAAGGAAGTCCCACGCGAGAACTCTTTAACGAGTTATTGGGATGGCGTTACGAGCCGCAACTGGCACAACTGCAAAACCAGATACAGACCGACCGCGAAACGCATCGCCAGGAGGTCCTGACATTAACGGAGCGTGTTGTGATGGATCAAACGAAAATACGCACACTCGAAGATGATTTAGAGCAAATCAAACGTGAACATGGTGTGCGTGGCGATGAGTTAAGCAATGCGGCGAAAGAAAAAGATGCGATCCGTATAAACCTTGATAAAGCCACAAAAGATAATAACGAGCTTACCCAAAGGGTAGATCGCTTACAAAAGGAGAATCAGGCGTTGCAGGACCAGATCAGACAAATCGCTAATTCATTGAATCCGTCCAGCAGGCCGTGAGCTAAGCATGGAAAAAGAGACAATTAGTATAGAGCGGTACCAGCGTCAAAGGCTGCTTGGGCAAGGACCCATGAGTGTCGTGTGGCTCGCACGTGACACCGAGACGCAAAACCTTGTCGCGCTCAAAATCATGACCGCGATCACAGAAGATGATCGGCGTAACCTTAAAGCGAACGAACGGTTTACGCGTGAAATAGAAATCGCGCGCAGCCTGCAACATCCACATATTCTACCCGTGCTCGACTCTGGCACCACGCTCTACAATGGACGTTCTGTCCCCTATCTCGTCTCGCCCTATATTCCCGACGGTTCACTTGTGGATGTGATCGAGGAAAACCCGCCCTGGGAGTACTGGTCGCTTCAACAGATATCGGATGCTATTCAGCAAGCCGCCGACAGTCTATGGTATCTGCATACGCGTTCACCGTCTATTGTGCATGAGGATGTCAAACCCGCGAACTTTCTTGTGCGCTCTATCCAAAGTTCTCAACGCGCCGTTCATCTCTATCTTAGCGATTTCGGCATTTCGCGCTGGCAAAAATCACCAGGAATGATGGCAAGCGAGGTCCTGGGTACCTTTGCGTTTATGGCACCAGAACAGGCTGAGAAAAAGGTAAATCCAGCATCAGATCAATATGCATTGGCAATTGTCGCTACGTATCTCCTGACAGGCAAACTCCCTATTCAGGCAGCCACCAACGAAGAGTATATCTATGCCCATATCAACGAAGCACCCTTTGTGCCAAGCGAGCTAAATCCTGATCGCTTTCCACCCTCAAACGTGGACGATGTGATGCTACGTGCGTTGGAAAAATCGCCCGCAAAGCGTTTCCCGACCATTATCGCTTTTGCTCAGGCACTGGATCAAGCTATTGCAGGGCTTGAAGAGGAGGAAGCAAGTGCTCCAACTGAGCAACTTAGCCTTGACGAGCCTGGACATGAAATAGAATACGATGCTGAGCCAATCGCGCCGCGTATTGACCTATCATTTGATAACATGCCCATTGAGATTAGCATTACTGATACCCGCGAGCATCGTGTTCTTGACGAGCCGTTGCCAGAAAAATCACATCCAATAGTGTCAACTGCTCTTGCTGTTGAGACATTGCTTTTTCGTTCCCTTGCCTTACCAAGTCCAGCGCGGTGTGAGTTACCCGCGCGTCCCAAATCTCTTAGTTGGTCGCATGATGGGAACATTCTCGCATGTACCTTATACGGTCACGTGCCACTTTTTCTGCAACGCAATGGTAGTATGGGGCTTGTGCAAATTCCTGCTGCGCAACAGGCTTCTAGTTTGTGCTGGTCGCCAGACGGACGCACACTTGCTCTGACAGTGCGAGGTGAGATACGCTTTTGGGATGTGCTTACTGGTGTGGAACTGCCCTTAACTATCCCCATGAATATCCGCACGATAGACAACATGGATTGGTCAAAAAAGGGACAGCTTGCACTCTGGATTGACGCCTCTATCATCTTATACTCGCTCTCATCCGCGCAACTTATGAAAAAGCAAGCACCGATACCAGAACGGCTTGCGACGAATGCTGCGCGAGGTGGCGGTACTGGCGTCCTACGCTGGTCGCCCGATGGTTCCTATCTCGCACTAGGAGCGAGTAACGGGGCAGTACTGTGTTGGGATGTCGCACACGAAAACGCTTTATGGCAAGTGGTGACTACTGGACAAAAAGTAAATAGCCTTACCTGGTCCCCCGATAGCTCGTTGTTCGCGTGTGCGTTTCGTGATAGCCGCGTTGGTGTGTGGAACGTGCAGAAGGGTGAGTATGTTTTGCAATGGCAACACCTCCCAGCGATGGCACGTACCCTAAGCATTTCGGTGGAACAACGTATCGTTATAGCCTCAAGTGAGCGACGCCTTCTTTCAGGGACACTCCATGAACTCTTTCCGACAGCAACTATCGCTGGTCAACTCCTTGTCGCATGCTCTCCTACGCGCTCAGAATTTGCCACCCTTGATGAACAGAGAGAAAACGTTCTTGCCATCTGGCACGCGTAGGATGAGTTAAACACTGACACTTTTTTGGCCTCTTATCCGTGATGTTACTAGTATCCATGAGGCAATTAAAGTACAGAAGAGATACGCTCTTTACGTTCTACGATAGAAGGGATAGAAAATAATGGCTGATAATCAACAAAATGATGCAAAACTGCTTGGTGATAAAATCAAGGGTATCCGTATCGCTATGATGACCACTGTCGAGATGGATGGTTCATTACGTAGCCGACCAATGGCAACGCAGGACATGGAATTTGATGGTGATCTGTGGTTTTTCACGAAGGCCAGTGCGCCTAAAGTAGACGATGTGCAACACGATCAACAGGTTAATTTGGGCTATGCGAAGCCAGGTGAGAACCTGTTTGTCTCCGTCTCTGGTACAGCACAACTTGTGCGAGACCGCCAGAAGATGGACGAACTATGGAAGCCAGCCCTCAAAGCGTGGTTCCCAAATGGAAAAGAGGACCCAGATTTGGCATTACTGAAAGTAACTGTTGAGAACGCTGAATATTGGGACGCGCCATCAGGCATAGCAGGTCGTTTATACGTCGTTGCCAAAGGACTTGCCACTGGTGGTAAAGACAGCGGTGGCGAAGATGTGAAACTAAACCTGAAATAGATTTCACTTTGTAACTAGTCTACGTTGTGAAGGGGAGTGCAATGCTGATAGCATTGCACTCCCCTTCACAACGTAGACTAGTTATTATGCATAACTTTGTTATCTTGCCCGTGGCACGTCGGGACGTGCCGATGGTGGAAGCGTTCGTGCTTGAGATGTGCTCTGCTGTGCCTGTATCTGTGATGCAGCTTGACTTGCAGAACTCTCGGTACGATCCAGGTACTTACGAGCGGTATCCTGTCCACCTAAACCAAAGGCTAAGCCAGCAGCAAGAGCGGCGGCACCGACGATGGCTGTAAACAGAATGTTCAACAGTGAGGTCGCGATACCCAACTGTTCGAGCGCGACAATTGCTACGAACGCAATAATGGCGTAGCGTGCAATATTCGCGAAGAGATTGGGGTTGCCCACTCTCGTACTGGCAGAAGCACCGCGCACAATGTCCGCGACGACCGTTGCAGCCAGCGTTCCCAGGAAGAGGACAAGGATGGCGACAAAGACGTTAGGTAAGTAGCCAATGACGCGTCCAAGCAGATCGCTTACGGTAGTAAGACCAAGCGCGTTCACCGCTGGGACCAGGAAGATCAGGAAGAGGAACCAGTAGACGATTTTGCCGAGAATGTCGGCGGCATCTGTCTTAATCCCCGATTGGGACAGTAAGCTTGATAAACCGATGCGGTCTCCGATACGGTCGAAGCCGACCTTGCGGAGTAAGAACGTTACAGCCCTTGCTATTGCGGAAGCAACAATCCAGCCAATGAGCAAGATGACCAGGAAGCCAAGCAACCGTGGCACAAACTCGAAGAGGAGTGCGAGAGCAGACTGAAATGAACTAATAACTGCATTAAGAATATTCATAAAAACTCCTTTTCCGACTCGCATGAGTCGAACTATATCCACAAAGATCGACACTCATGCGTATACTTTTTCTTAGTATCAAGAGTGGTACGCCACATTCAAAAAAGAAGTTTCACTTATATTGATGTTCTTATACTTTTATAATAAATATACATTAAAGAATTAGAAAAATTTTCTGAAAGATATGATCCTAAGAAGTAGATTGCGATAAGAAAGAGATATTTTTGATACATACTGTATTCACATTTTTTTATTGATAATCAGGTGCTCATAGGAGGGACCAATGTGAAACCCTGTAGTGTGAGTAATATATACACACTACAGGGTTTCGTGTTTGTTTGCTATAGACCGCAAACATCAACCATTTTAATATGACTTAGTAGTCGAGTCCTGGTAAGAGTTGTGTTCCTTCCTCACGAACAGCTTTCAGTGCGTTAGGATTGAGACCAAGAGCTTTGAGGATGGTTGGGGCAATCTGTGTAGTCTCCACTGGAGAATATATCATCTTGCCACCGTCCAGCTGGGGATTAGAAACGACAAGACCAACATTGATGTCATCACTATTGAACCCACCATGCTCAGCGATCTTCGTCGCTTTAGGGCCTGCGTAAATGACGCCGAAGGTTGGTAGAACAATAATATCAGGTGTGCGTCTGTCGCTCTTTGGATCATTGAACTTCAGCTTCAGTTCATCACCTGCAAGAATTTTGCTAATGCTGGCCTTGCCTTCATTTGCGCGAAGGGCAGCAACAACCGCACTAGTCTTGCTATTGTCTTTCAACCAGATCAGTGCGATATCGTCTTGTGTGATCTGGGCTGTGAGACCCTTCTGCACACCTTCGACAATACCTGGGATGATGGAGCTATCAACAAGCTTCGATTCGCTACGATCAATAGGTGTTTGCCCATGTTTCGCGGTCAAGATGATTGTTGTTGAATTGTACAATCCCTTTTTCTTCAACTCGACAATAAACTTATTAATTGACGCATTCGCATAGTTCAGTGCATTAAGCAGTGAAGAGCTTGGCGTTGCCAGCGCATCAGTATAGCCGCCAGTAGACAATTTCTGAGCAACACTGACTGATTGGAAGTTCATACCAAAGATGGCAGGAGTACCAACAGTTTTTGTGCCACTGTGATCTTTACCATCAATCTCGTTGAGAATAGCCTTCACTTTGAGGGTGTCGTATGCCTCGATGTCAGCAACACTACCACCTACAGAAGCAATTTCAGGATTGTACAGGTCTTCGACACCCTTGCCTGAAGGTCCATTGAGCAAGTCATACGCAAGGTGCTTGTCTGACCATGCTGTGCGAAGTCCGGCAGCACGTGCAACCTCGAAAATTGTGTTGACTTGCACAAAGCTATGTGGATAGACAGGTGTGCAACCCTTAGTAGGATCGAGAGGCAATGCCGCTGGATTGATACCACCACCGCCATTGATAAGCGTATCGTTTTTGTCGATTGTCTCGTCGTACACCACTTCTGTTCCAACGGTGGTACATTTCGAGCCAGGAGGGGAGAGTTTACGATCATACGAGTCATCATAAAATACGCCAGTGGAGCGTGGTGAGCCGCCTGTGGTTGGCGCGAGAATGCCTGGGAACGAGTCGGAAGGTTGCGATGTTGATGCGTTTGGATAGCTAACACCAGTTTTCACAAGTTGCCCAATTGCTGAATTTGGATACAAGCGGGCGTAACGAGCAAGGTCTACCGCGTGGAAACCATCAATGCTCAACAATAATACATGTTTGGTGTCTGCCTTATGGCTACTCTGCTGAGATGCCAATGCTGCTGGACTAACTATAGCACTTGCAAGACACAATACACTCAACAGTGTGCCTAACAAGAGCCTGATACGATGCATCGTCATGCTTTGTACTCCTTCTAAATAATGAGTTTTTTACCAGATAGTAAGTAATAATGTGTGGAATGTGATGAGTAAGTAGTTCCCCAACCACTTTTAATCGTCACGAAACGGGAGATATAGTCGAGCCTAAATATGTATCATTCGTCGTTGTCTATAAAAGGATACGTATGAGTAAACATATTTATGCTACACTACTGTCACTACCCTCTACAACGATAAAGTGTTTCCGTTAAGCAAGGATTATAAATATGTTAAGAGAAGATGAAATATCTGTTCTTCAGCTTACATTCAGAGACGAAACAAAAAAAGATATAGACATAATTCATGTCTATATCTTTTTTTGTTTCGTCTCTGAATGTAGAGAAGTTACGGACGTTGCGAGGTCTTTTCTACTTCTGGCACAACTCTATCGCCTACTGTAGTGGCAACTGTAGCTGTAGAGCGACGCCTACTGCTAAAGATTACACCAGCACCAAGACCAAGCAGTAAGGCAACAATACCCACCAGGATAGGAACCCATACAGGTATCCCGACTGCTACAGGAGCAGGTGTTGTTTTCGCCGGAGTGGATGCCGTTGCTGCTGTAGTTCCTGACTTGACTGTGAAGGTGAATGCACCTTGATCGGGATCATTGTCGTCCGAGGAAACATTATTCCATCGCACAATATAAACACCATCTTTTTCAGGCTTAATGGTGACAGACATGGTTTGAGGATTGTTCACATCGAACTTAGCATCCCCTGTGCTAACCAAATCACCACTTGGGCCATATACAAGAAGGTTGCTATCTTTCAGGTCGGTCTTCATGTTCTCAGCTGTAAATACTGTGACTGTCGTAGGAGCACTAGAAACCGTTGAACCAATGGCTGGTAGCGCTTTTGTTACTTTGGCATGGTTTGCGACGATTGTATGGGCCGATGCTACCCCAAAAAATGCAAAGAGTAGTCCGAGACTGAATGCTATTGCTGTAAGCATTCGTGTACTTTGACGTGTAATGGTCATTGTGCTGTACTTCCTTTTCGAGCTATGTAGAGGGTTGCGTCATGCTTTTCTTATAACCCTCTTCTATGACAAATACACGATGTACCATACTCTCTCTCCTGTGCAATGCCTATAGGGATTTGTCCCTATTTTTTACCTTAGTATGATACATGAGCACGGTCATGATTGTGTTGACGCTCATGCGCATGAGGTAGTATCGTCTCTTGTGTTCCCAATCCGATGCGTCCATACTCATGTCCTATACATGCTCTAACACAGTTGGGCCATACTATCTTCTTTTGTCCAAAGCCGTAGCCAACCTGCTCAATCGCAATGGCTGGCGTTTCAAAGTTGGCAACCGTGGCGAGAATAGCAGCACCTGTTGGTGTCACTAGTTCACCCTCGATAGGGCACGGCACCCACGGAGCCTTCACACGACGTAAGATTTCGAGTGTTGCCGGTGCTGGTAGCGGCATCAATCCATGTGCCATACGTAGATGCCCACTTGTAAGTGGTAGTGGAGAGGCATACACTTGCTCAATATCTAATGCATGTAGGGCAATAGCAGCACCTGTGATATCAACAATGGCATCAATCGCTCCCACCTCGTGAAAATGGACTTCTTCAAGTGTTACACCATGCACCGTAGCCTCAGCCTCGCCAAGTGTATGAAAGATTGCGATAGCTGTATCGCGTACAGGTGCTGGTAGATGTGACGCATGTAAGAGCGCGGCAATATCTGAAAAATGACGATGTGGTTGCTCCTGCTCTGTCGTCAGTACATGGAAACGTGAGCCACGTATCCCCTTATCATGAAACGGCTCAAACCCAAGCTGATAGCCCTCTATTGGTAATAGAGCCAGAGTATCTTTTAGCATAGTAAATGAGAGATCAGCATCAAGCATTGCGCCAAGAAACATATCGCCGCTAATACCCGA
>JAABUQ010009303.1_pt1 | contig 13350 bp, 25 predicted proteins | sample 5560001 | NCBI WGS metagenome assembly JAABUQ01 (sample SAMN10711888, study PRJNA513371) | rock metagenome | isolation source: Antarctica rocks | place: Antarctica: Victoria Land, Finger Mt nord | collected 2015-12-18 | reverse complement strand
TAGCGCAGGCCTACCGGGAGCAACTCGACGCACAGCGGACCATCTTTGAGCGCCAGATCACCGAACAAGCTGAGGAATTGGCGGCACGCCGGCGTGAAGTCGGCGAGTTGCACGTACTCATCCAAGGGTTGCAGCGGGCGCTTCCCGCCCCGCCCCTGCAGGACCAGGGCAGCGCTGAGGCGGCGCTGGGGCAACCACCGGAGCAACCACGGGGGCAAGCGGTAGTGCGACGCTGGTGGCACGCATGGCGATAGGTGATTCAGTGCAGGGGCAGCGCCCCCGCATCCTCTACCGCATCGTGAAGGTGAATCCACCCACCATCCGGGACTTCACCCCACAGGAGCAGCTTGGTCGGCGCCTGATCGAGCCGAATCCGGAACGGCAGCGCCTTGCGACGGGTCTTTCCGTGTTTGCGACGGAAGCCCAGGCCCATCGGCAGGCGCGTGCCTATCCGAAGTCTGCGCAACCGACTATAGTCAGCGTACTGCCTGCACCAACACGGAGCAACAAGTGCAGTTCTGAGTGTCCGGCCTGGTCCCGCCCGGGGGCAACCAGCGTTAGTGATCGTCACAGATGAGGAGCGGCCGCATGCATGAAAGGCCGACGAGTGAACTCGGCGCACTACTGTTGCTGCTCCAGCGGTGGGTCGATACTGCGTTCCCGATCGAGCAGGATCGAAACGTCGTAAGACTGAACTTTACGTGGAGACGGCTCGCTCAGGCTCTTTGTGGTTTACACTCGGCGAAACTAAGAGCGTTTGACTCTGAGTCGGCGCAACTGGGCCCGGCTAGCCAGGCCGGAAGCCCGCCTGTCCACGCGCTCGAGCAACGCCTCCGCGAGCTGATCGACGACGGTCTTCAGGAGCAATTTCTGGTGATCGCGGTGCGCCAGGCAATGGACCAACTGGTAGCCATGCGTTTCCCGGAAGCGGCACAGCAGTGGAAGCAGATGGCGGATGGCATCCTGCCGCTCTGGATCCAGTTCTCTATGAAAGACGACGGTTCAGGCCGTTCCTCCAAGACCTACACTTATGACTCCGACCTATAGCGAGACCCTTGCACCCGGCTCAGGCCGGCAGTGGCGTCCGTTCGGCGCTGACAACGCCGCGGGTCCCATGGCTTGCGAAGGACGGGTTCGAGAATCGCGAGGCGTGAGACGAATCCAGCGTCAACTCCTGCCGGCGGCGTTCGCTATGCCCTACCACCCCAAGCAAGCAACCGGAGATAAGAACCGGGCTTCTTCGCCTATCGCCTCGTCGGCGTAAACGTTGCCGGCCTGCTCGGCTGCGATCAGCGCACTCCTACCTTGCCCCTGGTGACACGGACCCGAGCGTCAGGCCCTATACGGGGTCCCGACATTTTTCCCGGGAAATTCCACGCTAAGCCTGTCAAATTACGGCCGTAAGGGGGCGTAAAATGACAAAGCCCCGGCGACCAGAGGGGTAGGCGTTGAGCGCCAGTGCCTCCACCCGCGCCGCCAGTTGTTCGGCGGCGGGCTGCCCGTAAATGCGCGTGGTGTCGAGCGAGCGGTGCCCAAGGAGGGTCGCCAGCCCGATCAGGTCGCCGGGCTGTTCTCGCAGGTAGAACCAGGCGAAGGTGTGGCGCAGCGTGTGGGCGCTCGCCGCGCCATCCACGAGTTGGCGTGCCGCCAGGTCGCGGACCAGCCCATCCAGCAGTTGCCGGATCGCCGCCGTACTGAGCCGGTTGCCTTTCTGACTGCGCCAGAGCGGGGCGCCGACGGCGCCACGTTGCCGGCGGGGCCAGGCAGCAGCGACGGCGGCGAGCGTGGCCGCCACACCCAGGGTCGGCGCGGCGTGGGCGACCAGCGCCGCGCGGGCGGAGGCGTTGAGGGGCACGGTCCGTGCCTTGTTGCCCTTGCCGCCGCGCACCAAGACGCTGCCGCCGCGCTCGCCGACGGTCAAGTCCTCGTAATCCAGGGCTGTGCACTCGCCGATGCGCAGCCCGGTCTGCAAGAGGAGCTGGACCAGGGCGTAGTCGCGCGCGGCATGCCGGGTGCGGCCGGCGGCGCGCAGCAAGGCATGCACTTCCCGGTCAGACAAGCCTTTGGGCGCCGAGGGCGCCTGCTGCCCGATTGCCTTGAGCCGGGCAGCAGGGTCGGCGGGGACGTGGCCCTGCTCCGTCAGCCAGCGGCAGAAGGCCCGCAGGGCGGCGACGGCGCTGTTGACGGAGCGGGTCGCCTGCTTCTGGCGGTGTTGGAGGTCGTGCCGATAGCCGGTGAGGGCGACGGGGGTGAGGTCCGCCAAAGTCGGCGGCCGCCCTTCCTCGCGTTCGTACCAGGCGAAGAAGCGCTGGATCGCGCCGACGTAGGCGCGGATGGTGTGCGTGGAGCGGTCGTCCGCCTGCAGACTGGTCACCCAGTCAGCCAACAGACCGCTCGCCGTGGGACTGGTCATGCACTCCTCCCGGTACTATCGCGCGTTATTTCCCCGGCTTGTGGTGGGAACGGCAGGCACAGCGCCGGCGTGATCGCGTCACAAGACAGGTGATAGTATCGATTATCGCGTGTCTTTCGGGCAAAGGAGCGGGACCATCCGGCGAAAGGGAACCCGGTGCCGTCCCGGACCAGGTGCATCGCGCGAGTTGCCGGCACTTCTTGATGGCGGCAATTGGCGCCTGGACCACCCCGCACCTTGCCGCTGCCGTCGAGGCGCTGCGCGCTGAAGGGGGGGAAGTACTCGACGAGCATTTGGCCCATCTCTCCCCGCTGGTCTGGGGCCACGTGAACTTCCTTGGCACGTACGCCTTCGATCCCGGCGCCGCGCGCGGACTCGATAACCTGCGACCGCTCCGGAGCGGCCTCCCGGAGGAGGATGACGACGAAGAAGGGATCGTTGCCTGGTAAAGCAGCCCCATCCTGACCCGTCTTAGCGTGGAATTTCCCGGAAAAAATGTCGGGACCCCTATACGGGGTACGGCCGCCAGCCCAACCGCTGGTGGCGTCACGCCGGCCAGCATAGGGGCGTGTTCGTCGTCCCCAACCGCTGGTGGCGTATGAGGCAAAACCGTAACGCTAACCCCTCGCCGGCACTGTGGCCACGTTCAGTTGCCGCTCGCCGATGTTCACTTGCACGGCGCCCAGGTAGCGTTTGTGGCAATGGTCGATGCGCCGCTGGTGGTAATCCGCCTGGGTGATGGTCAGGTCGCCCATCTTCTGGTGATAGATCATCTCGGCATAGGCGAGGACCAGCCAGCACGACGCGATCCGGGCCGCTAGGAGCCGTTCTAGCGGCGTCGGGTGCTCGCCGGCCAGCTCTCTCCGCAACGTCTCTAGCTTGCGGTTCATCGCCTCCTTGGTCAGTGCGTCCTTGCCGGCCGTGGCGTGGATCAGCGATTGATCCACCTGGTAGGCCATATCGCCGATCTGCCGCCACAGTTCGGGGTGGGCGTCCATCAGCGGGCGCAGCTCGCCGATGGCCTTGTGGTCGCCGTGCCGTGCCTTGTCGAGCAGGCTATGGATGCGCGCCTCGGTAAGCGGCGGCGCTGGTTTCCTCAGGGCGTCAGCAGGCACGGCGCTTCCTCGCCCAGCTCCGCGTACTCCTCTTCCAGCGTCCGCGGTCCGACACGGCGCGGAGGAAAAGGCAGCCGCTCGGGAGCGCTCATCTCCCCCTCCCTATTGGCGAGGCCGCCGAGAGCAACTGGTAGGAGACCCACCCCGGCAGGCGGTGCTGATTGGTGTAGGGGTAGCGGTCATCCGCATGGCGCTCCGGACCGGTCCCGATGCGGCCCACCTCGTTCTCGTGCTGGTGGGCGTGACAGAGATACGGGCAACTGGGATCCTGGACCCCGAAGGTCTTCCCCCTGGCATCGCGGTCGACCAAAGCCACCCCCACCGTGGCAGGCGCGGTGCAGCCTTTCACGCTGCACAGTTGGCCCGGAAAGTAGGGTACCGTGATTTTCCGCAATCTCATGCCGATCGCCTCCTTCCCGACATCGCCGCGCCGAGCGGCAAATACTCGCTCCAGCCGGCGGCGCCACACTGGTTGGTGTACGGGTATTCACTCGCCTGGCGCGGGCCGTACACCTTGCCACGGTACTGATTTTCGGCCAGGTGACGGTCGCAGAGGAACGGACAGGTAGAGTCCTGCTCGTAGAACCAACAGGCCTGCCGGCCATAGGTCGCACGCGGGTAATGGTCGACGTGGGCAACGGTGCAGGCGGCCAGGGCGCCGCACCCGGGAACGCTGCACCGCTGACCGACCTGGTAGGGCGTGTAGATGCGCTGGAGCTTCACGATGCGCCGCCTTGCACGAGGCGCAGCACCGGCGGCAGGCGCCACTCCGGAAAGTCGGCCAGCCTCCGGAAGTCGTCGACGGCACACTGGAGTTCCACCGCCAGCGCGGCGGTGCAAGGCCAACACCAGCCATCGTCGCCCTCGTCCGGCGAATCCACCGCATAGCGCTCCCAGCCATGCGGCGATACCCTGCCGCACAGCGCCCGGAACGTCTCGGCACGGTCGTTCGGCCCCGCCGGCGCGGGGATCACATGGAACGCGCTGAAATGGCGCCCCTTCCCGGCGTGCCGGACGAAGTGATACCCCTGGCCGTTGGCAGACGCGGCGCCGGTCCAGGCCGCCGGCCCGAAATCCGTCACGACGCACCGCCGAGCGCGGCGAACGCCACACAGCCAGCGCAGCGATACTTCGCTCCCGGCGGCAACGGGCCGCCGCAATCGAGGCAGACGCCCGCGACTTTCCAGAGGGCTGGGGACGGCGAGGTCGCGGGTTGGGGCCGGTCACGAGCAATACGGGCCGTCAGATAGTCGGCGCTGTTGCCTTGTTGCTTGGGGATATCTCTGACGTTGTCAGAGATATCCTGCTTTTCCTCAACCGTTGGAGCGCCCTCATCCAGCAACGTCGGCGGGTGCTGGGCGCGGTCGGCTGGCGTCAGGTTGTGGGACGCATCTTGCGCGTGCATGTAATTAACTTCTTCGGTAGGGGAATCACTCTCTCCCCGCGCATCTTGCGTGTCCCAGTCCAAGGCCTCCTCGACCGCCTCGCTGTGGGACGCATCTTGCGCGTCACAGCTCGCCGGCGGGTGGGCGAGTGGTCCCTTATCGACGACTTGGCCGCAGACGGTGCAGACGGACCACCAGGAGGCCGCGATCGGCGCGTCGGGATGGTCGGGGCAGCACTTGGGGAGCGGCTTCCGCTCGCCGCCATGGTGGCGTTCGGGCGCGGCGATGCTGGCGGCACTGCGTAGCATCGCCGTCACCGAGCCGTCCAGCGGCCGGATGCGCAGCTCCGAGTAGAGGACGGACTTGGTCTTGCCATCCTCGGTCTGCTGCGTCTTGCGGTGGAGCTCCATTTCCTTCTCGCACAGCCCGAGGTGGGCGATTTCCTCCACGTGGGTGCCGACGGTGCGCTCGCTGAGGCCGCTTTCCTCCGCCACAGCGGCGAGGAAGATATGGGGCGCCTCCTTGTTCGCATCGCTTTGCCGTTGCAGATGGTCGAGCTCGTTGGCGAGGCCGACGATGGCCAGGCGTGCCGCCGGCTTGATGCTCCGGTTACGGAGCACGCCGAGGCGGAGCCGGTAGCGGTCGCGCTCCTCGTTGCGCTCGCGCCGCAGTTCCCGGCTCTCTTCCCGGTAGCCGTCGCGCTCGGCCTCCAGCAAGCGGATGTACGCGACGATATCCTCGCGGACACCGGTCAGGTCGGGCCATTCGCTGTGGGACGCATCTTGCGCGTCACAGCCGAGCGGGGCCGCGGGCGGTTCCCAGGCCGGTGCCTCGGCCGCCAGTCGCTCGAGCTGGGCGACGTTACCGCCGGCGTTCAGCCAGTCGCTGGCGTCTCCCTTCGACGGCAGCCCGGGCAAGTCGAGCACCGCGATGCTGGCAGCGGCGCCACTGAGCGCCGTGGCGACTTGCTGGGCATGCCGCTGGCCTGCGTCGTCGTTATCGGGGAGGATGACGACGTGCCGCTCCCGCAGGGAATCGGCGTATTCTGCCCGCCATTTGCCGGCGCCTTGCGGGTTGCAGGTGACGACCAGGCCGAGGCTGCGGAGCCGGTCGACGTCCTTTTCCCCTTCGACGAGGTAGACGACGGCATCCCGTTCCGCGGCGAGCAGCTCGGGTAAGCGGTAGAGGACGCGCCGGACCCCCTCCAGGTTGTAGATCCAGCCGTCGCGCCCGTCCGGTCGGCGCTGACTGAAGTCCTTCGGTTCGTAGCGCAGCGCTTGGAAGAGGCGCTGTCCCTGCTCGTCGCGGTAGTCATAGGTGGCGACGATCCGGCGCGGCGCCGCCGCTGTTGGGGCCAGTCGCCGAACTGGCGCCGGGCCGTGCGTAACGCCACAGCGGCAGTCGCCGCTGAGCTTGTGGGCGAAGGTGTCGCTGCCGAGGTGGGGAGTGAGGGCGCCGGCGTGTTCTTCGCGCGTGCAGTGGGCGTACTCGCCGTCGTCCGCGAGGTAGCCGAAGCAACGCTGGCCGGTGCCACGGGGCGCGGCGTCGTAGCCGCCGCAGATGGGGCAAGGCCGCGCCTTGTTGAAGCGCTGGGCGGTGGCAACGCTCATTGCGTCACCTCCGCCAGCCGTCGCGCGGCGCGGTCAAGCGCGGCGAGCTCAGGGGCCAGCACCTCGGCCAGGTCGTGGGAGGCCTTCCCTTCCCGTTCGGTGAGGCCGACTGAACTGACGACGAGCCGCCCCGGCAGCACGCTCACCAGGAGCGCAGCGTCGCGGTAGCTCGGTTTGGTCGTTGTGGGGTACGATGGAACGGGACTAGCGTGGTGACGGGCTGTGTTGTACACTGTGGTAGTCCGATCTGCCCGCTTTTGCGCTGTCCTCCTGAGAAAAGAAGGCGCAAAAGCGGGCGATTGCATTTAAGCCGCAGGCAGACCCCGCCGACTTGCTATCGCTTCTTTGATGGCAGGTAGTTGATCGGCACGCCAGAACCGACGATCAAGCCCTGCAACGCGCTCGCTTTTTGGAATGGCGCTGGATGCTTCTAAGCGGCGAATGCCGGATGCAGAAACGCCAACGCGCGCCGCCACGAGGCCGATCGACATGAACCCTGCATCGGCAGGGGCGGGTATTGACATAAGCTACCTCCCTCGGTATACAAGTGTCATCTGACTGTTAGTAGCATACAGCCCGCGTGTATCTGGTGTCAAGGGACCGGTAGAACAGTTCATGGCAGGAGGAAGGTAATGCTGCCTACCTTTTCTCCGTTGCGGTTGGAGATGTGCAGTTCCGCCCGGGGGATCTGTTCGTTTGGCCAGTTTCCTCCTTGGTCGGTGAGGACGTCGTGCAGATCGTTGAGGTAGGCGAACACGGCATCGACCAACTCTCGTGATGGTTGCGGCATATCCTCCTTTGACCAGACGACCTTGTAGGCGCCTTGTGACGCGAAGGCGTGGGAGCGGAAGAGGCTCTGCATATAGGGCCGCATCTCCGCCAACGGCTGAAGCTGTGTGGATGGTTGTTGCCGCATTGCTGCCAGGGACTGGACAACATCGGCATGCCAACTCGGATACGTCATTTGGGGCTTGTAGCGATGCATCCTTCGCACCGGACGCGGCAGGATGCCGACAGATTCCCAGAAGCGTAGGCGGCGTTCGGGGACCGCTACTCCTCTGTGCTTCAACTCCGCCAACAATTCGGCGCGGGTGAGTAGGGGCGGGTCAGGATGCTCTGAGCGCCAGCCGGTGGGCATCCAGTCAAGCCACGTATCGTGGGTAGTCGGGCGTGCCTCAGCATTCTTGTCGGCTTGATCTTCGGGTGCCTCGGCCGGTGCTGCCGTGTTCGCCATCTACCACACCCCTCGACGCCGCCGTGGCGCCCTGGTGGCGCGGTAGAGTGCCTTGCGCCCCGTCCGCCGAACTTCATAGCGAGCAAGGTAGCGCGGACCTCGGCTGATGGCCCGGCCGAGGTAGAAGGCGTGCAGCATCTTGTAGAACCAGCGCATTACGCCACCCCGGCGTAGACGCGCGGCGCTGGCAGTGGCTCCCCCCAGGCGCGTAGCGAGTCGACCACCGACTCGATCGCATCGTGCCCCTGGCGGAGCGCTTCCTCGTAGGTGTCCCCGTGCGTGACACAGCCGGGCAGTTCCGGCACGGTCACAATGAAAGCATCGTCCTCGTCGCTCCACTCGATGACCATGGAGTAGCGCGGGTAGTTGTCGTTCACTGCTTCCTCCCGTCCTGCGCTGCCCTGGTGAGGGCCTGGCGCAGCTCGCGCTCCTGATACGGCTTCGCATCGGCGCCGTCGCCGCCGGCCAGCGTCACTCGCGTGGCGGACTCGTGATGCCGCCACACCACATGGCTGCCCTTCCCTGGCTCGGGTACGAACCCGGCTCGTCGTAGGTCTGCTTGGAGTTCACGAACCTTGCGGGGCATTGGTCGGCTCGTTCTCGGTCGTAGATCTTTGGCCAGCCCGCCAGTCGATTGCGGTCTGCGGCACTCCTAGAAGCTGGGCGATCCGCGCGCTGGCGGCTGGTCCTGGCCGACGCAGACCACGCTCGATGTACCAGATCGTGGTCTGCGACACGCCGACCATACGGGCGAGCGTCGTCTGTGACCAGCCCTTGGCCGTGCGCAGTTCCCGGAGCGTGGGGGCCATTATTCCGCCACCGCCTTGCCGTTGCTGGTTGCCTTCCCCGTTAACACTTCAACGTCAACACCCAGCGCGGCCGCTATTTTCCGAACCGTCACGGGGCGCGGCGCATGCATGCCGGATTCGATTCGCCATAGGGCGTTGGGACTGATGCCGGCTGCTCGCGCCAGCTCTGCCTGCCCATAGGACCGGCGCTCCCGCAGCTCTTTGATTCGTTCTGCCATGCCCATTCCGCCGATCCGCTCCTGTGCGCGTGCGCCTACGGAGCATTGTACCAATACCTACGAATCTTGCCAAATCGTCTACGTACCTATTGACCTATTCTAACACAGATGGTAGAGTATACGTAGTAGATACGTAGACGATAGCAGGGAGTAATCACCAATGACCACCGCCACCATTCCATCCCGCACCAGCAGCCAGTCCTACACCGTCTGCCTCGGTGACGACGGCACCGCCTCTTGCACCTGCACCGCCGGCAGCTTCGGCAAGAGCTGCCGGCACGTGAAGCTGCTGCGGGCAGAGGCCGAGCGCCGCAACGCTGGCGAGTTGGCCGAGTGCACCGCCACGATTGCCCGCGAGGAAGCGGCAATGGCTGCACGCGGCCACCTGATGGGGCCTGGCGAGTTTCAGGCGCTCCAGCGCTGCTACTGGGCCGCCCGCGAGCGCGCCGCCGAACTGGTCGGTGTTCCGCTCCTGACACTGGGCTAACCCGCAGGCGTGCGTGGCCGGGACAGTCCCGGCCAGCCGGTTGGACACCGGCAGCCGCAAGGCTGGGCGTGACGGGAAAGATGGGCAGGACGATGCAGGAACTGGCGATAGAAGGCGGGCGTTTGACGGTCACGGTTGACCGGACTGAGCGGGAGGAACTGGAGGAGGCCATCCTCCGTACGGAACGGGTCATGGCTGCCGCCCAGGGGCATCCTGAGCACGCGCTGGCAATCAAAGAGCTGTCCCGGCTCCTGGCAGCCTGGGCCAAGCTGGTGAAAGGGCAAGGGTAATGGCACACCGGGTAACGATTGTCGCGGAGATGGCAGACGGCGGGTGCATCGTGGAGCACGTGGCCGCGTTCGAAGACTTCACCGGCCTGGTGTTGGGCTTCCGGCGAGATGCCGACGTGGTGCGGCTGACCTGGCACGCGACGCCGGAGCCGCCAGCAGAGGAGCTGCTGGAGAGCGGTGCCTGTCCCTGGAATCTGAGCAACGACCTGGACGAGGAGCTGTGGGAAGCACAGGCGCGGGAAGGTGGCTGCTGGCCAGTACGGCCGTATTTGGGCGAGGTGGCGTAGACAATAGTCAAACGAGCGCCGGCGGGAGCTGTGGTCCTGGCCGGCGCTTTGGCGTGTAGGATCAACCTCTGGAGGAGGTCTTGTCGATGCACGAACATAGCTGGTACTTCACCCTCGCCCCGGCCCGCTGGTCGGCCTCCTGCGCCTGCGGCGTGGCCGTCAACGTTGACATACCGGTGCCGGGCCGTTCCCTGTGGAGGTGGACGCTGCACGGCCATGTGGCGCCAGTGAAGCGGATGCTGGACGGCATCGGCTCGGTGCAGCAGGCGCGGCGTCAACTGCTGGCGGGGATGGCGGCGGGGAGGAACTGACATGCAGACGCCCGAGGGTGGCCCCCATCCCCAGCACGAGAATGCCGTGTCGTTGTGGCGCGCCGGCGAGAAGCTGTCCCGCCAGCGGCGGGCGCTGGACTGGCAACGCGACTACGACACCGCGATCGCGGCTGCCGTGGTGATCCTCCACCGCTACCACACGATGGATGCCCTGATCACCGCCTACTTCGATGATGCGGTCGATGAGTGGGTGGAACCGCTGTGCCGGTTGCCCGGTGGCCGGGTGTTGAACTTCGGCATCGTCGAGGACGCCGCCTACTGGCGCCGATTGCAGGAGCTGCTGGGCACCCGGCCGGGCAGGGGGTAGGGGATGGGGCGGTCGGCGAGCGTTCGCTTCCTGCACTGGTGCATGCGCCTGTCTGGCCAGGGCAGCATCCGCGTCCGGCGGCGTGGGCCCCATATGGGCCTCGCGCTGCGCCTGGCGATCGGGTCGGCCTTGCTGCTCACGGCGTCGCTGCTGGCTGTCCTCGCCGTGGTGCTGTTGCTGTTGGGACGGTAGTTGCCGAGCCTCTTACCACCCGGGGTCCAGGGCGCTTCCTGGCAAGCCGGTGGCAGGCGGACGTGAGGGTGAGCGGTGCGAACCCTCTAAGACCGGTGTCACCACCACTTGCAACGGCGTGAGGGGCAGTAGCGGCAACTGGCGTCTGACAGGGGTCCAGGGGCGTGGCCCCTGGCAAGCGGTGCGGGCCGGCCCAGAGCGCCGACAGTCGCGCGTAGGGCCGGTTCGCACACTAGCTTGCCTACGGCGCTGTTCGGTTGCTACGGCGCCAGCTACATGACGATGCCGGACTCGTCGATGAGCTGGCGCACGGCACTGCTGACGTTGCCGGCTCCGATCCGAGTGAGCGCCCCGAGTTGTGCGCCAGTGAGGTAGACGACAACCGGCTGTAACGGATCGTCGGTAGTGTCCGGTTCCGGGCGTGGCCGGCCAGCCCCCGGCCGTGCGCCTCCACTGTTCGAGCGTGCGCCGCCGTGGCGCTTTGGTGCTTCCATTGGTATTGCTCCTGACGTTGCTGATATTACCGCTAGATTCAGCAAGGGTCAAGGAATCCGCCAATGGCCAAGGTTGCGGCTCACCAGCTCCACCGCCTGTGGATCGTAGCTGTGGGGGTTGCACAATCAATGGAACAGCAAACCGGAATAAGGGTTTGAGACAACCGAACGGTATTATTGACGCTATCGCAGTGAACAGGCGATTTGGTGCGATAGCCGCACGCTGATTCGCCACGCTCCCAGAGGAGCGTGAGTTCCGGACCCCGCCCGATTTCATGCATGCTGTGCGATAGGCTGGTATCCCTTCCGCTGCCGTTTCACAGTGGCGATCTTTACTATTCTGCCCGTTCTCTCGCGGCCGCGCCTCTGGTGGCAGGCTTATTCCGGTATTCTGGTCCATTGATTATCAAGGGCCTAGCTGTACTGCTACCCCCTGGAGTTGCTCGTGGGTCACGACCGGCAATAGGCCGGTCAAGGCTGCGCAGCACCGCGTAGCGGCTTGGCCTTGAGGGGCCGGTGCGTCTGCGCTGAACATGAAAGAAGGCTTTGGTGTCCACCGCAGTGGTGCACCAAAGCCATAATTGCCGCGTCCTCCTGGTCGGGCTACCGCTCGCGTTCCCGTTCCCAGCCGCGCCCGGTGAAGCGCTCGTGCGCCGGCTCCTCCCGTTCGTGCTCCCGGGGCTGCGTGCGGCGCAACTCGTGACTGCGCTCGATCTCGCGGACGACCTTCCGGCTGTGGTCGTGCTCCCGGTGGTCGTTGACGCGACTGCCGTCATAGCGCACCCGGCTGGCGACCACGTGGACGTGCTGGCCCGGTTCCGGGTGCCGTACGACCAGGTACGGCGTGTTGGTGTAGCCCATCCGGTCGAGGTAGCCACGCGCAATCTGTGTCCACTCGCGCTGGTCGAGCTGCCGGTCCTCCGGCGCCGGGCGCAGCACGATATGGGCGACCTGGTGCTGCACGCGTGGGTTGCCGGCGGCGACCATCTGGAACTCCTGGGTCAGTTCCGGCGCGTCTCGGCCCACCATGTTCGTGTCGAGTGTATGAGCGCCGGCGTGGCGGAGGTCGGGATCCCGGTCGAGCACGTAGCGGGTGGCCGAGCCGAAATTGGCGCGGAGGAACTTGGCGATCATTCCGGCCGGATCAACAGCCGGGCCACATCATTGATCGCCCGGGCCAGGTCGTTCAGCAGCCCGCGAAACTCCGCGAGCTGCGCCGGCGTCGTGTAGATGTGGCCCTGGTTCAGGTGGTGCGCGGTCTGGTTCACTAGGCCGCCGACGCGCAGGAACGCCATGTAGGCGTCCCGGTTGACCTCGGGTGCGGTCGGCTGGCGCCGGATCCATGCGCCGTCCCAGCCCAGCAGCCCGCAGGTAGGCCGCCACCGTGCCGTGGGCGTAACGCCGGGTGCGCGCTTGCAGCTCCGTGTACTCCTGCTCCGTCACGTGCAGCTCGATGCGATGCGCGCGGGGCGGGGCCGCGCGGCGTTTACGTTCCGGCATGGGCTGCTCCTTTCCCGGGGTCCAGGGGCCAAGGCCCCTGGCAAGTGGTGGGGTCGGCCAGGCGAGCGGTGCGAGCCTATAAGGCCGACCCCACCCCAACTTACTACGGCTGCGGGGGCGACTGCGATAGCGGAAGTGTAGCGCAGTGGTGCGTCGTCGCCAACCGCCTCAGCGGTCGCACAGCGGCGGCAGATAGCGCGCGTAGTGGCGCAGCTCCAGCCGGAATTGCCCAGCGGTCGCCTCCTCCAGTTCGAGCAGGAAGCGGATACGGCGGATGTGGTAGTCGATCGTGCGGATGGACAGGCAGTAGCCAGCCACCAGCTCGTCGCGGGTTGCGCCGGCGGCCAGGTCGTAGAGCATGCTCTGCTGGTCCTCGCTGAGCCGGGCGAGCCGCAGGGGGCGATGGTTGGGCGGCGCGCTGGCGCTCACGCCGCAGGGGTCACCGTCAACCGGCGTTGGGAGCGAGGCGGCGGCCAGGTCAAGCCGCTGCGACAGGCGCATGAGGGCGGCGGCGAGGTGCCGGCGGGTCAGCGGGACCGCGCGGGAGGCGGCCCGCAGGACGGCGCTGGTGGCGTTGCGTGGCCCGAGCAGGTCGCCGATCTGCTGCAAGAGCGCCCGAGACTCGGGACTAAGGGGGAAGTCAGCGCGCTGGTACATCGGGTACTCCCTTTCGTTCA